>Ga0210399_10000075_pt1 | contig 70627 bp, 70 predicted proteins | sample IncBWC14MmetaG_FD_150865 | JGI IMG/M metagenome (GOLD analysis project Ga0210399, IMG submission 150865) | Forest soil microbial communities from Barre Woods Harvard Forest LTER site, Petersham, Massachusetts, United States - Inc-BW-C-14-M | ecosystem: Environmental > Terrestrial > Soil >...
CACGCGCGATCGACCATGACGGCATGGGAAGCGTTCAACGAGCGTAAGGGCGTCTGCCGCGATTACGCGCACCTTGCCGTCGCGTTCTGCCGCTGCATGAACATCCCCGCGCGATATTGTACGGGCTATCTCGGTGATATCGGCATGCCGCCTCCCTATGCCGCAGGCGATTTCGCCGGCTGGTTTGAGGCCTATATCGGCGGCCACTGGTACACGTTCGATGCGCGCAACAACACTCCGCGAATCGGCCGTGTCCTGATCGCCCAAGGCCGCGACGCCGCCGACGTTCCAATTACCCAGACTTTCGGGCCAAACACCCTGGTCAGCTTCAAAGTCTGGACCGATGAACTGGTCTAGACCTGTCCATTCTGGCTTCGGAATCGTCAATCGGGTGCGGCGAAGTGCGGTGCAGGGTGGATGCCAGGACAATCCGGGAATCCTGCCTGCGATCTTGAGCGCGCCTCTAAAGGAGCCCCGCCCCGGCGTGATCCTTGAACAAATCGGCATCGCGGACGTAACCCCGCAAAGTGTCCACGGACTTGTGCCGTGAAACGTCGTGTCTGCGTCAAACCCTGCCCGGGCTGCATAGGCCTTGACGATGTTGGCAACGGATCGATCCGTCAGCCGCGCTGCCCCCACCGTGCCGGCTTTGTTGATCGGCCGGAAGATTCGGCCCGGCCTGGACGCCGGACGCATCAAGCCACGTCCGCAAGGCCTTGACGGGATAGGCCACGTCACCGCGAGCAATTGCAATAGTAGCTCCCTCACCCTCCTGGTCCGTCTTGAGAGGGAGCCCAGATGGGACGAAAGCCAAAGACAACGGGGCCGACCGCGAGGGGCAATCCAGAAGCGTTCAAGCAAGTTCTGACCCGGATGGGGGTGGATGGCTGGCGAGCGCTTCGGATGCTGGCAGTCGAGCGGGACACCACTATCAATGCCCTGGCCATCGAGGCAGAGCCGTGGCAAACCACGGCTGCATGTAATTTACGGACGTTTGGGGCTCGTAGGCGTGACGCTAGGAAGCGCGCGGGTCGGGCGCCTATCATTTGGTTTCTTGACGGGGGCGGCGATCAATCCCTCACGGATCGCTTGTTTCCGAGCCAGCTTGCGAGCGCGACGAATGGCTTCGGACTTTTCGCGGGTCTTTTTTTCCGAAGGCTTTTCGTAGAAGCTTGCCCGCTTCATTTCTCTGAACATGCCTTCGCGCTGCATCTTTTTCTTTAGAACTTTAAGTGCCTGTTCGACATTATTGTCGCGAACCAAGACTTGCATTCGTCAGAACTCCTTATCGGGGTTACGGCCATCGGCTCTTCTTCGAATTTCATGCACAGCTTTCGCCGCATCTTTTAAAGAGGACGCAGCCTATTTTCGCGCCAGCAATTTCTGCCGGAGATCGATCGTCAGCAGACCAGACGTCATTCTCGCGTGACCATCACGCGATTTCATTCAACTGGTCGATGTCTTTGGGAAATAGCCCGCAGGCGTATTCAAAAAGGCACAGCGGCTGATCGAACATTTACAACGTATTGTTTCGCGCCAAAAATGCAAGTATTCGGCGACATCCCTATGAGGTCGGGAAAACCATTGGATCATCTCGTCCTTTGTGGGGCGGCGTCTACGCAAAGAAGAGCCGCGCGGGCTCCAAAGCTAGGTACGCTGCAGTTTAGGTATAAGAATCTAAGATCCAAATCCTGGCCAAGACCCTTGCCGAGATCGCCGATGGATTTCTGCTATCGAGGGAAAAGCAGACATCAGAATTTGTGAATTCCATCGCTTCCGCATGAACAGGATAACTATTAGCGCGCGGGCATATTGAGCGTGGCGGCGATTACTCGTCCCGTGCTCGTTGAACTCTTTTCGATGTAAAGCTGCCCAGCAACTATAAGCGCCGCAACAAATGCTAAGGCGAGCATTGCGCTGGCAATCTGATTGGTCGTTCTAACTCTCCTTCAAAATACTATTAGGGGCAGAACGTTCCGTAGCCGCGGTGCAAATACTCGGTCCTACTTTCGGAGACGCACTAGCGGCCTGAAATGATCCAGGGGCTGCGCGCGATGCCTCACCGATCTGAAATGGATCCCCGAGTAAGCAGGCATTGGGATCGGATGCCGGGTCAACAGAACGACGGCACAGACACTTATTCTCTTGTACGGGGGCAAAGGCGGTGCCTGATATTTTGCGCGCGACCCTGCGAGTGACGGTCTTGGGGCATTGGCGCTCGGTATCACCGCCGGAATGGTAAGCTATTCGGACCGGTCATTTGTACTACGCGCGCGAAAGAGAGCGATCAGGGCTTTCCTTTGGTGAGCCGACAGAGGCGGCCTTAACTCCTCTGGGAAGGAAGTTCTTTTCAGACGTGTAGCCCAAGGAAGCTTGCAACAAGGATTATGACGACCACGACACCGATGATGTAAAAAATATTCATTACACACTCCCATTGAGTCATGCATTTCAGAAGAAAGCACGATGCTCAAAGGGATGACGTTTTGAAACGACATTAAGTTCCATAGATTTTTCCCGAAAGGCCAGGTCCGATCCGGGTCATTTTCAGACCTCGGGCCGCCTCTAAGCCAAGTCCGTTCGTCCCTCAACAACGGACATCTCGCGACTACATCGGCAAGTCCGTGTCGTGCCAATTTCGGAAGTGGCCGCTGCGCGTTAGACGCTTTGGTTCCCTCTGAGGAAACGACAAGAACGCCTCACCTCTTGCAAACTGAAGAGCGCGAGCTAATTTGCGACGTTCCAAGAAGTTCGTAAACGCAGGAGTCTTCCTTGGACGCCAAGCCACGCGAAGCTGAAGACGAGCCCGACTATCTAAGGGAATTGCTTGCTAAGGCTGGCATCGACGCGCAGGCTTCCACCTTAGCAGCTAAGTTACAGGAAGTGGTCATTGGTGAACTTCATCATCGGGTGAAGAACACACTGGCGATTGTTTCTGCAATTACGTCTCAAAGCCTCAGGAACGCAAATAGCCTCGAAGAGGCCACCAAAACGATTGCAGATCGGCTTCATGCCTTGGGAGTTGCGCAAGACCTCTTAATTCGTGAGCGATGGACTGGCGCAGGGTGTCGAACGTTGATCGAAGCCGCCGTGAGGGCATTTCAATCTAAGAGCCTTGATCAGTTTGATATAACCGGCGACAACATCGCGATTTCCTCTGGGCCTGCCATCGCACTTTCAATGGTAATTCACGAACTCTGCACGAATGCTGTCAAATACGGCGCGTTGTCTGCGCGCGCTGGTCACGTTTCAATTTCGTGGGCCATCTCCCAAGATGATTCGAAGCGTTTTAAGCTGCATTGGAAAGAAAGAGGCGGCCCGACCGCCCGAGAGCCTTCTCGTAAAAGCTTCGGCTCTAGGCTAATTGAGCAGGCCCTCCCTGGTCAATTACACGGGGAAGCTCGCCTTCTGTTTGAACCCGATGGTGTTAGTTGTGAGGTCAACATTCCATTAAGTGTGATGCAGGAACGGCCCCTGGCGATTGTGGCAGCCCCGACCTCGTCATAGAGCAGCAGGTCCCGCAGTTTAGTTTCAAGCCTGCTCTGATAGTTGTTTCATCAGCGAACCTAGACGTGGTTGCAATTCGATGGATTGTGGGCCTAAAGCAATGGAAAGCCTTTCGCCGATTTCCTTACAAACTGCGCCGTTGTGAATGCGGTCGATTTGAAAATCGTTCTGGGGAGTGGAATATCGCGTCATCGGTCCGAGCTTTCTATGCCTCACTGGCTTCCACTTTGGGGGCCAGATTCCGGCAAGGCAATCACCGAGGCTCCCAGAACTGCGAATATCCGCAAAGGCTGCAAGAGATTTGATCATTGGGCTGCTGACTGCGGGTAGAGCAATCCCCTTCGCTTGGGGATCATCTCATCAACAACCACTGTTGATAATGGTTCCGCTAATACAACTTATATTTGTGACCAGCAGCCCGTGATCGTCCAACCGGCTCAAGGTCCGAGAATGGGATGGACCGGCCTTGCTCCTGCCGCGGCGATGCGCCGACTTCCGGTCTTGGCACCTTTCGGACATGCCGCCGCAATCACCTCATGTCTGTTGTTGGGGAAGAACGGACCTGGCTCGGACGCGGCCGAGGTCCGGCGATCGCGCTCGCCAATAAGCTCCCGCGCATCGCCTGGAGTGTTCTTGCCCGTGGTCGAGCCTTCGAGGTGAGCAAGCTTCAAGCCGCATGATCATGGGTAACTGATCTACTTACCTGCCGAGGTCTGCGAGAGGACGAAAGGAGATGGAGGATCGGTCTTAACTTGCCCGTGGCCATCGTCCTCGCCTATGCCAGATCATCGCGATTGTGCCCCTCATGGCGATTAGGCCAAGAGCGATGGCGGCTATACCGATGAGCACTAGGACAACTATTAGCGTATGAAGCATTGGTGTCCCCGGAACGGGTCTGCGCTCAAGTCACCGAGCGGATAATGGTTCCAATTTCAAATTAGGCCACGCGAGATTTCCTGCGTTCCCCTTCGGCTCGTCAGTGGTCGAAATCAAATATCTATCGGTCCTGCGATAGCTCGAGCTGGCGCAACGCATCAGCCATGTGCGCCAAGTGAGCATTATTGATCACACCGGCACCAAGCTTAGCGCCTATGTTGCAGCAGCCGCGTTCGCGATCTCCCGAACGAGGCATCGGACACCCATGAGATAGTCGGAGGCCGCGCAAAAAATGAGGGAGTTGATGATGCTGATCGAAGTCAGAACAGACGGCAACATTCAGGGTAGCGAGCAGCTTTCAGACGAAGTAAAAACCGTCGTGCAAACTACGCTGGACCGGTTTAGCGATCGCATCCGGCGGGTCGACTTGTACCTCAGCGACGCGACCGGCAGCAAAGCCGGTCACGATGACAAATGCTGCAAAATCGAAGCGCGTCGCGATGGCCGTGAACCCATCGTTGTGACCCACCATGAAGCGACCATGGACCAAGCAATCCGTGGCGCAGTCCATAGCTTGAAGAAATCAGTGGAGAGCGCTTTCGGAAAGGAATCCACTTTGGATCATCTCCGGGATCATCACTAGGCTACCGTGCGCGAAATCTCGCGACAATGGCGCCTGGAACAGCGCAGTCAAGGCGCTTAATAAAGCGGGACATCTCTGTAGAATTGCGGACAATCGCGGTCTAGTCTCTCTGCCGGGCGGCTTACGAAAGTAATGACCCACTGAAGCCGCAGCCTGCCCCTGGACCCAACGGAGCCGCTTGTTGACCGCGCCCACCAACGACGAGTTCGATGCGAAGGCGTTCCTCGCGAAAGTCGGAACCGGGAAGACGATTCTCGAATTCCACAAGGGCGAGCACGTGTTCGAGCAAGGCGACGTCGCCGATACAGTGTTTTACATACAAAAAGGCAAGGTCAAGCTTACTGTCCTTTCCGAACAAGGCAAGGAAGCCGTCGTCGCGATCTTGGAGCCCGGCCAGTTTTTCGGCGAGGGCTGCATGAATGGTCACAAGCTGCGTATTTCGACGACAACCGCGATGGAGGATTGCCTGATCACGTCGATCACGAAATCCGCGATGGTCACCGCTCTTCATGAAGAGCCGAAATTTTCGGAGCTGTTCATGGCCTATCTCCTGACCAGGAACAGTCGGATTGAGGAGGACCTCATCGACCAGCTCTTCAATTCGAGTGAACGGCGCCTTGCACGACTTCTCCTGCTGCTCGCAAATTTTGGCAAGGAAGGCAGTCCGCAGCCGATCAATCCGAATATCAGTCAGGCGACCCTGGCGGAAATGGTTGGGACCACGCGATCCCGGGTTAGCCACTTCATGAATAAGTTTCGCAAGCTGGGGCTTATCAGCTACAACGGACACATCGAAGTTCACAGTTCACTGCTTACTGCGGTTTTGCATGAGAAGCCGCTGCTGAAAGAGCGTGACTAAGCTCGGTATTATCGAAGCGCGCTGGATAGATTGAGTTCTCATTGGACCGGTAGTCGTTTTGTTTTTGGGCATAGGTGGATAATCCGTCTTTACCTATTTCGTTCAAACCGAAACCCATGGGGGCTGGCCGTATTTGACGCCAAGTGGCGCGCCGCGAGTGCACGGGGGCGAGCTGGGGCCGTCGTTTCACCGGACTGCCATGGGGCTTCACCTTCAAAGACGCTTCGAGCAGCGGGGGACCGCTAGATTTGTCCGGCCGGTTACATCAGTCATACCCAAAAGCATTATCTTGAAAGACGCCGTCAACAGACTGGCGCGCCCGGAAAAAGCGAAACAAAAACCCGCTGGATTTGAGTCAGCGGACTTAGTCTGTAACCGGCGTCCTATGTCGTAATTTGAATCCGGCAGCGTCCCGTTTCGTTAAATTTTCGGGAACGAGCAATTTTGACCATAAGCTCGCGTTGCGCTGCGGCAAAATACTTCGATCACCGCTCTATTCTCGGCATCATCGGTGACTGAGAGTGTTGTGCTCCCGCCTGATCCAAGGGGCGAGGCATCATGCTCCAAATTCATAGCATTAAGTATGGCAGTGCACTTGGGGGCCCCCGATGGGCCCGACTAGTGCTGTGACGTAGAGGAGGAGACGAGAGTGGGAGCACTCGGAACAGGATTTCAGCCCGACGAAATTAAGCTGATGAGGTCCGTACTAGATGAGGCGGCGATCATCTTGCCTGAGGCCGAGCGAACATCTGTCATGAAGGCAAAGTTGGCCTCGCGTATCCTCGCAGCGGCGGTGAAAGGTGAACGCGACCCGAATAAGTTGAGGATTGCAGCACTTCTGGAAGAAATGGATGTTAAAGGACCTGGCGCACTGGCCCCGCCTCTCGTTAGCGACCAGCCATGAGACTCATGCACCGCAGCAATCACCAATTCTATTCGATCACTTCATCGGCATGAGCGAGCAGAGCTTGCGGGACGTGAGGTCCAAGGCCTTGGCGGCCGTCCGTTTTTTGAGACCTGCGTGGAGCCGGCTATTTTACAAAGCAGCAGTGAACGTGACCTTGGTTCGCTCTTATGTCACCTCTCGACGTTCACGTATCCGATCGACCGCCAGGCACGCGCGGTGCTGACGGAATTAGCAACAGATGGAGATTTAGAATGGATCCGCAGGAACGATTGACGTTGCTCGGGACACGCATCCGCAAGTACGATATCGGGGAAGATGAACTTTTGCGAGAGTTGGGCAAACTGCAGCCCGCTTTTGACGGCGTAGAAGGCGAAGCAACCTATAGGGAGAAGGTTGACGCCGCCGTCGAGTGGGGGAAAATTTATTTGAACCCTCTGAAGTCTGAAAAATACAGCGGAGGGCGCGAACAGGTCAGAGGGTTTTTGCTACAAGACCTCGCCTTGGCGGCAAAGATCGCGGGAGACATCATGTAGCGCGATGTAGCGCGGATAACAATGAAAGGATGGGCGAAAAGTAGTGGGCTTTGCGGTCCAAGTTATTCGCCTCAATTCGTCGCCGATGTCCGTTGTCAAAACCGGAAGTGTCAGCCCGTCGGCGTTATGTCTACATTGCCGATGAGCGGACATCGTCAGTGCTGCTGAGTATGTGCGCCAAGATGTCCGAGTTAGGTCAAACCGAGATTCTCGGTACCAGCAAATGCTTTCCGCTTTTCCACCGACGGCACCGGCATCTGTTAAAACTCTCAGAGCTGTTAGAGAGTTACTTTCGATCTTGGACCGGTCTGGTTTCGAGTTCTCCCGCTCGCGTTTCCTGGCCGATCCTTTAACACGACACCCACCAAAGCCCGTCTGCTTGGATTTCGACGTTCGACTGCGTCAAAGTGTAGGCATGTCAGGTGTAGGTATGTCGAGAGCACGCGCGCAGGTGCACAAATTCACCGTGTCGCGCGAGTAGCCTAACTATCAGCGGAGGTCTACAGCCTTCTCGCTACCCAGCGTTTCGGCACATGCCCTTGCAACCGCCGAGTTTGGCTCGGCGCTTCCCGGCAGCGTTGCCCAACCGCCTTTTTCGATAAACGTGCTCTGGTCCCATACATAAGTGGCCCTCTTCATTTCGGCCAAGTTCGCCGAGGCACCAGCGGCTTGTCGGAACTTCTCAACGCAGATGGGTGTGAGAGCTGCGACGACAGCCGTCGCAGCACGGTTCTTCGCGAGCGTCTCAGCGGTTCCACCCGTCACCCAGCCGCCCCAGTTGAACCCCACGATCGCCAGAACAATTGCTCCGGCTGCAGCGCCCCACAGTGCGGGCTTCACGGCAGCTTTTGTCTCCTTGGGGATTTCCATGACTTTCACCTTTGATTTAGAGGTTGAGAGAGTTTCATCCACGCACAACGCTAGGCGTGGTTCTCCTACGCTGAGGCCGTTTCTACGGAGTCGCTTCTTTGGCCACAGCAGCGAGAGCTTCTTCGATGCTATCGAATGGAACGCCGACAAAGTTGGCGTGCCTTGGCTTCCACGCGTGGGTCGTCCAGGCTCGATAATGGTTCCCCGGACGTGCGATATAGGCCACGTCATCCTGGGAGTTGGATACCCACCAAAGGTTGGAATTTCGATTGTGCTGGCGGATTCGAAGAGCCATGGAATTTTGCTGATCGATGCATTGCGGACCTAGGTTTTGTGTGTCGAGCATGATTGCCCCCTCAGTTCGGCGCCCTGAGTTCCCCAGCAAGCCACCCTACGGAAGCCGATTTCATGGGGTCGCTCGCAATAACTTCGTTCTGTACGGAGTCGCACTTAGGACATTCGAACAGGCGATGCTCAAAGCCGATGGGGCCAGGGCTAATGCGCGAAAGCATCATGCGCGACGTGCAGTGTGAACATCGCGGGCGCTCGATGAGTGTGGGGGAGGGAAAATAAGCTAGTGGCATGACAACTTCCCTGCATTTGGGCGGGAGCCTGCAGCACTCTCTGTCACCGGTAGATGCTTAATGCGGGGCGGTGATGGAACCAGCATGCGCCTCGGGTTCCGAAGTCGGTGATCAATACAGCTCACATTCGAAAAGAATTAACTGATGATTAGCGAGCCATGTTCCGAGTGCGGTGAAGGCGCTGATCGTTGCCAATGAATTTTTGGAAGCCCTTGTGGAAGGACTACGGGCCGATGTGTCGAAAGGATACGCGCGCGCCTACTACCACGGATGGTTCAAGACCTACAGAGGATGAATCGAGGCCCGTTTCCGATGAATTGGTATGACGAGAAGGCGGACAACCCGGCATGGATTAAGGCTCTGGCAGGGCAACGCGGGAGGGGTATTGCTACCAGCACGTCCAGGCGATCATTGTCGCTATCGACCAGTATGCGGAGGAGGCGCTCGGCAACAGGGAATTTTTCTTGAACAAACCGCATGGCATTGGAGATGGAAGGAACGATCGCATTCCCTGACAGCTAGCAAGCGCGAGCGCAAGCTCTCAGTTGCCGGGACTAGATGACCGAGTGCTGGTCATCGAGTGATGATCAGAACAAGCCCCCGCGATGAGCGGCGCAATTGTGCTCTGACACCGCGAGGTAAAACTTATCAATTTGTCAGGGTCTTCTTTGCCGCAAAGCCACCGAATGGCTTGTAGGACTGCTTGGCGAGATCGCCGTACAGTACGCCAATCGTCTGTGATTTCGTAACGAAGGTCTCGTAGGCTGTCTTGGCGAATTCGGTTTGAACCTCAATCACCTTGTCGAGTGACCTCGCGCCACAGAGCTTCTCAACAAACAGCTTTGTGTCTTCAAACGACTTCTTCGTGTAGTCACCGTAAGCAGCGGCAATCGCCAGGAAGGGGTTGGATGACGCGGCCCCTGTATGTTGAATATGATTTGCATTCGACATTTTGGAGTGTCCCTTTGTTTATGAGCTTTCCTTCATTACAATGAAGCGCGCCACCAATGGTTGCTCCGGTTGCTCCGAAACCGCGGTTCCCGCTTGTTCATTATGCGTTGCTTGTGTGTTCGTATGATGAACTCGGAACTCAGGCGGATGCTCGCTTCGAACCACCCCCGCTGACCTGCCGGGAAATCGGACGCCACAACAGGACATGGCGCGATGTCCGATTAGAGTCCGTAATGCGCTTCAAAGCGGACATCGACAGGAGCGCGCGGCGGCCCCGCTGAGCGCCATCTGATCGGCCCGCCATCCAGGCCCCTCCAACAACGATCCGCAGCATGGGCGATAGGTCGCGCGGGCTTGGGCGACGACGCCGGGGCCAAACGAAACGGCCCCAGTTCGGGGGGACGAAGCTGGGGCCATCTGGGGGGAAACGTCGTGGGGAGGCGGCCCGCGACGTTCGGCTACCAGGAGATCATATCCGGTTCGCCGCCGCTGCTCAATTTTGCTCAGGAGGATGATTGGCTGAACTGCTTGTCGATTGTTGAGAGTGAGCAATATTGCACGGCGGCGCTGATGCGAACGCGTTAGAATGGAACCATGCTAGCCGCATATTCAACAGCCCATGAAATTAAGGGTACCCCGTGCCCGAAGTGCCGAGTCCCGATGATGCTGGGCCGCGTCATACCCGAACCGCTTGATTTCGACCTCTACACCTTCATGTGTCCCGACTGCGACTACGTTAAATGCGTGGCAGTCGAGATGAGCACAATGCAAGACAATCCGCCGGGGGTCTTTCCCGACGAGAAGCACCAGCGCCAGCCCGGCTGAGTGCCTTTGATCCGCCCGCCATCAACCCTCGCCCAATCCGCGCCGTCGCACAGGCGCGCCCCGCGCGGGCGCTGTGTACCGAATGATCCGGTAGTCTTGGCGCGCTTGCCAGCGTCCTGCCCAAAGCAACTTTTAATAGCGAGTTCCATAAGCACTTTATATTTTGGAATGTGAGCCTTATTGACCACGGACCTCCAGAACCCGAGGCGCATGCTGATTGCATCACCGCCCCGTTTATAGGCTTTTACCGGTGACTGAGAGTGCGCTCCCGCCTGACAAGGCGAAACATCATGATGACGATCCTGCGACCGCCGTGCCCTAAATGCCAAACAAGAACTATGCTGGCACGCATCACTAACGGCCCCTCTGGCTTTGACATTCGAACATTCGAGTGCCCTGCGTGCGATCATGTTCATCAGCGTGTGGTCGAACTTGTTGACCCGATGAAATCCCGTGAAACGGCGGGCTGGCTCCGGGGCGAATTGCGAGCGCCAACGTAGGTGACCGACGACGGTAGGATTTTGGCATCCACGATCAGAAGCGATCTTATCAGATGCAAGGGAGGGAGCTATGACAACTGCAGCGCAAGCTTTTCTATTGATCGGCGGAACGCTCTGTTTCTCGTTCGCTGCGATCTATGTGTTTTGGTTTGCTGACAGGTTGCGATCTAACTTCCTAGTAGGGAAGCCATAGCGCGAACTTACACAGCGGGACGCGGCTACGTGGCTGTCCCTCATGATCGAGCGCCGCGCCGATTGGAAACACGCCGAACAATCCGACGCGCGTTTCTTCCCGACGATAAGCCCTAGCGCGATCGGTGAGAGGCGCGCCGGATGCCCGCCACTACATCCCTCGACCATCGCGCCATCGTCTGGGCGAGCCCCGCGCGGGCGCGGGCGCGCGATACCGCTTCCGACCAACCTTCGCTTATTTGTCCTCTTGCTTCGCGTCGCCCAACAACGTGTTCCTGATCACGGCTTTCAATCGCGTGGCCGTTTCGTCGAGCTTGGTTAGGTCCCATCGCACCGTCCAACCCGCAGCGGTGAGATAGCTTTCCTGAAGCAGATCAACATGTGCGGTGCGTTTGGAGGAAGTGGCGGCCCTCGGAACGTCGCGCCCCGAGGCCGCAACCGGCCCGAGGTACATCCGCCCGGGTCAGCCATGCCCTGATATTGGCATCGCTGCCGCCGCTGTCAAACCAAGGCCGCGTGCCGGCTCCCGTGCTATGCTTTAAGCGCAAAGCAGGAGGCGAAGATGAACTGGGTCAAATGCACCAATATGAACAAGGAGCCTATTTACGTGAACATAGAAAATGCGACGAGCATTCGCTGGGACGAAAAAGAGAAATCATCCATCATTGCGTTCGCCGTCACCGGAGGGGACACCATAGAGGTCATCGAAGAACCTGATGCTATTATCAGGGGGCAATGACACATGGCCCCGAGCCCCCAAAGGCGAGAAGCGCCCCCGCTGACGTAGTCGGTGCCGCCGTCATGGTCGGCAGGCAGTCGCAGTCTAACATTGTGTGATTCATGGGGTAGCATTGACGGGCATGTCTTGCGGCGATGGGATTGGAGGGGTTAGTCATGGAACAGGCGGTATCTGCTGGTTCGCCGCCTTCTGAACGTCCTCGGCGCGTTGCCGGGCATGGCGGTGACCGCAAGATCAACGTTCCTGATGGGAACGTTGAAAATATCGGCCTCACCCACAAAACGCACCAGCGGCCAGTCCTGAGTCATGGGCGGCGGTTCCGACGAAGAACCGCGGCAAGAAACTGGATCCCGGTGACGATCTGGGTCGCGCCAATGGCCAGACCAACGGCGATCAGGGCAGCGACATAGGGATTCGGCGCCCAATCCCAAGCGATGTTGCTCGCCATCACCGCGAAGAAGATCAAGGCTTGCAGCAAGAACCACATTAGCTCCTCCGCCAGAAGTCCTTGAACATTATGTGCTGGACCAACAACGTGGCCAGGTAAGCCAGCCCAATACCCAGCAGAGCCGGAACGTAGCCGTTCGGCGTCCAGTGCCAATGGATGTTGGAGGCCATCACGGCGAACATGATCGAGGATTGCAGCAGGTACCACATGCCAATGTACTTCGGCTTACAAGCAAGATCCGGTTGAGGCACCGCTCTTGCCTTCATTAAGAGATGCAACGGAGAACATAAACCGGCGCGTCTCCTTCTCCAACATCATCGAAAACGTTGCGATTGACGGAGCGCGACGGTTTGGTTCGATTTTCGCAATCGACGAGACCGCTATCAGTCCGTCCGGTGAGTTTTGCAAAATTCGATACTTGCTGCCCCACTTTGTATCGACAAGAAAGTCACCCTCACGGCGGTATTTCTTAATGACCGGTTCCGGTGGGTCTGGTGGGTCTGAGTAGCCTGGATAGGTGCAAATCAGCTCCTCTCCATCGTCTATGGTGACGCTAGATGATCCTGCCAAGACAGCACTGTTGAGCGTCATCAAGAATGCGGTCAAAGAGCCGAGATCCGCGCCCTTGGCAGTTGTCGATTCAATCACCCCGGGTTGTTAGCTGAATCATCATCCTGGCCCAGCAGCTTGCCGGTTTTTCGATTGATGAGATGTATCCTGGTGCAGGCAGGACAGGCGATCGCCTCGTACTCGTTTTCAGAAACATCTGGATCGTCATCCAATTGATGTTGGACGTTGAAGCCGGTCGCCGGGCACCTGAAAATGAAATGGCCCATCTGACAGAATTTGATGAGCCTGCGACGCCAGACCATGATCTAGCGCAAGTGGCGGCCGCTGATGAACGTCGCGCAGCCAAACCGAGGACGACGCGACACCGACGCCGCCGAGCCTGGTCTCGCCGGATCGTTGGCTCGCGGAAGGAAAAAGGGCCCGACGTCAACACCGGCGCCGGGCCCCCAGGGACGGGCTGGAACGGGCTAAGGGTTGCCAGCCCGCACCACAACATTGTCCGGCGAGCGAAGTTCCTATGGCGGGACACCCGCAGCCAATCCGACCCAGCCGCAGGGGCGAGTGCGCAAAAAAGGAAAAAGACCCGGCGCGCTTGGCACACGCCGGGCCAGTTTATGGAGGAAACCAAACCATCCTGGGGTAGACCAGGACTTCCGAATCCAGGCAAGCCGCATGCCGCGGGAGGGGCGCAGAACGGCCGGCGAACCGAGGTTTGATCCGTAACGGTCGGGGACATAGGACGAACGCCGCGCAGCCAAACCGAGGACGTTGTGGAAACCTTGGGCGATGTGGCCATCGACCTCGGCAACATTCTGCGGAAGAGCTTCGCTGATTTCAACTTGCGCTGTCGATGATCTTTCGAACCTTTGCAGCGAGGTCCGCATAAGTGAACGGCTTGCTGATCATCTCAACACCGGCGTCCAACCGCCCATGATGAACGATTGCATTTCGCGCGTAGCCCGTGGTGAAAAGTACCTTCAACCGAGGTCGACGTTTTCGAGCCTCTTCTGCAAGCTCGCGACCATTGATGCCGGGCAGGCCCACGTCGGTAAACAAGAGGTCTATAGAGTTATTTTCCTCGAGCTTGGTCAGCGCCGTCACCCCGTCATGCGCCTCGATCACGCGATACCCGAGTTCTTGCAAAATTTCCGAGCTATGTTCCCGCACGCCGTCGTCATTCTCCACGACGAGCACCGTCTCCATGCCGTTGCCGTCTGGTATCGTGTCCGCCGCAAGCTGATCCTCTTCATTGGCACCGGTGAAGCGAGGCAGGTAGATCTTCACCGTAGTGCCTTCGCCCGGCTCGCTGTAGATCTTCACGTGTCCGCCCGACTGCTTGACGAATCCGTAGACTTGCGAAAGACCCAGCCCGGTGCCGTGGCCCGTCGGTTTGGTCGTGAAGAAGGGTTCGAAAACCCGCTCAAGTACGTCACCGGATATTCCCGACCCGGTGTCGCTCACTGCGATAACGACGTACTGCCCCGGCATGACTTCCGTTTCTCTAGCTGTGTAGCCTTCGTCCAGATGGGCGTTCGCCGTCTCAACGATCAGCTTTCCACCTTTCGGCATGGCGTCGCGAGCGTTCACCGCCAGGTTTATCAGCGAATTTTCGAGCTGATTGTAATCGATCTCCACGCGCCAAAGACCGCCGGCGAGAACCGTCTGAAGTTCTACGCTTTCGCCGAGTGTACCTCGCAGCAGATCGGACATGCCCGAGACGAGCTTGTTAAGGTCCACTGGCTTCGGCTCGAGCGGCTGACGCCGCGAAAAGGCAAGCAGCCGCTGGGTCAGGGTGGCCGCTCTCTTAGCTCCTTGCATTGCATTCTCGGCGGAGCGCCGGAGACGGTCCGGAGCGCCGGCCGGCATGTGGCGCTGAAGCGACTCGATGTTGCCGATGACGATCGTGAGCAGATTGTTGAAGTCGTGCGCCACGCCGCCTGTCAAATGCCCGATGGCCTCCATTTTTTGGGCTTGGCGCAACTGTTCCTCGGCCGCAGCGTGATCGGCGAGGGCATTCTTTACTCTCGCTTCGAGCGTCGCATTCAAGTCACGCAGTTTTGCTTCTGCCGATTCGGCCGTCAGCCGCAGCTCCCGTTCGCGCTCTGCCGCTTCGCGTCGTGTGCGTGCCAAAATGATCGTATTTTGAACGCGCGCGAGGAGTTCGCGGGCGGAGAAGGGTTTAACGAGATAGTCGTCAGCGCCCGCGTCGAGACCCTGCACCTCGGCTTCCTCACCGGCGCGGGCCGATAGCAAGATTACCGGTACCATCCTCAAGTCTTCATCATCTCGAACCGCTCTCAGCAAGCCAAGCCCGTCCAGACGCGGCATCATGATGTCGGACAGAATGAGATCCGGCTTTATCCGACGTGCAGATTCCAGCGCGGCTTGGCCATCGACCGCAACCTCTGTCCTCAACCCAGCGGACGCAAGAAGCCGCCGCACGTAATCGCGCATGTCGGCATTGTCGTCTGCCAGCAGAACCGTTGCATTTTCTGCGGCTCGCAGCGAGGGAAGATCAGACAGAACCTCCCGACCGGTTGCGCTCCGCCCCGAGCCGTTTTCTGTCGAGAGCCAGCGAAGAGCTTCTTCTACATATGCTTGCGCGCGTATACCGGTCGAGGCTACGGCTTTGTCGCTCCTAAGGTGGTCTTTTGGAAGATGTTCAGTACCGAACGGCAGCGATATGATGAAAGCGGTGCGCCGTCCCTCCTCGCTTTCGACCCGTATCGCGCCGCCGTGCAATTTTACCAGTTCCTGCACCAAGGCCAAACCAATGCCGCTGCCTTCGAAGCTGCGGCCTCGCGATCCCTCAATCCGGTGGAAACGTTCGAACACTCGGGACAATTCTTGTTGCGGGATTCCAACGCCGGTGTCGCGGACAATCAATTCGGCATTTCGACCCGCAGCTAACAGTTTGATAGCGATCTCGCCATCGAAGGTGAATTTGAAGGCGTTAGACAAAAGATTGAGTACTATTTTCTCCCACATCTCCCGATCGACGTAGACGGGCTGCGGAAGTGGGGGACAGTCAACAACCAACGAAAGGCCGGCCCTCTCGGTTGCCGATCGGAAACTGCTCGCCAATTCCGCGGTATACGCCGCAAGGTCCGTGGATTCAAAGCTCGCTTGGAACCGCCCGGCTTCAATCCTTGAGAAGTCAAGGAGCGAGTTGACGAGCTTCAATAGACGCATACCGTTTCGATGCGCGATCACAACGCGCTCTCGCTCATCCGCTGGAAGCCGATCTGCCTGTGCGAGCGAGTCCTCTAGGGGACCCAGCATCAAAGTTAGCGGAGTCCGGAATTCATGACTTACGTTCGAAAAGAAGAGGGTTTTAGCTTGATCAATCGCAGCGAACGCTTCTGCGCGCTTGCGTTGATCCTCATAGGCGCGGGCGTTCGCGAGCGCAGTTCCGATGTGACCGGCTGCCCGTTCGATGAACGCGCGGTATTTCGCATCTAGTTCGCGCCGCGGATTGATTCCGGCCACAAGGAAACCCGCGATTGCTGTCGGCTGCGACAGCGCCGCAATCGGCACGACGTAAGCATTTCCGACAGGCTCCGGCCAGATGCCGCTCGCAACGCTTGCACCGAAGCGTTTGGAAAGACCGGGCACAATTTCGGGCGCGCTAGTCTCAACAATACGGCCGAACGGCCAAGCGGCCGACCCGTCTGCGAGACGAACAACGGGCGGCGCCACGGCCGCCCCCGGTTTTATTCCGGCTATTCCCACAAGTTCGGCTGTGTCCTCATTGATCAGCCGATAGAGGAGACAGAATGGAAAGTCAGCGGAGCTTCCTGCAAGCGCAGGGGCTGCGATCTCGAAAAGGTCCTGCTCCGAACGGGCTGTCGCCATACGCTCGGCCAGCACACGAAGCACCCGCTCCCGCCGCTCGCTGATGACACGAAATGCTGTCTCAACGACGGCGTTGAATATACCTTCAACACTACCGTCCTCGCCCCTGATCGGGCTGAAAGTGAAATTGAAATAGCACTCTTCAGTATAGCCGTGGCGACGCATTGGAAGGAGCTGATCCTCCTGCCAGACGCCTTCACCGGTGGCTTGCACCTTCTCAAATAGCGGACCTATTTGATCCCATATTTCGGGCCAGACTTCGCGGCCCGGACGACCCAATGCGCCTGGATGTTTTTCGCCGGGAATTGGGCTCCATGCATCATTGTAGAGCAACGCGAGTTCCTCACCCCAATAGATCGCGATAGGAAAACTTGTGCCGAGGCAAATACTGAGGGCGGAGCGAAGACTTTGAGGCCAACTCGCAGGGTCGCCGAATGGAGTGCCCGACCAGTCGTGTGCGCGCATATGCGCGCCCATCTGGCCGCCGCCCGACAAGAAGTCAGGTGCAGCCTCGCGCTTTTCACCAGGTGAAGGCGTTAACTCATGCACTTGATCAAGATCGACGTCGCTGGAAAGCCATAGGTTGCCATTGACTGGGGTGTTTTCGTCAGTCCCACCAGGCCTAGAACCTTCGTCGAGCGCCTGAGCACCCTCATGTGCCTTGGCCAGCATTCTTAGCCCCTTGGGAGAAGCCCCACGTTCGCCTTGGGATGACCACCCCGGCGACCAAACTAAACACAGAAGTGTTCCCAAAGTTCCGATTTCAACGAGCTCCCCGACTAAACGATGCGCCCGGTGGCAAACGGCCTAGCGGCGCAGGAGACCGATGGTGGTGAGTCAGCTGGGCTGTCGCAGATGCGGACGAAATTGTTCTTTGAGCTCACAAGAATAGCTCGCCGAAGTGGCGGCTCTGGGCCGCAAAGCGGACCTTCGTTGTGAGTGGCAAAAGCCGATATGGGTTATTCGCGACTGAGCCAGCCGATCCTTGCATGCCACTTAATGTCCGCTTCGCTCCGAGAGCGACCGCTAAATCTTCGGCATCGACCGCAGCCAAGCCCGAACAGCTTTCCTCTCGGCAACTGCTTCTGCAGTATAAAGCCCGTGCCGGTAATTGCCATTACGCTCGCCCGGTGGCGCGCCTGACCCGTGTGCTCCGCCGTGCATCCGGCAACGATTTCGCCCCCGCACCACCGGAGACTGACATGGCTTGCCGCTCCGGGTCTTCGCTCCGCAACGTTTCGCTAGCTGCAGGGGATGAGGTTTGCTCGTGGTTCGGTGCATGGGGTTGTCTCTGGTTCTCGAGGACCCCCCCGGCCCCCGGTATGGTTGACTGTACCGACAATCGCCTGTCCGCCCGGGTAGACGTGAACGTGCTCAACAACAACGCGTTGCTCGCCACCGCGACGAAGCTTGGCCAACGCATCCACCTGAGAAGCAAATGCCTTTGTCAGCCGGGCGACCGTAAGCGCATTTGAATCCTGCTGTTGGATATCGTTGCTCCGGTTAAGGTTGCCAAATGAACGCATCGTAAGAGCGTGCGTGACGGCCATCTGACAGACAACCATTGCCTCAAGCTCGTTCTTTGGTCGCTGTCCGCTCACGATTGCAATCACAGCGTCCAGCTCGGCGGGATTGATTGTGCCATCTCTCTGGCGCAGCGCCCGGGCAATGCGTTCCATTTCCACGCCGGCAACGTTCTTGCTCGAAGTGCCAAACGCCGCCAACAACTGGGTCCGCCAACCTTCCATGTCGGAATGCTTTGGGCCCTGGATAATTTGCGTTGCGCCGCTTTCGTCCTTGATTTGCGTGTCCACCTCAAACCGCGGTGGCATTTCCGCAAGGGCTTGCCTGGCCGCAGCGATGGCGCGCTGTTCGTTGTCGTTCGGGGCGCGTACCGGCGTCGGCAGCGACTTTGGATGCTTTGACTTCATGACATTCTCACTATGTTCCGTAAGGTGCTTACTCCGGTGCTCACTAGGTGCTTACTCCGGTGCTTACTCCCGATTTTGGGTGCTTACTCCAGGTGCGTACTTACTCCCTGCCTACCCTTAGAGGAGTAAGCACCTAGGTGTTTACTTCCTCTCTCGGCGGGATAGGCAGTAGGCACGGCCATATCAGACTGTTGCGAGCCGATAGCGTCCGAGGCTCGGCTTGTCGTACTGTTCGACGCGAATTCTTTGGGACTTGAATAAGGCTCTCATCGCCTGCTCCAGCTCGGGCTTCTTGAGCCTGTATTTTTGGGCCTCTACCTCCTTTGCGAAGGCTGTGGGCGCACAGTTCGGTGCGTTGGTCTTGTCGCTGACGTTGCGACCCTCGGCGGAAAACCGGCGCAGCAGCTCGAGGAAGACGACCTCGGCCTTGGCGGTGCGAGCGGCCTTGTCCAGATCGGAAATGCCGGCTTCTGGCAGGAACAGCCCTCGTTGATAACGCAGGATGATGCTCTCACCCTTCGGGCCGTATTGGTTCTTCTTGAATTCAAGCTCGCGTAGGTCCTCGTCTGGCTGCGCACCGTCACTGGCCTTAACGCCCTTGAGGTACTGACGGAAGCGAACGGCGCCATGCCAGGCTGTTGACCCCGACAATCCAGAACCCGAGTTTATCCCTTGCAGGCTTGGATGGCTCAGGATCGTGACAGATCCATCCGCAACCATGGCCAACGCCTGCATGTGCATCGCGAATGCGTATACCTGAACCCGGTCAATCTCGTTGCCCGCGAAGGCGCGGGACAGGGTATCGACTGAGATGTTTTTCGGCTTGATGTCACCTGCGGCCTCAAAGATTTGTCGGTAAAGGGCAGTAACTTCGACATTGCCGCCCTTGGTTGCGGAACAGAGCGTGGCGTCCTTGCCCAGGAGCGGCAGCACATGCAGCCCTCCATCGATCAGCGACTCGAACGTGACGCCGTAATGGTTGGCAATTGCCGCAAGGCGGATATGAATCTCTTGCTCGTCGTCCTCGGCACCCAGATAGAACGCCGGTCCCGGCTCCGGCATTGAGCCGAGCCAGTCTTTGCCTGCGACGTGAGCAACATCCTTCATAAGTTCGATGATGCTCTTGCCTGTGCCCCCCTCGCCCGAGAAAAGCCCTGCCTGTCTCAGCGGGACTCGATCCCTGATCGCCCATTTCCGCTCTGGTACCGACGCTTGATCCCAGGCCGTCATGTCGAGCCATTTCAGTGGCTCCTGTTTCGGTGGCAAAATAGTCTCGATCTTTTCCCCAACCACGCGGATGTTCATGCCGCGTCCTCCGTAGCTTTGGAGGGCGACAGATCGCGGCCATCCCGATCAGCAATCAGGTTGAGAAAATCATTCCAGTCTCCACACTGATCCGGTGGAGATCGCAGCCAAACCTCTCGGCCCGCATTCGCATGCGTCTGTGCGGCCCGTCGTGCGGCGGCTCGGCCTGGTTCATCATTGTCAGCAAAGATATGAACTTGCTCGACCTCGGGAGGCAGCTCGACACTATGCAGTCGAGAGGCGCCCAATGATGCCCAGACCGGCATCCCGGTCATTTGCATCGCGGACAGTGCCGTCTCAACACCTTCGGCGAGACCCATGATGCGGGCCGGTGCCCCCAATCGAACAGCCCCCGCACCGAGATTGCCAGTCGTCAGCCGCCTGGGTGAGGCCTTCTCACCATCGCGAGTCAGCCAAGTTTGTTGAATGGCAATGACCTTGCCGTCTGGAGCCTGCACTCCGGCCACCATGGAACGGCGGTCAAGCCTGCAGCGAATCATCGCCGGTCGCAGGTAGATGCCGCGACGGTTCAAGTATTCATCGACGGGCGTTTCATGAGCCTCGACGGTGGCCTGCCAGATAGTCAGGGCACCAATATCGGGACTGGTTTCGACAAGGCGCAGAGTTGAGGGTGTCTCAATTGAGGTACCCTCGCGCGATGGCATCCGGGGCGGGCTGCTCGATTGACCGCCCTCCGCTAATCCCCGCCGCTTCAGCTCATCAAGCACGTCGGCGAAGTCGCAACCCGCAAAGCAGCGAAGCAGGAGCCGTCCATCGTCGCCGTCGCTGACAGAGAGTGAGGGAGAGCGGTCGCCGCGTCCCTTGCCGTGGTTGAGACAGGGGCAGCTAACCAGCCATCCGTTCCCGTTGCGCCGACCTTTCAGCGCAATTCCAATCCGCTGCGCGTTCATCGCGATCCTCCGCAGGATGCGAGGACGCAGACGAACGGGAACGAGAAAGGCAGCAGCGCCGCAATGAACGCTTGAACGTCCACCGGGATTATGTATTTTCGCTGTTGTTCTGAAGGTGCGATCTCCGGGGCTGCCTTTGCCGAGGCGGCCCTTTCGCTTGATGGGTCAGGCGGCCTCGTCATGACGCCTCCCATCACTAGCGAACATCTCGCAGCTCTCGGCGCCACCAATCTGTTGAGTGAGCGGCGCGTCGATCCGCTCCGGCAACGCGGCCAGGACGGCGGCGGCAGACGGGTCAATGACGCCGGCGTGCTCCCTGCAGCAACGCACGAGCGCTTCCCGGGTCCTACAGAAGCTCCGACCCTTCCAACTCGATGTGGGATAGGTTTCTGCGCTGGCGCGGTACTGAAGAATCCACTGGATACGGTGCTGGCACTCGATCACGCGCCACCGAAGATTCAATCGCGCGACGAAGCGGCCATAGTTGTCGGCAGATTCGCTCATACCGGCACCTCCGTCGAACAGCCAGTGAACAAAGTCCACGGATTTTCCACGGATTGGATGCGCGTGTTTGCGTATCGTTCTGTTATCAGTTGCCGGGTGAGCGATTTGAGTCGGCGATAAAAGCCCAATAAACAAGGGCTTTTATGGTGGGCGCAATAGGGATTGAACCTATGACCTCTCCCGTGTGAAGGGAACGCTCTCCCGCTGAGCTATGCGCCCTGGATTTCGTGCGCGATGCCGAGCCGATGGATTGGCTGGATCGGACAAGCACAGTTCCAGAACCCGCGATTTACGAAGGGCGCACCCATCGTGTCAAGCTTTACCGACCACGATCGCGCTTTACCTTGACCCCCGGTCATTCCGGTCCGCGTTTGCGGTGGGGATCGTATTTCGAGAGCACGTCCTTGAGATAGTCCCGGCTTTTCCATTCCGGCGCCGGCGGCTCGTAGCCGGGTCGGGGAACGAACGCATTTTCCGGCACGCCTGCGGAAGCGCCGATGAGGTCCGGAATGTAGCGCGGGCAGTTCGGAAAAATCTCGCATTTGACGCGCACGACGAGTTTTGCGCCGTGATGTCGGCCAAGCGTTTCCGCGCTGTCGTCGATCGTGGCCTTGCCGCGGATGCGCGTGCGAGACGACTTGCCGTCGAAGCGCACGAACAACAGCCCGATATTCGGGTTGCGGTGAATGTTGCCGAGCGTGCGGTACATGTTGTTGCCGTCATATTCGGGGTATTCGAGCGTATCGGGTCCGGTGATCCTGACAAAGCCGGGATCGCCCGAGCGCATCGAACAATCGACATTGTCCCGATAGCTGGTCGCGATGAAAAAGAATCGCGCCTCTTCGATCAGCTTGCGGTCCTGCTCCCAGAACTCGAAATGCAGGCGATGTTTTTCCAGGCCGTCGGCGACACGGCGGCCGTCGAAGCGGTCCTGCAGCTCGCGCATGCCGTCGTGGTAGAAGGGGGCGCGGTCGATCGGGTCGGTCATCGGAGCCTCAAGGCTGATTTGTCCGCTTGTCCAGCTTCATAGCAGAGCGCCGAGAGAGGTGCGACGGGCCGGTTGCGCGCGGTTCGTCGCACCGGAAGGATCAAAATTGCCCCTTTCGGTCATGCGCGCAAAAACCGATTTGCGCAAGCCGATCAAGCTGTTTCTACCTGTCCAGTCCCTTTGCGAAAAAGATTTTCCTTCGCGCCTTACCCAAATCACTCCGGATTCCTTCGCCGTCTCGGCCCATCGGAGGGGCGTATCGCGATCGTCACGGACGTCGGGCGCGGGATGCGATGGACGCTTTAGGCGTGCAAGACGAACGCGCGTAAAGCGGACGGCGAAGTCGTGTGGTACCAGTGCCGCCGATTTGAAGTTCCTGCTGCGGCAGGGCGCAGGTGTGTCTTGAATCGCGGCGTCATTCCGGGGCGCGCTGAAAGCGCGAACCCGGAATCTCGAGATTCCGGGTCTGGTCCTTCGGACCATCCCGGAATGACGGAGAGAATCGAGCATTGCAAATTCTGGGTCGCTTCGCTTTCGCTCGCGATGTCGCCAATTCTTCGAGCCCAGCTATCTCGCTCACGCCCCCTGCTGGCGGGCGCGGGAGGCGTGCGATTGCAGCGCGCGGATGCGCTCGGCCAGCGTTCCGCCGCCCTCGGGCACGTTGCCGTTGGCGGCGCCGTTCACCGTGGTGCCGTTGGATGGCTTCGCCGGCTCTGCCGCCAGCAGCGCCTCGATCGGCGAGTTCGGCCCCTCGAGCTGCATCGCAAGCTTGGCGACTTCGGCGGCGATGTCGTTGATGCGCTCGCGCAGCAGCGCGTTCTCCATGCGCTCGGTCGCCCACGCGCTTTCCGCCTGCTGCTGGATCGCGTTGATGTCGCGTTGCAGCCTGGTGCGTTCGTCGCGCGCTACGCGAAGCTGTTCCTCGACCACGGCCTTCTCGGTTTTCAGCTTCTCCAGCATAGGCCACGAGCCACTGGAGGTCTGGGCGAGTTCGTCGCGCAATTCCTTGATCGTGCGGTCGGCGGCTTCCCTCGCCTGGCGCAACTGGTTGGTCTCGTAGTCGCGTTCGGCGAGCAACTTGCCTTGCGTCGCCAGCCGCGTTTCGAGATCGTTGATGCGGTTGGAAAGCAATTCGGCTTCCCTGACTTGTGCGACCAGCTGACGATCGAGATCGGTGACGCGCTGGCTCAGATTTTCCACCCGGCCGCGCGCCTCGGTGAGGTCGCGCGTCGCAGCCTCGGATTGGCCGCGCTCCTGTTCGAGCCGCGTTTGCGTGGCGGCAAATTCCTTTTCGGCCTCGCCGACACGGCCCCTGAGCCCGGCGACCTGGGCGTTGAGCGCCGCCGTCTCGACCTTGCGGCTCTCCGCCATCACCGAACGGTCGGTCAGGTCGGAGTTGAGCTTGGCAAGCTCGGCCTGCTTGTCGGCCAGTGCCCGCTCTGCCTGGCGCAGCGCTTCGGTCTTGGTGGTGAATTCCTCTTCGGTAGCGCGCTGCTGCTCCTTCATCGCCTTCTCGCGCGCCTCCAGCGAAAAGATCGTGGCGTTCTTCTCGCCCAGCTCGAGCTTCATGCGATTGATCGCGTCGGTCTTCTTGCCGAGTTCGGCGAGCTGGCTGGTGGTCTGGTGCTTGAGCTTGTCGACGCTCATCTCCAGCCGCCGCGCCGACATGGCGAATTCCGCGCGAAGCTGGTCCTTGTCGGCCTGGATTTCCGCCATCGACAGCGGGGTTGCCGCTTCCATCCGTCTCGTGGTCAGCCGCACCGCGCGATTATGCACGAGCGGCAGGATCATCAGACCGAGCAGCATCGCGAGCAGAAAACCGATCGCCAGATACATGATCGGCTCGATCATGGACGGTCACTCCTGAAAAAAAGCGTGTTGATTTCACAATTGCCTGCGGGACCGAGAAAAGGCCAGTCCCATGCCTTCGTTAACGATTGGCGGGATCAAAACGATCCCAATTCAAAAAGGCCGCTCGGCGGAACCGTCGAGAACTCAGAACGGATTCCACGTCGCCTGCGGCGTGTATTTCAGGTAGCCGATATTGGCGCCGAGCCGCAGCCCAAGACCGGAGCGGATCGGCACCAGCACGATGTTGTTCGCGGTCAACGCCGTCATGCCGAAGCCGCCGATGATGTAGGCCGAGCCGTCGATGCCGGCGAAGCGCTGATAGATCGCCGCGGTCGCCGGGAGGTTGTAGACCAGCGTCATGGTGCGCGCGCCGTCGCCGCCCCAGTCGAAGCCGACCGACGGTCCCTGCCAGTAGACCCGCAAGTCGCCGGCGTTCTTGGTGTAGAGCGTGCCTTCGCCGTATCGCAAACCTGCGACGAAGGCGCCCGAGCCTTCCTCGCCGAGAATGTAGCCGTTCGGCAGGCCCCATTGGCTGACCGCGCGTTCGATCACGGAGGCCAGTCCGCGCGAGACGTTGCCGAAGAACCTGTGGCCGGCGCCGACCAGTTCATCCGGCCCGTAAAAGTTCGGCCCCGTCTCGCGTTGCGGCGGCGGCAGCGGCTGCGGAGGCGGCGCCTGCTGGAGCTGCGCGGAGGCAGGCACGGACCAGCACATCAACGCGGCCAGCGTCAACGCGGCAAGGCGTGAGGCGAAAATCATGAAAAGACCCCGAAAAGATCCCCTTGGGTATCCGAAATTCCGGCCGCCGCCTTAACCCGACGCTGACGTGCTTGGCTTAGGCTATCGCCCGGTATCCCCCGACTCAGATGTTATCCGCAGCAACTATGACGGCAGAACGGCAGGAAATAAACGGGATTTGGCACGCGGTTGAATTTCGCCGCGGAATAGCCTTGTTCACATTCCTGGCAGGCTTTCTGTCGGCTGGCCCGGACAGTCTTGGCGAATGGGCGGGTTCCGCCTCTGCGGCCAGGGCTGCAACCACCGAGCGCGTGGTTGCCAACCGCTTCTCGGGCCTTGCCATCGAAGGTTACGATCCCGTCGCCTATTTTGTCGACGCCCGCCCCGTACGCGGCCTGGCGGAGTTCGAGGCCGCCCAGGCTGGCGTCGTCTGGCGTTTCCACAACGAGGGCAATCGCGCCTCCTTCATCGCCCGTCCCGATATCTACGGGCCGCAATTCGGCGGCTACGACCCGGTTGATCTGGCGCGCGGCGTCACGGTCGCCGGCAACCCCATGTTCTGGCTGGTCTCGGGCGAGCGTCTCTATCTGTTTGCGCGGGAGACGCACCGCGACGCCTTCGCGGCCCATCCGAAGGCCTTCCTGCAGCGGGCGACGTCGCGCTGGCCGGCGCTCGAGGAGGGGCTGGCGCAATAATTCGGCGGCGCGTGCGGTGGATGTCAGCAAACCTCGGGATCGCCCCAGGCGATGAAGGCCGGTACGACGAAATCCTTCGCCCTCCTGCCGAACTGCAAATCGCCCCCGGCTGCGTCCGTGACCTTGCCTCCCGCGGCAGCCACGATCGCGCACCCGGCCGCAATGTCCCATTCATGGGTGGGGGCAAGGCGCGGATAGATGTCGATGGCGCCTTCGGCAACCTTGGCAAATTTCAGCGACGAGCCGAGCACCTCTCTTACCGCGCCCTCTCTTGCGGCGATGAAGGCGTCAGTTGCGGGATCGCCGTGCGAGCGGCTGACCGCGGCGATCCATGGTCGGCCTTTTGGCGGGAAGGGGCGGGTGCGGATCGTTTCGGTGCGCTTGCTGTCTCCCGCCAGCCGCTCGGCGCCGCGTCCGACGATGCCGCGCCAGATCAACCCCAGGGCGGGCGCGCCGATCACGCCCAAAATCGAGCTCCCGTTCGTCACCAAAGCGAGGTTGACGGTGAACTCGCGCCGGCCCCCGACGAATTCCCTGGTTCCGTCGAGCGGATCGATCAGAAAAAAACTGTTGTCATAAGGCGGCTCCGCCAAGCGTATCCGTTCCTCGGACAAAGCCTCGATCCCGGGCGCGAGTTGGGCGAGTCCTTCGGCAATGATGCGGTCGGCAGCAAGATCGGCTTGCGTCACCGGCGAACCGTCGATTTTACCGTCGACCCGCATGGCAGAGCGGTCGACCGCAAGAATGGCGGCTCCGGCGCGCCTTACGAGTTCGGTGAGCGGTTCGATCAGCGCGGCCGCGGCTTTACCGTCGATCGGAGGGGATGGCGAAGATGCCTTGTTCATGGGCGACCCTTCATCTGCAGCTTCGCTTCCGGCTTTGGTTGGCACGCACAGGTCCGCGGTGTATCAAGCCAGTTAGTTTCCCGGTTCCGGCGTTCGTATGACTTTGCGGCACGCACTTTTACGAACGGACCAAAGGGACACTGGCAACTCGATGATGCTAGTGTGGCTTTGGATTTGACGTTCCTGTAATGCGCTTGCGGCGAGACTGATAGCAACGTCAAATCCGCCATACTAGTGTCCCGGTTCCGGCGTTCGTATGACTTTGCCGCACGCACTTTTACGAACGCCGGAACCAAGGGGACACTAGCAACTCGATGATGCTAGTGTGGCTTTGGATTTGACGTTCCTGTAATGCACTTGCCGCGAGACTGACAGGAACGTCAAATCCGCCACACTGGTGGTCCGATTCTAACATTTGGGAAAGCTCTATGTCTGGTACCATGCCTCCCGGTTCCGCTCCCGATGCTCTCGAACTGGCGGCGCTCCTGTGTTCGCGGGTTTGCCACGATCTCATCAGTCCGGTCGGCGCCATCGTCAACGGTCTTGAGGTGCTCGACGACAATCCCAAACCCGAGGACCGCGATTTTGCCCTCGATCTGATCCGCAAGAGCGCCAGGACCGCTTCCGCGCGGCTGCAGTTCTGTCGCCTTGCTTTTGGCGCGGCAGGCTCCTCGGGCGCCCAGATCGATCTCGGCGACGCCCAGACCATGGCGCGCGGCCATCTCGAGGACGGCAAGACCAGCATCACCTGGAATTTGCCGCGCCTGTTGTTGCCGAAGAACCGGGTCAAGCTGCTCTTGAACATGCTGGTGATTGCGCAGCAGACCATCCCGCGCGGCGGCACGCTCACCGTCGATGCGATCGGCCAGGGCGAAACCATGGGCTTTCGCGTTACGGCCAGCGGGCTCAATGCCCGCCTGCCGCAGAACATCGCCGATCTCTTGAGCTCGGGCCAGCCGCCAGCGGTCGATGCGCACTCGGTGCAGCCTTATTACGCGCGCCTGCTCGGTGAGGCCTGCGGATTGAGCGTGAAATTGGCGGCGGAAGGCGAGGCCATCGTGGCAACCGCCTCGTAAGAAGTGGGATGGTCGAGCCGGCCGGACCTGCGCCTCAAATCAAAAAAGCGGGTTTTCGCGCCGTCGTTGAACCCATTTCATACAACTTATGGTTAACCCCTGGTTTACAGATTGATTCAGGTTCGAAAACGCAGCGTTATGTATTTGTTGAACCCGTTCTTTTCCATTTACTCAACCAATATTAAACCCTTTCCATAGAAGCTGGCCTCGCTTCGAAGCGTATCGGGTGGATACGCGCATGGGTTGAAGGCCGGATTCATGGATGACCTGTTGAGAGAGTTTTTGACGGCGACCAGCGAGCGCCTGGATACCGTCGACAACCAGTTAGTGCGGTTCGAGCAAGATCCGAACAACGCCAAGATCCTGGATAACATTTTCCGCCTTGTTCATACCATCAAGGGAACCTGCGGCTTCCTCGGCCTGCCGCGCCTTGAGGCGCTCGCCCATGCCGGCGAGACCTTGATGGGCAAGTTCCGCGACGGAATGCCGGTGACGGCCGAAGCGGTGACGCTGATCCTGAGCAGCATCGATCGGATCAAGGAAATCTTGGCCGGGCTCGAAGCCACCGAGGCCGAGCCGGAAGGCAATGATCAGGACCTGATCGTAAAACTCCATCATTTGGCCGAGCGCGGCATGGAGACGACGGCCTCGCCGGCCGCGGCCGCACCCGTTGCGAGCCCGCCGAATGCACCTCGCGCCCGCGCCGCCCCTGCGGCCAAGGCAAGCGTGGAGGGCACATTGACCTACCAGGTCCTGGAGCGCGAACTTCGTCCCGGCGAAGTGTCGCTGGATGAGCTCGAGCGCGCTTTCCGGGAGACCACAATGGAGGTCGCTCCGCCGCCGGTGCCCGAGATGGCGCCTGCGCCCGGGCCGAGGCGCAGCGCCAGAGCGGCGGAGATCGAATCCGGGCAGCAGGCGGCGGGACCGAAAGCCCAGAAGCCTTCCGCGAGAAAGGCAAAGCCGGCTGTCGAGGTGGAAGCTGCAGAAGGCGACCGCATCGCCAATCAGTCCATTCGGGTGAATGTCGACACGCTGGAACACCTGATGACGATGGTGTCCGAGCTCGTTCTGACGCGCAACCAGCTCCTTGAGATATCGCGGCGCAACGAAGACACCGAGTTCAAGGTGCCGCTGCAGCGGCTGTCGAACGTCACCGCCGAGCTGCAGGAAGGCGTCATGAAAACGCGAATGCAGCCGATCGGCAATGCCTGGCAGAAATTGCCACGCATCGTCCGCGATCTCTCCAGCGAACTTCACAAGCAGATCGAACTGGAGATGCACGGCGCCGACACCGAGCTCGACCGGCAGGTGCTCGACCTGATCAAGGATCCCCTGACCCATATGGTGCGCAACTCGGCCGATCACGGGCTGGAGACGCCGGCCGAGCGGTCGGCCGCGGGCAAGCCGGAACAGGGCACGATTCGCCTTTCCGCCTATCATGAAGGCGGCCACATCATCATCTGCATCGCCGACAATGGTCGCGGTCTTGACACCGAGCGGATCAAGGCCAAGGCGCTGGCCAACGGCCTCGTCACCGAGGCCGAGCTCGAGAAGATGACGGAAGCGCAGATCCACAAATTCATCTTCGCGCCGGGCTTCTCGACCGCAGCCGCGGTGACCAGCGTATCGGGCCGCGGCGTCGGCATGGACGTGGTACGCACCAACATCGACCAGATCGGCGGCACCATCGACATCAAGTCGGTGGCGGGCGAGGGCGCTTCCGTCACCATCAAGATTCCGTTGACGCTCGCGATCGTGTCGGCGCTGATCGTCGAGGCCGGCGGCGACCGCTTTGCGATCCCGCAACTGTCGGTGGTCGAGCTGGTGCGGGCGCGCGCCAATTCCGAGCATCGCATCGAGCGGATCAAGGACACCGCGGTGCTGCGGCTGCGCAACAAGCTATTGCCGCTGATGCATCTGAAGAAATTGCTCAAGATCGACGACGGCTCCTCTTCCGACCCGGAAAACGGATTCATCGTCGTGACGCAGTTGGGCAGCCAGACCTTCGGCATTGTCGTCGACGGCGTGTTCCACACCGAGGAAATCGTGGTCAAGCCGATGTCGACCAAGCTGCGTCACATCGACATGTTCTCCGGCAACACCATTCTGGGCGACGGCGCGGTCATCATGATCATCGACCCCAACGGCATCGCAAGGGCGCTCGGGGCATCCGGCAACGCCAGCCATGAGATCGCCGACGAGAACGCCGCTTTGCGCGGCGGTGGCGCCGAACAGATGACGTCACTGCTGGTGTTTCGCGCCGGCTCCACCCAGCCCAAGGCGGTGCCGCTTGGCCTCGTCACCCGTCTGGAAGAAATCGCGGCCGACAAGATCGAGCTCTCCAACGGCCGCTACATGGTGCAATACCGTGAGCAGTTGATGCCGCTGGTGCAGATGAACGGCGTGAGCATCCAGACCTCGGGCTCGCAGCCGATCCTGGTGTTTGCCGACGACGGCCGCTCGATGGGCCTCGTTGTCGACGAGATCATCGACATCGTTGAGGAACGGCTCAATATCGAGGTGGCGGGCGCGGGCGAGGGCATCCTTGGCTCTGCCGTGATCAAGGGACAGGCGACCGAAGTGATCGACGTCGGCCATTTCCTTCCCATGGCGTTCGCCGACTGGTTGCATCGCAAGGAGATGCGTCCCTCGGCCCTGGCGCAATCGGTCCTGCTGGTCGACGACTCTGCATTCTTCCGCAACATGCTGGCACCGGTGCTGAAGGCGGCAGGCTACAAGGTTCGCGTTGCCCAGAGCGCGCAGGAGGGCCTCGCCGCGCTGCGATCGGGCCAGCAAATTGACGTCGTTCTGACCGATATCGAAATGCCGGAAATGAACGGGTTCGAATTCGCCGAGAGCATACGCGCCGATGCGCATCTCGGCTCGATGCCGATCATCGCCTTGTCGTCGCTGGTATCGCCAGCGGCGATCGAGCGTGGACGGCAGGCCGGCTTCCACGATTATGTCGCCAAGTTCGATCGACCCGGCCTGATCGCGGCGCTGAAGGAGCAGACCGCGGAGATCAGCAGGGCGGCGGCATGAGCAATGGGCATATGGATCAAAGCATGAGCAGCAAGACCGAAAGCATCGAGGGCGCCGTCGCCGAATACGTCACCGCCCTGATCGGAGATCAGTTGTTCGGCCTGCCGATTTCGCGCGTGCAGGACGTGTTCATGCCGGAGCGCCTGACGCGTGTGCCGCTGTCATCGGGGGAGATCGCCGGTGTGCTCAATTTGCGCGGCCGCATCGTCACGGTGATCGACATGCGCGCCCGCCTCGGCCTGCCCAAAAACGACAGCGGCAAGCCGACGATGGCGGTCGGCGTCGACCTGCGCGGCGAATCCTATGGTCTGCTGATCGATCAGATCGGCGAGGTGCTCAGGCTTCCCGACGACGGCCGCGAAGAGAATCCCGTCAATCTCGATCCGCGCATGGCCAAGCTCGCCGGCGGCGTGCATCGCCTCGACGGGCAGCTGATGGTCGTCCTCGACGTCGACCGGGTGCTCGAAATCACTCCTGACATGATGGCGGCTTGAGATTCGAAAGACAGATAGAACAAAGCAAATTGGACGTCACTTCGGAAGATCTGAGAACAGAGGCTAAAATGAAAACATGTTTGGTCGTGGATGACTCCAGCGTCATCCGAAAGGTCGCAAGGCGCATATTGGAAGGATTGGATTTCCAGATTGTCGAAGCCGAAGACGGCGAAAAGGCGCTCGAGGTCTGCAGGCGCGGACTGCCCGAAGCCATCCTGCTCGACTGGAACATGCCAATCATGGACGGCTATGAATTCCTTGGCAATCTGCGCCGCATGCCCGGCGGCGACCAGCCCAAGGTGGTGTTCTGCACCACCGAGAACGACGTCGCTCACATTGCGCGAGCGCTTCACGCCGGTGCGAACGAATACATCATGAAGCCGTTCGACAAGGACATTGTCACCGCCAAGTTCCAGGAAGTCGGATTGATCTGATTGCTGCGTCTGACCGGGGGCTCGCGAGCCTTCGGCGAAATCTTGCGTAGTGGCGCTTGAGCCATGCTGGTGAGTAATGAGTGTTGCGTTGACAACTTCTGCGACGGCGAATTCGATGCAGCACGAACCGCTGCGGGTGATGGTGGTCGATGACTCCGTCGTCATCAGGGGGATGATCTCCCGCTGGCTCGGTTGCGAGCCCGACATGGTCGTCGCCGCTTCCCTGCGCACCGGCCTCGATGCGGTCAACCAGATCGAGCGCATCAATCCCGATGTCGCCGTGCTCGATATCGAGATGCCGGAGCTCGACGGCATTTCCGCGTTGCCGCTGCTGCTGGCCAAGAAGCGCAACCTCGTCATCATCATGGCCTCCACGCTGACCCGCCGCAATGCGGAGATCAGCCTCAAAGCGCTGTCGCTGGGCGCTTCGGACTACATTCCGAAGCCGGAAAGCACCCGCGAACCTGGCGCCGCCGAAACCTTTCGCCACCATCTTGTGCAGAAAATCCGGCATCTCGGCGCCAAGGTTCGTCGCACGGCTCCTTCCGTTTCGGCGCCACCGCTGGCACCGGTGCTCGATCACGGCCGCGAGCCGCAAGGACGCGCGCCGCAGTCTGCAAGCCCGCAATTTCCGCGCCGCGGCTTCAGCACCCAAAATCCGCGCGCACTGCTGATCGGTTCCTCGACAGGCGGCCCACAGGCGCTGATGACCCTGGTTGCCGACATCGGCGCAGTGATCGACCGCTTTCCGGTTCTCATCACCCAGCACATGCCGCCCACGTTTACGACGATTCTTGCCGAGCATCTGGCGCGCGCGAGTCACCGTCCGGCGCAGGAGGCGGTCGACGGCGAGATCGTCAAGGCAGGCCACATCTACCTCGCGCCGGGGGGACGCCACATGCGCGTCGCGCGCCACGGCACTGATGCCGCGATCGTCCTCGACGACGGGCCGCCGGTCAATTTCTGCAAGCCGGCCGTCGATCCCTTGTTCACTTCCGCGATCGATGTATGGCAGGGCGGCATTCTGGCGGTCGTGCTGACCGGAATGGGCTCGGACGGCATGCGCGGCGGCAAGGATATCGTCGCGGCCGGGGGAAGCGTGATCGCACAGGACGAAGCCAGCAGCGTGGTTTGGGGCATGCCGGGCGCAGCCGTCCATGCCGGCATTTGCGCCGCCGTTCTGCCGCTCGGTCAGATCGCACCGAAACTGGTCCGATTGTTTTCAGGAGATCGCTCGTGACGCCGTTGGACTATGAGTTCCTGCGAAAGCTCCTGAAGGAACGCTCCGGGCTGGACCTGTCTTCGGACAAGCAGTACCTGGTCGAAAGCCGGCTGATCCCGCTGGCCCGAAGGGTCGGCTTGCCGGGGATCTCCGATCTCGTGCAGAAAATGAAGACCGGGTCGGCCGAGGCGCTGGTCGGCGAGGTGGTCGAGGCGATGACCACCAACGAAACCTTCTTTTTCCGCGACAAGATTCCGTTCGAGCATCTGCGCGATACCATGCTGCCGGAACTCCTGCAGGTGCGTGCGAGCCGCCGCGCCTTGCGCATCTGGTGCGCGGCTTCATCGACCGGGCAGGAGCCGTATTCGATCGCGATGTGTCTGAAGGAATTCGGTGTGGCGCTCTCGGGCTGGCGGATCGAAATCCTGGCGACCGATCTTTCGCAAGGCGTGCTGGAGAAATCGAAGGCGGGTCTCTTCAGTCAGTTCGAGGTTCAGCGCGGGCTTCCCATTCAGTTGCTCGTCAAGCATTTCACGCAAGTTGGCGAGATGTGGCAAATCAATGCCGATCTCCGCGCCATGGTGGCCCATCGCCAGCTCAACCTGCTGCAGGATTTCAGCCACCTCGGCGCGTTCGACGTGATCTTTTGCCGCAACGTCCTGATCTATTTCGACCAGGAAACCAAGACCAGCATCTTCGAGCGCCTTGCAAGGGCATCCGAGCCGGATGGCTTCATGGTGCTGGGTGCGGCCGAGTCCGCGGTCGGCATCTCCGACGCCTTCAGGCCACACCCGGATCGGCGCGGGCTTTATCGCCCGAATGCCACCCGGGGGCCGAAGCTTGGTGTCACGGCGAGCACGCCGCAGGTGGCAAGGGCGGTCGCGATGGCGTCGCGATAGGCGAAAAGCGCCAACGCGGGCCGGCACCCGTAGCGCTCACAGGATCGCGTGCGGCAGGAAACGCGACGTATTGCCCGTAATGGGATTCTCGTCCTCCCGGATCGAAAGCCCGCAGGGCGCATGATCGACCAGCCAGCTGCCAAGCACTGGATGCTGGCTCGAGAAATCGGGCAACGATGCCAGCGCCTGGCGAATGAAACCTTCGGCGCCATAGGGACCCTTCTGCTTTGCGACCGTCATCCCCTCGCAGACCAGATCGATATTGGCCCCTTCCCTGGAAAGCAGCGGCTTGCGCACAAAGGAATTACCGAGGCTTGCCGCCTTCGGGTCGTCCTCGAAGAAGGCCGGAAGCAGATTGGGATGGCCGGGAAACATCTCCCACAGCAATGGGAGCACGCCCTTGTTGGAGAGGATCGCTTTCCACGGCGGCTCGATCCAGCGGGTCGCTGCTTCCGCAAGCTTTGCGCCAAAGGCGTCGTGAAACATCCATTCCCAGGGATAGAGCTTGAACGCGAGCGCGATTTCACGATCATCGAGATCGACAAAGCCGCCGCTGTCGCGCCATCCGATCGCCTCGATGTCGAGCAACGTGGTTTGAAGGCCGGCTTGCCTGGCGGTGTCCGCGAGATAGGCAAGCGTGCCGGCATCCTCGGGATTGTCGAGCGTGCCGGTGAGGTGCAGATGCCGGCTTGCCGAACCCAGCTTCTTCCACGCCTCGATCAGTCGCTCATGGAGCGAGTTGAACTGGTCGGCGCCTGCGGGAAGGATGCCCCGTTCGATGCCCTGCTCGAGCCAGGTCCATTGGAACACCGCAGCCTCGAAGATCGAAGTCGGCGTGTCGGCGTTGTATTCCAGGAGTTTTGCCGGACCGCGTCCGTCGAAACGAAGGTCGAGCCGGCCGTAAAGACTGTTCTCGTCGCGGCGCCAGCTGTCGCGGAGCAGCGGCCAGAATGCTTCCGGTATCATCAAGCGGCGCAGACAGCGCTCGTCGTCGATCGCGCGATCGACGAGTTCGAGGCACATCGCGTCGATCTCTCCTGTGGGGGCTTCGATCGCGGATTCGATTTCTTCGAGAGTAAAGCAGTAGAAGGCGCGCTCGTCCCAATAGCGTTCGCCGTCAATCGTGTGAAACAGAAATCCCGTGGCCTCGGCGCTGGCCCGCCAGTCGTCGCGTTCTCGGCAGGCGAGGCGCTGCACGGCAGGCACTACCCGCCATGCGAATGGCCATGGCCATGGCCATGGCCGTGGAAATGGTGCGGGAAGCGCCCGAAGCCGCCATAGGCCACGCCCTGGCATGTAACGTAGGGTCGTCCGTCCAGACCGCGCGTCACCCGGCGGATGAAGCCGGGGCCGCAATCATATTGATCGATAAAACCCATCGACACCGCGCCGATGGCCCCGCTGCCCATCATGGTCAGGACGACGCGGCGGGAACGTTTCATGTGACGGCCTTTGAAAAAATGCATGCAGGGATTTGCGTATTTAGGCACGCGCCGGCAGGGGGGCAAGGCAAAGGCGAACATCTCACCACTTCGTGCGGCGAAATCCCTGCTTGCGCTCAGCTGCCGGAAAAATGCGCCGCAAGGGAACGGGCAAATCCGCCGAACCCGCCGCGCGTCGTCTCGCCCGAGCCGGACTCCGAGGGATTGCCGCTCGACGATCGGCTGGATGACCCATCGCCACCGAAGAAACTGCTGCGCGACGACGATGCGGAGCCGCCATATCCTCTGGCGGATGAAGAGCTGCGAGGACCGCATTCGGTGCTGCCTTGCGGGAGTGCCGGGGTGGCCATGCCGCCGCCTTTGGGCTCGCAATTCTCTCTTGGCATCATCGCAAAGGCGCCGCCGCCGACCACCAGCGAGCCCATCAGCAAAAGCGCCACATGGCGGGAGCGCTTGACCGGATGCGCCCCGTGAGGTGCGATCGTCGAGGGCCTGCGCTTGCCGAATTCGTTTGCGGGCCGGTTTTGCATGATCAGTAGATCATGGAGGCGGCGTTGAGCGCGCCGGCGGCAAGCGAAGAAAGCCCGAGCCAGATCGCGGGAGCGAGTTCGCCCGCGGCGATCTTCGCCGACAGGTTCGGAACCGGTATCTTGACGATGTAGTAGACGACGACTTGAACGATCAGCGCGATCAGGCTCCAGATCAGGCAATCGACGATATTGGCTGCATGGGCGATGGCGCTGACCACCGGCAGCACGAAGCCGAGCAGGCTCAAGCCCAAAGCGATCGCGGCCGCGGGATCGTTGTCACGGATCAGCTTGAATTCGTCGCGCACAGTGAGGCGGGTATAGACGAGGAGATAGACGACTACCACGACGATGGCCGTGCAGAAATAGACCAGGAAGGCCGGCAATCCGGCGAGCGATTGAAGGATCATGGAGGCTCCCCCTCGCTAGTGTGGCGGTTCAGAAGTCCGCATCATTATTGCCGCGAGTTCGGTCATGCGGACTTCTGAACCAAAGCCACACCAGAAACAATGACTCACTAGTGGAGTGGATTTGACATTCGCCGCCCACCTGGGCGCAAGCTCGCCAAGCGAATGTCAAATCCTGAACTCCACTAGAATCCTAAATTTGCTAATGGTCCTTTGATTCTAACATTCGCAAAAGTACCTGCTGCAGTGGGAAGCGAATGTTAGAATCGGACCACTGGTGTCTTCGTTTCCGGAGTTCGCAAACGAGGTACCCGCAAAATGATGCGAACTTCGGAATCGGGACACGAGCGGCTGACGAAGTTTGCATGATTCCCTTTGTCGCAGGCGAGCCGCCGGGCCAATCCACAAACAAAAACCCCGCCATTTGCGGCGGGGCCAGTCTGGGAGAAGTGAGCCAATCGGGCTCTCGTGAAGCCGATATCAGGCGGGAATGCGCTCTTCGTGCTCGTGCGGCTCGCGCAGCACATAGCCGCGGCCCCACACGGTTTCGATGAAGTTGCGGCCTTCGGAAGCGTTGGCGAGCTTCTTGCGCAGTTTGCAGATGAAGACGTCGATGATCTTCAGTTCCGGCTCGTCCATGCCGCGGTAGAGGTGGTTGAGGAACATTTCCTTGGTCAGCGTGGTGCCCTTGCGGAGCGAAAGCAGTTCCAGCATCTGGTATTCCTTGCCCGTCAGATGCACGCGCTGGCCGCCGACCTCGACCGTCTTGGTGTCGAGATTGACCACGAGATCGCCGGTCTGGATCACCGACTGGGCGTGGCCCTTGGAGCGGCGCACGATCGCATGAATGCGTGCGACCAGTTCGTCCTTGTGGAAGGGCTTGGTCATGTAGTCGTCGGCGCCGACGCCGAGACCCCTGACCTTGTCTTCGATGCCGGCGAGGCCGGAGAGGATCAGAATGGGTGTCTTGATCTTGGAAACCCGAAGCTGCTTGAGCACGTCGTAACCGGACATGTCGGGCAGGTTGAGGTCGAGCAGTATGATGTCGTAATCGTAGAGCTTTCCGAGATCGACGCCTTCCTCGCCAAGATCCGTCGTATAGACGTTGAAACTCTCGGATTTAAGCATCAGTTCGATCGACTGCGCGACGGCGCTGTCATCTTCTATCAGCAATACGCGCATGCCAGTCCCCTATCGTCGCCGCTCCCGGGCGTCAGGTCGGCCGCACTTGCGGCACTCAAAACGCCTTTGAACAACTGATTCGGATCCTGACGGGATATGGTTAACAAAATCTGATTCTGGTTCGCAAGCTCTCTCAGTGCAATTTTTTTCGAATCGCCCTAAGATGTTGCGGAGAAGCAGCTTTTCGTATCCGTTCCCGTTCAAGCTCAACGTGAAGAGGCGGAGTTAACCGACTCTCAAGACTCGCCCTTCCGTCGGTCCGGCGGTCGAGCGTCCTCAGTCAACCAAAGACAGTGACGCAATGATTAATGATGCGGGTAAACACGAAGTTAAGGGTTCGTGCCAAATGCGTGAAAACTTAAGGTTTTTGCAATGAAGGCACTGGCTGAACAGATCAACGATATCGACGGCATCAGCATCTATGGCCGCGTGGTAGGCGTGCGCGGCCTGATGGTGGAGATTGCGGGGCCCATTCACGCGATGAGCGTCGGCGCGCGCATCGTCATCGACACCGGCGGCAACCGCTTCATCCCCTGCGAGGTCATCGGGTTCACCGGCAGCAATGCCGTGGTGATGCCGTTCGCAGGACTGGAGGGGGTACGGCGCGGCTGTCGCGCGGTGATTGCCAATGCCGCAAGCCAGGTGCGGCCGTCGCCGCTGTGGCTGGGCCGCGTGCTCAACGCGATGGGCGAACCGATCGACGGCAAGGGCCCCTTGCCGATCGGAGCATCGCCGGTGCCCTATCGCAATTCGCCGCCCCCGGCGCACTCGCGCAAGCGTGTCGGCGCGCCGCTCGATCTCGGCGTGCGGGCGCTGAATACGTTTCTGACCTGCTGCCGCGGCCAGCGGCTTGGCATTTTCGCCGGCTCCGGCGTCGGCAAATCCGTGCTGCTGTCGATGCTGGCGCGCAATGTCGATGCCGATATCGCCGTCATCGGCCTCGTCGGCGAGCGCGGCCGCGAGGTGCAGGAATTCCTGCAGGACGACCTCGGCCAAGAGGGTCTGGCGCGGTCGGTCGTGGTGGTGGCCACCTCCGACGAGCCCGCTTTGATGCGGCGGCAGGCGGCCTATCTGACGCTCGCGATCGCGGAGTATTTCCGCGACGAGGACAAGGACGTGCTTTGCCTAATGGATTCCGTCACGCGTTTTGCCATGGCCCAGCGCGAGATCGGCCTCTCCGCCGGCGAACCGCCGACCGCGAAGGGCTACACGCCTACCGTGTTCACCGAGTTGCCGAAGCTGCTCGAGCGCGCGGGCTCCGGCATCGGCCTTGGCACCATCACCGGCATTTTCACCGTGCTGGTCGACGGCGACGACCACAACGAGCCGATTGCGGACGCCGTCCGCGGCATTCTCGACGGTCACGTGGTGATGGAGCGCAGGATCGCCGAGCGCGGACGCTTTCCGGCGATCAACGTTCTCAAATCCGTATCCCGAACCATGCCGAAATCGGCCGATCCGGACTATTTGGACGTCATCACCAAGGCGCGGCAGGTGATGTCGACCTATGCCGACATGGAGGAATTGATCCGGCTCGGGGCCTATCGCGCAGGGTCAAGCGCCGAGGTCGACGAGGCGATCGCCCTGCATGAGCCGCTGGAGGCCTTTCTGCGCCAGGGCAAGGACGAGGCGACCGGCCTTAATGAAGGTTATCGCCAACTCGAGCGGATCCTTGGGGATTTGGAAACGGAACGCTAACTTTGTCAGGCCATCATCCGCGAAATGCAGATTGTAGTGCCGGCGGGGCCCTTACGGGAGCCGGCACCGTCCCGTCTCGAAAATTGGGACTTCTGGGGAGTATGAGTCGATGAAGTCACGTGAAACGCTGATCCGCCTGAAGAAGTTTCAGGTCGACGAAAAGCGCCGAAGGGTCGCGCAGATCGAAGCCATGATCGCCGATTTCCAGCGCATGTCGGTCGACCTCGAACGCGAAATCCAGAGCGAGCAGGAACGGGCCGGGATCAACGATCCTTCCCACTTCGCCTATCCGACCTATGCCAAGGCCGCGATTCAGCGTCGGGAAAACCTGACCCGTTCCGCCGACGAACTGCGCATTCAGCTCGATGAGGCCAAAAGCCTGTTGGGCGAAGCCTTCGACGAGCTCAAGAAGGTCGAACTTTTGGATGAGCGCGATCAGGCTCGCGAGCGGGCTGAAGAGAATGCCCGGGAACAGGCCGATCTCGACAGTATCGGCCTGATGCGCGCCCGGCTGGGAATCGCCTGACGCTTCAGCCCGCCGGCCAAGTGGATTGGAAAACCCGGACCGCAAGGTCCGGGTTTTCTTGTACGTTCTTGCCTGCGATTGCTGCTGCTCGCCGGCCTCGTCCACAGGGCCGCCGTCGCTGGCCTGGTGGAACGATTTGGCCCAAGATGTGATACCACACGGGTGGACGACTGCCGCGGGGGGCAAAGGACGCGATGGGGCAAGCGCGATTTTTGGGGACGCAGAATGCTGACGCCAGCTGAGCTGGTCTGGCTGATTGCCGCGGTGGCCAAGGGCGATGAGGCCGCTTTTGAGCGCCTTTACGCCGCTACGCGCGCGAAACTCTTCGGCGTGGTGCTTCGTATCTTGCGACGGCAGGATCTCGCGGAGGAAGTCATTCAGGAAGCTTACGTCAGGATCTGGAACAGCGCCGGGCAATTCAATCCCGGCCAGTCATCGCCGATCACGTGGATGGCTTCGATTGCGCGCAACCGCGCCATCGATGTCGTGCGCAAGCGCGGCGAAGCCTCGATCGAGGAGGAGCCTGCGGCGATGGAAGTGGCCGCCGACTCGCCCGATCCGCTGGCGCGCCGTGAAATGGGCGAAGAGCTGAAGCGGCTGCTCGAATGCATCGGCCGTCTGGAGCCGGATCGGCAGAAGCTCGTGTTGCTGGCCTATTACAACGGCTGGAGTCGTGAGCAGCTGGCGGAGAAGTTCGAGGCACCGGTGAATACGGTGAAGACATGGCTCCGGCGCAGCGTGATGGATATCAGGGAGTGCCTCGGACTTTGAGATGATGGCTTACAGCGACGACGATATCGCGCTCGCGGCGGAATATGCTCTCGGCACACTTGACGCCGACGAGCGGGCGCAGGTCGAGACCATGATGGCCGCCGACAAGGACTTCACGGCGATGGTCCGGTCGTGGGAGCACAAGCTAGGCGCCCTCAACCAGATGGTCGGATCGGTCGAACCGCGGCCCGAGGTCTGGGAGGGGATCAGAGCTGCGATAGGTCATTCCGAAGCGCGGGCGCCGCTGGTGCTTCCCGAAACGCCGGCGCCTGCGGTCGCCCCTCCCGTCGAGGGCCAGGCGGCGGAAGACTCCAACGTCATTCGCCTCGTCGCCAATGCCAGGCGCTGGCGCACGATTGCCAGTGTCGCTTCCGCGATCGCAGCGGCGCTGGTTGCGATCATCGGTGTCGGGCTTTCAATGCCGGATCTGCTCCCGGACCGCATGCGTCCCCGGGCGCGGACACAGATTGTCGAAGCGAAGGCGCCGCCCGTACCGGCGCCGTCGGGCCAATATGTCGCCGTATTGCAGAAGGAAGGTGGCTCGCCCGCATTCATCCTCACCGTCGACAACGCCACCAGGAATTTCACCGTTCGCAGGGTCGGCGCGTCGGCCGAGCCGGGCAAGAGTTTCGAACTGTGGCTAATCTCCGACAGGCTGCCAAAACCGCGCTCGCTTGGCGTGATCGGAGGAAGTGAGTTCACCTCGCGTCCGGTGCTTTCGTCCTATGATGCCGAGATGGTCAAGGGCGCGACCTTCGCCGTGACGGTCGAGCAGGCCGGAGGATCTGCCGACGGCGCTCCGACTTCCGCGCCGGTGTTCAGCGGCAGACTGATCGAAACCGTACCGCCTGCGCGCTGAAGCGGAAGCTTTTCATCCCTCCCCCGCGAAAGCGTGGGGAGGGTGCCGTGGCGAAGCGACGGTCGGGTGGGGGCGACGTTGCTAAAAGGGTCTCGCACTGATTGTGCTCTATCGAAAGCCCCAGTCTGCAGTCAATAGTGAAATTCAAACCCGAAAATGCAGCGGCACACAATCTGCCTGAAGAAATCGAAATGGAGCATTGGTGATGGTTCCTGCCTCATCTTCGACGGCAAGGTTGGCGACACCGTTCAGATGGCTTTGAGAGAGGAACCAAGTGTAAGCATCCGCCGAAATAGCATGGCGTGCAAACCGGCGGTTGACCGACCAACCAGGAGCCCTCCTCAACCGAAATAGGTCCTACGCCTTAGAGGGAGGGGGGACCGAAGCGTTCGTGCCGCTACCGGCGCACCAGAGATTTTTTCAGGCGATTACACAAAAAGAAAACGCCCGTGGGGAGCGGGCGTTTTCGGTCGTCTAGCCAACTTGGGGGTAGTTGGGTCTTCCAAACATCCACGTGGCTCTTTGGGGGGCTGGTAAAGGACCACGTGAATTCGCGAAACTGTTTGCTTACCTCACCATCGACGTGTTCGAACTCGTAATCGCAACGGGCTTGCCGGCCTTGATGACGCGCGCGCTCTGCGCATAGCCGTCATCTGAAGAACTGCGAGCCGAGATGCCGAAGCCAACGATGGCCATTCCCGCTACAAGCGCGACCACCACGACCTTGAGATGGGTCGAACGATCTGCGCTATAGATCGAATGGTTCACGGAAGCCTCCCGCCTGCCTTACGGAATTGGTATGGCGCATCCGCCGACAGGTTCATGATCTCGCGCTAAGAAACGTAGGAAATCGCCCTTCGTTTCCTAAGGGGTGATCACAAGCCAGTGATCACACGTGATTTCCCGCGACCGAGATTTTTAAAGAAATTAACAGGTATTTAAAAAAATGCAAGCTTTGCAATATCTTACTATTTAATCCGGCGCGATGGGTGAAATCGCCATGGAACTCGACCGAAATGAGAAAACATTTGCCTGTGGCGCAAAAACACGCCTCACGGGCCTGCCTCGGCTTCGCCGCCTGAGGGGCCTCGGGAGTGAACTACCTAGATACTGCCGACCGTCTTCAGCCGGGCGCGCGGATGGATTTCTGCCTGCGACAGCACCGTCGTTTGCGCCCGGAAGCGCTCGACCAGCGAGCGGACGAAGGGTCGAATGGCCGCAGAAGTCACCAGCACCGGCGACTCGCCGTCGCGCGCTGCCTGTTCGAAGCGCTCGCGCACCACAGTCATAAATTCCGAGAGCCTGGAAGGTTGCATGGCCAGGCTCCTTTCTTCGCCCTGGCCGATCAGTGACTCGGCGAAGGCCTGCTCCCATTTCGCCGACAGCGCGATCAGCGGCAGGTAGCCGTTGAGCGTCGTGTTCTGGGCGCAGATCTGGCGCGCGAGGCGGGCGCGGACATGTTCGACCATGGTTGCCGGGTTGCGCGAGAAGGCGAGCGCGTCCGCAATGCCTTCGAGGATGGTGGAGAGGTCGCGGATCGAGATACGTTCGGCCAGAAGCAGCTGGAGAACGCGCTGGATGCCGGAGACCGTCACCTGCGACGGCACGATGTCCTTGACCAGTTCGCCCTGTTCCTTCGGCAGATCTTTCAGCAGCTTTTGCACTTCGCCATAGGACAACAGGTCCGACATGTTGTTCTTGAGAAGTTCGGTGAGATGGGTCGAAAGCACGGTGGCGGCGTCGACCACGGTGTAGCCCTTCAGCGATGCTTCTTCCTTGAGGCCGGCGTCAACCCAGGTCGCGGGCAATCCGAAGGTGGGCTCGGTGGTGTGAATGCCGGGCACGTCCACCTGGTTGCCGCCGGGGTCCATGACCATGAACTGGTTCGGCCAGATCCGGCCCGTACCGGCATCCACCTCCTTGATCTTGATGATGTAGGTGTTGGCCTCCAACTGCACATTGTCGAGAATCCGCACCGACGGCATCACAAAACCCATCTCGATGGCGAGCGAACGCCGCAGCGCCTTGATCTGCTCGGTCAGCCGGTCGGTGCCGTCGGGACCATTCACGAGCGGCAGCAGGGCGTAGCCGAGTTCGATCTTGAGATCGTCGATCTTGAGCGCCGTGGAGATCGGCTCCTCAGTGGCTGCGCTTGCCGCGGCAGCGGGAGCCGCGGCTGCGCCGGCATCCGCCGCCGAGGCCGCGCGCTTGTGTTTGCGTGCCGAAAACGCCAGCGCCGCCGCGCCGCCGGAAAGGGCGAGGAACGGGATCATGGGAATGCCCGGCAGCAGCGCGAGCACCAGCATCACGCCGGCCGACATGCCGAGCGCCTGCGGATAACCCGAGAGCTGCTTCATCAGCGCCTTGTCGGCAGCGCCGGTGACGCCGGCCTTCGACACCAACAGGCCCGCCGCGGTCGAGACGATCAGAGCAGGTATCTGCGTGACCAGGCCGTCGCCCACGGTCAGCAGCGTATAGGTGTGGGCGGCTTCGGAAAAAGTCAGGCTCTGCTGGGCGACGCCGATGATGATGCCGCCGATGATGTTGATGAAAACCACCAGCAGGCCGGCGACCGCATCGCCGCGCACGAATTTCGACGCACCGTCCATGGCGCCGAAGAAGCCGCTCTCGTCTTCCAGCGCCTTGCGGCGTTCCTTGGCGATCTTCTCGTCGATCAGTCCTGCGGAGAGATCGGCGTCGATCGCCATCTGCTTGCCGGGCATGGCGTCGAGATGAAAACGCGCGGCGACTTCAGCGATGCGTCCCGAACCCTTGGTGATGACGACGAAGTTCACGATCACGAGAATCGCGAAGACGATAATCCCGATCACGAAATTGCCGCCCATCACGAAACTGCCGAAGGCCTCGATCACGTGGCCGGCGGCATCGGTGCCCTCATGGCCGCGCGACAGGATCAGTCGCGTGGAAGCGAGGTTGAGCGAAAGCCGCAGCATGGTCGAAATCAGAAGGACGGTCGGGAACGACGAGAATTCCAGCGGCGCCTGGATGAAGAGCGAGGTCATCAGGATCAGGATCGACAATATGATCGAGATCGCCAGGAACAGGTCGAGCACGATCGAGGGCAGGGGCAGGATCAGCACGACCAGGATGGTCAGGATGCCGAACGCCAGCGCCAGATCGCCGCGCTTCAGCATGGTGCCGATATCCGTCAGACTTGGAAACCCACTCGCCGGTGTCGTCCCGCCCTGACCCGCCGTGACATCGACCATGGTTCTTGCTTCCCCCCGCGAGTGCCGTTCACGCGCGCCAAACGTCTGGGCGGCGGCCGCAGGGCCGCCGTTTCGAAAGTGAGGCACCGCACTGGCGTCCACGGGTACTCCCCGTATCTAACGCGGCTGACGACACTCAACTTCGCTAACCTGGTGGAGTGGATTTGACATTCGCTCCCCGCCTTTGCCCGCGGGTTCGTTCAGCGAATGTCAAATCCAAAACTCCACTGGCGATCTATATTTGCCAGTGGTCTTACGATTCCAACATTCGCAAAAGGGCCCGCTGAGAAGGGATGCGAATGTTAGAATCGGACCACTAGGCAATTTTTGCCCGGTGTATGGTTAGCAAAGGGTTAATGGCACGCAATCGGCCCTGTCATTCCGGGAATGGTCCAACAGGTCCGCGCTTGCACGGCCCGATCAATGGCAGAGTGGTTAGTTCGCCCGCGCGACTACCTTCGGGAAACGCTTGGCGGCGTCGGCGCCAAGGAGCCATGCGCGCAGGCTTTCGATTTCCGGGCAGTCGGCGGTCCCCTCTGGGCAGATCAGGCAGTCGCCAACGCCGGAACCAGCGTCGAGACGATCGCAGCGATAGCCGGGGTGGTGACCGAGGCTGCGGTCGACCAGCGCGTCGATCTTGCCCTCAACGAGCTCGTGCAGTCCGGCCGGCTCGACGATGCGAAGGCCGATTGTCGGATTCGCGGCGCGAAAACGGTCCGCGCCAAGCCGCGCGCGATGGAACCGGTTATGCACTCCAATCGTCAAGATCCCAGTAACTCCGGGCGGTTTTAACTGCGCCGTGGCGTCGGCGATGCAGCGGAATCCGTCACGTACCGACGCCACGTAGTCCCGCCCCGCGGACGTCAGCGTCAGCTGCTTGTGCAGCCGCTCGAACAGACGCACACCAAGCCGGTCCTCCAACGCCTTCACTTGCTGGCCGACGGCCCCCGGCGTCACGTGCAGCTCATGTGCGGCGAGCTTGAAGCTGAGATGGCGCGCGGCTGCTTCGAACGCGCGCAGCGGATTCATTGGTGGCAGGGTGTAGGTCATGGCGCGGACATTATCGCAGCATCGGCGGGCAAAGTTGCAATAGATTTTCTGTAGCTGACCGCGACCAACGCTGATTTGCGGCGGCGCCCGCATGGACCTAAAGCCTGATCCGGAAAAAGCCTGGCCTCGGGCTGCGACCCGATGGGTGCAATTGCCCATCGTAGTTCGATGCCGCATCGCTCCGGACCGGGCCATGCCATCCTCTGTTACGGTGCATCTGCATGCCCAATATCGCGCCATGGTGGTTGACCTTTAGGCTTAAGCCAAGGAAGTTTCGCCCCGCCGTGGATACCGCCTTTTACCCCCCGAAAAGCCCGACCCTGTTCATTCCCGACTCGCGCCGGGCATGGACGCGCCTCGCCACGGCGGTGCTGATCGGCTCGCTCGGCAGCGTCGGCATGTGGTCGGTCGTGGTCGCGCTGCCGGTGGTGCAGACAGAATTTGCAGCTTCGCGCGGCACCGCTTCGCTCGCCTTCACCATGGTGTTTCTGGGCTTCGGTTCCGGCGGGGTACTGACCGGAAAGATCGCCGACCGTTACGGCATCGTCGCCGCCATTGCGGTCGGTGTCGGCATTCTCGGGCTCGGCTATATCGGTGCCGCGATGTCGTCCTCGATCTGGCAATTCATTTTCGTGCATTTTGCCATCGGGCTGAGTTCGTCGGCGACGTTCGGACCGCTGATGGCGGAGGCCTCGCACTGGTTCGATCGCTACCGCGGGCTTGCTGTCGCGCTGGCCGCGAGCGGCAACTATATCGGCGGCACGATCTGGCCGCCGATCGTGAACTGGGGCATTCAGTCGGCGGGCTGGCGTACCACCCATATTATCATCGGCATCTTCACGGCAATCGCCATGACGCTGGCGCTGGGGGTGCTGCGCATGTTGATGGGCGCGGGCACAAGGCGCAGTCATATCGATGCGCCGCCGCCTGGTGTCGATTTGCGGCTTTCCACCAATTCTCTCACCGCGATCCTGTCGCTTGCGAGCATCTCCTGCTGTGTGGCGATGTCGATGCCCCAGGTTCACATCGTCGCCTATTGCGGCGATCTCGGTTACGGCGTGGCGCGTGGCGCCGAAATGCTGTCGCTGATGCTGGGATTCGGCATTATCAGCCGGATCGGCTCGGGCTTCCTTGCCGATCAGATCGGCGGCATCCGCACGCTTCTTGTCGGCTCGATCGCGCAAGCTACGGCGCTGTTGCTCTATCTGTTCTTCGACGGCCTCACTTCGCTCTACATCATCTCGGCGATGTTCGGCCTGTTTCAGGGCGGTATTGTGCCTAGCTACGCCATCATTGTTCGCGAGGCGATGCCGGCAGCGGAGGCCGCGACCCGCGTCGGCATCATCATCTTCGCTTCCGTTTTCGGGATGTCGTTCGGCGGCTGGATTTCCGGCGTGATCTTCGATGCGACCGGCTCATACGCGGCAGCCTTCGTCAACGGGCTCGCCTGGAACGCGCTCAACATCATCATCATGGCGGCGCTGTTGATCCGCTCGCGGCAGCGACTGGCGATGGCGTGAGCGGGAAGACTCTGCCCGGACGCCTCGCGCATTTCGAAAAAACGCTGCACAAAAACCAAAATAATTTGAAATCCTGCGGCGATCCAGTGACGAGAGACCGTGTCTTTAGCCCGTCGTTGCAACGATTCATCACTCGCCCGTTTTTTGCCTGCGAGCCTTATTTCAGGCGTACTTCGTCCTGATGAAATGCGCGCGATTGCTTTCCGCCCGGATTTCATGACTGTCTCGATCACAACCCCCCAGGAAGTTCCTGAAACCGCAGAAATCCTGCGGTTCCTGCACCGGTTTGCCGAGTTGATGTCTCGTGGCAGCAATTCGGAAAATCTGCTGCGCGCCGCGCGGCTCCTGGAAGCGCAGATGGACCAGCTGAAAGAGTCGAACGAACTTCTCCGGGTCGAACGGGTTCGGAGCGATACCAATTTGGAACTGCGCATGGCGCTCGAAGGCAGGGCGGCTGGGCTCGAGAGTGAAATGACGGCCCTGAAATCGCAACTGTCGGAGACCGAGCTGAGGCTGAGCGAAGTCGCGCTTGAGGCGGAACAAAAGCAGGGGGAACTGCTTCGCCGAGCCGAGGAAGCCGAGGCGCAGCTGGCCGCGGCGCGAACCGACCTTGCCAACAAGGCCTGTGGCGATACGCATGTTCTCGTGCCGGTCACGACGCTTCATCGCGCGAAGGCTCAGTTCGAATCGCTGGCCGCGGCCTTCGAGAAGTCGGGCAACATCGTCTCGCAGGTGATGTGCGAGGCGAGCGCGTCGAACCTTGACCGCGTCATCGTCGACGCCGGCGCGTCTGAGGCGGAAAACCGCTCAAACCATGCGGCTTGATGTGAAGCCGCGGCTCGCCCTGGCAAGACAATTGGCGAGGTGCATGGATTGGAACTTCTGTGCAGAAGTGAACGCAAGCCCACGCTCACTCACGCGAGCGATGCCCTTCGCGTTTGAGATCGATTGCGCCTTGCGCTGACCATCCAAAAAATCCGACCTGCCTGGAACTCGCGTTCGCTCCAGCGAATTGAGCCTTCGAATTTCATATTCGGAGAACAGTCATGAAGTGGATGCTTGCAACCGTCTTTGCGGCCGCGATCGCAACCGTCTCGATACACCCGGCCGATGCCAAGGGATGCATCAAGGGTGCGGTAGTAGGTGGCGTGGCCGGTCACATGGCAGGGCACGGCAAGCTCGGCGCGGCCGCCGGTTGCGTGATCGGCCATCACGAGGCCAACAAGTCCGACGCCAACAAGGCGAACGCGGCGCAGAACCAGAATCAGTCCGGGCAGAAGTAATCGCAAGCGAAATGGTGGCGAGCGCGGGCGCAATGCATTGTCGCGGCCAATTCAGCCACAAAGAAGTAACCATGCCGGACCTTCGGGCTGCGAACGGCTCGGATTTAATTCGCCTTTAATCTCCGTGCATCATTGATGCGACATCAGCGCGAAAAATTTCTAGTGCAGCAAGAGCTGCGGCGGCACTCAGCCTCTCCCGGAGGATTGCGTGAGGACGCCTCTTATTGGCGCGCTGGCCTTGACCTTGGTCGGCTGCAGCCGTCAACCGCCATCGCAGACGGCCGAAGCATCATGCGTCAGCCCAAATCCGTTCGCGTGCTTTATGGCCGTCGGTCTGCCGATGCCAATTGAGATATCGTTCAGGAGCAATTCGGCGCGGCCGGCTGCAGCTCACGACAAGGCCGATGCGCGGGCGGAAATCACTACGCGCCCACCCAAGTCCTCTGATCCGAACCATAAGTCCCGAAGTCGGGAGTTTGTGGCGCGCCCCAAACCGCCCGCAGCCAAAGCTCGGCATACGACTTGCCGTGCGTCTTCCGCCACGCCTTGCACGCTTTACATTCCTGTCTGTTCCACCACCGCCGACCCAAGAGCCAGCTGCACTCCGGCACCCCCCGCATTTCTGGGAAAATGGCGACCGCTGGCGGCGTGATCGATTGCCTGCGTCCTGCTTCAGGTCGCTCTGGCGCGAAATTGGTGCGGTCCGATCGCGGGCGGGGGGCCGGCCTGCAGAACCCCTGCTGCCGTTTTCCGGAAATCGGGTGGCTCGCTTGCGAGCGCCATGTTTCAGCTACCTTCGGAGTGACTGAAAAGCCGAAACGGAGATGGACATGTCCTTTTGTCTCTCGGGATTACCACTTGAGAATTTCAAGCCACTATTCGGGCTTAGCGACGAAGAGTTGTCGCTGAGAGGCATCGAGCGGAGGAGAACCGGCCCCAACAACGACTATCCGTGCAGGATAACCCTCGATGTCGCCAGACCCGGAGAAAATGTCCTTCTCCTGTCATATCCGGTCCAGGCCGAGACCTCTCCTTATCGCAGTATCAGCCCGATCTTCGTGCGAGAGTCGGCAGAAAGACAATACATTGGGTACGACGAAATTCCGGAGCAAATGCTGCCTCGATTGATGTCGGTCCGTGCCTTCGACGATCGTCACTACATTGTTGCAGCTGACGCAGTGCAAGGCTCGCAATTAGGCGATTTGGCCGAGCGCTTCCTTGGCAACCGTGAGATCTCCTATCTCCACGTCCATCATGCGCGTTGGGGGTGCTACGTCGGGCGCATCGATCGGGCGTAAAGACCTCGCGAGGTAGCTCTCCGGCTGAAGATACACCAGATCAAAGAACGCCCTGGCATCTGACCAGTGCCCAGTTTTGTTGGCGCGGCGTGATCCGGAGCGTATCTCCGCTGGGCCCGGTCGGACCTTTTGACCAGATTATCCCTGGATGCCTGCTCTTACTGCTGGCCCTGCACCTCACGGAGGACGGTAGCGACCGTGAGGATCTGTGGCAGAACGACGGGCGGCTTCTTGTCACCGTTTGCCGCTGGGTGGGGGTAGAACAAATAGAGCGGCACGCCGGCTCGGTTGTTCATCTCGAGGATCTTCGTAATTTCGGCATCCTGTCGGGTCCAATCGGCCCTGAGTGCCACGACTCCTTCTCTTCGAAAGGCGTCGGCCACAGCCGGATCAGCCAGTGCGATCCGTTCGTTTACCTTGCAGGTGATGCACCAGGCGGCTGTGAAATCGACAAAAACCGAATTGCCCCTTGAGCGAAAAGTCTCCAGCTTCTCCTGGGTGAAAGATTGCCACTCTATATTACCCGTGTTTGACGCGCCCTGCAGAGCCTGCAATGGACCGCTCTCGTCAACCAAAAGAAGCAGGCCGACCGCGCCCGTGACGGTCAGCGTCGACAGGCCAGTTCCCCAACGTCGCAATCTATCGTCGCTCAAGCACGTGGCGTTGTAGAGCCACGCCGCGAAGCCGATCAGCACAAGTCCGGACAGCGTCACCGTGATCGCGTACGCATCTGCCAGCTGAGAGAGAACATATATGAGCCAAACTGCGGTCCCGTAGACAGGAAACGCAAGGACCTCCTTGAGCTGCAGCATCCATTGCCCAGGCTTTGGCAGGATGCGACGAGTTCCAGGAACAAAGGTGATAATCAGATAAGGCAAAGCCAGTCCGAACCCGATGGCCTCAAGAACGACGAGGGATTTATACCAGGGCTGGGTTAGCGCATAACCTACCGCGGCGGCCATGAACGGCGCAGTGCAAGGCGTAGCGACAATCGTTGCGAGAGCTCCACCCACGAAAGATCCCGAATACCCCGAGCGCTGAGACAAATGGGAGCCGACGCCGGCCAGCCGATTTCCAATCGAAAATACGCCTGAAAGATTCAGGCCAACCGCGAAAAGCAGATAAATCAGGAGTCCGACAAAAAGGGGAGACTGCAGTTGAAATCCCCATCCGACCGCCGCGCCTCCAGCACGCAGACCCATCAGCGCGCTACCGATCACCGCGAAACTGACGAGAACACCTCCACCATAAGCAAGGCCCTGAAGGCGCATCTGACGCGACGTCAATTCGGCGTGCTCGAGCAGCGACAGCACCTTGATCGAAAGCACTGGCAGCACACACGGCATCAAGTTCAGTACAATTCCGCCGAGGAAAGCCAACAGAATCGCAGCCGCGAAGCCAACACTTGCGTCATCTATTTCAGGCGGCGACTGAAATGGCGCCGAGATCGAAATGGCAGGCGAAGCGCTGTCCGCTTGAGCAGCCCGATCGTGGTAGGAAAGAACTCCTCTGAGCGCGGCGGGCAATTTTTTCGATTTGCTGCGTTTCAGAACGATCGAAAGCCCGTGCGAATCGGCTGTGACGGACTGAGCGGCATCATCGTCGATGACGTCCGTGTCCTGCGGAAAGAAGCTTACATCGCTGAGCCGGGTCGCATCCCCCATTGCGACGCGAACGGTAATTTCCTCGTTTGAGGAAGTCGTCGTGGTCGGGAATGGGTTGGCCACGGGCAATTTGGCCCGCGTTGTGGCGAAGGCTCCGGCCCAGAGCGGATCGGGCCGCAACATTTCTCCAACTTGTACGGACAAGCTGACGTCGGTCTCCTCGGGGACACAAATATCCGAGCACGCAAGCCAGCTGACATGGGCGTTGAGCGTAACGGTAGAGTCCTGTCGCAGGCCAGGCGGTACGTCGATCGAGATCGGTAACAAGACCTCGCCTTCATATCCGTAGTTGACGACCGGACCCACCTTAAATCGTTCAGGGGTTGGCCAAAGCATAGGTGCGGCCACAAATCCCTTTGGAAGGGACCAGTTGATCGCCGTCGGAAGACCCCCGTCTCCAGGGTTCGACCAATAGGTGTGCCAACCGGGTTGAATTTCCTGCCGCAAGGCTACCTGAAATGGACGGCCCGGAACGACATTGGCCGTTTCGCCGACGAGGCTGACGGCCACGTGATTGCCGGTGGCTGCAGTGCCTTGCGAAAGCGCAGAGACACTGCAGGCCGACAGCACGCCACTTACCAGCACGAGCCTGACGACAAGCCTGAACGGCCAATACGACCAGCAGCGCCCTCGCATTCACCTTGCCTTCAATCCCGAGCAACTACGAAGGACTAAATGAGTCTAGCGTCAGCTCTTGGCCGCTGCGAGCGCGTCGAGTGCGCCAATGACAGCACTCACGGGTGGCCGTACCTTGAATGATTCCTCGTACAGCTTCGTGCGTATGACGCCATTTTTGTCGAGGATAAAAATAATCGGTCTCGGCACGCCGTAAGCCCGATTGCCCGGCGGATATTGCGGGTCGCGCAGCTTGTACAGGTCGATGACTTCGGACTTCGGATCAGACAGGAATGTGAAGGAGATATTCCGCTGGTCGGCAAAGTTTTTCGTAATCTCCGGACTATCGTAGGAGAGCGCAGCGATCCGATAACCGCGCTTCTCTATCTCCGCCGCTCCGCTGTTGATATCGATCAATTGAGCCTTGCAAAACGGACACCAATCGGCGGATCGAAAGAACATCAGCACAAGACCTTTACTGCCCATTACGTCAGCCAGGGTACGAGGCACACCATTTTGATCGGGACGCTTGCCGATGTCCGGAGCAATCAAGCCGACGGGAGGACCAAGGTCTTCGGCCGCAGCTGGTTCAAGCGAGGACGCAAAAGCGAAAACCATGAACCCAAGGATCAGCTTGACCAAACTGGTCGTCCGAAAAGCGGTAGTCATAGGATCTCCTCCATTCGCACTTTCTGGGATCGGGGCCAAACGACCGCGACATGGCATCGCGACTCGAAACCGGCTCGCCGCGATTGGAGTTTCGTGCTCCGATCGACCAGTGTTACGTAGTGCCGGATCGTTCAAGATTTGTTGATCAAAACAACGCGGCAGAGATGCGCCGCGCGGTGGCGGTCATTCTCAATACCGGTGCTGCGCCAGATTGACCCTTACGCCGACTCAAGCCTTCGACTTGAGACGCCCTTCGCCAGCGTGAGCAGCTCATCGACGGACCACTGGTCGTAGGCGTCGGTGCCGTACTTCACCGCGTTGATACGTCCGGACGGCGCGATCAGGAAGTCGGCCGGCAGCCCCAGGGGGCCCCCACCGGCAACTCGCAGGGCGAAATGACCATGCGCCATACCGCGAAACGCGGCCCCGAGGGAGTTGAGGCTTACGAAGCTGATCGAGCTTTCGACCCCAAAATTCCTGTAATGGGCTTTCTTCGGATCGCCGACCATCAGGAAAGGAACATCCTTCTGGTAGGAGCGGATCGATTTCGGCGAGGAATGAAACACGATCACTTCCTTGATGCCGGCAGCTTCGATCTCTCGTGCGCGCTTCCTGAATTGCCCGATATGCGTGTTGCAAATCGGGCAATCAACGAAGCGCCGGAATTGCAGATGGACGAGGCGCTTTGCATCGGGGAGGTTTATGGCCTCCCCGGTTACGGCTTCCATCACCATCGACGGCAGCATGTCTCCAGACTTGAATTTCATAGCTTTTCCTCTCGCCTTGGCGATTGTTGACCGATTTGCCCCCAGAAACCCCGATAAGCCTGCTGCGGCCTGCGGGGACTCAGGCCGCGGACCTGAGATAGGCGACCATGCCCATGACGTCCTCGGCGACCAGCCTCCCGAGCGGACCGCTGGAATAGACTGCGTTCAGTAGTCGGCCGTCGGGCGCCAGCACGAAGCCCGTCGCCTCAAGGTAACGCCGTGGTGTCTCGTTGATGTAGGCGCCGGTGATGGCCGCCACCTTGTCCACGTCCGCACTATGCCCAACCGGAAATTTCAGTCTGTGCTTTTCCACAGTGCCACCTGTCGCGGCTTCATCGTCGACCGACAGCGCGACGACCTTGATGCCCAATGCGGCGAGCTTTTCGCTGGTGTGCTGAAACCCGGCGAGCTGGGCCCGGCAATACGGACACCACCCGCCCCGATACATCAGGACGACACCGTATGATCCGGCGAAGTACTGAGGAATTCGGATCGTGCCACCGCCAGCAGCAGAGACATCAAGAGCGGGAAAGCTCTGGCCATTTTCTAGACGCGTCATCGACGACTCCCCTGAATTGGACTGGTCGGTCCAACACAACATGACTTAACTGGACTGTCAAGTCCAGTTAGCGTGATGTGCCTGCATGTCGGCAAATCAGCATTCTCAATCGCGTTCTCTGACCGCGCGCGGCGCGGCAACGCGCTCGCGTATCGTGAACGCGGCGGCCGATGTGATTTACGAGCATGGCGTCGAGCGAACGAGCCTGGATGAGGTGATGGCCGCAAGCGGCGTGAGCAAATCGCAGCTCTATCACTACTTCGCGGACAAGGACGCGCTGATCCTCGAAGTGATCGCTGTTCGGGCCGAGCGAGTTCTTGCCGCCCAGGAGCCGCATCTTGGCGCGCTGGATTCTCTGCGTGCGCTGCTGGCGTGGGGGCAGGCGATTATCCGGCTCAAATCAACGAAGCGCCGGAATTGCAGATGGACAAGGCGCTTCGCATCGGGGAGGCCTTTGGCCTCCCCGGTCACGGCTTCCGTCACCGTCGTCGACAGCATGTCGCCTGGCTTGAATTTCAGGCAGCCTGCTCCAACGGCGTGACAAGCGGAAAGTCAACTTCCGTTCCGATTACCAGGTTTATGTAATTGGCGAAGGTGAATAAGGCGACGTTTGCGACGATCTCCTGTATTTCCTCATCCGAGGCCCCTGCGGATTTCACCTTTTGGAAGTCTTCGGACGTAACAGCGCCGCGCTTGCGCACGATAGCCGCGGCAAACTTCAGCATGGCGTCGATTTTCGGATCGGTCGACCCGGCCCTCCGGCACGCCGCGAGTGTTTCATCCTTCATGCCCGAGCCCTTGCCGATCGCTGTAAAAGCGGAAAGACAATACGGGCAGCCATTGATCTCCGAGACCGCGATCGCAATTTGGTACCGAGTCTCGAACGGCAATACGCCGCCTTCAAGCGTTCCAGAAAGATCGAGAAAGCCCTGAAGTCCGGCTGGCGAATGGGCCATCGTTTTGAAAGAGTTCGGAGCGCCGCCGTATTTATTCACCACCGCATCGAGCAGTTCTTTCGCTTTTCCCTTGGCCATTCCCGGATCGATGGCCTTCATTCTCTGCGTCATGTTTAGTTCTCTCTTAATAGTAACTGGACTAGTCGGTCCAATTAATGTACCTGCATCTGGACTGTCAAGTCCAATTTGTGTAACGTGTTCGTGTGTCCGCAAATCAGAAATCCGAACCTCGCATGTTGACCGCCCGAGGAGCGGCGACCCGATCGCGCATCATCGAGGCCGCAGCCGATTTGATCTACGCGCATGGCGTCGAGCGAACGAGCCTCGACGATGTGATGGCGGCAAGCGACGTGAGCAAATCGCAGCTCTATCACTACTTCGCCGACAAGGACGCGTTGGCGCTCGAGGTGATCGCCAGGCAAACCGAGCGAGTTCTTGCCGCCCAGGAGCCGCATCTTGGCGCGCTGGATTCCCTGCGAGCGCTGCGGGCGTGGGGGCAGGCGATTATCCGGCTCAATGAGCAGGTTGACATGGGAGGCTGCCCGCTGGGATCACTGGCCAGCGAGCTGGCGAATTCGTCTGAAAGTGCACGAAAGCGCCTCGCTGGCGGCATCGGAACCTGGATCGACCGCATCGAGCGCGGCCTTGCGAAAATGCATGAGCGCGGCGAGCTCGCGAAGTCCGCCGATCCGCATGAACTGGCGATTGCATTGCTCAGTGCCGTCCAGGGCGGACTTCTTTTGGCCAAGACGACCCGAACAAGCCGTCCTCTGGAAATTGCGATGGACATGGCGATCGATCACGTCGCCAGGCACATGACCTGACGGCCAAGTCCCCAGCTCTCGACCTATAGCGTTTTCGAGCGAAGTGGATACCGGTTCGCGTGAAGAAAACGCGTCAAAACAAAAAACCAGAGCCTCGGTTCTGATTCCATCAGAACCGAAAAGGCTCTGGAAGGCAGGTCGTGACTACAGGCCGAAAATCTCAAGCAAATTGCGAGCAGCAGGCCGGCGTGGTGGGCGCACCAGGACTCGAACCTGCAACCAGACCGTTATGAGTGGCAGGACAAAGGACGCGCTTGTTGATTTTCTTGCGGTTTCGTTCGACTTGGATCGCTTGCGTCGCGTTTCGTTTGCGCCGTTTCTGGTGCGAAACTGGTGCGGTGCCGCCTGAGGCATTGCCCGAGGCTCTGCGTTTGAGAGGTCCGCTTCCCTACCGAAGCGGGCGATCGCTCTTTCATCGAGGTCGGCCGCAGGCCGGGAGCGGGCTTGGGCTCGCTATTATTCCAGCGAGAGTTACTGGCGAGAATCAGGTCGAACCGATATGGGATCGCTTCCGCAAAAGTCCAGGTTCGGCCGTCCAGCACCATGATTACCTCTGATTTGCAAACCACGACAGCTCGGAAGCAATTTGGCTCGGATCGATCGCTGGCGATTACCGTTTTTGTGTTGCTGACCGCCGCTTCGCTACTGCCTGTCTTGCTGACGCCCATCCCGGCGATGGTCGATTATCCCAATCATCTCGCCCGAATGTACATCCTGAGCCGGAACGGCACCGCTGAAGCCAATCCGTACTACGAGGTGACCTGGGCGCTTTATCCCAATCTGGCAATGGATCTGCTGGTCCCGCAAATAGCGCAGCTGATCAGCGTCGAAAATGCGACCCGGCTGTTTCTGCTGTTGAGCCAATCATTGATTATCGGCGGCGCGCTGGCGCTCGAACGAGTCGTGAAGGGCCGCGTCCATTTGGCTGGCTTCGCCGCACTCATGTTCCTCTACTGCCTGCCGTTCAGCTGGGGTTTTGTGAATTTTGAATTTGGGCTGGGCGTGGCGCTCTGGGGTATCGCAGCCTATCTGGCGGTGGCGGCGCGTGCATGGCCGATCCGTTTCGTCGTCAACGCGGTTTTCGTCACGGCGCTGTTTGCGGCGCACTTCTTTTCGCTCGGCATCTATGGCGCGACGCTCGGACTGTTTGAGCTTTGGCGTGCCTACGACCGAAAGGCACCGTACCGCGATGCCGCCTTGCGCCTTGTGGTGCTCGCGATACCGGCGGTGGCGCTCCTCGAACTCATGAGGTTGACCGCCGGATCAATCGGAAGCGAAGGATCGACCTGGTTCCTTGAATTCAAGCCGCTCTGGCTGTTTCGCATCATGAACGGCTACAATTTGACAGTATCGGGAGTAACCGCGTTGGCGCTGCTGGCCTCGCTGTACTTTGCGGCCAAACACGATGTTCTAAAGCTGGAACCAGCGGGAATTTGGCTCGCGGTCGGCTTTGCGCTGTTTTATCTGGCAATCCCGTCGAAGCTGCTCGGCACCTCATTTGCTGACCTCCGCATGATCCCCGCCGCGGCCTTGATCCTTCCGGCCTTCTGTTCGCTCGTTGCCTGGCAGGCGATGGACGGTTGCGGCACTCACCATTGTCACCGCAATCACGCTCGCCAATTTGGCGACCGTCTACCTGGTCTGGCTGTCCTATCGCGCGGACTATGCGGCCATCATTTCGTCATTCCACAAGATCGACCAGGGTTCGCGGGTGCTCGTGGGCGGCAGTAGTGAGGGTGAGGACCCGCCGTTCAATGATCTCACGCAGTATCCGATGTTCTATGCACCGACTCTGGCTGTGCACTACGCCAGCGCCTTTGTGCCGAACCTGTTCACCGCGGTGGGTAAACAACCGGTGCAAGCGCGCCCCGATCTGCGGCGTCTCGCCATCCCCTATGGTGGGCCGGTGCCGATAGCTGTGCTTGCCGCGGTCGTGGCGGGCCAACCGCCGTCCGGCGTTCCGGCTTTCATCAGCACCTGGCAGCGGGACTACGACTACCTCTATGTGGTCGGCCGCCATGTAGCGAACCCTCTGCCAGACCTGCTGGAAGAATTGGACCGGTCTGCGCGTTTTGTTCTCTACAAGATCCGCCGCACCCGCTAGCCGCCCATCACGGAAGCCGGCGAAAACAGCGCGAAGAAAATTACCGAAGGTTGTAGAAAGGCCGCTTAACTATTTGCCTGGACTCATCTCCCATGTCCGAGCCGATCATATTGACGGTCATCACCAGATCGCGGGTCTCGTTCTGATTTCCCGCGACAAACATTAACCATATCGGGCATTTCAAGCAGGGGCCCCGATACTTAATGTGCGTTTAATGGTTTTGCGCGAGATAGAGAGCCTAGCGCGGAGGCCAACGAATGCGGCGGACATTCATCGATTTAGGGGAATCGGTTGAGGACGCCTCTCATTATCGTGGTCGCTACGACCTTGGTCGGCTGCAGCCGTGAGCCACCACATCAAGCGATCACGCCATCATCCGCTGACCAACGCCAGTTTGCAGGTGTGAACAGAACGGCGGCTCGTCAGCCGAACGAGTTAGCGTCCTTCAAGGCCCGTTCTCCGACAGAAACCAAGCTGAAGACCGAAAGGCCGCAGCGCCGTCGCGACAGTCATAGGACCGCTCATCACGTCAAGACGAAGGCAAAGCCCACCCACATCACGGCAAAAACAGAGCCTTCGGCAAACCGTAGATTGCTCCCGCCGCCCTCTTCGGGCAAGCAACTCGAGCCGAAAAGCGGCATCGCTGCTCCCGGTTCGGGCACGACAGCGCAGCCCACTGTCGGTCTTGCTCCGAAATCCAACAGCAGAACGATACAGCAGCAAGTGGCGGCAGCGACTGCGGTCGCAGAACGAATGACGGCGGCCCTGGCAACTCGTAAGACGGACCTCCTTGTTGCCATTGTACTGGCTAATCCGGAGATCAGATCGGTATCCGATCTTAAAGATAAAGGCGTAGCGATGGATGAGAAGTATTCTTCTTCAGGCACCGATGTTTGGATCGCGTTTGTGGCAGCAGGAGCGCTTTCGGTCCATTTGAGCGCAGAACACACCAGGGCGATTGATCGGTTGCTGAACGGAGAGGTGCTGGCTGCGGTCCTGACCTTGGCTTCTGCGGAATCAGCCGAGGCATTTCCTGACATACCGGGCTTCAAGGTTTTTAAGGTTCCGCTTTCACCACAATAGGCAGTCCGCATACGCATAGCCGTAGTTGGCCGCGTGCGTCGCCGCTGCCTGGCCGCGGTCGTGGCGGGCCAACCGCCGTCCGACGTTCCGGCTTTCATCAGCACCTGGCAGCGGGACTACGACTACCTCTATGTGGTCGGCCGCCATGTAGCGAACCCTCTGCCAGACCTGCTGGAAGAATTGGACCGGTCTGCGCGCTTTGTTCTCTACAAGGTCCGCCGCACCCGCTAGCGGTCACGAACACCACGAAGCACATTGCTCCGATGCCGAACGTGAAGAGGCTCAAATCTTCTTTCATGCTGGCTCCTACGCGCTTTCCAGTTCGCGCGGAGAGGGCACGTCAGCTGACAGATCTAGTTGCAATTTGGGGGCAATCAGATTTTCGTGAGTGTTGTCCGTTGCGGGCGCTGGCTCCTTGATCCGGAACCACGCCACATAGAGCGCCGGCAAAAACAGCAGCGTCAGCATCGTCCCCACGATGATGCCGCCCATCATCGCGTAGGCCATGGGCCCCCAGAAAATCTCGCGTGCAATCGGGATGAGGGCGAGACTTGCTGCAGCGGCGGTCAGCATGATCGGCCGCATGCGGTGCTCGGTCGCTTCCACCACCGCGTCCCATGCAGGGCGTCCCACCTTCCTCAGGTCCTCGATTTGCACGATCAGGATCACCGAGTTGCGGATCAGGATCCCGATCAGCGCCAGCACACCGAGGATCGCAACGAATCCGAGCGGCGCTCCGCTTGGCAGCAAGGCCATGACAACACCGATCACGGCGAGGGGGGCCACTGCGAACACCAGGAACAGCCGGTGAAAGCTCTGCAGCTGAACCATCAGGATGGTGGCCATGATGAAGAGCATCAGCGGAACGACCGCCTCGATCGGGGCCTGGCTCTTCGCACTTTCCTCGACCGACCCCCCGATCGCGACCGAGTATCCGGCCGGCAGTCCTTTTGCGAACTCCTGAACCTTCGGCGCAAGTTGATCCACGATCGTCTTCGGCTGTACGGTGTCGAGGGTGCTTGCCTTGAGCGTGATCGTGGGAAGCCGCGATCGGCGCCAGATCGTCGGCTGCTCGATTTCATAACGTAGCGTGGCGACCGCTCCGAGCGGCACCGACTGGCCGCCAAGGCCGGTCAATTGCAGGTCGCGCAGCGTATCGATTGATGCGCGCTCCGGTGCGGTCGCGCGTCCCGTCACATTCACCAGGTAAATGCTGTCGCGTAGCTGGGTGATCGAGGAACCGGCAAGGACGCCGTTCAACGTCGTCGCGATATCTTCTGAACTCACGCCAAGCTGGCGCGCCTTGTCCTGCAGGACATCGACTTTGACGACGCGTGCCGGCTCCATCCAGTCGAACACGACATGATTGAGGTGTGGATTGGCGCGCGCAATGCCGGCCAGCTCTTGGGAAAACTCCCTCACCTTGGCGATATCGGGTCCGCTCAGGCGGTACTGCACGGGACGCCCGACCGGAGGTCCGACCTCGAGCAGTTTGACGAAGGTGTCGGTGCCCGGAAAGGTCTTTCTCAGATAGGTTTCGAATTGTGCCTTGACGCGGTCCCGCGCGGCAATGCCACCCTTGGTGACGACGACCATCTGGCCAAACCAGGCGTTCGCCGTCTGCACGTCGAATGAGAGCACAAATCGTGGAGCGCCGGTGCCGACATAAGTCGACCAATGGTCAACACCAGGATTGCCCTGCAGCTGTTCATGCTCGAAGCGGGCAATCTGCGCATTGGTCTCGGTGATTGAAGCGTTTTGAGGCAGGTTCCAGTCAATGACCAATTCCGCACGGTCCGATGACGGAAAGAACTGCTGTTGCACGAATTGCATACCGAACAGAGCGAGCGCAAACGCCGCAACCGTCACCCCGACGGTGATCCAGCGGTGACGCATGCAAACCAGAAGCAGGCGGGCGAACGTCTGCCCAACCCGGCCTTTGGATTCATGATGACCTTTCATCCTGGCCGGCAGGATCGTGACGCCAAGCAAGGGCGTGAACAGCACGGCAACGATCCATGACACGAGCAAGGACACGGCAATAACCACGAACAGGGTGTAGGTGAATTCACCGGCGTTGCTGGAGTTGAGGCCAATCGGGATGAAGCCGGCGACGGTGACCAGCGTACCGGTCAGCATCGGAAATGCGGTAGAGGTGTAGACGTGCGTTGCGGCCATCTCCAGGGGATCGCCGACTTCCAGCCGCGCCACCATCATCTCGACGGCGATCATGGCGTCGTCGACCAGAAGCCCGAGCGCGATGATCAGGGCGCCCAGCGAAATGCGCTGCAGCGAGATTCCTGCATACGCCATCACCACGAATGTGATCGCCAGAACCAAGGGGATCGCGATCGCAACGACCAGGCCGGCACGAATGCCGAGGCTCAAGAAGCTGATGGCGAGCACGATGACCACCGCTTCGAACAGGGCTTCCGTGAAGCCCGACACGGCATGCTCGACAACGACCGGCTGGTCAGCGACGAGATGAACTCCCAGGCCGATCGGCTGCTCGGCCAGAATCTTGGACATTTCCTCTTTCAGCGCCTCGCCGAATTTCAGCAAGTTCGCACCCGACTTCATCCCGATCGCGAGTGCGATGGCGGGTTGACCGTTGAAGCGAAATAGCGTCGCGGGCGGATCGGCGTAGCCGCGCGAGATGGTTGCCACGTCGGTCAGCGGAAAGAAGCGATCGTTGACCCTGAGATTGATCGCCTTCAGGCTTTCCTCGGATGCGAATTGACCGTTGACCCGCACGCTGATGCGCTCCGGGCCCTCCTGGAATACGCCCGAGGGCGCGACGGCATTTTGCGCCTGCAGCGAGGAAACGATTGAACGGGTGTCGAGGCCGAGCGCCGCGATTTTCCGGGTCGAAAATTCCAGGAAAATGATTTCATCCTGCGCGCCGAGAATGTCGACTTTGCCGACGTTCGGGACGGTCAAGACTTTTGCGCGAATGTCCTCGACGCGGTCGCGCAACTGGCGCTGGGTCAGGCCGTCGCTGGTGAAGGCGTAGATGTTGCCGAAGACGTCGCCGAAGCGGTCGTTGAAGCCGGGACCTACGACCCCTTGCGGGAAATCGCCCTTGATGTCCGCGATCATATTGCGCACGCGCGCCCAGGTCGGGGCGACGTCGGCAGCCTTCGTCGTGTCGCGTAGATAGACGAAGACAGTGGTTTGGCCCGCAACGGTGACGCTCTTGGTATAATCGAGCGACTCCAGCTCTTCGAGCTTCTTCTCGATCCTGTCGGTGACCTGGCGCGTCATTTCCTCGGGCGACGCACCCGGCCACTGCGCCCCGATCACCATGGTCTTGATGGTGAAATCAGGATCTTCCTGCCGCCCCAGCTGCAGGTATGCGAAGAGACCCGCCGCCATGAAGGCGATCATGAAATACCAGACAAGCGAACGATGCCTAAGTGCCCAGTCGGAAAGGTTGAAGGTTTTCATGGCGTGGCGTCCTGTTCGATGCGGACTTGTTGTCCTTGTTTGAGGCTGTGGATTCCGGCAGTCACGATGCGCGCTCCGGCGATAAGACCGCCGGCTAGGCGAATGCCGCCCTCGTCCTCGGAAAGCTCGACCTTGCGGAGCGAAACCGTGCTCGTGGGTGTGTCGATGGCCCAGACGAAGGTCTCGGCGCCCTCTTTGAGCACGGCGGACGCGGGCACTCGGAGAACTGCGCCGTGACCGTCGCTTAGCCTTGCTGCGATAGTGCTTCCGAGCCGGAAGCTTTCGGGCGGATCATTCAAGGCGATACGGACGCGGCGCATGCGCGTCACTTGGTCGGCTTGCGGAGCAATTTCGCGAATTTGGCCTTGGACCTTAACGCCAGAAAGTAGCTGCAAGCTGACCGTGAACGGCAAGCCGACGGTCAAGGGCACGGGGAAGTCCGCGCCGATATCGACCACAGCCTCCCGGACATCCGGGCGCGCCACGGTCACCACGGTCTGACCCGGCGAGACCACTTGTCCCACCTCGGCGCTCACGGCCGTGACGACACCGGCGAAGTCGGCCTTCAGCTCCGCATAACCGAACTGCTCGATCGCCTTGGTCAGATTGGCGCGGGCGCGAGCGGTCGATGCCTGTGCGCCTGCGCGCACCTGCTCTGCATCGTCAAGCGTCTGTTTCGTCGTGGCTTCGGCCTTGATCAGGATCCGTTTCCGCTCTTCGGTCCCGATTGCGTTCTCGAGCAGGGCCTGGGCTTTCGAAAGGTCCGCCTTCGCTGACCGCACGGCGAGCTCCAGGGCAGTCGGGTCGGTTGCAGCAACCACCTGCCCCTCGGCTACCAGATCTCCGACGTTGACTGGACGCGCGATCAGGCGCCCCAGCATACGGAATCCGAGGTTGGTCTCGTATCGGGGCTGGACGGTTCCAACCACCACCGTGCTCCCCGATGCGGCCGGTTGCAGGACGGTTGATAGCACGGGTCGGACGGGCTCCGGCGCCTTCGCCTCCTGCTTGCATCCGGCCATCGCCAACGCCGAAGCGAAGACGCCTGCAACGACAAACAATCGCGTTCTCATGACCGATCTCCAGCAAATGTCACGGGCTGGCCGGAGCTCAGCAGCTTGCCTCCGTCGATGACGACGCGGTCTCCAGCCTGCAGCCCTTCCTTGATCAGGACCGCTCCGGCTTCGTAAGCGCCGACAGTCACCGGCTTCAGCAACGCTATGCGTGTCCTGGGTTCGACGATCCAGACCGCGGGCTTTGAGCCCGTTGCCGTTAGGGCGGTCCACGGCACGATAATCTCGGTGGCGGGTTTCGTCGCGGCGCTGCCAGCGATGGCGTTTCCGAGCGTCATCGCAGGGGGCGGGTTTTGGATTGCGACTTTCACGCGAACCGTGGAGCTCTTGGGATCGACGGCAGGCGATATCTCCCTGACGTAGCCTGTGGCGGTGACATTGGAGTCCGAGACGAGCGCCAGAGCCACATGGCCGTGCTCCACGTCGTCAAAGAACATCGATTCGGGGACATCGAAGACGGCGTCGCGTTCACCATCTTGCGCCAGCGTGAAAACCGATTGGGCCGCCTGCATGACTTGCCCGACCTCGAGGTTTCGGGCAGTAATCACACCTGCAGCGCGGGCGTGCAATTCGGTGTCGTCGAGCGCCTCGCGGCTCCTTCCCAGCTCCGCTTTCGCCGAATCAAGCGTGCTTTGTGCGGTTCGCAATTGCTCCTGCGCCTGGTCGTAAGCGACCCGCGTGGTGAAGCCACTTGAGAGAAGTTGGTTCTGCCGATCGAACGTGGCTTGGGCGACGCCCAGCTGCGATTCCGCTGCGGCTACGCCTGCGGTCGCGGCGTCAAAATCGGCCTGCTGCTCGGCCGGATCAAGCCGGGCCAGGAGGTCGCCGGCATCGACGTGGGCGCCGACATCGACCAACCGTTCGTGCACGCGTCCGCTCACTCGGAACGACAGGTCGGCGCGAAAACGGGCCTGGACCTCGCCGGTCAGCGTTAAGGCAACCTGTCCGTCCTGTGGCTGTACAAGCGCGGTGCGCACGAACGCGGCACGCTCGACAGGGGCGGTCGAGCGGTCATTGCAGGCACCCAAGGTCGTCGCGAGAAGCGCGACCGCGAGTGCGGTACTCATGGACCGCGGAACAGATAGCCCGGGCGAGCAGGGGATGAAATGGTGCACGACGGTCTCCTATCTTAATTAATTAAACTATACGGTATAGTTTATTTAATGTGGTGTCAAGCCCGAAATTTGCCCTGACAGGCCAGTTGCGCTCGGCCCAAAAGACGGACGCCCCGGTGCAAGACCGGGGCGCCAAAGGGCCGTTGGCCTCAATCAGTTTCCATGACAGACCAGAATGCGTCTGGTGCCGTATCTCCTGTAGGTGGACACGTAGCGGCGATGGGCATCGCTTGCGCGCCCGCGGCGGGCATGGAGAGTAGAGAGAAGATATAAACTATAACGTATAGTTTATTTAACTTGTACTTTGATTGAGAGCATGTCAAGACGGAATCGTTGGCGAGCTCGGCGCTCGCAACATCGTGAATTGAGAGGTGAAAGCCGATGGTGACCAAGGACCATAGTTTGAAACGGCGGCGTCTCGGAAGGCCGCCCAAAGACCTGGCGGGCGACGTGAAGGCCCGAATTCTCGATGCGGCCCAGCGGGTGTTCCTCAAGAGGGGTTATCAAAGCGCGAGTATCGATGAAATCGCAGAGGTGGCGCCGGCAAGCAAGCCAACCATCTACGCCCACTTCGAGGGAAAGGAGGCGCTGTTCGAGGCGGTCGTGGCCCACGTCCTCGACGGGTTGACGGATTTCGGGGGTTTTGAGGCCAAGGGACGCACGGTGCAGGACAAGCTCGCGGGTCTCGGTATCGAGGTCGTTGAACGGTTCATCGATGAGACGGTCGGCATCACACGGGCCACGATTGCCGAAGCCGACAGATTTCCGGCCTTGAGTCGCCACGTCCACGAAGCCGGGCGAGACCGGGCAGCGGCTGCCGTGTCCCACGTCTTGAACGATGCCACCCACACCCTTTCGCGCGGGTCCAAGGGACCCTTCGGACCCAAACGAAGCCTCACCACGGCGCAAATCTTTATGGATCTCATTCTGCTCCCGATGCTGATGCGGGCTCTGATGGGAGAGGGTGCGAAAGACCTGCGCAGCGAATTGCCCGCTTTTGTGCGCGAACGCGTCGGTTTCTTCCTGGCGGCTTGTGAAGCGGATTGGGGAAAGTGAGGCCCCCGCGGGCTGTTATCGACGAGCGCGAGAGATTTCGATTTGGCAACACTTCCAGATTGGCGAAAATCCCGCTTCGCTGTTCGGCCAGCCGAGCGGGACGGTCGAAAACACGGGCTGACGGGGATAGCCGCCATCTCGGCGAACGCGTCGAAAGGTTGGCGCTCCGCTTGAGCGAGAGTCTCGCCCCCAATGTTGATCTCCGTGTCGACTGACGCTTCAGGCGGCAATCTCGAAGTGTCAAACACCACGCGCTCAGGCCATTATCCGGATGTTGATCTTCTGGTTGAGTGGAACGTCAGAACGTGGCGCAGGGGCAATCGGTGCGGAGCAGCACCAGTTCGCAGCAAAAAGTGCCGCAAGAAGAAAGCTTCCCACCCACCCGAAATACTGAAATAAGCCTCAGCGCCGGTCGGCCAATTGCAATTCGCGGCGGCAGGCCTCGCTGAAATCGTGCAACGGATCCATCTCTTTGATCAGGTCGGGCAGGTCGACGAATGTCCTGTTCGGAGACAGATAAGTGTCGAGGATCAATCGCCCCGCCTTCTCGGCCGCTTCAATCACAGCATCGCTCGAAAGGATTTTCATACGCGCGATGAGAGCGTAGAGGTCGACCAGTTTGGAAACCTCGGACTTGTCGTTGACAAGGGCATCGGCGTACAGCCGCGAAGCTTCTTCAATGAAGTTCTTGTATAGCTCTTCGCGCTGCGACGTGGCCCGCAACGTATGACGGACGCGGTTTTTGCGGCGCTGGGTAACCCAGCCCGTGACAATCGACGCGAGCGTTCCGGAAGCCGATCCCGAAAACGACGCAAGCGCGGGAATGTAGAACATATCCATCTCGTTAACTCCTTGTTGCCGGCACACACGGCGTCTCTGCCGCGTTTGCCTAAGAGTTCGGCCGCGCTCCCAACGGGCAGCCGATTTAGTTATTTGCTTCTGCTGGCCACCAGGGTCGGCGCTTTTGTTCAAAAACCGATCGCTGAGATCGTAAGAAGCCGGGATTTCAGCGACTTGCCGCACTCACAAAAAGCTGAGCGGCTCGCGTGAGCCCTTCTCCTTGACAGGTCGGCTCGTTCGTGATTTATATAAACTATACGGTTTAGTTTAATTAGTCAACTCGGAATGTCAACCCACCTTCTCATACCGAACAGAGCACGCGAGCACGATCAGAATCGACAAAGCTCGAGAATGATCCGAAATCGTCAGAAAGAGAGCACGCAATGAATTTCCAGCTTCGACCACACCTCATGACTGCGGAACGACGACTGCCGTTCGAGTGCGTTACCTTGCTGCTGCAGGGCGGCGGCGCGCTCGGGGCATATCAGGGCGGCGTCTACGAGGCGCTAGCAGAAGCCAACATCCATCCGGATTGGGTCGCCGGAATCTCGATCGGTGCGATCAACGCCGCTATCATTGCCGGCAACCCGCCCAATTGCCGCGTCGATCGGTTGCGAGAATTTTGGACGCACGTGACTTCGAACGCCCCTTGGGATTGGTTAGGTAATCCCTTGGGTGAGAGTGACGACACGCGCAATCTCCTCAACCAAATGAGTGCCAATTTCGCAGTCGCCTGCGGCGCCACGGGATTCTTCTCTGCGCGAGCCATGATGCCCTGGCTGCAACCGGGCGGAACGCTCGGGGCAACCAGCTTCTACGACACCGGCGACCTCAAGCACACGCTGGAGCGCCTGGTGGATTTTGATCGCCTCAATGCTGGAATGACGCGCTTCAGCGCGGGCGCCGTCAATGTCAGGACGGGCAATTTTGTCTGCTTCGATACCAACACCCACAAGATCGGGCCGGAGCACGTCATGGCGAGCGGAGCACTGCCACCTGGCTTTCCCGCGGTCGAGATCGACGGCGAGCACTACTGGGACGGCGGCCTCGTGTCCAACACGCCGCTACAATGGGTGATCGAGAGCAATCCTCGCCGCCAGGATACGCTCGCATTTCAGGTCGACCTCTGGAGTTCGCAAGGCGCACTTCCGCGCAACCTTGCACAGGTTGCCACACGTCACAAAGAGATTCAGTTTTCAAGCCGCACGCGAGCAAGCACCGGCCAATTTAAGAACGTGCACCGGGTCCAGCGTGCCCTTGATGCCCTGCTGCGCAGGATTCCTGCTGATTTTGAGCAGAACGATGATTTGAAGATCCTGAAGTCGGTCGCCAGTGACAAGGTCTACAACATCATTCAGCTGATTTACCGGGCTCAGAACTACGAAGGTCACTCCAAGGACTACGAGTTTTCGCGCCTGTCGATGCAGGACCATTGGCGCGCTGGTTACCACGACGCAGTACGCACGCTGCGCCATCCCGAAGTTCTTGCTCGTCCCACGAGCCTGGACGGCGTCTTCACGTTCGATCTCGAGCGCGACGGTCGCGAATAGAACAAATCAAATTCAACACAAGGAGAACCCACAATGCATGAGAAACAAGTGCTGGAGCGCGCCTTCGCGATGCCGCTGACCAGCCCTGCCTATCCGCCCGGACCATACCGGTTCGTCAACCGCGAATACCTGATCATCACCTATCGCACCGATCCGCCGAGGCTGCGCGCGGTGGTGCCCGAGCCGCTCGAATTCGATCAGCGCGAAGCGCTGGTGAAATACGAATTCATCCGCATGCCGGATTCGAATGGTTTCGGCGACTACACCGAGAGCGGGCAGGTAATCCCGGTTTCCTTCCGCGGCCGCAAGGGCGGCTACACCCACTGCATGTTCCTCAACGACGAGGGGCCGATCGCCGGTGGCCGCGAGCTCTGGGGCTTTCCCAAGAAACTGGCGCAGCCGACGCTGCGAACCGAAATCGACACGCTTGTCGGGACCCTCGACTACGGTCCGCTTCGAGTCGCGACCGGCACGATGGGCTACAAGCACCGCGAGGCCGATTTGGCGCACGTCAAGGCTTCGCTTGAGGCGCCGAACTTCCTCCTCAAGATCATTCCGCACGTCGACGGCGGCCCGCGCATCTGCGAGCTGGTCGAGTACCACCTAGAGGACGTCACGATAAAGGGGGCGTGGACAGGTCCTGCGGCTTTACACCTGTCACCTCATGCCTTGGCACCAGTCGCCGAGTTGCCGGTTCTCGAGATCGTGTCCGCGATCCACATCCTTGCCGACCTCACCCTCGGCCTCGGCAAGGTCGTGCACGACTATTTGCGGCGACCAAGCCAGCAGACGATGCGGCGCAATAACGAAATGGCTTTGGCAACTTGATGCTGAACAGTGCCTTCGATTGTGTCGCGCTGGGGCGGATAATGCGCAACATGGTCGACCTGGTGGGCCATTCGGCGATAGAATTGCAAGTTGCCGTTCGCCGTTTCGCGAGACAGGGCCGCCGATTCTACGATGCGAAAGCCAGAGACCATCGTCAGATCGAGCAAGAAAGATTAGCTTGTCAAGCACTGAACCACGGTCACGATCGACAAAGCAGGGCGTTTCTGGTGCGGTGACTCAGGGGGACAACGAAGCAACACCGGTTAAGCCATTGATTCTTTGGTGGGCCCGGCAGGACTCGAACCTGCAACCAGACCGTTATGAGCGGCCTTGCTCGTGCTTTTTTCGCTGGGATTATTCGGTTTCTTGTCGATAATCGTGCGCGATCTTCCGTGTTCGTTCACGGTGTACCGGTGGTTATTTGGTGGTTGAGGAGACCTGCGGCGGCTAGATTTTTTCCATCTAGTATCAACGAATCGCGGATCGTGTGCTTATCTCATACAACTGCCACCCATCCGCCGTTGCTTGTCCCACCACCAATCACAAAATCTGGCGTTCTGCTTATGGCAGTTCGCATAGAATTCTTCTTGGGTACATGCCTTTGTGCTGACTGGCTTTTGAGGCTCTGCCGCTGAAACGTTTGCAATCGTCCCTGTCAGCGTTAGCACGACAACGAATCCTAAAATCCGAAGCATTGAAAACCCCCTTTTTCATTTCGAAAGATGGGGCCGCACAGTTTGGCCCTGCCAACTATTGCAATTTGCGCTGCCAGTTCCCGACAGCGGCTGCAGTCGGCTCATATGGGTATGATGGACGGGTGCAAAAGTTCATGTTCGTGACTTCTCTCGTGCCATAACCCATTGTTGGCATCCGCCTTTTGCTCGAGATCGGGTTGAGGGCGAAGAAATAGCGCAAGCCGACAACCAAGGCCCAATCCCTAGCGGCTTCCCTCCCGGCCCGATCGGCGGAATCATGGGGCATGTCAGCCCGCCTTCGCTGAAATGCCCCGGCTTAGCGTGGGTGCCGGGGCCATTTTTGGCCCCCGGTGACGCGTATCACTGCAGCAATCCGACTTTTTACTTATGATTTCTAAACCCGACTACAGCTGCTGTCGGAAGGGGCAGGGCAATTTCAAGTAGTCGGCAGGGGCCGCCCTGATTTTCAGCGTTGGGGCGGCCCCACTGGCGTTCAGCCCTGATCCTAGGGCTGAAGGCGAAGGGAAAAAAGATGGGCCTGCTTTCGTCGATCGAATTGCCGCATTGGCTAATGATCGGGGGAGCTATTTTAACAACGATGAGCTTCCTTGGTCTTGCATTTACCCGCAACAAGGAGGTTGCGACTAGTCCTGATTCAGGACCGCCCGCAAAAAATCACCTTCGCTGAATGCGCTCGTCAGGTGTTTCGCGGCCTGCAATGATGTCGGTTTCCGAAGAACGCGAAATCTACTCCCGGCTATAACGGCTACCATCACCACTGCGAAGGATGCAGCTGCTTGTCTGCACATTTCTCCTACTCGTTGATGAGTGGCTCCGACGCTCTGGCAGCAAACTTCTCGTAATCGTCCGCGATCGTATGCATCATCTTCTTCAATGTTTCGTCGGTCATCAGCTCGGCCAAGACGCGGGATGCTTCGGCCCGCTGGCGCCAATGCTCTGAGTCACTGAGATGCGTAGCAATGGACATGGGACTAACCTTTCCGCGCGGACTGCTGTCATACGGCCCAAAACCGTAAACTGAGACGCGGGCAAGCCTAGGCCGACGGCTGGATCGCAAGTGAAGGATCGGTAACGGTGAATCCTGCAATGGAGCGTGTGTGGAATCGTTCCAAAGCGACGCCTCTACTGCAAAGCAGTGCGAGGGGCCATGAGTAGACAATTGCCTAAATTCGAC
>Ga0210399_10000076_pt1 | contig 70622 bp, 64 predicted proteins | sample IncBWC14MmetaG_FD_150865 | JGI IMG/M metagenome (GOLD analysis project Ga0210399, IMG submission 150865) | Forest soil microbial communities from Barre Woods Harvard Forest LTER site, Petersham, Massachusetts, United States - Inc-BW-C-14-M | ecosystem: Environmental > Terrestrial > Soil >...
CTTGAGGCCGTCACCACGGACCTCGTTTCACCATCAGCCTGAAGCGCAGCACCCAAAATCTTCAGCTATCCACAAGCTGGGCCGGGCCGATTACCCCATCTTTCGGAGAGAAGCAGACATCAACCGGCAGGCAAGATCGGCCGGTTCGGTCGCGAACGAATGACCCAAAGGCGAAGTGGCGGGTCACTCGATGACTTCATCCACGAGTGCGAGCATCGCGGGCGGGATGCCGAGCCAAGAGCCTTGGCAGTCGCGAGCGGCCATAAGGATGTCGCATTTAGGCAACAACACCAGCAAATGTGAGCCCATCCCAATCTTATCCACAAAAACGGACTCGCCTTGGACTATGGGGAATACGTGCGTAGCGTTCTTTCGGGGACCGTGCCGCGGAGTTGGGGGCAATGAAAGCCTTGCAGGCCACCTGCATCTTGGGTGCCATAACATTCACGGGGATGATCCATCAGGTTGGCGAAAACACGCCAGGCGCGACCGTGCCGGACGCAATGCCGGAAGCGGCTATGAGCGCCGAGACGCCCGGTGGGCCTGCGCTCTCCGCCGCCGTGCCGGAGGCATTTGCCGCGGGTTCCGGACCGTCGTTGATGCCTCAAGCCGAAATCGGCGACGATACTTTTGAGGCAAAATGGATGGCTTTGGGCCACCATGATGCCGCCCAACCGATGCCGACAACACACGATGCGTCCGATGGTGCCTCCAACCCGGCACCGGTGACGCAGGATTTCCGGTATCTCACCTATTACGTCTGGTCCGAACTGCCGCCTGCCGAGAAGCCGGCGGCTATCGTCTTGAGGTCACTCAAGGACACCCCGGTCGGAACTCCGGTCGAGGAGATCAAGCGCGCTTCCGACGCTTTCGGTCTGGATTTCAATTTCATGAAGGCGGTTGCCAAAATCGAGTCCGGTTTCAACCCCAAGCAACGCACCGGGTCGTATATCGGCCTGTTCCAACTTAGCGAATACGAGTTCAACAAATTCGGCTCCGGGCAGATCCGTGATCCCCGCGACAATGCAGTTGCGGCGGCCTACAAGTTCATTACCGAAGGCATTCTGTTCGAGTGGGTGACGCACAAGAAGCCGACCTTGAGCGATCTTTACTTGATCCATCAACAAGGTTGGGAAGGCGCCGCCGAGCACATCAGCCAACCTGATCGCATCGCTTGGAAATCCATGTGTGCCACCAGCGAAGGCATGGAGAAAGGCGAAAAATGGTGCAAACGCGCGATCTGGCGGAATACTCTTCCGGCCGTCAAACACGCGTGGAAATCGGTCGATAAGCTGACATCGTGGGCGTTCGTCGGAATGTGGCGTGACCGGGTTGCCGAGTTCTATTCGAAATACGTGGCCACCGCCGCCGCCGAACGGGCGAACCAATAAATTTCCGTTGAGTGGTTGGAGGCCGATTTGGATGAAGCCTTCGCGAACGAAGCGACAGATTACACCGCCGCGCGATCTCGGCCGCCCTCTACCGCGGCTGTTTTTGGTTTGGCTGAATTGAGCTCGCAATCTGCGCACGGTGGTGTTTCCACATTCCGTAAGGTGCGAAGATATAGCCAAGAAGCGCCCAACCAACCATCCAGGTCATCGCCACCCATTCTGGCAACTGCACCAAAGTCCTCGCAGCCAGCGGGGCAAACATTCCAGCAAGCCATACAAGTACAAACCTTAGCGCCTTGCCCCAGCCAAGATTGGCCGAGACATAGGCCACGTAAGCTCGCAAATATTCGCCAAGATCCCGCATTTGGTTCAAGCTTAGCACATAATGTGGCATGGGAAGCGCTGGCAACTGCCGCCCCTTCTCCCAAAAGGCGCAGCGGCCAATTTCCGCCAAAGGACGAAAGGAACGACAATCGCCGATCAATAGAGCCTCAAACCCACCACGAAAATCGCCTGTGAGTTTGGCGCATGACGACGTGGCCCCCACATCACTATTCAATCGTCGCGCCTGGGGCGCGGAGAATTTCTGACCCAATGCTGCAAAAGGACTTTTGCAACACTATCGGCACTTTTCGGACGTCGCCGACCGCTCTGCCCATGTCTGCTGTCCGGCGCAACGCGGATCTACCAGTCGAGCGCGTCGAGGTCTGAAAATGACCCTGGCTGTGTGAAACGACGGAACGACCATTCTGGTTCGAACGGACCGCTCAAGCCGCGGTTCAGGCCGGCGTGAATTCGGCGGCATGCAGCTTGACGAAGTCGTACATGCTTATCGGCTTCTGGCCCGTGAGCTTGAACACGTCGTCGGTCATACGGTCGTAGCGGCCCTGCTTATTCAGCTCCGTCATCACCGAGAGGTGCTTGACAGTGTGCGCCGGCGCACCCGCCGCGAGAAGCTTCTCGCTCCAGCCGGAGAGTGGCACGTCGCGATAGCGGATCGTCCGACCCAGCGCCTTGGAGAACGCGCGTGCATAGTATTCCAAATCGGCCGATTCAAAACCGGTTAGATTGTAGATCTGGCCAATGTGCGGCGTGGGATCCTCGAGGACGACCGATACGGCGCGCGCTACGTCCACAGCCGAGATCGGGGAGGTTTTGCCCGCACCCATTGGCAGCGCCAGTTCGTCGGCGTCCCGCACGCCCGGGGCAGCGAAAAGCCGGAAGAACCCATCGAGGAAGACCGTGGGCCGCATGGTGACGACCGGGAGGCTCGACCAGGACAAAGCCTGTTCCGCCAGCCAGTGCAGTTTGTGCTGAGGGCTATCGGTGCTCTCGCTGATGCTCATCTGCGTAACGGTCATCTGCGACATGTTCACGAAAGCCTCGACGCCGTGGTGGCGCGCCACGGCAGCGGTGTTGACGGTGGCCGTCAAGTAATCGGCCGAAACCGACATGCCGAAGTAGACACGCGCGCAACCTTCGATCGCGCGGTGCATCCCGACCAGGTCGGTCAGGTCGCCTCGCATGACCTCGGCGCCGAGCCGGCGCAGGGCTTGGGCGCGTTCATCCTCTCGGCGAACCAAAGCTCGCACCTTGTGCCCCCTGGCGAGCAACATTTCGGTGACATTGCGGCCGATGGAACCGACAGCGCCCGCCGCGCCGGTCACCAGGATCGGGCTAGCGTGTGACGGTTGAGTGGTCATTTCATTGCCTCTCGATGAGTTCGATTGCGGGACGATCGCATAGCCCGAGGGCGCAGACGCTCAGCGCAGCAAGCGTGCTCACCGTCGCACCGGATGTTGGGAAAGTCCGAAGACGAGCGCGGCGGCGTGCGCGAAGGATATTAGCAGGGATTGACCGAGTCTAGACTTTGCGCGATGCAGTGCGAATTATGAATATGGGGCCTGGCTCTCGAGCCACCTCAGCACTCCCCGCCCCGCCGCAGCTCCGGTGGCAAAACAAGCCTGCAAGAGATAGCCGCCGGTCGGCGCTTCCCAATCGAGCATTTCGCCTGCGACGAAGACGCCAGGCAAGCGGCGGATCATGAAATCTTCCTCAAGTTCATCGAAAGCAATGCCGCCGGCGCTCGAGATCGCGCGCGCGATCGCAGAGGCGCCGGTGAGACGCAGCCGCACATCGTTGATCTGCTCTGCAAGAGCTTCCGGCGATAACGACGACAGCGATATCCCGGACGATTTTGCGGCTTCCTGCAACAGCCCAAGCGCAACCGGCGACAAGGACGCCGCCTTGCGCAGCCAGTTCGAAAGCGTCTGCTTCCCGCGCGGTGCCGACAACCGCGCGGCAAGGGCTGCTGCCTGAAAATCAGGCCGCAAGGCGATGTGCAGGGTCGCCTCACCCGAGCCGCGGATCGCTTGGCGCAGGTCGGCCGAAAGCGCATAGATCGCGCCGCCCTCGATGCCGCCCCGCGTGATCACGGCTTCGCCGCGGACGTTGCGGGTGCCAAACGAGAGCGTGATATTCTTTAGAGGCTGGCCTTCGAAACCCTTTCGAAAAATATCCGACCAGAGGACGGTGAAACCGCAATTGGCAGGCTCGAGCGAAAAAACCTTCACGCCCCTGGCGCGAAGCGTTTCCACCCATCCGCCGTCGGAGCCGAGCCGCGGCCAGCTTGCGCCGCCAAGCGCCAGCACGGTTGCGCGCGTCTCGACGGCGATTTGTCCCTCGCCCATCTGGAATAGCAACCGCCCCTTTTCGTCCCAGCCGCTCCAGCGATGGCGCAGCGAGAACTGCACGCCTATCGCATCGAGCCGACGCAGCCAGGCGCGCAGCAGCGGAGACGCTTTCAGGACTTTCGGAAAAATACGCCCGCTGGAGCCGACGAAAGTCGGCTGCCCCAGCGCCTCGCACCATGCCCTTAAGCGATCCGGCGAAAACGCCTCGATGGCGGGGGCCAATTGCGGACTTGCTTCGCGGTATCGCGACAGAAACGTCGGCAACGGCTCGCTATGCGTGAGGTTGAGCCCGCCGCGACCGGCCATCAGGAATTTCCGCCCCGCGGACGGCATCGCGTCATAGACCGTGACGCGGCCCCCGCCCTGCGCGATCGTTTCGGCCGCCATCAACCCGGCAGGACCGGCGCCGATGACGGCCACTTCAGTTTGGGAGATTCGCATGGATCGGGTTTACGTCATTCCGGAACACGCGTCTTCGCGTGGGCCCGGAATCCGAAGGTTGTCGGTCGAGATTCTCCGATGTGCAATTGCACATCGTAGTTCGCGCTAGCGCGCGCCCCGGAATGACGGTTTGCCTCACAACTTCACGCCTGCGCGCGCCGCCGCCTGGGTCACATATTTCTGCGTCTGCTGGAATGCGTTTTCCAGCGCCTTCGCGCGGCCCATGTCGCTGATCTCGGCGAAATGTGCCGTGATCGCTTCGGGCGTCCATTCATCTTGCGGAAGGTTGATTCCTTCGGTTTCCATGATCTTGATGACGGCAAACGATCCCGCGCCCGCGCCGATAATGGTGCGCGTCGGCGCGTCTTCGGAGAGCAGATAAAGCACCGCGGGTGTGATCGATTCCGGCCTCATCAGCTTGAGCGCCTGCGGCGGCAACAGCTCTTCCGTCATTCGCGTCGCCGCCGTCGGCGAAATCGTGTTGACGCGGATATCGTTCTTGCGACCCTCCTCGGCCAGCACGTTCATCAATCCGACGATACCGGCCTTCGCCGCGCCGTAATTGGCCTGGCCGAAATTGCCGAACAGGCCCGAGGACGAGGTGGTGACGACGATACGGCCATAGTTGCGTTCGCGCATGCCGTTCCACACCGCCTTGCAGCAATTAAAGGTGCCGATGAGATGGACGTCCAGCACTTTGGCGAAATCGGCACTTTCCATTTTTGGCAAAGGACTTGTCACGCAAAATGCCGGCATTGGCGCAGAGCAGATCGACCTTGCCCCACTCCCTCGTCGCGCGGTCGACCATCGCCTGAACCTGCTCGAAGTCGGAGACATCGGCGCCGTCGGCCATTGCCACGCCGCCCGCCTTGCGGATCTCCTCGACCACCGTTTGCGCCGGCGTCAACGAACCTCCGGTGCCGTCGCGTGCGCCACCGAAATCGTTGACGACGACCTTCGCGCCGCGGCTCGCCAGCCCGAGCGCGTGCGCGCGGCCAAGACCATTGCCCGCGCCGGTGACGATAGCGACGCGTCCATCAAACCTGATTGTCATGCATAAACTTCCCGAATGTTATTAAGCTTCTCGAGGGGGCCTTCTCCCTTGTGGGAGAAGGTGGCGCGAATGAAATTCGCGCCGATGAGGGGTTACTGCTTGCGGAGAGAAAACCCCTCACCCGGCTTTATCTCGCTTCGCTCGATTTCGCCACCCTCTCCCACAAGGGGAGAGGGTGTGACCCAGCAACGATAAATGTCCGGGTCATGCCCGGCCATGACGAGGATTACGCGAAATAAATCAGGCCGATCCATTCGGCGACCAGAGCGGGTTTTTCCTCGCCCTCGATTTCGATCGTGACGCTGGTGCGCGATTGCAGCTCTTTCGGCTTGCGCAACTTTGCTTCCATCAGGGTGAAGCGGCCGCGCACCCGCGAGCCGGCGCGAACCGGCGAAATGAAGCGCAGTTTGTCAAAACCGTAATTGACGCCCATCGTGGTGCCCTCGATCACGGGCATCACCTCATATGACATGATGCTCAGAAGCGACATGGTCAGGAAGCCGTGCGCAACCGTCGAGCCAAACGCAGTTTCACGTTTTGCGCGCTCGGGATCGACGTGAATGAACTGGTGATCCTCGATCACGTCGGCAAAGGCGTTGATCCTGCCCTGATCGACCACATGCCATGACGACACGCCGATCTCACGCCCGACCATGTTCTGATACGCCTCAAGCGAAAGGGGCGGCTTCTTCCAGACTTCGTTCATTCCTCAGCTCTCCGATCGCGCTTTCTGCAATTCCGGGAAATCCTCTTCGCGAAACTCCGCGCCCCGCAGCGAACTGTTGCGATCATTGTCATGCTCCAGGCGGCGCAACTGCACGCGGCGGATTTTTCCCGAGATCGTCTTGGGTAATTCGGTCACCAGTTCAATCCGCCGGATTCGCTTGAATGGCGCAAGGCGCGCATGAAGGTACCGGAAGATCGAAAGCGCTGTTTCGCTCGAACGCGCCGCGCCCGAGACCAGCAGCACGTAAGCCTTGGGCACGGCAAGGCGAATGGGATCCGGGCTCGGCACGACGGCGGCTTCCGCGACCAGCTCGTGTTCGAGCAGGATGCTTTCGAGCTCGAACGGGCTGATGCGGTAATCCGATGATTTGAAGACGTCGTCGGAACGGCCGACAAAGGTGAGATAGCCTTCTTCATCGGCAAACACCACGTCGCCGCTGCGATAGAGCGCGCCGTCCGCACCGGAGAGCTTGCCGTCGTCGCCCTGATAACCCTGCATCAGGCCCGCGGGGCGGTCGTCGCCGAGCAACAGCGTGATCTCGCCTTCCTTGGTGAGGTTGCCGTCGACATCGGTGATCCGCACACGATATCCCGGCATCGGCCGGCCCATCGAGCCAATCTTGACCTTCTGCCCCGGCGAATTGCCGGCGAGCGCGGTGGTTTCGGTCTGGCCGTAGCCGTCGCGAATGATGAGCCCCCAGGCGTTGCGCACCTGATCGATCACTTCCGGATTGAGCGGCTCGCCGGCGCCACAGACCTCGCGCAAGCTCACCTTGAAATCCGCAAGCTTCTCCTGAATGAACAGCCGCCACACCGTCGGCGGTGCGCACAGCGTGGTGACGCCACAGCGTTCGATGGTCGCGAGCAATCCCCTGGCGTCGAAGCGCGGCTGATTGACGACGAACACGGTCGCCCGGGCATTCCAGGGCGCGAAAAAGCAGCTCCAGGCATGTTTCGCCCAGCCGGGCGAGGAAATGTTCAGATGGATGTCGCCGGGCTTTAGGCCGAGCCAGTACATGGTGGAGAGCCCGCCGACGGGATAGCTGCGCTGGCTGTGCCGCACCAGCTTCGGCTTGGCCGTGGTGCCGGAGGTGAAATAAAGCAGCATCGGATCGTCAGGCCGGGTTGGGCCATCGGGGGAGAAGGATTTTGGAGAATTCGCGGAACCCTCGTAGGCGAGCCAGCCTTCTTGTTTCGAGGCGGCGTCGACAACGATGCGGACCAGCTTTTCGCTGCCAAGGCCTGCGAATTTCGCGATCTGGTCCTGCGTCGCCACCACCACCCTGGCGCGGCCTCGCTCGAGCCGGTCGCGCAGTTCATCTGCCGTCAACAAGGTGGTCGCGGGAATCACCACCACGCCCAGTTTGATCGCCGCCAGCATCGTCTCCCAGAGCGGAACGACGTTGCCGAGCAGCAGCAGAAGATGATCGCCGCGCTTGATCCCTTGCGCACGCAAAAAATTCGCGACCTGACTGGAACGGCGGGATAGCGCTGCGAAGGAAAGCTTCGTCTCGCGGTTGCTGGCGGAATCGACGATCCAGAGCGCCGGACGATCCCGGCTATCGGCGTCACGCGCGAGCTCCGCGTCGAACCAGTCCAGCGCCCAGTTGAAGGGAACGGGGTCGGGCCAGCGGAACTCCGCCACCGCCTTGTCGTAATCCGTGCGGTGAGCCAGCAAGAAGGCACGGGCTTCCTGAAATGTCGTCATCGGCCTTCAGCTATGTTTTCGCGAGCCTGCGCACGTGCCGGATGATCCCGGAGAAATCCACCCCGCCATTTCCTTCCGCATCGAAGGCCTTGTAGAGCTCCTGAGCATGCTTGCCCAGCGGGGTCGCGGCGCCCGCAGCCCTGGCCGCATCCTGCGCCAAAGTGAGGTCCTTCACCATCAAGGCCGAGGCGAAGCCGGGCTTGTAATCATTGTTGGCGGGCGAGGTCGGCACAGGACCAGGCACGGGGCAATAGGACGTCAACGACCAGCACTGCCCCGATGAAGTCGAGGCGACGTCGAACAGCGCCTGATGCGAGAGGCCGAGTTTTTCGGCGAGCGCAAAGGCTTCGCTCACCGCGATCATGGAAACGCCCAAAATCATGTTGTTGCAGATTTTTGCCGCCTGCCCGGCCCCACCGCTGCCGCAATGCACGATCTTCTTGCCCATCTTTTCCAGCACGCCCTTTGCCGCCGCGAAGGACTTTTCGTCGCCGCCGCACATGAAGGTCAAGGTCGCGGCCTTGGCGCCGCCGGTGCCGCCGGAGACCGGCGCATCCACCGAACCGACGCCGTGCCTTGAGGCCAGCGCGTGGGCCTGCTTGGCGCTTTCGACATCGATGGTCGAGCAGTCGATGATCAGCGCGCCTTTTGCCATCGCCGGAACCACCTCATTCCAGACCGAGACCACATGCTTGCCGGCGGGCAGCATCGTGACGACGACGTCAGCGCCTTTGACGGCCCCCACCGAACTTTCGGCAATCGCCGCGCCGTCGGCTCTGGCCTGATCGCGCGAGGCCGCCACCAGATCGAACGCCGTTACCTTCTGTCCTGCCTTGACCAGATTGGCAGCCATCGGGCCGCCCATGTTGCCGAGACCGATGAATGCGATGCTGGCCATCTTCAATTCCCTCCGCTCTAGTGGTCCGATTCTAACATTCGCATCCTTTCTCGGTGGCCACTGTTGCGAATGTTAGAATCATAGGACCACTAGTAGATATAAGATTCTAGTGGAGTTTAGGATTTGACATTCGCTTTTCCGGACTCGCGGCCAGATGGGTAGCGAATGTCAAATCCACTCCACTAGCGCGCTTCTTGTCGTCTTCTCAAAATACCAGTTCGTCGGCACCGATATCGGCAAAATACGGCGCCGTCATTTCCGGCGTTACGTCCTCGACGCGCGAGGGCGACCATTTTGGATTACGATCCTTGTCGATCACGGCGGCGCGCACGCCTTCGCGAAAATCATCGCTTCGGAATACTTCGAGCGCAGCACGATATTCCCGCGCCAGGCACTGTTCGAGCGACGAAGAAGCGCGCGCCAGGCGCAACAGTTTGAGCGTGACGACCATGCCTCGCGGCGATTTTTCGTTCAATGTCCTGAACGTCGCCCTCGCCAGTTCCGAACCGTCCCGCTGCAGGGCGGCAAAGATGTCTTCCATGCGGTCGTGGCCGAACCAGGCATCGATGCGCGGCTCCGTTGCTGCGACGGGGCCCGCGGACTCACCGGTCGCAAAGTCGTCGATCAAAGCCCCGACCTCGCTGGACGCCGTACCGGGCCTGACTTCGGTGAGAACGTTGCGCAAGACCGGGAGCTGGCTCGATGGCACGACCGCGTCGGCGAAGCGGGCATAGATGGCGTCGGGGCCGTTCATGGTTTGACCGGTCAATCCGAAATAGGTGCCGATCTCTCCCGGAGAATGCGAAAGCAGCCAGGTGCCGCCGACGTCGGGAAAGAACCCGAGGCCCACTTCCGGCATCGCGAGCTTGGTGCGCTCGGTTACGACGCGATGGGCGCTGTGCGCGGACAGGCCGACGCCACCGCCCATCACGATGCCGTCCATGAAGGCGACATAGGGTTTTGGGAATTTGGCGATACGGGCGTTGAGAATGTATTCCTCGCGCCAAAGGATCTTGCCGAGATCACCCTTGACCTGCGAACTGTCATAAAGCGCCCGGATATCACCGCCAGCACAGAGACCTCGATCCCCTGCCCCTTCCAGCAGGACCAGACTGACCGCGGCCTCCGCCTCGAATTGATCGAGCGCCTTGTCGACGCCGCGAAACATCTCGAGCGTCACCGCATTGATCGCCCTCGGCCGATTGAGGCGAATGATGCCGGCCGATCCCTCGCGCCGCACGATCAGGTCGCCTTCCTCGGCCGCGGCAGGGGCTTGACTGGTCATCGCGCCCCCTCCTCTTTCTTCCCCTCTCCCCTTGCGGGAGAGGCGGGAGCAGCCTTCGTGAGGGGCCGAGCCCCCTCACCCGCCTCGCGCGTTTCGCGCTCGGCACCCTCTCCCGCAGGGGGAGAGGGTGACGTCCGACCAGCGATCATCGCGCCCCCTCGATAAGTTTGCGCGCCACGATCAGCCGCATGATCTCGTTGGTGCCCTCGAGAATCTGGTGCACACGCAGATCGCGGACGATTTTTTCGACGCCATATTCGCTCAAATAGCCGTAGCCGCCATGCAATTGCAGCGCCTGATTGGCGACCTCGAAGCCGACATCGGTGCCGAAGCGTTTTGCCATCGCGCACAGCATGCTGGCATCCGGATCCTTGCGGTCGAGGGCCGCGGCCGCACGCCACACAAAGGTCCGCGCCGCCTCCAGTTCGGTCGCCATGTCGGCGAGGCGAAATTGCAGCGCCTGGAATTCGTCGAGGCGCTTTCCGAAAGCCTTGCGCTCCTTCATATAGGCAAGCGACTTGTCCAGCGCGCTTTGCGCCCCGCCGAGCGAACATGCCGCGATATTGATACGTCCGCCGTCGAGGCCGGCCATCGCAATCTTGAAGCCGATCCCTTCTTCGCCCAGCCGATTGGCGACGGGAATGCGCGCGTTTTCGAAGATCACCGCGCGCGTCGGCTGCGCATTCCAGCCCATCTTGCGCTCGTTTGCGCCGAGCGAGAGTCCGCTCGTATCGCCCTCGACCACCAGCGTCGAGATGCCGGCGGGTCCATCCTGGCCGGTCCGCACCATCACCACATAGACGTCGCCTCCGCCCGCGCCGGAAATGAATTGCTTCTGCCCGTTGAGGACGTAGTGGTCGCCGTCACGCACCGCGCGGGTGCGAAGTGCGGCCGCATCCGATCCCGAACCGGGTTCGGTGAGGCAATAGCTTGCGAGATATTCCATGCTGCACAATTTCGGCAGCCATTTGCTGCGCTGTGCATCGTTGCCGAAGGCATCGATCATCCACGCGGCCATGTTGTGGATCGAGATGAAAGCCGACACGGTTGGGCAGCCCTGCGCCAGCGCCTCGAAAATCAACGCCGCGTCGAACCGCGTCAGTCCCGAGCCGCCGACATCGTCGCGGATATAGATGCCGCCGATGCCGAGTTTGGCCGCCTCGCGCATCACATCGACGGGGAAATGCTTCTCTTCGTCCCAGCGGATCGCATGTGGCGCGATTTTTTCCGCGGCGAAATCCCGCGCCATATCGCGAACTGCAATCTGGTCGTCGGTAAGAGCAAATTGCATGTGTCGTTGCGTTTCCTCTGGCCTACCCTATGCGACCCCTGCTGTCGTTGCGAGCCGACGGGTCGCACGAACGCGCGGCCCGATGACAAGCTCCGCGAAGCAATCCAGAAATAATGCTGCGGCAACAACCTGGATTGCTTCGTCGCCTTCGGCTCCTCGCAATGACGAGCCAGCGCTCGTCAGTTCATGGTCGGAATCGAAAACTCCGCGCCCTCCTTGACACCCGACGGCCAGCGCGCCGTCACTGTCTTGGTCTTGGTGTAGAAGCGGATCGAGTCCGGACCGTGCTGGTTGAGATCGCCAAAGCCGGATTTCTTCCAGCCGCCGAAGGTGTAATACGCGATCGGCACTGGAATCGGCACATTGATGCCGACCATGCCGACATTGACACGGGCGGCAAAATCGCGCGCGGCATCGCCATCGCGGGTGAAGATGGCAACGCCGTTGCCGTAGTCATGATCGGAAGGCAATGCGAGCGCCTCCGCGTAATCCCTGGCGCGCACGACCGACAATACGGGGCCAAAAATCTCTTCCTTGTAGATCCGCATGTTCTTGGTGACGTTGTCGAACAGGCAGCCTCCCAAGTAGAAGCCTTTTTCGTAGCCCTGCATCTTGAATCCGCGGCCGTCGACCGCCAGCGTCGCGCCCTCCTTGATGCCGATCTCGACATAGTTCTTGACGCGCTCGACCGCTTCTTTGGTTACCAGCGGGCCGTAATCGGCGGACGGATCGATCGAGGTTCCGATTTTCAGGGATTCGACGCGCGGGATCAGTTTTTCCATGAGCCGGTCGGCGGTGGTCTTGCCGACGGGCACGGCGACCGAGACCGCCATGCAGCGCTCGCCGGCGGAGCCGTAGCCCGCGCCGATCAGGGCGTCCACGGCCTGGTCCATGTCGGCATCCGGCATCACGATGGCGTGGTTCTTCGCCCCGCCGAAACACTGGGCGCGTTTGCCGTTCGCCGCGGCACGCTCGTAGATATATTGCGCGATCGGCGAGGAGCCGACGAAACCGATGGCCTTGATGTCGGGGTCGTCGAGGATCGCGTCCACCGCTTCCTTGTCGCCGTTGACGACGTTGAGGATGCCGGGCGGCAGGCCGGCTTCGATCATCAATTGCGCCAGCAGCATCGGCACGCCCGGGTCACGCTCCGACGGCTTGAGGATGAACGCATTGCCGCAGGCGATCGCGGGCGCGAATTTCCACATCGGGATCATCGCCGGAAAATTGAACGGGGTGATGCCGGCGACGACGCCGAGCGGCTGGCGCAACGAATAGATGTCGATGCCGGGGCCGGCGCCCTCGGTATATTCACCCTTCATCAGGTGCGGAATGCCGCAGGCAAACTCCACCACCTCAAGCCCGCGCTGAATGTCGCCCTTGGCGTCAGGAACCGTCTTGCCGTGCTCGCGCGCGAGCACGTCGGCGAGCTTGTCATAGTCGCGCTGCGCCAGTTCCAGGAACTTCATCATCACGCGGGCGCGGCGCTGCGGATTGGTCGCAGCCCATTCCCCTTGAGCCGCCCTGGCGTTCTCCACGGCGGAGCGAACTTCGGCCCTGGATGCCAGCGCCACCTGGGCCTGGACATCGCCGGTCATGGGTTCAAATACGTCGGCAAACCGGCCGGATGTGCCCTTCACCTCGCGGCCGCCGATAAAATGCCCGATCATACGCATGCGTTCCTCCACGACTTGCGGGTTTTGGCTAGCGTCCCGGTTCTGACATTCGTTTGCTGTCGCGGCGGGTTCGTTTACGAATGTCAGAACCAAGGGACCCTAGCAAGTATAGGTTTCCGGTGAAGTTTAGGATTTGATATTCGCTATGCGAGCTAGCCGCCAAGGGGTAGCGAATGTCAAATCCACTTCACCGGCATCTTGCAGTCTTTGCCGCGTTTGGAAAGGACTTTCAGCGGGAGGCGGAATTGCGAAAATACCGGCTTCGTGGCGTTTCCCGCCGCATGCGACCAATGTCCCATGCGGCTTGATGGAAGGGCCAGGATTCTAATGGTCCGATTCTAACATTCGCATCCCGTTTCGGTAGGCATTTTTTCGAATGTTAGAATCAAAGGACCATGAGTAAACACAGGTATGTAGTGGAGTTTTCGATATGACATTCGCTTCGCGAGCCCGTGGCCTACGGGTAGCGAATGTCAAATCCACTCCACTAGATCATGATGCGATTAAGTGGAACCGCATCATGATCTCATCTCTTTGTTTGAGCATGATCTTTTCGGAAAACCGGTTTCCACTTTTCCGGATCATGCTCTAGCCGCCAATGTCAGTGACGCGTCGAGGCGACCGCCCTTCGGGACGCCGATTTCCCTGGCCTTGGCGACTTCGCCCGGCCAAGCAGAGCCTCGCGGCCGGCGCCAAGGATTTCATCGGAAAATTCGCCGCTGCCTGCAACACGGGCCATCACCAGCGTCCCGATCATGGTAGCCATGGTGGCCATCGCCCGCTTGCGTGCGGCCTTGCGCGGCAGACCCGGAATCTGGTCCGCGAGCATGTCGATCATCTGATCGAGCCGGCCCGCAAATACCCTTCGCGTCCTGGAACTTTCACGGGCGATCTCTGCGCCGAGCGTCGGTATGGCGCAGCCGCGACCGGGATCGTCGCGGTGAAGCGAGGTCAGGTAGCTATCGACGATCATTGCAAAACGCTTCTCGCGTGACGTCTGTCCGGCCAGTTTCCGCCAGCGCTCCGTCGATCGATCCATCGCGTGCGTAAAGGCCTCGATCACCAGATCGTCCCGCGAATTGAAATGCGCGTAAAACCCGCCATGGGTAAGACCGGCCTCCTTCATCAGGTCGGCAACGCCAACACCGTGCGCACCCTTCTGGCGAAGCCTGACTGAGGCCTTGCGCACGATCCGCGCGTGAGTTTCGAGCTTGTGTTCCCTGGAGTACCGCATGCCAGACCTATGATATGTTCAAAATCATACAATGCCGTTCGCCATCCTCATAACATCGGACGGCGCGAAAAGCTGCACTTATTTCGGAACTAAAGTTTTACCGCCGCAAATAATCCTGCTTCGGCGGACCTTGACAGCCCATGGTTTTTTCGCCCGAAAGTGGCACAATCCACGGCCGTAATCCTCAATTGCGAGTCCGTTCATGCTCATGCTCAATCCCTACTGCGGTATTGACCGCGACACGCGCGGCGTCGTCCGTCTTACGATCTGCAATGCAGGGACGCTCAATATTCTCGGTTCGGCCGTCATCAACGGCGTGCGCGAGGGATTGCAGGCGCTTGCAACGGAACGACAGCTTCGCGTGCTCGTCATCGCCGGGCAGAGCGAAAAGAGCATGATCGGGGGCGCTGACATCAAGGAACTGGCGAAGCTCGATCAGGCCTCGGCCGAGAAATTCATCACCGGCTTGCGCGATCTCTGCGAAGCGGTGCGCGCGTTTCCCTCGCCCGTGATCGCGCGAATGCCCGGCTGGTGTCTCGGCGGCGGGCTAGAGGTCGCGGCAGCCTGCGACTTCCGGATTGCGGCACACGGTGCCAAATTCGGCATGCCGGAAGTCAGGGTCGGCATTCCCAGCGTCATTCACGCGGCACTGCTGCCTCGCCTGATCGGCTGGGGTCGCGCGCGCTGGCTGGTGATGACGGCCGAGAACATCGACGCAGCCACCGCACTCGCCTGGGGACTGATCGACGTGGTCGCGCCCGAAGGCGGTCTTGATGCCGCGGTGGAGCAAACCGTTGCCTCCCTTCTGGCCTGCGGTCCGGAAGCCCTGCGCACGCAGAAGGCTCTGCTGCGTCAATGGGAAGAGCTGCCGCTGACGGAATCGGTCAATTTGAGCATCGGCGTGTTCGGCCAATCCTACCTCACGGATGAACCAAAACGGCTGATGCAGGGCTTTATCGATCGGAAGCGATAGTCGGCAGATTGACAGTCGGCGGGTTGCGGAAACCCTGCTTTTGGCGGCGAGCCGGAGAACTCATACGATCACGACAATTTGTCATGTGAGACATGCATTGCAAGTTTTGCAACGCATCATATGATTATCGTAATCCAATCACCCCGATTCTGAGGATCACCGTCATGGCCGCAACCCCCGATCCCGTCGTCATCGTTTCCGCCGCCCGCACGCCACTTGGCCGTTTCATGGGTGACCTCTCGCCGTTGAGCGGGCACCAGCTCGGCTCGCATGTGATCGGTGCCGCGGTCGAGCGGGCAAAACTCTCGCCGGAACGGATTAACGAGGTCTTCATGGGTTGTGTGCTCCCCGCCGGACAGGGCCAGGCCCCGGCGCGACAGGCCGCTCGCGGTGCGGGCCTCCCGGATGCGACGGGTGCGACCACCATCAACAAGGTCTGCGGCTCCGGCATGAAAGCCACCATGCTGGCCCACGACATCATCAACGCCGGCTCGGCCGACATCGTCGTCTCCGGCGGCATGGAGAGCATGACCAATGCGCCTTATCTATTGGCCAAGGCGAGAGGCGGCTATCGCGCCGGTCACGACCGGATCATCGATCACATGCTCTTGGACGGACTTGAGGACGCCTACGAGGCCGGACGTTCAATGGGCGATTTCGGCGAAGCTACCGCGGAAGCCTATCAGTTCACGCGCGACGCCCAGGACACCTATGCGATGGAGACCTTGAGGCGCGCGCGCAAGGCGGTCGAAGGCGGCGCATTCGGGGCCGAAATCGCCGCCGTGACGGTGAAGGAAAAAGCCGGCCCTCGCATCATCGACAAGGACGAAATTCCGCTCAAGGTCGATCCCGCCAAGATCCCGGGCCTGAAGCCGGCCTTCCGCCCCAATGGAACGATCACGCCGGCTGCGTCCTCCGCAAACGCCGATGGCGCCGCCGCGCTCATCCTGACCAGGCGATCGATCGCGAACCGCGAGGGTCTGCCGGTTCTGGCCGAGATCAGAGGCCACGCGACCCACAGTCAGGAGCCGCAATGGTTCACCACCGCACCGATCCCGGCGATCCGCAAGCTGCTCGACAAGGTCGGCTGGCGTGTCGGCGACGTCGATCTGTTCGAGATCAACGAGGCATTCGCGGTTGTGGCCATGGCGGCTCAGCGCGACCTCGCAATCCCCCGCGAGAAGCTGAACATCAATGGCGGGGCCTGCGCGCTCGGCCATCCTATCGGCGCGACGGGTGCGCGCCTGATCGTCACGCTGCTGCATGCGCTTGAAGCGCAAGATCTCAAGCGCGGCGTTGCTGCGCTGTGCATCGGCGGCGGGGAGGCAACCGCCATCGCAGTGGAGCGCGCGGTCCACTAAAGTCCCGAAAAATCCCTCCTCCATCAAGCGGCGCCGGGCCGGAAGATCGCGCATCTGATGCCAAAACAGGAAAAGCCATGATCTCAAGCTGGCTGTCGGCTGCGCTGACCCGCCGTAACATCCACTATGGCTGGGTGATGGTGGCGGTGACATTCCTCACCGCGCTGATCACCGCCGGTACGGTCGGCGCGCCCGGTGTTTTCATTGTCCCACTGCAGCAGGAGTTCGGCTGGAGCACCGCCGAGATTTCCTCGGCGCTGTCGATCCGGTTCATTCTGTTCGGCCTGATGGCGCCCTTTGCCGCCGCCCTGATGAACCGTTACGGCCTTCGCAACGTGACGCTTTCGGCCCTCTTGATCGTGGGTTGCGCGCTGATGTCATCGCTTCTGATGACACAGGTCTGGCAGCTGATGCTGCTGTGGGGCGTCGTGATCGGCATCGGCACCGGAATGACCGCGCTGGTATTGGGCGCAACCGTCGCCACGCGCTGGTTCACGGCGCGGCGGGGGCTGGTGCTTGGGATCCTCACCGCGAGCGTCGCCACCGGGCAATTGCTGTTTTTGCCGCTGCTCGCCAGCGTCACCGAGAAAATGGGCTGGCGGATTGCGCTGTCGCTGGTCTGCGTGATGCTCGCGCTCGCAGCTTTTGCGGTGTTGCTGGTGATGCGCGATCGTCCGGGCGATGTTGGCCTGCGTCCCTTCGGCGATGAAGGCAAGGAGCCACTGCCACCTCCTGCTCCGAGCAGCGGGCCGATCGTGACGGCTGCGCTGGGAACCTTGCGCGATGCGGCGCGGACCAAAGCTTTCTGGATCCTGTTTGTGACATTCTTCATCTGCGGCGCCAGCACCAATGGCCTGATCCAGGTGCACTTGATTCCGATGTGCCTGGATTTCGGAATTCCCCAGATTCAGGCAGCCAGCCTGCTCGCCGCGATGGGTGTGTTCGATCTGTTCGGAACCATGTTCTCGGGCTGGCTGTCGGACCGCTATGACAATCGCTGGCTGTTGTTCTGGTACTACGGCCTGCGCGGCCTGTCGTTGTTGATGCTGCCGTTTACCGATTTTTCGTTCTATGGCCTGTCGCTGTTTGCCATGTTTTATGGTCTCGACTGGATTGCCACGGTCCCGCCGACGGTGCGGCTGACCGCGCAGCGCTTCGGGCCGGAGCGCGCCAACCTGGTGTTCGGCTGGATTTTCACCGGGCATCAGCTTGGCGCCGCATTCGCGGCTTTCGGCGCCGGCCTTTCGCGCACGGCGCTTGCGACCTACCTGCCCGCCTTCTTCCTGGCCGGCGCGCTGTGCGTGGTGGCGGCCCTGATCGCGCTGGCGATTTCTCGGGCGGGAAAGCCGGTCGCGGCCTAGTGCCTACTTTCCGAAGTTCGTGCTCGATCGCAGCGTCCACCTTTCACGAACTTCGGAAAGTCACGGGCACCAGGGCATTTGCTCATAAATCCGCCATGTCGGCTTTGGGGGAATATCTGGTGGCAAACGCGGCTGGCGAGATGACCTTTCTCGAGGGCGAAACATGACAAACAAACCAACCGCACAAGATAATCAAGCCCGTCGCGCGCGTGCGAGCACGTGTTGCGGAACCTTGCGGCCGAGCGCTTTTGCGCAGTATGGCATTTGTAGCACAGTGGGCATGGATTGGTTGTGAGTTCCACTCGCGCTTGATGCGACTCACGACGTGGAGTGCTATGTCGCGGCATTTGGCGGGCTGAATTTTTACGGCGATTTTTTTGTTTCACGTTGTTGTCATCCGAGGATGAGCGGGAAATGTACGTCCTTGCTCTGGTCACGCAAAAAGGTGGAAGCGGCAAGAGCACGCTGGCCGTCGGACTTGCTGTCGCGGCGATGGAGAACGGGGAACGCGTCGCATTTGTCGAGGCGGATCCACAAGGCACGGTATCGAAATGGAAAGCACGGCGCAGCAATCCCTATCCGCGCGTCGTTCGGGTCACCGATCCCGCCGAAATAGAAGGGGCGCTGTCCGGCCTCGAGGCCGAGGGGGTCTGGCTCGCGATCATCGATACCGCCGCTACAAACAACGCGTTGGCCATGCGCGCCATCGCCGGGGCCGATCTTTGCCTGATACCGGCGCGTCCGAGCCCGGCCGACATCGAAGCTGCGATACCGACGCTCTTCGCCCTTCGCAGGCTTAACCGCCGATTTGCCTTCGTCCTCAATCAAACGCCACCGCGGGGCTGCCGAGTGAGCGAAGCTGCAACGTCGCTCAATTCGCTAGGCGTGCTTGCGCTTCCCTATGTCGGACAGCGCAACGACCACCAGGACGCCCTCGGGACAGGGTTGGGCGTGACCGAGTTTGCGCAAGAGGGAAGAGCCTCGGAGGAAATTCGAGGGCTGTGGCGCTGGGTCTTGAAGAAGCTCGCCGAGGGTTCGTTTGATCATGAGCAGAACGCGAACAAGGCGGCCTGCTAGCAATACACGGTCCGGGCGCCGCTCGCTGGTGGAGCTCACCGCGGCGGCGAGCCGCGCCGTTGACGACGGCTTGGTTGTATTGTCTGCCAGCCTGATTGCCGCTTCCCCTGACGATCCGTCTCGACCGGAGCACGCAGCGAAGACATCTGACCGAACAGTCGCCACAAGGCAAGCGACGGCCCCGATTCCTGCGGCGGCGGCATCGCTGAATGCGGCAATGTCACTTGTCGATTCCGGCAGCACCGCCGAAATGGCGGTGAGAATTGCCAAGGACTGTCAGAACAGGATTTTTGAAAACGTCAAAATCAGCCTCAATGCTGCGTTGGACCATGCGAAGAATTTGACAGAGACACCGGTGAAAAGCGCGTCGAACGACGACAGCGATTCCAGCCTTGAAAGCGATTTTTTGGTGGTCGTCGAGGGAGCCGCAGCGGAATTCCGCGCCGAGGCAATCGAATTGATGAAAGCGAACGTGATCACGACCCTGAAGTACGCGCGAGAGTTGGCCGGCGCGACAACGGTCGCAGAATTTGTCGAGCTATCGAGCGCGCAAGCACCAAGGCAATGTGAACTAATCCTGAAGCAATCCGACGCGCTAAAGTCACTTGCGCAGACGATATTGAAATCCAGGTCTAAATAGCAACTCAAAACGCGGTCGCCGCTCCAGCCGGCGTGGCTCGGCATTGAAGCGACAGCTCACGCTTCCAGGCAAATTTCCAGCAGATAGGTTGTCTTTGATGCATGGGTCGGTGGATATGCCCTTGGGACGTGAGCGATGTCAGTTTCTGAAGCCGGTGTCTGGTTCCGCAAGCGTTGACTTGGATCAATGGCGACATTGCGAAGGATTTTAAGTTGTGGCCGGCGGCCGGCACGCGGGCGACTTACGACAAGGCACCGCTGAGACAACGGTACGAGGGCGCGGAGAAAACCTTGTTTACAATCAATAAAGCTCACATGGTCACCACGTTGCTGGCAGTTGGCATACTGGGCTGCGGTCAGAGTGAGGCTGCGGTTCGGATCGAGGGACAAGTCCAGGCTGGCGGAGGCCCGCTCGCAAACTCGACCGTTACGCTATGGGCAGCGAGTGCAGGCGATCCCAGGCAACTGGCGCAAGCAAGGACGAATAGCGACGGCCGGTTCGATCTTTCCAGCCAGGAAACGCCGGGTGCGGACGTGATCCTGTATGTTGTCGCCAAAGGTGGCGAAGCCTCGGTCAACAAGGGCAGTGGTGACAATCCGGCAATTACGATGTTGTCGGTCCTGGGAAACTCGCCTGCGTCCACAGTGGTCATCAACGAGATGACAACCGTGGCATCGGTGTGGACCCACAATCAGTTTATTGATGGGACCGCGATCAGAGGTCATGCGCTTGGTCTCAAGATCGCCGCCGGCAACGTGCCGAGCTTTGTCAATCTCCAAACCGGCGGCTGGGGCGCGGCCATCCAGGATGCGGTCAACAGCTCGCAGACGACAACGATGGCAAACTTCGCCACGCTCTCCAGTCTGTTGGCCGGCTGCACCACGCGCGTCAGGCCCGACGCTTGCGCAAGCCTGCTCGACGCAACAACGCCGCCAGGAGGCAAGGCGCCGACCGACACGCTCGGCGCGTTGCAATCCGTTGCACGCAATTGCGCGTACCGACCGGAGAGGCTCATTGCGCTTTTGGATGCGTTCTATCCCGTTCCGCAGGGCAAAAACTTACGGCGGACGCCATATATGCCATATCTGAATTATGCGCCGAGTGCCTGGACGCTGCCCCTCAAATTCACCGGCGGCGGGCTAAGTGCACCAGGCAAGATCATGTTCGACGTAGAGGGTAATGCCTGGACAGGTGTCAACTTCATCGTCGGCTCGCAAGCATCAGACGATCTATGGGACGGCAACCTGTCGAAGTTCGCCCCGAACGGCAGACCATTGTCGCCCGAGACGACCGGATTTCAAGGTGGAGGCGTCGAAGGGCCCGGCTTCGGCACGGCGATAGGCGCCGATGGCAACGTGTGGGTCACCAGCACGGGCGGCAAGACGATTTCGCTTTTTGACAAGAGCGGCAAACCGATTTCTCCGCCTGATGGCTACAATTTCGGTGGGCAGCTTGGAATCATGCAGGGAATCATCGTTGCGCCGAATGGGGACATTTGGACGCTCGATTTCGAAAAGGACCAGGTAGTGCATCTGCCTAAAGGCGATGCAAGCAAAGTAAAGTTCTATTGCCGATCCACTGACGGCAAACCGAACAAAGACAACCCGTGTAAACTGAGCGGTCCTTTCCACCTTGCCATCGACCAGCAGGACCGGATCTGGATTACCAATGCGATTGGCGACACGGTCACACGTTTTCCAGCGAGTGACCCTAGCAAGGTCGAAGTGCTCCAGACCGGCGGGCACAGTGGTAAGGGCATGGCGATCGACAGTCAGGGCAACGCTTGGATTGCCAACACGCTTGGAACCGGCCTTGATGTTGGAACGAAACTAGAGCTGCTCGAGCTGAAGCTTACGGGTCGAATGAGCCAGCTACATCGGGTGATTTTCGATTATCTGAACGGCAACTCTTCGCTCGGAAACATTTCGATGTTGCGTCCTGACGGGACCCCGGCACCAGGCTCGCCATTCCATGGGGGCGGCGCTTGGGGATCTTGGGGGGTCGCCATCGACGGGAACGATCAGGTTTGGAGCTCGAATTTTGCCGGCGCGTCCATCACGCATCTCTGTGGCGCGCGCACCGAGACCTGCCCGCCGGGAATGAAGACGGGCGATCCGATCTCACCGCCCGGCGGCTATGTGGGCGGCGGCATGCAGCCGTTGACCGACATTGGCATAGATCCAGCGGGCAACGTTTGGGTCGCGGACAACTGGCAGCGACCGCAGAGCTGCTTTGCTCCCTATGCGAGCGAAGCAACCTCAACACTCTGTGGAGGGAATGGACTGACAGTGTTCTTCGGCATGGCCAAGCCGGTGCGCGCGCCGCAGATCGGTCCGGCCAGAACACCGTGAGCGACCAGGCCCGGCGCAAATGCGCGGCGATGTCCCGCCGCTTTCCGTTTCGCCGTCACCCGGCGATGTCCGCTTTACCCTGGCAAAGATCAATCTGGTGCCGCTTTTCCATTTGAAGTTCCAGGAAAAATTTTGCCGCAAGCGCTGCAGAAACTTCAAACGGGCGGCACCAGGGTTTTAAGGCCTCGTCGTCATGCTGGTTGGAGGGCCCGGTGTCCGCAGGGGCTCGGCGAGGCGCGCGAATTCGCACAAGAGCGAACGGGTCTTGCGCGGGTCGATGATTTCCTCGACCCAGAATTTTTCGGCGGAGCGGAACGGCGAGCGCAGCCTGTTCAAACGCTCCTCGATCTCCTTCAACTTGGCTTCCCCGTCTTCGGCCGCGTCGATCTCGGCGCGATAGGCCGCCTCAATGCCGCCTTCAAGCGGCAACGAGCCCCAATAGGCCGACGGCCACGCATAGCGCAGCGAGAAGCGGTCGGCCGGCTGATGCACCACGCCGGCTACTCCGAACGAATTGCGCACGATGACGGTGCACCACGGAACCGTGCTCTGGTTGACGGCCGCCATCGCGCGAACGCCATGGCGGATGGTCGCGGCCTTTTCGGCCTCGAGCCCGATCATGAAACCCGGACAGTCCATCAGATAGACCACCGGCAAATGAAAGGTCTCCGCGAAGTCGACCCACCGCACCACCTTCTGGCAGGCGTCAGCCGTCCATGATCCGCCGTAGTGAAAGGGGTCGCCCGCAAGCACAAGCACCGCGCGGCCTTGAAGACGCGCAAGCCCCACGATGATCGGGCGGCCGAAATTCGCACCAATCTCGAAGAACGAACCCTCATCGACGACCGCGTTGATAATGGGGCGCATCTTGTAGACCTGACGGCGGTTTCGCGGCACCGCGGAGAGCAGCGATTCCTCCGCGCGCTGCGGATCGTCGTCGCACCGTGTCGTCGGCGGGAGCTCGTAGACCGACGCCGGGAGATAGGAGAGAAATCGTCTCGCGCAGGCGAATGCTTCTTCCTCGGTATCGACGGCGTGATCGACAGCGCCCGCACGGGTCTGGATATCGGCGCCGCCGAGCTCCCGTTTTCCGAGATCCTGGCCGAGCCGCTTGACGACCGGCGGCCCGGCAACGAACATCGCGGAGGTCTTTGTCATCACCGAATAATGGCTGGCGGCAAGCCGCGCCGCGCCGAGCCCCGCCACCGAACCAAGCCCCAGGGCCACCACCGGGACCCGCGAAAGGTTTTTGGCCGTGTAGGCATACCAGCGGGTGCCGCCGATGCCGCCCGGCAGGTTGGCCGCGCCCTTGGTCTCGATGGTTTTCACCGAGCCGCCGCCGCCGGAGCCCTCGATCAGGCGGATGATGGGCAGGCGGAAGTCGTGCGCCATCTCTTCGGCCATCAAGGGCTTTGCGGAAATCGAGGCGTCCGCCGAGCCGCCGCGCACCGTGAAATCGTCGCCGACCACGACCACGGTGCGCCGCTCAACCCTGCCGCGGCCGAACACGCAATTGGCGGGTGTCACGTTGGTAAGCTCGCCGTTCTCGTCATATTCACCGGTGCCGGATATGGCGCCGATCTCGTGAAAGCTTTCCGGATCGAGCAGCTTGTCGATGCGCTCGCGCACGGTGAGCCGGCCCTGGTCGCGTTGCCGCTTGACCTTGTCAACGCCGCCCATGGCGCGCGCAAGCGCTTCGCGCCGGGCGAGTTCGTCGAGTTCCGGCTTCCAGTTCATTCAGACGCTCCGTTCGCCACCCCTCCCTTCCTTCCCCCGCAAGCGCGGGACGATCGGGTGGGGGTCACCGATAAATTTCCATTGCAAGCCAAACTACCTTGAGCAACGTGAGCCCACAACCGGAAGCTAGTGGAGGGGATTTGACATTCGCCCCCCACCCGGCCACGAGTTCGTCAGCGAATGTCAAATCCCTAACTCCACTAGAACTCCATATTTTCCAGTGGTCCTTTTATTCCAACATTCGCAAGAGTGCCGGCCGAAAGGGATGCGAATGCGGACCACTAGGCCTCGCCCAACGCACTTATCGAGCTCGCAGCGTGTCTCCTGGAGAACGGCATGGCAGAAATCAAGATCATCACCGAGGTTTCAGGCCGCATCTGCACGCTTTCGGTGCAGGCGGGCGCAAGGGTCGACGAAGGCGATGACGTTGCCTTTGTCGAAGCCATGAAAATGGAAATCCCGGTGCCCTCGCCCGCTGCCGGCAAAATCAAATCGATCCTTGTCAATCTCGATGACGTCGTGGCCGAGGGACAGGCTCTCGTCATTCTCGAGACCTGAGGGCACGCAAGGCGCACATTCGGCAGTATCATCCGGCATTGCAACCGGCTTGCCGCTGCCGGGATCAATTCGTCACACCACCTGCTCCACCGGCTGCAGGTCGATATCGAAGGTTTCCAGAAACTTCGACGTCATGACGTAAAAGCCGACCGCGAGCTGCAACTCAACCAGCGCGCCTGGAGTCAGCCTGGCGGCAATGGCGTTGAACGTGGCGTCGGTTGGACGGCGCAGCGCCACGACCTCGTCGGCAAAGGCGAGCGCCGCGCGCTGCACCTCGCTGAAGCAGGTTGCCTCCCGCCAATTCTCAAGCGCCGCATTCTGCTCGTCGCTGACCCCGACATTCTTTCCGATCCGCTTGTGCGCCACGATCTCGTAAGGCGCCTGGCATAAAATTCCGGTGCGCGTGATGGCAAGCTCGCGCACTACCGGATCGAGCTCGCCCCTATGACGGATCGCGCCACCCAGCCGGCAATATTGTTCGAGGTGGCTCGGCGAATGGGCCATCATCCGAAAGATATTGGCATTGCGGTTCTTGCCAAGAAGTTCGCGCGTGCGTTCGTTCGATTTCGTGTCGCAATAGTCGATGCGGGCCATCTTTCACCTTGAGTTGTTTGACCGTTTTCGATCGGCGGGCAGTTTCCAAACCGCATCCTGTGGGCAATGCAGCATCAACGGCATGCGCTTCAATGAGAGCAAACATCACGCCCGAAAATTCCTTGTGACGCGCATAAACCGGCTGCAGGCGAGCCAAAATGCCGCCGCATTGCTGATCGACCTTGGCACATCGATATTCGCTGAGTGGGGACTCGTCAAAGCGAATACTCGTCGTGGGGTGTTCCGAGTAAAACAACCGGATCGTCGGGCCTTTGCGGGCAACGATGAATCGCGCCCAGGTCTAGGGAGCTTGAGTCCGAAGGAGAACGGCATGAAGGACGCCACCAGGAGGGCGGCCTCGGAAGTGCTCGCGCAAATGCTGGCGGTGACGGCGATGCTCGTCATCGCCAGCTTCGTCTTCTACACGCGTTGAGATTCAAAATCGTCATTGCAGTTAGCGAATGCGATGAAGCAATATCGGGGAACAGTTTTGCGTAACCGGGGGATTGCTTCGTTGCGTTCGCGACCATGCAGCTCTTAAAGGAAATCAAGCCCGGAAGACGTCAACCACGAAAGACATCAGCCCCGATAGACATCAGTCCCGAAAAACAACGGCATCCACCACGACGCAACCCTTTCCTTCGCTGTCGAGCAGCACCGGGTTGAGGTCAAGGCTCATCACCTTCGCTGCCGGATCGAGCATCAGCTCGCCGATCCGCAGGACGGCTTCACAGAGGGCATCGACATCCATCGCAGGCTCGCCGCGCACGCCCGCAAGCAGCGGCGCGATTTTCAGTTTACCAAGCGCCTGCCTCACTTCCTCCTTCGAAAATGGCGGAAGCAACAGCGCGGTGTCGCGGAAGATCTCGACATATTTTCCACCGTCGCCGACCGCGACCACGGGGCCGAACACGCCATCGCGATGCGCACCGATCATGATCTCGCGCCGGCCGTTCGCCATCGCCGCGACAATGACGCCGTCGAAACGCGCGCCCTGAGCGCGGATGATGGCCTCCATCTGCGACCAGATCTCGCCGGCCTCCTCGCGGCTGGTTACGCCGAGCTTCACCAGCCCTAGCTCGGATTTGTGGGCGATGTCGGAGGAACATCCCTTGACCACGACCACCCCGCCGATCGTTTCGAACGCCGCAACGGCCTCGGCGCGCGACCGGCAGAGCCGGTGGGCGACGACGCCAACGCCGCGCGCTGCCAGCAGAGCGAGGCTGTCGGCTTCGTTGAGCATCGTCATCGAAGCCGATGAGATCGAAGGCGCGCTGACGCCGCCCTGCTGTGCCCTGCGCGCCAATGTGCGCGCCATCAGTTCGCGGTGGGCCAGGAATTGATGCAAGGCTGTGACGGCTTCGGTCTCGGTCGGGAATACCGAAGAACCTTCGGCTGCGAATTGATCGGCGACGCTCTTCTGGGTTGCCGCGATCACGAGCGGCTTTGCGGTCTTGTTGCCGAACGCGGCCGCATCACGCGCAAACGCCTCCACATCGTAGCCTGGGCCCGCGACCGGCACGCCGATCAGGAACGCATCCGCGGCCGGGTCTTCGGCGAGCACCGGAAGAATGTCGCCGAACAGGCGGCTGTTCGACAGTAGCGCCGCGGTGAGGTCGATCGGATTGGTGGTCGTGGCAAAACTCGGCAAGATGCCCTTGAGCCTCCTGTCAGTCTCAGCCGAGAGTTTCGCCATCGGCATGCCGACGGCACTTGCCGCGTCCGCCGTCAGGACGCAGACCGCACCGGAGTTGCTGATGGCGACGAGCCGCCTTCCTTTCGGCTTCCAGCCTTTCAGATAAAGCTCGGTCGCCTCGACGAGGCCACGCATGTCCGGCGCGCGCCAGATGCCGTGGCGCTCGAAAAAGGCGTCGACCACGCGGTCTTCGTTGGCGAGCGCGCCGGTGTGCGATTGCGCCGCCTGGCGCCCGGCTTCGGAGCGGCCGGATTTCAAGGCGATAATCGGCAGATCGCGGTCGAGCGCGACCGCGGCAAGCTCTTCCAGATATTTCGTTTCCGGGATGCTTTCCAGATAAAGCAGCAAAAGCCTGACTTCCCTGTCCTCGGCCACCGCAACCGCCAGTTCGCCGACAGTGATGTCGGAATCGTTGCCGGTGGCGTGGGTGTGACGCACGCCGATGCCACGCTGGCGCAAAAATCCAACCGGTACCGTCGAGAGCGCGCCGCTTTGGCTCAGCATCGCGACGTGCCCTTCGGCGCGGTCCATATCCATGAACATGGTGGAGAAGCTGGCGATCGCGCCGGTGCCGAAATTGGCGAGCCCTTGCGAATTGGGGCCGACGATGCGCATGCCGGCGTTTCGCGCGGCCTCGACCATCCGCCGCTCCTTCGCCTTGCCGGCAACCGCATCGACCTCGCCAAAGCCCGAAGCCATCACCACGGCGACCTTGACGCCATGGGCCGCGCAATCCTCGACCGCGCCGATCGCGTTGTCGCCCGCGACCGCCACAATCACCATCTCGGGCGCTTCCGGCAGGTCGTCAAGGCTCTTGTAGCACGTGTGGCCCTGCACCTCGGGGCGCGACGGATTGATCGGGAAAATCCTGCCCTTGAAGCCGAACTTGTCGAGGTAATGCACGGGACGACCGCCGACCTTGTTGGGATTTTCCGACGCGCCGATGATGGCGACGGAACGCGGATCAAGTGCGGCCTTGAGACGGCTCATGAAGTTTGACTCCGGGACGATCTAACCGGCTAAACCGTCGTTCCGGGGCGCATCGAAGATGCGAACTATGATGTGCACTTGCACATCAGAGAACCTCGAGATTCCCGGTCTGCGCCTGGCGGCGCATCCCGGAATGACGGCGGCAACTGCAAGGGTGTACATTTGCGGGTTGACCCTCAATACGACTTCGGCAGGCCCAGCACCTTCTCGGCGATGAAACTGAGAATGAGCTGCGGGCTGATCGGGGCGATCCGGGGGATCAGGGATTCGCGCAAGTAACGCTCGACGTGAAACTCCCTGGCATAGCCAAAACCGCCATGGGTCATCACGGCCTGTTCGCAGGCATGATAGCCGGCTTCGGCGGCGAGATATTTCGCCGCGTTCGCCGCAGGGCCGCAAGGCTCGCCCCGGTCATATTGCCAGGCCGCCGATAACGTCATCAGCCACGCCGCCTCTAGTTCCATCCAGTTCTTTGCCAGCGGATGCTGGATAGCCTGGTTCTTGCCGATCGGACGGTTGAACACGTTGCGCTGTTTGGCATAGGCGGAAGCACGCGACAATGCGCATTTGCCGAGCCCCACCGCTTCGGCCGCGATCAGGATGCGTTCGGGATTCATGCCGTGCAGGATGTACTCGAAGCCGCGTCCTTCTTCGCCAAGGCGATCCTCGAGGGGAATTTCAAAATTCTCGATGAAGAGCTCGTTGGAATCGACGGCCTTGCGCCCCATTTTCTCGATTTCCCGGGCGGTGATGCGGCTGCGATCGAAATCGGTGTAGAACAGGCTCAAGCCGTGGGTCGGGCTTTTGACTTCCTCGAGCGGAGTGGTGCGCGCGAGCAGGAGAATTTTCTCGGCGACCTGCGCGGTCGAAATCCAGACCTTCTGACCATTGACGATATATTTGCCGCCCGAGCGCACCGCGCGGGTCTTCAATTGCGTGGTGTTTAGTCCGGTGTTGGGCTCGGTGACGGCAAAACACGACCGTTCCGCGCCTGATGCGATTCCCGGCAGCATCCGCTCGCACTGTTCTTCCGTGCCAAACACGACGACGGGATTGAGCCCGAACACGTTCATGTGGATTGCAGACGCGCCGGACATGCCGGCACCGGATTCGGCGATCGTCCGCATCATGATCGTGGCGTCGAGAATGCCGAGGCCCGAGCCGCCGTATTGTTCGGGAATGCAGATGCCGAGCCAGCCGGCATCCGCCAGCGCCTTGTGGAAATCGGCGGGATAGCCGCCCTCCTTGTCCTTCTTCAGCCAATAGGCGTCATCGAAGCGCGCGCAGATTTTCGCAACCGCATCGCGGATCGATTCCTGGCTGGCCGTGAGCGCGAAATCCATGGCCCCTCAACTCAACTGCCTTGTTTGGTCACGCCATCGCGTACCAAGGCCGCTATCTCCCGATCGGAAAATCCGGCCTCGTGCAAGACCTCGAGACCGTGCTCGTTCAGGCGCGGCGCTAGCCGCGTCGGCTCGCCGGGCGTTTCGGACCATTTCGCCGACACCTTCATGCTGCGGATCTTGCCCTCACTCGGGTGCTCGACGACCGGAAAGTAATTCGTAGCGACCAGGTGTTCATCCTGCAAAATGCTTTCGAGATCGTGCATCGGCATCACCGGGACGTCGGCCCTGTTGAGCAGTTCGGTCCACTCGGCCGTGGTCCTGGTTTCGAAGATGCGCGCCAACTCGGCATAAACCGTGTCGATATTGGTGGCACGGCCGGCGAAGGTCGCAAACTTCGGATCGCGGCGCAAATCGTCGCGGCCGGTCGCCTCGAAGAACCTTTCCCACTGCTTGTCGTTGTAGACGATCACGGAGATAAAGCCGTCGGAGGTTTTGTAAGGCCTGCGGTCACGCGACAGATGCCGCGCATAGCCTCCCTTGTCCAGCGGTGGCTCGTAGGTCAGGCCGCCCATGTGATCGCCCATCACAAAGCCCGCCATGGTTTCGAACATCGGAATATCAACCCGCTGGCCGCGCCCGGTGCGGTCACGATGCACCAGACTCGCACAGATCGCACCGACCGCCGTCAAACCGACGATACGATCGACCAGTGCATTGGGAACGTAGCGCGGAACGCCATCGCCGGTCTGCGCCATCAACGCCGGCAGTGCGGTCGCGCCCTGGATCAGATCGTCATAGGCGGGCTTGGCTGCATAGGGACCGTCCTGGCCGAAGCCGAACACGCCGGCATAGATCAGACGCGGATTGACCTCGGAGACGACATCATAGCCGAGTTGAAGCCGCGCCATCGCCTGCGGTCGCACATTGTAGACCAGCACATCGGCGGATGCGATCAGGCGGAGGACCACATCGCGGCCCGCGGGCTTTTTCAGGTCGAGCGCGATCGAGCGTTTGCTGCGGTTGGTGTTGAGGAATACCGGCCCCATGCCGGGGTGGCGGGTCGGGCCGATCAGGCGCGTCACGTCGCCATCGAGACTTTCGACCTTGATGACGTCGGCACCGTAGTCGCCGAGCATCTGGGTGGCATAGGGGCCCATCAGCACGGTCGTCATGTCGATGACCTTGACGCCCTCCAGAGGTCCCATGGTTGCGCTTGCTCCCTCATGCGCGGCGCGGTGGTCGGCCACGTTGCAATTTCTCCCTAGTGTGGCGGTTCAGAAGTCCGCATCATTGCAGCCCGCGCATTCGTTATGCGGACTTCTGAACCAAAAGCCACACTAGAATCATAGATTTGCTAGTCCTTTCGATTCCGAAGTTCGCAAAAGGGGTCGCCGCAAAATGATGCGAACTTCGGAATCAGGACACTAGTAACGGCATGGGAAAGGGAAGATCAAGGCTTCCCCGCGGATGGGCGCATGCACCCCGTCATAACGCTGACGTCCGAGGAACCGATGACGATCAAGGGCGGACAAAGTTCCGACTTCTTGCGGTATTCGTAACAGCCTTTGCAGCAATCCCGGGCGGATCGCATGAAGGGCAGATTGACCCTCGCTTCGATCCCGCATGTCGGCAGCATTCATCCCCTTCCTTTGGCCCGGACTGAGCCGCTATGATTGCGCCATTGCCCCGGAGGCAGCCGGCATGAGGCGGCGCGAGTTCACAGGATTCGTCGGCTGGACAATCGTCGGCTGGCCCTTGCTCGTGCATGCGCAGCAGGGCCAGAGCAAGAAGCGCATCGGTGTGTTGATCGCGCGTCCCGAAAACGACCCGGAGGGTGAAGGCTACATCACCGCCTTCCACCAGGCACTCGAGCAACTCGGATGGAAATCGAGCCACAACGTTGAGATCATCTATCGCTGGACCCCGGGCGACGTCCGTCTCGCCGAAGCCCTTGCGAAAGAGCTGGTCGCGGCCGGGCCCGATATCCTCGTGATCAATGCGACTGCGGGCGTTATCGCTGCGCGCGGCGTCGCGGGCACCATACCGATTGTCATGGTTGCGGTTGCCGATCCGGTCGCGCAAGGCTTCGTGCATAGTCTGGAGCGGCCTGGCGGCAGCATTACCGGATTTGCCGTCGAAGAACCCGAAATGGGAGCCAAGTGGGTCGAGTTGCTCAAAGAGATTGCGCCGAAGGTCAGGCACATCACCGCGATCTACAATCCCAACTCGTCTCCCTCTGCGGGAATGTTTTTGCCGGCCATGAAGAACGTCGAGGTGCCCCTTTCATTCGAGCTGGCAGTTTCCCAGGTTCGGACAGAGGACGATCTCGAGCGAGCCATCACAATTGCCGGCGGGCAGCAGGAAGGCGGTCTTGTCTTCCTGCCCGACAGCTTTACGTCGTCCCACCGTGATATGATTGCAAATCTGGTCGCCCGGCAAGGCTTGCCAGCCATCTATTCGACCCCGGCCTTCGTCAAAAGCGGCGGCCTTATCGGTTACGGCTTCGACCGCGCCGACATATTCCGGCGTTCGGCAGGCTATGTGGATCTCATCCTCAAGGGTGAAAAGCCGTCTCAACTCCCGGTGCAGATGCCGACAAAGTACGAATTGGCGATCAATCTCAGGGCCGCCAAGGCCCTGGGACTTTCAGTTTCGCCAACCTTGCTTGCGCGTGCCGACGAAGTCATCGAGTGAGCGCACGCAAGGGAGCAGCGGCAAGCTTACTTCCGCATCATTTGCCGCAGTTCGGTCTTCAGCACCTTGCCGTAATTGTTCTTCGGCAAGGCGTCGAGATAGACGTAGCGCTTGGGCCGCTTGAAGCGCGCAATCGAGGCAAGGCAATGCGCGTCGAGCTTGGCGTCGTCCCCCGCAATGCCCTGTTCCAGTACCACGCAGGCGACGACGATCTCGCCCCAATCGGGATCGGGGACGCCGATCGCGGAGACCTCGCGCACGTCCGGATGCGTCAGAAGCGCCTCCTCCACCTCGCGCGGATAGATATTGGTGCCGCCTGAGATGATGACGTCCTTGGATCGATCCGAGAGTGTCAGGAAACCGTCCTCATCGAGCCGTCCAACGTCGCCGGTGCGCAGCCAGCCGTCCTTGAGCGTTTCGGCGTTGGCTTGGGGATTGTTCCAGTAGCCCAGCATGACGGCGGTGCCCTTGGCTTCGACTTCGCCGGTCTCGCCGGGCGGCAGCAGCTCTCCATCTCGGCCGGTGATGCGAACCGACATCACGCTCTGCGCCGTGCCGACGGACGCCAGCCGCTCCAGATAACGCGGATGGTCGGTGTGTCCGTGCCATTCCCGGCTCAGCGCGGTGATCGTCATCGGCGATTCACCCTGGCCGTAGATCTGCACAAAGCGCTGGCCCATGGTCGCGATCGCATCGCGGATGTCGGCGAGATACATCGGGCCGCCGCCGTAAATGATGGTGCGAATCCCCTCGCCATGGACGCCGCGGCGCCTGGCGGCATCGACCAGGCGACGGACCATGGTGGGCGCGGCAAACATCACGACATTGTCGAGCTGCCGGCCGAGATTGAGCACTTCATCCGGATCGAAACCGCGGGATTCCGGGATGACATGCCGCCCGCCCGTGCGGACATGCGGAAAGTTATAGAGGCCGGCGCCGTGCGAAATCGGCGCGGCGTAAAGCGAGGCGTCGTTGGGTGTCGCATGATCGACATCGGCGAGATAACACATCGTCATCGCCACCAGATTGCCGTGGCTCAGCATCACGCCCTTCGGCCGGCCGGTGGTGCCCGAGGTGTAGAACAGCCAGGCGAGGTCATCGACCTCGCGCTCGACCGGCTGGCGCGCACCCTCGCCTTCGCGCAGTGCCCGATAGGCCTGGCTCTCGACCGACAGCGTTCTCATACCTTCAGGCAGATCGCCTTTCGCTTCCACCAACGCTTCGACGGTGTCGTCGGAAACCAAGGCCAGTTTCGCCCCGGCATCGCTGCATATCCACGCCGCCTCGCGGCCATGGAGCTTGGCATTGATCGGAATTGCGACCGCGCCCATCCACCAGATGCCGTAAAGGCATTCGAGGTATTGGGTGCAATTGGTCGAAAACAGCGCGACGCGATCGCCGGGCGCAATCCCGTAGTCGCGCGGCAATGCCGAAGCGATCGCCGCCGAGCGCCGCGCAAAGGTTTTATAGTCCGCGTCAAGATCGAAGCCGGTCAGAAGCGCCGGGGCTGAGGGGCGAACACGCGCCGTTGCCGCGAGCCATTCGGCGACGTTCATCGCTCACCCCTTTGAGGACAACTACTTCGCCGGCTCCAGCACCGAGACATAGTTGGCGACAGCGGCCCCTCCCATGTTGAAAATGCCGCCGAGCTTTGCGTCTCTGATCTGCATCCCCTCTGGCGCCTGGCCCAAAAGCTGCATCGCCGTCATCACATGCATGGAAACACCGGTGGCGCCGATCGGGTGGCCCTTGGCCTTCAATCCGCCGGACGGATTGATCGGCAGCTTGCCGTCCTTCTGCGTCCAGCCTTCCTTGATCGCTCGCGCGCCCTGCCCGCGCGGCGTCAATCCCATCGCCTCATACTCGATCAATTCGGCGACCGTGAAGCAGTCGTGGGTTTCGACAAAGGAAAGATCGGAGAGCCTGATGCCGGCCTTTTGCAGCGCGCGGGCCCAGGCGACGCTGCAACCTTCGAATTGCAGGATGTCGCGCTTGGACATCGGCAGGAAATCCTGGGCATGGGCTACGCTGCGGAAATTGACCGCCTTGCCCATCGATTTGGCGGTTTCCGCATCCGCCATGACCAGCGCGGCCGCGCCGTCCGACACCAGCGAGCAATCGGTGCGCTTCAAGGGACCTGCGACGAACGGATTCTTCTCGCTTTCGGCGCGGCAGAATTCGTAGCCGAAATCCTTGCGCATCTGCGCATAGGGGTTGGAAACGCCATTCTTGTGGTTCTTCGCCGCGATCATCGCCAGTGCATCCGACTGATCGCCGTATTTCTGGAAATAGGCCTGCGCGATCTTGCCGAACACGCCGGCGAAACCGCCAGGCGCATCGCCGTCCTCGGCAAGATATGATGCGCGCAACAGGTTGCGGCCGATCTCGGCTGCAGGCGTCCGCGTCATCTGCTCCACGCCGACCACGAGCACGATCTTTGCCGCGCCCGCGGCGATGGCCCGGATGCCCTGATGAACGGCGGCGGAACCGGTGGCGCAGGCATTCTCGACGCGTGTGGCCGGCTTGAACCGCAAATTCGGATCGGCCTGCAGCACCAGCGCTGCGGTGAAGTCCTGCGGCGAGAAGCCGGCGTTGAAATGACCAAGCACGATCTCATCGACATCCGCGGCGGCAACGCCGGCGTCAGCCAACGCTTCATTCGCTACCCGGACCACCAGACTCTCCACCGTCTCCGCATCGAACTTGCCAAACGGCGTATGCGCCCATCCGACGATACTGGCAGTCATGGTTTCTCTCCCGCACAAGGTTCAGGCGACGAACTTACCACCAAGTTCCTCGTCGATGTGAATCCGGATAATATCGTCAAAGGTCTTTTCGGCCGTCGTGAAGCCGAGTTCGCGCGCCCGCCGGGCGTCGAAATTGCGCGGCCACCCGGCGACAATACCCGCGATGAAAGCATCGGGCTCGCGCCTGATGCGCGCGGCGACCTTCTCGCCGGCGACGCGCTTGAGGGCTGCGATCTGTTCGCCGACGGTTGCCGACAGGCCGGGCATGGTGAGGTTTCGGCGCGGACCGATAGCGGCCGTGTCCATGGTTGCGGCATGAATAAGGAAGCCCACGGCCGAACGCGGCGAGGCGTGCCAGTGCCGCACGTCTTCCGACACCGGCAAAATCGCTTCCTTGCCGGAAAGCGGCTCGCGCAGGATGCCGGAGAAAAATCCCGAAGCCGCCTTGTTGGGAAGCCCCGGCCGGATGCAAATGGTCGGCAGGCGGATGCCGACGCCCTCCATGAATCCGCGGCGCGAATAATCCGCAAGCAAAAGCTCCCCGATCGCCTTCTGGGTGCCGTAGCTCAAAAGTGGCGTCGTGAAGAACTCATCCCCGATCGCCTCGGGAAATGGCGCTCCGAATACCGCGATCGACGAGGTGAAAACGACCCTCGGCTTGTAGGAGCTCCCCGTTAGCCTGATCGCATCGAACAGCATGCGCGTGCCGTCGAGATTGATGCGATAGCCCTTGTCGAAATCGAGTTCCGCTTCGCCGGAAACGATCGCCGCCAGGTGGAAGATCACGTCGGGGCGATTGGCGAGGAGTTTTTCGGCAACACCAGGCACGGCGAAATCGCCGGCCGAAACCTCGACTGGAAAGCCGACCTTCTTAGGCTTCTTCGCCGCCACCACGTCGTGCAGCGTCATTTTAGTGATGGCGTCTTTGCCAAGCCTGCCGTCAGTGACGAGGCGATCAACCAATTTGCGGCCGACCATGCCGGCCGCTCCGAAAACCAGAATATGCAAGACCCACTCCTTATGTGTGGTTCATCGTCGCGCAGTGCTCGTTGTTGCGCCCTCTCCCTTTGCGGGAGAGGGCAGCACCGGATCCGCGACATACTCACTCGGGGTGAGGGTTAGCAACGCAATCTCGCTCTCGCAAAGAAGGACCCCTCACCCGGCGCCTTCGGCGCCACCCTCTCCCGCAGGGGGAGAGGGTTAGTTTCGCGTACGCGGTAGCAACTATGTTCACCTCGCGACTGCCGTCGCACTATTTATTCCTTGACGGCTCCGGTCATCGCCGACACGTAGTGCTCGACAAAGAACGCGTAAAGGATCACCAGCGGCAGCGAGCCGACCAGCGCGCCCGCCATCAGCGAACCCCATCGATAGATATCGCCGTCGACGAACTCGTTGACGATCGCGACCGGCACGGTCTTGTTCGGCGTCGATTGCAGGAAGGTCAGCGCGTAAATGAATTCGTTCCAGCAAAGCGTGAACGAGAAGATGAAGGCCGAGATCAGGCCGGGGACCGCTAGCGGCACGACGATGCGCGTGAGAATTTGCCAGCGCGAGGCGCCGTCGATCAGGGCGCATTCCTCAAGCTCGTAAGGAATGGTCTTGAAATATCCCATCAACAGCCAGGTCGAGAACGGCACCAGCAGCGTCGGATAGACCAGGATCAGCGACAGCGGCGAGTCGAACAGGCCATAGGCCTGGATCACGGAAGCCAGCGGAATGAACAGGATCGAAGGCGGCACGAGGTAGGCAAAGAAGATCAGCACGCCAACGGTGTCGGCGCCCTTGAAGCGCAGCCGCACGATGGCATAGGCGGCAAGCACGCTCGCGAAGATCGACAATGTCGTGGCGCCGACCGCGACATACATCGTATTCCAGAGCCAGCGCGGGTACTGGGTCTCGAACAACAGCTTGCTGATGTGCTTGAACGTCGGATGAACCACCCAAAACGGATTATAGGTGTTCATGTCGATCAACTGTTCGTCCGGTTTGATCGCCGTCAGCGCCATCCAGTAGAACGGGAACAGCAGCACCAAAAGGATGATGGCCAGCGGCAGATAGAGTGTCACCAAGCGGCGCGGCAACGATTCCAGATAGCTCATGCCCTCGGTATCGTCACCATGGGCAACCCTGACTTTGGCTTCGAGCGCGGAATCAGTCATTGCTCGATCCTTGCTGCCACTTGCGGCGTTGCATGCCGAACCAGGAAATCGCGATCGCCGCGAGCAGGAACGGGATCATGGCGGTCGCAACTGCCGCGCCTTCGCCGAGGCGGCCTGAGATGATGCCGCGCTGATAGCTCAAGGTCGCCATCAGATGCGTGGCATTCACCGGGCCGCCGCGCGTCAGCGCCCAGATCAGCTGGAAGTCGGTGAAGGTAAACAGCACCGAGAACGTCATCACCACCGCGATGATCGGGGTCAGGAGCGGATAGGTGATGTAACGGAAGCGCTGCCAGTTGGTGGCGCCGTCCAGCGTTGCGGCTTCATAGAGCGACGGTGAAACCGTCTGCAGGCCGGCGAGCAGCGTGATCGCGACAAAGGGAACGCCGCGCCAGATGTTGGCGAAGATCACGCTGGCACGCGCCCAGTTCGTATCGCCGAGGAAATTGATGTTGTGGTCGATCAAACCGAGCTTGATCAGCGACCATGAGATGATCGAGAACTGGGAGTCGTAGATCCACCAGAACGCGATCGCCGACAGCACGGTCGGCACGATGAAGGGGATCAGCACGATCGAGCGGATGATCGCCTTGAACGGCATGTGCCGGTTCAACAGTAGCGCAAGATAAAGGCCGATTGCGAATTTGATGGCGCTCGCGACGATGGTGTAGAGCAGCGTGTTGAAAACCGAGAGCCAGAAAATCGCGTCATCCCAGAGCCACTCGTAATTCTCAAGGCCGATGAAACCGCCGCCGCGACCGATCCGCTCATCGGTGAAGCTCATCCAGACACCGAGGCCGAGGGGATAGGCGAGGAACAGGATGAGGAATGCCGCGGCCGGCAGCATGAACCAAAGCGCCAGGAGATTGCGGTTGTGCTTGAGCCGCGACCACAGCGGCGGCGTCTCGACGCTCGCCGCCGGCACGGGCACGGATGTCTGAAGGGTTGTCATCTCGCTCCAATTCCACTCCCGGGGAAATATGCCCGGCCGTGCATTTGTATCAACGCGGGCACGCCACCCGGATTTCCATTAGATAGAGGCCGGCGCGCCTGGCGTGGTGGATTTGGCATTCGCTTCAGATTCGCCGCGGGTCCTCAAAGCGAATGTCAAATCCAAAACCACACCAGAATTGATATTTTACAGTGTCCTTTTGGTTCTGACATTCGTAAATGAACCCGCCGCGACAATAATACGAATGTCAGAACCGGGACACTGACCGCGCCAGCGCTCCATCTTACCTGAAGATGCGCTTGGCGGAGCGCTCCGCCGAGGCCATCGCGGTTTTCACATCCTCGCGACCGGTACAGTAATTTGCAAACATGTCGACCACGACGAAGTCGGCAATCGCAGCCGCGGCGTTTTCGCTCATCTGGCCGAGGCCCGCAGGCGTCAGCGATGTTTCGGCGACGTCGCGGAACGGCGTGTTTTTGGGATCGGCGGCCCAGATCGGGTTCTTGTTGAAGCCAAGCAGGAACGGCGAAAGGTAACCCTGGGAGGCCTCGACCCAGGGATTCATCTGATCGGGGTCGAGCATGAAGGCGGTGAAGGCTTTGCAGGCCTGCGGGAATTTGGTGAAGTTAAAGACCAGGATCGGAAAACCGAGATTGAGTTCCCGGGTCTTTCCATCCACACCCGCAGGGAGATGCGCGTGGTTCATGTCCTCGGCGATCTGCGGATTTTCCCTCTTCGCTGTGACGTAGATCGAAATACCGTTAACGGTCAGGAAAAGCTGACCGGCCAGGAAAGCCTTGTTGTTGGAACTGTCGTTCCAGGACGCGGTGCCCGGAATGAAGTTGTCGTAAAGGCCCTTGACGTATTCGAGCGCCTTGGCCGTTTCCGGCGAATTGATCACCACCTTGTTGTTGGCGTCGATCAAATTGCCGCCGTGCGCCCACAAGGCCCAGTGCAGCCAGGTGTTGGCGTCGCCGGAAGCGTGTCCGAGCGCCATGCCGGCCGGCGTGCCGTTCTTGTTCAGGCCCTTGATCAGATCGGCAAAGCCGGCGAGGTCTTTCGGGAACTCCTTGTGACCCGCCTTTTCCATCGCGGCGATGCGGTAATTCGGCAGAGCGCCGGTCGCGGCAACCGGAACGCCGATCCACTTGCCTTCGAGCTTGCCGTAGGCCTCGCCCGATTTGGACCAGCCACCGCCTTTTTTTCCGACGTAATCGGCTACATCGGTCATGTCGGCGACCTTGGTCGGGAACAGGAACGGGAGCGAATAGAGACCCCAGACGATATCGAGGCCCTGCCCGACATTGGCAGCAACCGACGCCTTGGGCTGGACGTCCTCATAGGATTCGTTGGAGACGTTGATGGTCACGCCGGTCGCCTTCTGGAAGGCATCGACGATCTTCAGGAACGCGACGTCCTCGGCCTCTACAAAGCGCTTCCAGCGCAACAGGTTGATCCTGGCTCCGGCTTCCGGCTTCCACGGTGCGCTCTGTGCCCAGGCCTTTGCATAGCCCAGCAATTGCTCGCTCGACATGGTGGCCGCGACCGCGAGCAGGCCGCCGCCGCTCTTGAGCAAGGACCGCCGATCCAGTGTAAAATGGCTCATCGTCTCACTTCTCCCTGTTTGATTGGTCCGTAGATCGACCAATCGCTTTTTGCCAAGTTTATAGCCGCTTGCCGGTCGCGTCATCGAACAGATGCACGAGCGACGGATTCGGCTTCAGCCGGATCCTGTCACCCGGATTGAACTGATGGCGCTCGCGAAATACCGCGACGACCTGCTCGCCGCCGAGGGTGGCGAACACCTGCGTTTCCGATCCGGTCGGCTCGACCACCACGATCTCGGCTTCCGCGCCGTCATCGGCAATCGTGAAATGCTCAGGCCGCACACCATAGACTGCGGGGCGACCGACCGAATTGGCCGGCGCTTTCGCGAGCGGCAGTTTGACGCCGTTGGGACCCTCGAAAACCGCGCTGCCGTTAACCCTGATGCTGCCTTTGAGGAAATTCATCGCGGGCGAGCCGATGAAGCTTGCAACGAACTGGTTGTCCGGCCGGTCGTAAAGTTCGAGCGGAGAGCCGATCTGCTCGACGATACCATCATGCATCACCACGATCTTGTCGGCCATCGTCATGGCCTCGATCTGGTCGTGCGTCACATAGACAGTGGTGGTCTTCAGCCGCTGATGCAGTTCCTTGATTTCAGTACGCATGGCCACGCGCAATTTGGCATCGAGGTTCGACAACGGCTCGTCGAACAGGAACACCTGGGGGTCGCGCACGATCGCGCGTCCCATCGCAACCCGCTGGCGCTGCCCGCCGGACAATTGCCGTGGGTAGCGGTCAAGCAGCGGCGTCAGTGCCAGGATTTCCGCCGCGCGCTTGACGCCCTTCTTGATCTCGGCCGGGTTCGCTCCCCGCAGCCTGAGCGAAAATCCCATATTGTCGGCGACCGTCATATGCGGATAGAGCGCGTAGTTCTGGAACACCATGGCGATGTCACGCTCTTTCGGCTGGACATTGTTGACGACGCGCTCGCCGATCGAAATAGTGCCAGAGGTGATGTTTTCCAGTCCCGCAAGCATCCGCAACAGGGTCGACTTGCCGCAGCCGGAGGGGCCGACCAGCACAACAAATGCGCCGTCTTCGATCGGTATCGTGACGCCGTGCAAGACCTCAAAGCCGCCAAACGATTTCCGCACGTCGCGGATATGCACAGACGACATGAACTTCCTCCCGAAAACGCTTGCGGTCACCGGCAAAGCCGCAGCGACCCTCTATTTGAACGGCGTCATATCAGACTTTTTCGCTTGAGTCCTTGGATCAAAGTCGTAGGCGATGACGGCCCGTCCCGAGCCGTTGCGAAGCCTGCGGTGGCATGCGAACATTGGCCGCCAACAAGAAGATTACGCACAAGAATAAAGCGTGTGCGCTGCGGGAGAACCCATGAACAAGCCGCCAACCGGTGTCACAAAGCGCAAACTCCGTTCCAGCGAGTGGTTCAACAACCCCCACAACCCCGGAATGACGGCGCTCTACCTCGAGCGCTACCTTAACTACGGCCTGACGCGGGAGGAACTGCAATCCGGCAAGCCGATCATCGGCATCGCCCAGACCGGCAACGATCTGTCGCCGTGTAACCGTCATCACATCGAACTGGCGCATCGGGTTCGGGAGGGAATCCGGGCGGCCGGCGGTATCGCGATGGAATTTCCGACCCACCCGATCCAGGAGACTGGCAAGCGCCCGACCGCGGCGCTCGACCGGAACCTGGCCTATCTCGGGTTGGTCGAGATCCTGTTCGGTTATCCGCTCGACGGCGTGGTCCTGACCACGGGCTGCGACAAGACGACGCCGGCCTGCATGATGGCGGCGGCCACCGTCAACCTGCCGGCCATCGTGTTGTCCGGCGGACCGATGCTCAACGGCTGGCACAACGGCCAGCGCACCGGTTCCGGCACCGTGGTCTGGAAGGCGCGCGAGCGTTTTGCCACCGGCGAAATCGACTACGAGGAGTTCATGACCATCGTCGCCTCGTCGGCACCCTCGATCGGTCATTGCAACACCATGGGCACCGCCTCGACCATGAATTCGCTTGCCGAGGCATTGGGCATGTCGCTGCCGGGCTGCGCGGCGATTCCTGCGCCCTACCGCGAACGCGGCCAGATCGCCTATGAGACCGGCAAACGCATCGTCGAGATGGTTTGGGAGAATCTCAAACCCTCCGACATCCTGACGCGGAAAGCTTTCGAAAACTGCATCGTCGTCAATTCTGCGATCGGGGGTTCGACCAACGCGCCGATCCATATCAACGCACTCGCTCGCCATATCGGCGTGGAACTTTCGATCGACGATTGGCAGAAGCTCGGCCACCAGATTCCGCTTCTGGTCAACATGCAGCCGGCCGGGTTCTACCTCGGCGAGGAATTCCACCGCGCCGGCGGCGTGCCGGCGGTGGTGCGCGAATTGATGAAGCAAAGGCGCATCCACGAAGACGCGATGACGGTGAACGGCCGCACCATGGGCGACAATTGCCGTGAGGCTGCTCCGCCCGATGGCGATGTCATCTGGAGCTACGACAAGCCGCTGGTGAAGGATGCCGGCTTCCTCGTCCTGCGCGGCAATCTCTTCGATTCCGCCATCATGAAGACCAGCGTGATCTCGAAGGAGTTTCGCGACCGTTATCTTTCAAATTCGAAAGACCCGAACGCGTTCGAAGGACGCGCGATCGTGTTCGAGGGGCCGGAGGATTACCACGCGCGGATCGACGATCCCTCGCTCGACATCGACGAGCACTGCATCCTGTTCGTGCGCGGCACCGGCCCGATCGGCTATCCCGGCGGCGCCGAGGTCGTGAACATGCAGCCGCCCGCAGCCCTGATCAAACGCGGCATCCTGTCGCTGCCCTGCATCGGCGACGGCCGCCAGTCCGGCACGTCCGGATCGCCATCAATCCTCAACGCCACGCCGGAAGCCGCCGCCGACGGGGGGCTCGCCATCCTCAAGACCGGCGACAAGGTTCGCATCGACCTCAACAGGGGCGCCGCCAACATCCTGATTTCCGATGACCAGGTGAAGAAGCGGCGCGCCGAACTGAAAGCCAGGGGGGGCTTCCCCTACCCGGCGAACCAGACGCCCTGGCAGGAACTCTATCGCTCGACCGTCGGCCAGCAAGCCACCGGCGCCTGCATGGAGTTCGCTACCCGCTACCATGACATCGCCGGCCGGGTCGGCGTGGCGAGGGATAATCATTAGGCGCGACACGTCATCGCGAGCGAAGCAGTCCAACAGTCATTCCGGGACGGTCCGCAGGACCGGACCCGGAATCTCGAGATTCCGGGCTCGATGCTTCGCATCGCCCCGGAATGACAAAAGAAGGAAAAGAAAAATGTCAGACCGCCTGAAGGGCAAACGCGCCTTCGTGACCGCTGCCGCAGCGGGGATCGGCCGAGCATCGGCGATTGCCTTTGCGCAGGAAGGCGCAATCGTTTTTGCCACCGACATCGACGAAAAAGGTCTCGCGGCGTTGGCGAGCGAAGGCGTCAAGGATGCCGCAAGGCTCGATATTCGCGACAGCTCCGCCGTCGGCGCGCTCGCCAGGCGCGTGGGCAATATCGACATCCTGTTGAACGCGGCAGGTTTCGTGCACCACGGGACGGTGCTGGACTGTTCCGACGACGACTGGGATTTCTCGTTCGATCTCAACGTCAAGTCGATGCACCGGACGATCCGTGCGTTTCTGCCCGGCATGCTGGAGAAAGGCGGCGGTTCGATCGTGAACATCTCCTCGGCTGCCGGCGTGTTCAAGGCCGCGCCCAACCGCTACGTCTATGGCGCGACCAAGGCGGCGGTGGCGGCCATGACCCGCGCGGTTGCGGTGGATTTCATCACCAAGGGCATCCGCTGCAACTGCATCTGTCCCGGCACCATCGAGACGCCGTCGATGCTGCAACGCGCGGCAGCCGCGGGTCCCGGTGGGCGCGAGATGTTCGTGTCGCGGCAACCGATGGGACGGCTCGGCACGGCAGAAGAGATCGCTTTGCTTGCAGTTTATCTTGGAAGCGACGAGAGCGCCTTCACTACCGGCGTTGCGCATATCATCGACGGCGGATGGACGCTGTGATTGTCGACCTCAGGTCGTCATTCCGGGACGCGAGTGCAACGAGCGAACTCTGATGTGCAATTGCACATCAGAGAATCCATGGCGCCAATAGAATGTCGAAAGAGATGGATTCCGGGTCTGGTCCTTTGGACCATCCCGGAATGACGGCAAGGACAATTTGATTCGGACCGAGGAAACGGCGATGAACAAGATTGATCTGAACGGCCGCTGCGCCATCGTCACTGGCGGTGCGCAAGGGTTTGGGCGCGCGATCACCGAACGCTTTGTCGCTTCCGGCGCTAGCATCGCGATCTGGGACAGCGACCAGCCGTTCGCCGAGCGGACTGCAAAGGAAATCGGCGGCGCGGTCATGGCCTTCAAAGTCGATGTGTCCGACCTCGCCGCGGTCGAGAGAGCCCGTGACGAGACGCTAAAAGCGTTCGGTAGAATCGACATTCTGGTCAACAATGCCGGCATTGCCGGGGTCAACAAGACGGTGTGGGAAACCGATTTCGACGAATGGCGCAAGGTGCTGCGCATCAATCTCGACGGCCCCTTCGTCTGCTGCAAGGCGGTCGCGCCTGCCATGATCAGGCAGAACTATGGCCGCATCATCAACATCGCTTCCATCGCTGGCAAGGAAGGCAATCCCAATGCGGCGCATTATTCAGCCTCCAAGGCCGGCCTGATCGCGCTGACGAAATCGCTCGGCAAGGAGCTCGCGCAGCACAACATCATGGTCAATGCGGTGACGCCGGCCGCGGCGAAGACCGCGATCTTCGACCAGATGACGCAAGCCCACATCGACTTCATGCTTTCCAAGATTCCGAAAAACCGCTTTGTGCTGGTGGAGGAACTGGCTGCGATGGTGGCCTGGCTCGCCTCGGAAGATTGTTCCTTCTCCACCGGTGCGGTGTTCGACATTTCCGGTGGAAGAGCGACATATTAGACCGAGGCCGGCGGCATGATGAGGTTAGGTTGAGTTGGAGCGGCATCGAAAGTGTCACCTCTCCCCTCGCGGGAGAGGTCGGATCGCATCGAAGATGCGATCCGGGTGAGGGGGTTTACCACCGCAGAAAATATCTAACTTAGCTTGCGTTCTCCGATAGTGTGCCCCCTCATCCGGCGCCGACTTTCGTCCGCGCCACCTTCTCCCGCAGGGGGAGAAGGAATGGAGTTCGCGGCTCGACTGATTCAACTAAAAATCACCGCGCCTTAAAGGTCCGAAGAGGAGAGCCGATCCCTTGAACATCACCCTCTACGACGTATCGGTCTGGGTCTTGCCGCTCGTGATCGCCATCACCTTTCACGAAGCCGCTCACGGCTTTGTCGCGCACCGCCTTGGCGACGATACCGCCTACAAACTCGGCCGCGTCAGTTTTAACCCGCTCCGGCATATCGACCCGTTCGGTACCCTGATCTTGCCGGCCATCCTTCTGTTTTCGCATTCGCCGTTCCTGTTCGGCTACGCCAAGCCGGTGCCGGTGAATTTTCGCGCGCTTCGCAGCCCCAAGATCGACATGGTCTGGGTCGCGCTCGCCGGACCTGCTACCAATATCGCGCTCGCCTTGTTTGCCGCGGCCGCGTTCCACATCCTGGGCAATGTGCCGCCGAACGCCGCGCAGTGGCTGGCCGACAATTTGAAAAACGCGCTGGTTATCAACGTCATCCTTGCGATCTTCAACATGATGCCGATTCCGCCGCTGGATGGTGGGCGGGTCGCGGTCGGACTATTGCCGAAGCCGCTGGCGCTTCCCCTCGCCCGGCTGGAACCATTCGGGTTGCTGATCCTGATCGGACTATTGATCCTGCTTCCGCTCGCTGGTTCGCAGTTCGGTCTAAATCTTGATGTTATTTCGGCGATACTGCGGAAGGCGACGGGCTTTTTAATTCAGTTGATACTTGCGGTCACAGGAAACACCTGATCGAAGAGTTAGTGCATGATCCGGAAAAAGTGGAAGCCGGTTTTCCCTCGCGACAAACGCGGAACGCGTTTGCGCGGACATCATGCTCAAACAAATAGATGAGATCATGATGCGATTCCACCTGATCGCATCATGATCTGGTAATGGAAAGTCAAAGCAAGGCGCCGGAAAAAGCAAAGGCCATTTTGATCAAAGCAGCCAACATGATGATCGCGCGACGCGCCGATACCAGGGCGAAGGCGGATTTTGCGACCTGGAAAATGATGGCAAAGCTCAATGGCGCCTCCTCCCTTCCGCCGGAGGCCCAGAACTTCCTGGAACGCTACAAGGCGCTTCTGCAGGAAAAGAATGAAGCCGAGGCAACCGACGCCGTCGTCCATCTCATCTACAGGGCCTATTATGAGGAGATGGGAGGTGCCGGCGAACCACCGGATGTCAAGGCCCAGGTCAAGCCCCAGCAGTCGGCGGCTGGCCGGGCGGCGAACGTAACGGCCTTCAAACGCCCGTCACCGCAGCGGCAGCGGGCCGGCTCCGCTCCGCAGGCAAGGGCAAAGCCGCGACTTCCCGTTGCACTGATCTTTGTCTGCCTCGTCATCGTCTATACCGCGTTCCGATATTTCCTCCGCTGAGGTCGGAGCACGCCTGAAGACGTGGCGAACGAGTCTTGCTTCAGCTTCGTCCTTTGAGGCGGAAGATCACCGGCAGCGTAAAATTCAATCCCTCGTCGGCGACCGCCGGCGGAGGCTGCGGTACCGGATCGGACCGCCTGATCATGGCGAGTGCCGCTTGGTCGAAGACCGCATCGCCCGAGCCCTTCACGATGCTCGTCGAAAGAACGTGGCCCAGCCGGTCCAGCACAAAACCCACCACGATCTCGGCACTTTTCTGCACGCGCTCGGCGGGGTAGCGCTTGTGCCGGTCCAGATGGGCGATCAACTGCTTCTGCCAGGTCGCGCGCAGGCGCTGCGCGCTTTCGCCGGTGCCTTGCGCGGGCGCAACCGAACGCGTCGCTTGCGGGACCGCTTCCGTGCTCGGCCTTGCGGTTGCTTCCGCCGCGACCGACTCGATCGAAGCGGTGGTTTGCACGGCGGCGATTTTCGTATCTTCTTCCTTGGGCCTGTTGTCGCTGTTCGGCGTCACCACGCGGTCGGGATTGTCGTTTTCGCTCGGGATGTCCTTTGGAAGATCGGTTTCCTTGATCTCCGCCCGCTGCTCGGCAAGCGCAGGTGAGGCAACCGAGGCTTCCGCATCAGGCCCCACCGGCAGGTCGGTCGGTTCAAGATGCGGAGAAGTCAATTCGAGCCCGATCTCGATCGCCGGCGTGCCCAAAGTATCGTCGGGTTCGACGATACGCAGATGCGCCACCGCAAGCGCGGCACCGCCGACATGAAGCGCAAGCGCGGCCAGGCCTGCGGAAAACCACAGCCGCCGCGAAGGTGTCGGTTCGGCATCAAGATCGGTCATCGCCATGGACCACCGGCTCGGCCTTTTCAGGGTTTCAGCTCGTCAGGCGCCGAAGCTTGCTCTGGAACGCCCTCCAGCGCCACCAGCTTGATCCTGGTGTAGCCGCCCGTGCGCAGGATTTCGAGCACGTCCATCAGCTCGCCATAGGGTACCGCGCGATCGGCGCGCAGGAAAATGAAACGATCCTTGCCACCCTCGGAGTCCGCGTCAAGCCGGCGCACCAGTTCGGAGCGCCTGACCCGGGTTTCGCCGATCGCCAGCGAAAGATCGGGCTTGATGCTGAGATAGGTCGGCTTGTCGGGTTTCTTTTGCGCCGTTGCGGTCGATGTCGGCAGGTCGATCGGAAGGTCGACGGTCGACAGCGGCGCCGCCACCATGAAGATGATCAACAGGACCAGCACGACGTCGATGAAAGGCGTGACGTTGATTTCGTGCGCCTCCGCGAAATCGGCGTCGTCGTCGTCAAGCTCGGTGTCGGTGAGTGAGGCACCCATCGCCTACTCCGCCGCGCGCGAATTCGCCGCCCGTATCGAGCTGACATGGGTGCGGTCGAGATCGCGCGACAATAATCGCCCCGCCGCGCCCGACGACCGGCCGACCAGTTCGAGATAGCCCTTCGTCATTCGCGCGAAATGATTGTAGATGATGACGGCAGGAATCGCCGCGACGAGTCCGAAGGCGGTGGCGAGCAAGGCCTCCGCGATGCCGGGCGCCACCACCGCGAGATTGGTCGTCTGCGATTTCGAGATGCCGATGAAGCTGTTCATGATGCCCCACACCGTGCCGAACAACCCTATGAACGGTGATGTCGCTCCGATGGTGGCAAGTAGGCCCATGCCAAGCCGGATCCGCCGCGCTTCGGCCCGCACGATCTCGGAAAATCTCGAGGCGGCGCGTTCCTTGATCCCGGCATCGCTGGAAATGCCGGCCGACAGCCGCGCCTCGCGCATGGCCGCAGCAAGCAATGACGATAATGCGGTGCGGCTGGCACCGAGAGCGAGTTGCGCTTCGGCAAGCGATCTTGCCTCGCTGATCTGGGTGAGCGCATCGCGCAGCCGGCGCGTGACGAGCGAGAGTTCGATCATCTTGGCAATGAAGATGGTCCACGTTACCAGCGAAGCCAACGCCAGCCCGATCATCACCGCCTTGACCACGATGTCGGCCGACAGGAACATCGACCAGGGCGACAGCTCGCGCAGTGCAACGGTCGTCGATTTCACCGAACGGCTGACGCTGTCGGAGGAGGCTGTCGCTGCATCCGCCGGCGCGCCCGCAACGGTTGCCTGGGATGGCGCGATGGCCGGTGCGGGAGGGAGCTCAGACGGAGGCGGTACCAGCGCCTGCTGTGGAGCGGGCGCCTGCTGCGCGAACGAGGCCTCGGCCATTGAAAGCATTGCCAAAGCGATGGAGAGGCCAAGGATCGCTCGAAAACGTGGTGCACTCATACTTCAACCCGGTGGCGGAAATCACAGGCGACACATACCGATCAATTTGATCGTTTCAGGGTCGTCCGCCGGATCATTTGGCCGCGACACTACCAGATGGTTCGGCAAACGTCTTGATCCGCTCCTTGATATCTCTGAGCGTCTTGAGACTGGTTTCGATCGCTGAATCCGGCAGATCCTGCAGCACATCGGTCGCAATGGAATCGCGCAGGCTGTCGAGATCGTCGGCAAGCTGGCGGCCGGCCGGGGTGAGGAACAACCGGTTGGCGCGCCGGTCGCGGGGATCGTGCTTTCGCTCGACAAGACCATGTTCGACGAGCCGGTCGAGAAGGCGTACCAGCGAGATCGGCTGCAGTTCGAGCACGTCGGCGAGATCGACCTGGGACAAGCCCTCTTGGTCGCGCAATCGAAACAGGACAATCCACTGTGCGCGCGTTGTGCCGCGGCCCTTGGCGCGGTGATCGATATAGTTGCGCAGAAACCGCGAACTTTCGACGAGCTGAGTAATTAGCTGCTTTTTAAGATCGAGAGACATGCGTTTCAAAGTCCCCCAGATTGCAGAATGTTTAGATTTCTCAAGCTATAGTGTGTTTGCACATTAATTGCACGCGTACTATATGTGGACTCCCTAGGAACGGTTGTGAAGACCGGCTACTTCTTATTTTTTTGCACGGGTCAAAATGAACAAATCGCGGGTAACGCGTTGGATTTTGCTGATCCTGGCCGTGGGTGGGCTGGGATATTTTGGCTGGCAGCGCTTTTACGGCGACAGCCACGAAACGGCGGCGAACAATGCCCAGAAGGCGGTTTCCCGCAATCCTGTCAGGGTCACTGTGGATCCGGTGGAGAAGACCGACTTTCCGGTCTATTTGACCAGTCTCGGCACCGTCCAGGCCTTCAACACCGTGGTCGTTCGCTCCCGCGTCGACGGCCAGATCGACAAAATCGCCTTCACCGAAGGGCAGCTGGTGAACCAGGGCGACCTGCTTGCCGAAATCGATCCGCGGCCCTACCAGGCGGCGCTGGATCAGGCCAAGGCCAAGAAGGAGCAGGACGAAGCCAATCTGGCAAACACCAACCTTGATCTGCAGCGTTTCCTCAAGCTCGGCGAATTTGCCACCCGCCAGCAGATCGATACCCAGCGTTCCAACGTTTCGCAATTGACGGCGCAGATTGCCGCCGACGCCGCTGCGATTTCCAATGCCGCAACCCAACTCGATTATACCGCGATCAAGGCTCCGATCTCCGGCGTTGTCGGATTGCGCCAGGTCGACATCGGCAACATCGTCAATGCCGCGACGCAGACTGGCATTGTCACGATCACACAGATCGAACCGATTACCGTTATTTTTACCGCGCCAGAAGAGCAGCTACCCTATATAAACGAGGGACAGGCCGCTCAGCCGCTCAAGACGATCGCGATCACGACCGACGGCAAGAAACCCCTCGCGGAAGGAACTCTGGCGGTGGTCAACAATCAAGTCGACTCGACCAGCGGCACCGTCCGTCTCAAGGCGGTGTTCGCCAACAAGGATCACGCCTTGTGGCCGGGTCAGTCGGTGTCGACGCGCCTCCTGGTGAAGACGCTCAAAGATGCCACAGTCGTTCCCGACGACGCGGTCCAGCACGGCGCTGAAGGCCTCTATGTCTACACCGTCACTGGGGACAACAAGGCCGAACTGCGCAAGGTGAAGGTCAGCCAGTCGATCGACGGACGTTCGGTGATCGAGCAAGGTTTGTCGCCGGGGCAGCAGGTCATCACCTCGGGCCAGTTCAAGGTTCAACCCGGCACCCTCGTCAGCACGGCTGTTGCGAGTTCGAACCCCGCGCAATCCAAGGTCCGGCAGGAATGAGCGACGGGATTTCCGCACCCTTTATTCGCTACCCCATCGGCACTTCGCTGATGATGGCCGGCATTCTGTTCGTCGGCCTCGTGGCCTATCCGCTGCTACCGGTCGCGCCGTTGCCCCAGGTGGACTTCCCGACCATCCAGATCACGGCGCAGTTGCCGGGCGCGAGCCCCGAAACCATGGCGTCCTCGGTGGCGCAGCCGCTGGAGCGGCAGTTCGCGCAGATTCCCGGCATCGCGCAGATGACTTCGACAAGTTATCTTGGAACGACCGCCGTCACCATCCAGTTCGACCTCAATCGCAACATCGACGGCGCTGCAAACGACGTGCTGGCGGCGATCAATGCCGCGGGCGGCCAGTTGCCGAAAAATCTTCCCTCGCCGCCGACCTACCGCAAGGTCAATCCGGCGGACTCGCCGATCCTGTTGTTGTCGGCGACCTCCGACACCCTGCCGCTGACGACCGTGAGCGACTCCGTCGACGCGCAGCTTGCCCAGCAGATCAGCCAGATTTCCGGCGTGGCGCAGGTCACGATCGGCGGCCAGCAAAAGCCGTCGATCCGCGTCCAGGTCGATCCGGCGAAACTGGTCGCCAAGGGCTTGTCGCTTGAGGACGTGCGCAACCAGATTGCGATCACGACAGTGGACAGCCCCAAAGGTAACATCGACGGCGAGAAGCGCGCTTTTACGATCTACTCCAACGACCAGTTGCTGGACTCCAAGGACTGGAACGACGTCATCATCGCCTATCGCAATGGCGGTCCACTGCGAATTCGCGATATTGGCCAAGCCGTGACCGGACCGGAAGATGCCAAGCAGGCAGCCTGGGCCAACGGCAAGCGCGGCGTGTTCCTGGTGGTCTACAAGCAGCCCGGCGCCAACGTCATCGACACGGTCGACAAGATCAAGTCGTTGCTGCCAAGGCTCGTGGCCGCCATTCCGGCTTCGATCAAGGTCGAGGTCATCAGCGACCGTACCCTGACGATTCGCGCCGCCGTCGAGGACGTCCAGTTCACGTTGCTCTTGACCATTTTCCTGGTGGTGATGGTCATCTTCGTCTTCCTGCGCAGCTTCTGGGCGACGGTGATTCCGGCGGTGACCGTGCCGCTGGCCTTGCTCGGCGCCTGCGCCTTGATGTGGGTTTTTGGTTATACGCTCGACAATCTTTCATTGATGGCCCTGACCATCGCCGTCGGATTCGTGGTCGACGACGCCATCGTGATGCTGGAAAACATCGCCCGCTACGTCGAGGAAGGCGAGAAGCCGCTGGCCGCCGCCTACAAGGGCGCCAGCGAAATCGGCTTCACCATCGTCTCGATCAGCGTTTCGCTGGTCGCCGTGCTGATCCCGCTGCTTCTGATGGGCGGCATCATCGGACGGCTGTTCCGCGAATTCGCGGTCACGCTGGCGATGACGATCTTCGTGTCGATGGTGGTGTCGCTCTCCCTCACCCCGATGATGTGTTCCCGCTTCCTGCGCTCGCACAGCGAGGCGCCCAAGCACGGTCGTCTCTATCAGTTGAGCGAGCGCGGTTTCGACGCCATGCTGCGCGCCTATGAGCGCGGGCTCGACATCGCCATGCGCTGGCGCTTGACGACACTGATCATTTTCTTCGCAACCCTGGGACTCTCGGTCTATCTCTTCACCGTCATTCCGAAGGGCTTCTTTCCCCAACAGGATATTGGCCTCATCACGTCGACGTCCGAAGCCGCTCAGGACATTTCCTTTGCCGAGATGAAGCGGCGTCAGGAGGCGCTCGGCGAAATCGTCATGGCCGACCCCGCCGTCGCCTCAGTCGCGATGGTGATCGGCGGCAATGGGCGGGCCGGCAACAACGGCAGCGTCTACATTACGTTGAAGCCGCTCAACGAGCGCGATGCCTCGGCCCAGCAGGTCATCGCCCGCCTGCGTCCCAAGCTCGAGAAGGTCGATGGAGCGCGCCTCTACATGCAGGCGGCGCAGGACGTGCGGCTCGGCGGTCGTCCGACCCGGACGCAGTTCGAGTTCACGCTGCAGGACGCCAATCTCGACGAGCTGAACGAGTGGGCGCCCAAGGTCCTCGCCAGGATGAAGACGCTGCCGGAGCTGCGCGACGTCGCAACCGACCAGCAGACCGAAGGCACGACGCTCCAGGTCAAGATCAACCGCGACACCGCGTCGCGATACGGCATCCAGCCGCAATTGATCGACGACACGCTGTACGACGCGTTCGGACAACGGCAGGTGACGCAGTATTTCACCCAGCTGAACAGCTATCACGTGATCCTGGAAATCCTCCCCGAGTTGCAGGGCAGCTTCGACACGCTCGACAAGCTCTATGTCAAGTCCCCCACGACCGGCGATCAGGTGCCGTTGTCGGCATTCGCGAGCTGGACCAGCGTGCCGGTTCGTCCGCTCTCGATCAGCCACCAGGGCCAGTTCCCCGCGATCACGATCAGCTTCAATCTTGCACAGAACGTCGCACTCGGGCAGGCCACCGATGCCATTCAGAGGGCGATGGCTGAGCTCGGCACGCCTGCAACGCTCAACTCGAGCTTCCAGGGTACCGCGCAGGCCTTCCAGCAATCGCTCGGTACCGTGCCGCTGCTCATTCTCGCCGCGCTCGTCGTCGTGTACCTGATCCTTGGCATACTCTACGAAAGCTACATCCACCCGCTGACAATTCTGTCCACCCTGCCCTCGGCGGGCGTCGGCGCGCTGGCGATCCTGATGGCGTTTGGCTACGACTTCAGCCTGATCGCGCTGATTGGCATCATCCTCCTGATCGGCATCGTCAAGAAGAACGGCATCATGATGGTCGACTTCGCGATCTCGGCCGAGCGCGACGAGAACCTGACACCTGAACAGTCGATCCGCAAAGCCGCGCTACTGCGCTTCCGCCCGATCATGATGACGACGATGGCGGCGCTGCTTGGCGGCGTGCCGCTGATGCTGGGAACCGGCACCGGTTCGGAAATTCGCCGGCCGCTTGGCTATGCGATGGTGGGCGGGCTATTCGTCAGCCAGGCGCTGACCTTGTTCACCACGCCGGTCGTCTATCTCTATCTCGACAAGCTTTCCAACGCGTTTTCGAACTGGGGACGCTCGAAGGACGACGACGACCGCGATGTCGCGGAGCGCGGCTCCGTCAAGCAAGCCGCCGAGTGAGCTCGCTTTGACGGCTTGCCGCATGCGGGCGACCTCCCTCAAAGGCCGATCCGTGAAAGCAGCTGCACGACTGGCTCTGTCTGCCTTCCTGTTGCTCGCAACGGCCGGACTGGGGCTTGCCCAGCAAGCACCCAAATCCAAGACGCCGGCAGCCCAGGCCACGCCCGCACCATCGCCTTCTCCAAGCGCTTCCCCGCCTGCTTCGGCCACCCCAGGCTGGGCCGCACGCTGCAGCAGCGCAAGCCGCGACGCGCCGCTGGAATGCGCGATCGAACAAAACGCCATCCTCACCAAGACCGGACAATTATTCGTCGTGGTCAATATACGCGTGCCCGGCGACACCCGCGCGCCGGTTGCCTTCGTCCAGTTGCCGCTCGGGCTAAACCTGCCGGCCGGCGCGAAATTTCAGGTCGATGACGGCAAGACCGTCGACCTGCCGATCCAGACCTGTGAAAACAGCGGCTGCTACGCCAGCACCCCTGTCTCGCCCGAACTTCTCGGCGCGCTGAAATCAGGAAAACAGTTGAAGGTTTCGTTTCAGAACCTCGCCAAGGAAACCATCACGGTTCCGATGCCGCTCAACGATTTTGCGGCCGCCTATGAAAAGATAAGATAGTGGACCCGCCCGCACCATCGTGCAGCGCCACGCGTCAGCCCGTGCCGAGATAGGCCCTCTGCACTTGCGGATCGTTGGCGAGAGCGGCTGCGGTGCCTGACAGCACGCTGCGGCCGACTTGCAGCACGGTTGCGAAATCTGAAACTTCGAGCGCGAGTTCGATCGACTGCTCCGCAAGCAGGATCGTCAGTCCCGCCTTGTGCAGCCGCTCGAAGGTTTCATACATCTTTTCGACCACGGCTGGTGCCAGGCCCAGCGATGGCTCATCCAGCATCAAAAGCCTCGGATCACTCATCAACGCGCGACCGACCGCCAGCATCTGCCGCTCGCCGCCGGACATCGTGCCCGCGCGCTGGCTGCGCCTTTCGGCAAGTTGCGGAAAGATCTCGTAGACCCGCTCGAGCAGCGCGGCCGCGCGCGCCTTATCGCCCAATGGGGTTGCACCGAGCTTGAGATTGTTCTCCACGCTTTGCTGCACGAACAGCCGCCAGCCCTCCGGTGACAGGGCAAGACCCTTGCGGACGACCGCAAATGCGCTCTGCCCGCCGATCTCCTGCCCGAAAAAAAGGATTGAGCCGGAGTATGCCGGAATCAGGCCGGCGATCGCATTGAGCACGGTGGTCTTGCCGCCGCCATTGGAGCCCAGCAGCGCAACGATGCTGCCCTCGGGGACCTCGAGCGAAACGTCGGACACGCCGATCAGGTCGCCATAGCGAACCTCCAGATGTTCGATCTTGAGCAAAGGGCCGGTCATGAGGCTAGTGCCCGCTCGGCGGCACGGGCCCGCCCATCAGCTCGATCGGGATGTGGGAAGCGGCAGCGCTTGCCGCGCGCTTACCGAGATAAGCTTCGACCACCGCCGGATTGCGGGTGACCTCGCGCGGACTGCCGCGCGCAATCTCGCGGCCCTGATGAAACACCATGACGCGGGTCGCCAGCGACATGATCACTTCCATGATGTGCTCGACAATGATCAGCGTAATGCCGGAGCGATGAATGTCGCGCACGAGATCGATGGCAAGCTGCACTTCGCGCTGGGTGAGGCCTGCCATCGCTTCGTCGAGCAAGAGAACTTTTGGCTCGGTCGCAAGCGCGCGGGCAATTTCGAGCCGCTTGCGGCCTGGCGTTCCCAGCGAACGCGCCGGCGCTTGCGCGAGCCTTGCCATGCCGACGCGATCGAGCACTGCATGCGCCCGCCTTTCGGCCTCGGACCTGTGGGAGGTGCGAAGAAACGCGCCGATCATCACGTTTTCCACCACCGACATGCTCTCGAAGGTCTGCGGCACCTGGAAGGTGCGCGCCAGCCCAAGCTGCGCGCGAGCCTCCGGTGCAAGGCGGGTAATGTCGCGATCTTCGAAAAACACCCTTCCCGACGTCGACGACAGATCGCCGGTCAGGCAATTGAAGAAGGTGGATTTACCGGCGCCGTTCGGCCCGATCAGGCCGAGAATGTCGCCCTGCTCCAGCGTGACCGAGGCCGCATCGACGGCCTTGAAACTGCCAAAGGCTCTGGTGATGGCTTGCGCTTCAAGGAGCATGGGCAATCCCCCTCGCCGCTTCGCCGTCCATCACCTTGCCGGTTCGTTTGATCCAGAGGCGATTGACCAGCGTCAGGATGCCTCCGGGCTGAAAACGCGAGATCAGCACAATGATCGCGCCATAGACCACGAAGGTAAGACCGGCGCCCTTGCCTCCCAGGAGATTGTTGGAAATCTCTTCGAGCGGCACCAGGATTGCGGCGCCCACGAGGGGGCCGAACAGCAAGCCGGCGCCGCCGAGCGCGGCCATGATCAGGATCTTGACCGAAATCAGGATGCCCAATCCGGACTCGGGATCGATAAAGCCGAACATCATGGCGTAAAGCGCGCCGGCCACGCTGGTAAGCGCTGCGCTCAGCATGTAGGCGTAGAGCTTGGTGCGGCTGGCCGGAGCCCCCAGCGAACGCGCGGCGCGCTCGGAATCGCGGATCGCGCGAAGATAAAAACCCATCCGGCTGTTGGCCATCCACCAGGTGATGCCAAGCGTGATCGCGAGCACGGACAGGAACAGATAGTAATACGGCAACGCCGATATGAACGAGAGGTCGAACACGTTGCGCGGCACGGTCGGACCGCTCAGCCCGACCGCGGCGCCGAGATATTCGGTGTTGGTGACGATCAAGCGGACCAGTTCGGCCACCGCAATGGTCGCCATGCTGAAATAGTGGCCGGACAGTCGCAGCGTCGGCACGCCGACGACGGCGGAAATCGCCACGCTCACCACGATGCCGGCGGGAATGCCGACCAGCGGCGACAGCGCGAAATGCGCATATGCGCCCATTGCTGCGTAGGCACCGCATCCGAAAAACACGACATGACCGACCGAAACCTGGCCGGCATAGCCGCCGATGATGTTCCAGGCGGATGCTGCGATCGCATAAAGCAGCACCAACGCGCCCAGCCGCTGCTGGAACGGCGTCGAGAACGCAAGCGGGTATGCGACAAACAGCGCCAACAGGATCGCGAGCCAGAGCAGGCGGCGCATCAGAGCCTGCCCATCAGGCCTTGCGGCCGGAACCAGAGGAAACCGAGAAACAGCGCATAGACGACCATGTCCTTGTAAACGGCGCCGATCAGAAATCCGGAAAGGGATTCGATCACACCGATCAGAAGTCCGGCGACGAGCGCACCGGGCACGCTGCCGAAGCCGCCGAGCGACACGGTGACGAAAGCGACGATGGCCAGCGTTTCACCGACGGTCGGCACGATGTAGAAGAACGTCGCGATCAGTGCGCCGGCAAGACCCGTGGCGCCCGCGGCGATCGCCCAGGCGATCGCCTGCATCGTATCGGGCCGGATTCCCATCAGCTGCGCTGCCGTGGAATCTTCCGCGACCGCCAGCATTTTCGACCCCAGCGAAGTGCGGGTCAAAAGCAGGTGCAGGCCGAGCGTCACCGCGAGCGCGACCGTGCCGGCGAGCAGGCGTGAGGCCTGAATTCGCAAGCCCAGGATATCGAAGGTGCCGCCGACGATATTTTCGGGCAGTGACAGGAAATTGGCGCCGAACCACCAGAACACGGAATAGCGCAGCAGAAGCGCGAGCCCGAATGTGCCGAGGATCTGGGCCAGCATCGGCCCTTTCATGATGTCGCGGATCAGTCCGAAATAGACGACGACACCAAGGGTGGCGAGCACAAGGATGGCAAGCGGCGCGCCCAGCAAGGGACCTGCGCCGAAAAGCGTGTAAACCACGAACGCCACATACATGCCGAGCATGACGAAATCGCCATGCGCGAAATTGACGATGTTCATCATGCCCCAGACCAGGGTGAGCCCGGAGGAGAACAAGGCATAGACCGCGCCCAGCAGGAGACCACCTGCAATCACCTGAAGGAGCGTGGAAGACATGCCGGCGTCTCAAAGTGTAAGCGGGTTGAATCCAAACTCGATGGCAAATGCGAAAAGAAAAAGGGGCGGTTTCCACTTTGCGCTAACGCGGCCCTTCGGGCCCCGATCATGCTCCAGCGCCTCGCCCCCCAAAAAAATCTCACCAGCCTTTGTAGGGCAACGCAGGCGTTTTGGCGGCGTTGGCCTTCGGCCAGACCGCGACATAGTTTTCGCCGTCCTGCAACTGGATGATGAGGCTGGAGGCCAGTATGTTCTGGCCCTTGTCGTTGAACTTGATGCCCTTGTAGCCCATCATCAGCTGATCGGGCTGCATGTCGGTCGCCTTGAGCGCCGCCTGGATCTTGGCGGGTTCGGTGGAGCCCGCGCGATCGATCGCGTCGCACAGGACGAAGAACGCCTGCATCGCTCGCCCGGTGGTGTCATCCATCTCGTCGCCGGTCTTCTTCTTGTACATTTCGGCGATCAGCGCGGTCGGCGAACCGGCGGGCCCCACGCTCCATGACGAGCGGTTGAAAACACCTTGCGAGATCTTGCCGACCGCCTTGATGAAGGACGGATCGGAATAGCCGGAATCGTCCGCAATGATCATGGCAGGCTTGTAGTCGAGCGCCTGCATCGTCTTCTGATAGAGAATGGCATCGGGCGTATAGGCGATCATGATCACGACGTCCGGCTTCTTTTCTTTCAGTTGCAACACCTGGCTCTGCACGTCGGTCGCATTGACCGAGTAGGCGATGTCGAGCGCGATGGCCTGGCCCTTTTCCTTGAACGTGCTGGTGATGACGTTCGCAACCGAGACACCGTATTCGGTAGTATCGTGGACGATCGCGACGCTGTCGGTCTTGATCCCCGACGCCTTCATGTCGGTGAGGAAATCGTAGTCGATCCTTGCGATATCGGAGGCGATCGGCGTGAGGCGGAAGAACCATTTGAAGCCGCGTTCGGTCAGGTTAGCCGCAACCGACTCGCCATTGACGAAGGGAATTCCGTATTTTTCGGCAACCGCGCTCCCTGTCAGGGTGACACCGGATTGATAGGCGCCGGTGATTGCCACCACCTTCTCTTCCGTGATCAGGCGGAGCGTCTGGTTCTGGCCGGCGGCCGGGCTGCCCTGATTGTCGGCAAAGACCACCTCGACCTTCGCGCCGCCAAGGCCTGCGAGCCCCGCATTCTTTGCAAGCGGGAAATTGCCGAACTCCGGATGGGCATTGTTGATGATATCGGCCGCGAGTTCGATGGCCGCCTTGCTATGGGCGCCCGCGCTTGCCGCATTGCCGCTCAAGGGAAAGACTGCACCAATCTTGACGGTTTTTTCCTGAGAAAACGCGCTGCCCGCGGGCCACACGAAAACCAAGGCCGCGCACAGCAGCCCGAGAATACGCCCGAATTTCATGCTTGATCGTCTCCGAGAAATCCCACCCGATGCCAGGTCGTTCAAATCCGCTTCGAATTTCGGATTCGCGCAGGTTTGCCGACCCGCATTTTTTTATTTTCCCGGCACATCAAACATTGCATGCCAGCTTTGCAGGGGCAAGTTGGCGGCTTGAAGCCATTGGTAGGGTGTCTTCGCTGCAAGGCGTCCCGCGCTTGCAGCCCACGAGCGACAAAGGATTGCGACGCCCTGCCCGCAACCAGCCAGTCGGAGATGGCGACGCGCAACCCCTGTCGCGCCGCTCCGTCAGCCAAAGCTGCCCTCGTCTCACGCTTGCCAAAACCGGGACTGAACGAGTAGAAGGGCTCACCCCGGCGGGACCCAAGAAATTACTTCCCGGGCCAGTGTAAACAGATTCAATAATATATTGATTCTGTTGTTGTTTTTGGGGAATGGTGTAACGGTAGCACAACGGCTTTCGGGCTAAGCCGTTGAAATCTGACACCTGGTTTTGCAAACCCCCCTCCATTTTGATCCGGCTGTTTCCGGTCACGTCTGAGACGTTTGGAAAACTCTTCTGGTTGCCCTCGGTGTTGAGCAGATTAGTTCGTTGATGGCGAAGCTGTCATCCTTGGGGTTGACGGTGTTCCCCATTTCAATGTCCTGCACTCGCGCAAGCACGATGACGAAGTCCAGCCGTATGCCTTCGACATCCTGACGCTCGATGGCGCGCAAGACCAATCTGGCGCGGCTACTCGCCCGACGGCCATTTTCGTGTTGGCTTGGGATCAGCGCCTGATTGCCGAACCCGAAGGGCCCTCCTTCACCTCTCCTACAGTTGCGCGTCGCCGTTTGGACCGGTACGCTGGTGGCACACGACCCAGAGCGAAAATCGGCGAGTGCTGATGCTCCACTCATGCACTGCCGGTAAGTTCTGAGAGCACACTGTGCTTCGCAGTTATGGGCGATGTGTTCGCCATTCCCGCGGCTATCCGATCACGCATTGGCGCAGCGAGCCCGGTGAGACGTTATGGGCCTTTTACATCATCGATCCGGGTATGAAGCAGCGGATAGTCATTCCGGTGAACATCTTGATCGGCCAGACCACGGTGCGCCCGTAGAGATTGGGCTGAGTGAGCACAGCGTCATCCGGCACGTCCAACCATTGGCCATCGAGAAACACCCGATAGTGGCTGTTGACGACTTCCCAATCGCTATCCAGCACGGTCGACCATCGGCGTCGGAGCAGCAGGGTCCCTTTCCCGAATGCAGGTGCTCGAACCACTCGTGCAACTTCGGGTCGAGCTTGGCGTAGCGTCGGGGAACTCGTTGCTATGTGCGTGGCCGCTACCCGTGCCGATGCCGAAGATATCGCAGCCTCGGTGAGGCTGGACCTCGAAGAGCTTCCGGCTAAGCAAACGCAGGAAGGTCACACCGAGGCGAGCGCAGACGGCGTGCTGATACGCCCTGTCCCTGTCGCAAATCAAATCCGGATATATTGGTGGTGCAGCCCGCCGAGGATCGGACGGCAACGAATACGCCCTACCCTCTCAACAATACGCGATAGGGGCGAATCCTTATCCAAAAATAGGTGCGTGCGCGTCTCGTTATAATATTTCATGTATGACAACAGCACATGCCGAAGATGCCGCTCACCGAACACAACAACGTGGTCAAGGCACTCCCGTCGGATCGAGCCGATAAGTCGTTCAGCACATCCGTTTTGCCATGGGGAACGTGGCGACGCAGGTCGATCGCGAATACCGATCGATCGAAGTCTTCGGACGAATACCTCGCCATAGACGCCGTCCCGGTCACGGATCAGATAGCGGGGAGCTTGTTCCCAGCCACATGCTTCGGTGAGCTGATTTGCGATCCATTCTGCAGTCGGATGCGATGTGACGCCAAACCACAGAATCTGCCGGCGGCCATGCCCCATGATCAGGAGGCCGTAGAGCAAACGAAACGAGATTGTCGGGACGACGAAGAGATCCATCGCCGCGATGCCGTCGGCGTGATTACTGAGAAATGTTTTCCAACCTTGGGACGGCGGCCCTCTACGCGTGGCCATATACTTAGCTACGCTGGTCTGGCCGATATCGATGCCGAGCTTGACAAGCTCGGCGTGGATACGCGGCGCGCCCCAGAGTGGATTGGCGATGCTTATCTTGCGGATGAGCTTTCGTATTTCGAGCGGCACCGTTGGTCGACCGCCACCAGGTCGCGACTTCCAGCGCCAGTACGATCTGAAACCCGCGCGATGCCAACGAACAATGGTATCAGGCTTCACGATCGCCAGCGTATTGCAAATGTTTGGAAACAACCGATAGAGACCAACGAATACCAAGCGGTCGAAGACGCGGAACGAAACTCTCTTAGGAGCAGTCCGCCGCAGAACGTTTATTTGCTGTCGCAATGTCCAAATCTCTGCCTCGAGCGCTGCCCGCGACCGAATTAGATCGACAACCATACAACCAATAAGCCTGAAAAGATCCCTCATTACATGACAGCATCGCCCGATTCTCGGTCAAGCGCCAACCGGATGAGGTTTCCGACAAGGACACGGGAGTGAAAACGGCAGTGAGATTTCTTTTTCTCCGAGGTGTCGCTGGTTATGGAGACTTGCTTCGAGTTCGACATGCGCAAGCGCGCTGCTCGTCCCTTGCTATGAAAGAGAGCGCCGCCAATCGACACATCGATCGTGATGCTGACCGCCCTATTCCACCGATCGATAACCATGCGCTTTGATCGCCTTGTCCAAGGGTCGGTTCATGATGCGCCTTTCGTCCAGCAGTCAATCCGGAAATCTTGTCCCGAACATTGGCAGCCCGCTCTTCGACTCCATCGCTGAGGCTTCCTGCTGCCAAACGTCCCAATGCTCCGCCAGAACACCGTCAGAGAGCCTTACGATGTCGATTGTGATGAGGGCGCGCGGCTGACCGTTTCCGCTGAAGCGGCTCTGGAGAAAGACGAGGTCTCCCTCGGCCGCCGCCAGGCCGCTTTCGTGGCGATGCCCGGCAGGCAAAGCCTTGACCAGATCGAAGAGCCCCTCGCGACCAGGCGGGATGTGAGCACTGTGCTGGACGTAGTTGGGCGACCAGTAAGCCTCGGCAGCTTTGTAGTCGCGCTTGTTGAACAGGGTGTCGAAAGCCTCGATCACGAACGCTTTCTTCTCTGCCGCCGAATTCAATTTCCTTGGCATGTGATGTTCCTTTTGCTCACGCCGGCTGCTTCAGCACGTTTGTATCCACCGGCATCCTGCGCAGGCGCTTTCCCGTTGCCGCAAAGATCGCGTTGGCGATGGCGGGGACGACACCAGAGGTCCCGGTCTCGCCCATCCCGCCTGGCGGCTCCGCGCTTTTGACGACGTGAACCTCGATCGCTGGCGCGTCGTTCATGCGCAGCATCTGGTAGGTGTCGAAGTTGGTCTGTTCGACACGACCATTTTTGAGCGTGATCTCGCCATAGAGCGCGGCGGTAGTGCCGTAGATAACTCCGCTCATGAGCTGGGCCTGCACCGTATCGGGATTGACGACGGTCCCGCAATCCATCGCACAGACCACGCGGCGAACCCGCACAGAGCCGTCCTTGGCAACCTCGACCTCGGCGACCTGCGCGAGATAGCTGCCGAACACGAACTGCAGCGAGACACCGCGGCCGCTTCCCTTCGGCAGCGGCTGTCCCCAGCCGGCCTTCTCCGCGGCAAGATCGAGCACCGCTTTCGCGCGCGGCGACTTGCCGAGCAGCGCACGCCGGAACGCGACCGGATCCCGTTTCGCGGCGGCCGCCATCTCGTCGACAAAGCTCTCGACCACGAAGACGTTGTGTGAAGGGCCGACGCTGCGCCAGAACCCGGTCGAAATGCCCTTGGGCTCGACGCGCGCATATTCGACGTGGAAGTTCGGGAAGTCGTAGACCAGGTCGATCGCGCCTTCCGTCGAGTCCGGATCAAGGCCGTCCTTGAAGCCTGGCGGCAGCCACCGCGAAATCACCGAGGAGCCGGCGTAACGGTTTTTCCAGGCGACTGGGTTGCCCTGCTCGTCGAGCCCCGCCGAGATGCGGTCGAACCAGTAGGGCCGATACAGATCGTGCTGGATGTCTTCCTCACGCGTCCACACGACCTTCACGGGGCCATCGACCTGCTTGGCGATTTCGACGGCGCGGACTGCAACGTCAGCCTCGAGCCTGCGGCCAAAACCGCCGCCGATCAGATGATTGTGGACGATGACTTTTTCCGGCGGAAGGCCCGCGACCTTCGCTGCAAAAGCCTGCACGCGGGCGATCGCCTGAGTGCCAAGCCAGATTTCGCATTCGTCATTGCGGACATGCACGGTGCAATTCATCGGCTCCATTGTGGCGTGGGCCAGGAACGGAACCTGATAGATCGCCTCGAGCTTGGTGGCAGCGGTCGCCATTGCCTTGTCGGCGTCGCCGATATTCTGCGCCACCGCACCGGAGCCGAGCGTTGCCTGCTCGAGTGCTTTCGCGATGTCTGCCGTCGCAACCGTGGCGTTCGGACCACCGTCCCATTCGATCTTCAGCGCCTCCAGGCCCTTCTTCGCAGCTCCCATGTGATCGGCCACGACCGCAACCGCGTCGTCGAGCCGCACGATCTGGCGCACGCCCTTCACCGCCTTCGCCTGAGTGTCGTCGAGGCTCTTCACGCGTCCGCCAGCCACTGGCGATTGCGCCAGTGTCGCGATTTTGACGCCGGGAGGTCGCGCGTCGATGCCGTAGGCGGCGGTCCCGTTGACCTTCCCCGCGATGTCGAGCCGCTTGGCCGGCGTGCCGATCAGCTTGAACTCGGCCGGCGATTTCAGCGCAAAATTTTGGGGTGGCGGCATCTCGGCCGCGTCAACAGCGAGCTCGCCATATTTAAGCTTTCGTCCGGTCGCCTGATGGATGACCTCGCCGTCCTGTGTGCGGCAGGTCTTTGCATCGACGCGCCAGCGCTTGGCCGCGGCCTCGACCAGCATGATGCGCGCGGTCGCGCCTGCCTGGCGCAACGGCTTCCACGCGCCGCGTATCGCGTTCGAATTGCCGGTCGCCTGCACGCCAAGCAACGGATTACGGTAGAGTTTTTCGTTCGGCGGCGCGTGCTCAAGCTTCACCTGCTTCAGGTTCACATCGAGCTCTTCGGCGATCAGCATCGGGATCGAGGTGTAGGTGCCCTGCCCCATTTCGACGTAGGGCATAGTGAGGACGATCTGGCCGTCACTGCCGATGCGGATGAAAGCGTTCGGCGCGAAGGCTTCGGATGTCGCGGCCTCGCTTCGACCGAGAGGCAGGCTGAGACTCAGCACGAGACCGCCGCCGGCGGCTGCGCTTGTGGTCAGAAAGTTGCGTCGGGACAGGTTGGTGTCGGACGCACGTTCGATAATGCGATCGAGGATCATGACTGGCCTCCTCTCACTTCGTCTGCGCGGCGAGCTTGATCGCCTCGCGGATGCGCCCATAGGTTCCGCAGCGGCAAATGTTACCGCTCATGGCGTCATCGATATCGGAGTCGCTCGGGTGAGCGTTGCTGGCGAGCAGCGCCGAAGCCGACATGATCTGCCCTGACTGGCAGTAGCCGCACTGCGGAACTTCGCGGTCGAGCCAAGCCTTCTGGATTTTGGCGCCGGCCGGCGTTGTACCGATTGCCTCGATCGTGGTGACCTTAGAGTCGCCGACGTTGTCGATGGTCGTGATGCATGAACGGGTGGCGTTGCCGTCGATATGCACGGTGCACGCGCCGCACAGCGCCATACCACAGCCAAATTTCGTGCCGGTCATGCCGAGCACGTCTCGCAGCACCCAAAGCAGCGGCGTATCACCGTCGACATCGACGCTGCGCGGACTTCCATTGATACTGACGGTAAAGGCCATGTGCCCTCTCCTTCCTGCTGTCACCCCCACGCGATGTGACGATCGCGCGGTGTGCCCAGTCTAACCAAGAAATGTCGTTCATCATTTCAAATCAAATTGAAGGCAGCCTGGGGCCCAATTCATGGCGGCAACGAAGACAGTCGCCGTAAATTTCCACTCTTCAGGCAGCCATACGTTGGGCGCACCTCGCCTTCGGACCCTGTTGAGCAGGTTGCTTTTGCTGCCTTGCAAAGCTGCGGCCTCCCAGCTTTGCTGTCCGGAACAACGCGTTTGCCTTGTTCCCTCAGAACTCGCCGTAATTTTCGCCGGGGCTTAGGCCCAGTTGGATACGAATAACAATGCAAATGGATCATTCAAAGCCAGCGCGCCGGATCAAGGGCGGCAACGCAAACAGACCGAACGCAGCCATTCCGAGCGCCACGGCCACGAAGTTCCAAACGACGTCGGCTTTTAGCCAAACCACCACAAGACCGCCGAGCACGGCGATGGCGGCCCTGAGCAGCGCGGCAAAAACAGAGGCTCCCATCCGTCCGGTCGCCTGCCCGACGCAATAAAGGACGTAGCCGAGCCCGAAGAATCCGAAGAACGGACCGACGCGATGCAGATATTCCGCGCCGATCTGCAGCACGGACGCATCCTGGCTGAACAATCCTATCCAGGCTTGCGGAAAGGCGGCCGCAGCGAGGCCAATCAATTCGGTCAGGCTGCCCGCCATCAGCACGCCGACCCACGACGCCTTTACAGCACGCTCGATCTGTCCAGCGCCGAGATTTGCGCTGATCACGATTCCAACCGGACCGCCGGCGCCATAGGCGAGCGGCACAAGAAGGAACTCGAGCCGCGAGCCCGCGCCATAACCGGCCAGAGCCTCGACGCCGCCCATTCCGACATAAGCGGTGACGATGGCAAGCGTCAGATTCGTGCTCGCCGAGACGACCGCTGACATACCGCCGACGCGAAGCACGGCGAGCACCGGTGCAAGCGAAAGCTTTGGCAGACGGAATGACGGCTTGAGCACGCCGAACCTGCCCCAAAGCCAGGCTGCGTAGGCAATCGTACCGATCGAGTAGTAGATGAGCATCGCCACCGCGCCGCCGGAAGGGCCGAGCCCTCGATATCCGAAGGCCCCGAAGATCAGCACCGGCGATAGCGGGACGAGGATCAAGGCCCCGCCACACACGACGATGAGCGGAACCTGCAGGTTGCCGGTACCGCGAACCACCGCCATCAGGAGATTAAACAGCCAGATCGGGATGGCGCCTGCGAAGATGATCGACGAATAAGCGACCGCAATCGCAAGCGCATTTCCCGAGACGCCCATATTGCCATAGAGGCCAGGCCCGAGGAGTAGCATCGCGACCGTCGTCGCAAGGCCAAGCGGAAGAGCGAGCGCAACGGCGTACCATGCGTAGTCGCCCGCGGTGTCGATGCGGCCGGTCCCAAGTGCGCGCGCGACCGCCGTGACGAAGCCGCCGCCCAGCGCGCCTTGCGCGATCGCAACCACCAGCGATACCAGCGGGAAGACCGGTGCGACGCCGGCGAGCGCATCCACGCCGGTTTGCGCCACGAAATAGACCTCGAGTAATCCGATCAGGATCTGCACCAGCATGACGGTGGCGTTGGGCGCCGCAAGCCGCAGGATCGTGGACGCGATCGGCTGCTCCAGTAGCATGAGCGTGCGGACGTCGGCCGCGGCAGGTCGAATACCGCGCAGCCTGTTCGCTTCATGGTTCGGGCGGCGTTCGGTGGCCGGAGCAGCGGAAAACCCTGCACGAGCTTGGCGCGGGTCGTGGCGCAAATCTACTCGCGAAGGCGCGCTCGTCTGCTGCGACAAAAATCCGGAATCTTGCATGGGAGGTGCTCCGTCTCGGAGCCCAATCAACTAAACCCGACGAGGCTGCGGAGCGAACGATATGATTTGACAAGGGTTGTTAGCATTTCTAACAATCCACAGATGACGCGTTTACCGCCGCTGGAAACCTTGCGGGTGTTCGAGGTGGCTTGCCGCCACTGCAGCTACTCCGAGGCGGCGCGCGAGCTGCACGTGACACACAGCGCCGTGAGCCAGCGCATCAGGCAGCTTGAAGAAGAGCTGGGCCTCACGCTGTTCGAGCGGCAGGGCAACCGGATGGTGCCCACTTCAAGCGGACTGAGACTGCAGGCAGGCGTCAAAGGCGCCTTCTCCGAATTGAATGCAGCGCTCGGCAGCATCAAGACTCGTCGGACCGAAGCAGAAATCACCGTAAGCCTGCTGCCGGTCATGGCGGCCCGCTGGCTGGTTCCGCGCCTTCCCCGTTTCAGGTCTCTGTTTCCGCACATCAATCTGCACATCAAGACCGGTCAGTCGCTGGCCAATTTCAAATCAGACGGCGTCGACATCGCGATCCGGTTCGGCACGGGTGATTGGAAGGGCCTGCGGTCCATCAAGCTTCTCGATGAAGAGCTTTTTCCGGTATGCAGCCCCAGCCTCAATGACGGGCGATTGCCGAAGGACCCCGCATCGATGTTATCGGAGCCGCTGCTGATCGACCGTAACGTGTCGTGGCGCGCCTGGTTCAGGTCTGCCGGTGTGACGCTAGATCGCGATATCGCGGGGACCTCCTTCACCGATACGAACGCGCTGATGGAAGCCGCCGTGGCAGGACAGGGGATTGCGCTCGGGCGCCTCTCGTTCACGAGATCGGATATTCTGGCGGGAAAGCTGGTTCGCCTGTCTGATCACAGCTTGCGCCTTTCTCACCGCCACTATGCGGTTTACCCGATCTCTTCGGAGTCCAACCCGGCGCTGGTGGCCTTCCGGGACTGGCTGATCGAAGAGGTCCGACGCACTTAGGAAGCCCCGGCAAGCTTGCTTAACCTGAAAAGCAGCAGCTTCAGGATCGGCGACTTGTTCGCCTTGTGGTAGGCGAGAACCAGGTCGAGCGTCGGCACTTCTCCCTGCACCGGACGCGTGGTTATCGATTCGGGCAGATACCCCTTCGTGTAAGCCGGCAACAGCATGACCGCGCGCGTCGATGTGATCATCGATATGGCATGGACGACATTGTGCACTTCATATTCCGGCCTGAGCTCGACCCCGGCCCGGCTGAAATACTCCAGAACGACACTGCGCACCGCAGGAGCGGCCTTGGAAGGAAGCAAGAAAGTTTCATTTGCGACCTCTTGCGGCGCGACCGCTGCATGCGATGCCAGGCGATGGTCGCTCGGAAACACGAAAACCAGCGGGTCCGTACGCACGTGCTTGTAGATCAAATCCTCCATATGCTCTTCCGGCCGGATGAATGCGGCATCAAGCTTGCGCCGCATCAAGGTCTTGGCAAGCACTGGAGAGTAATCGCTCGATAGGCGGATTTCGATGCCGGGAAACTCGTCGCGAAGGAGGCGCTCCACCTCAGGCAGCAAACCAATTTCGGCCCCGGACATGAAGCCAAGGGCGAAAATCGGTCGCGCCGGCTGAGCTGCGCGCAACGCTGCTTCCTTGGCGGCTTCCGCCTGAACCAGCGCCATCCGTGCATGGTCGAGAAAAGCCCTTCCGGCCGACGTCAGCTCAACACCGTGCGCGCTGCGATGCATCAGCTCAACTCCGACCTCCTCTTCGAGATCCCGGATTTGCCGGCTGAGCGATGGCTGCGAAGTGTGCAACTTTTGCTCGGCGGCAACGGTCAAACTGCCGGCATCGGCCACGGCGACGAAGTAGCGTAGATGCCGGAGCTCCATACTCAACCTCCCATGTCTCGCAGGCATGGGGCCAGCCTACAAAGTCTTTTTCAGGCCGGCCAGTGGCGCCTATAGCAAACCGGTACTGTGCGCGGGGTCTGCCCGCGAGGCAGAACTCAATCCCGGCTTCGAGCAGCATGAAGGCGTGCGCATGTGTAAAGGCATCAAAGCGTCACTGTTGGTCATTTTGCTGATGACGGGAATTGGCGCAGCCGCCGCGCAGTCCTCCAGCAATCAAGCGAAGGCCAGTGGCATGGAAGCAGACGTCACGAAGATCAAGCAGGCGATGCTCGGAAACTGGGAGAGCATCGCTCCGGAGGTGCGGCCGAGCGCTGCCAAGAACGCTGACGGCACGATCAAGCCGTTCTATCTCAAGCGCGCCTTCAAATATCTGCCATCCGACCGGTTCGAGCTCGAGGTCACCAACTCAGCCGACCCCTACGGTGCCGTGCCGCTCGCGCGCATCAAGATCGGCGGGCACATGCTCTGGCAGGGTCCGCATCCGATCGCTGCGGGTGCGCAGAAGGTCGATTTCGTCGCCGACGAGAGCTACGAAGTCACTCCCCTCGCCCAGGGATTTGCCGACGTGCTCAACAAGGTCGCGTCGGCCGGATACGCGCTTTGGTCGGTCAACTCGCCCCAGAGCATCTTCGGAAAGACCTTTGTCCCGTTCGGTCTGAAGGAAGGGACGAATTTCATGGAGTACGATCTCGTCTACCTTAGAGGGGATTTGCTGTTCTGAGGTGCGCGCAACATCGACGGCCGCGGCTTTGATACCGAGCAGAACCGGCCCACCAACCTGCAGATCCCGCTGATCCGAAAGTAGCGCAGGCGTGATAAAATCATCGCCCTCTGGTCTTGCGAAAGTGCTTGATCTCTTGAGCAAGGTGCTTCCATGGCGACACAGGCTGAAATTCCTTCGCAGCTCGGCAAGACGGCCGTTGTTACGGGATCCACTGGCGGTCTCGGCTACGAGACGGTCCTGGCCTTGGCCAGAGCCGGTGCAGACATCATTCTGGCCGGCCGCGACGATCGGAAGGGGCAGTCGGCTCTCGACACGATCAGCCGCGAGGTGATCGGCGCCAGGATACGTTACGAACATCTCGACCTGGCCAGCCTTGCATCGATCGCCGACTTCGCGCAGCGGATGCAGGTCCGACAGTCCCTTGATCTCCTGATCAACAATGCGGGAGTGATGGCGCTGCCGCGCCGGCAAACCACGGCGGATGGCTTTGAGATGCAATTCGGAACAAACTATCTGGGTCACTTCGCCCTCACGGCCCGGTTGATGCCGCTGTTACGCCGCTCAAGCGGACCAAGAGTTGTCAGCGTCAGCAGCCTGGCGCATCGAACCGGGTCCATCGATTTCGGCGATCTGCAGGGCACACGCCTGTACTCGCCATGGAAGGCCTACGGGCAATCCAAGCTCGCGTGCTTGATGTTCGCGCTCGAACTGCAACGACGCAGCGACGCGGCCGGCTGGAACCTCACCAGCAATGTGGCCCATCCCGGATTTTCCCGAACCAACCTGTTCGCGAGCGGCCCGGGCGGTCTTCTTTCTGTTGCGACCGACTTCGCAGCTCCCTTCTTCGGTCATTCCGCGGCCGACGGCGCCCGACCGATCCTCTTCGCGGCAACGAGCCCGCAGGCAAAGCCGGGCGCCTACTATGGACCCGGAGGATTTGGCGAGCTGCGGGGGGCGCCGGCGCCCGCGCTGATCACGCCGCGGGCACGAGACGCGGCGACAGCAGCGAGACTTTGGGATGTGTCAGAGAAACTGACGGGTACATCGTTCGAGTAGCGGTCGGCAGATGCAACTGGCAAAAAACGTCATCGATGTCGGACTTTCGACCAACGATCTGGAGCCGATGCTGCGGTTCTGGCAGCAGGACGTCGGTCTCCGCTTCGATCATGTGCTGCCGGTTCGCCGCGGCCAGAAACAATACAGGCACGACGCGCAAGGCTCGGTCATCAAGCTCAACCATCATGCGGAGCCCCTGCCCGAGGTGGCACCGAGCGGTTACCGCTGATTATCGCAAGAGAGGGCCTGCAGGAACCGCGACGGATGGTTGATTCCGATGACAATCGTGTTCAGCTGGTGCCGCCGGGATACGATGGCGTCACCCAGATAGCCATCGCCATGGCGGTCCGGAGCCTCAGGGAACACCGGCGGTTCTATGGCAACATCCTCGGCTTTCCGGAGCAGTCCTGGTCCGCCGGTCCGGCCTTTCGCCTGGGCGAAAGCCTTATCTTTCTCGAGGAAGACCGCTTCGCGACCGTCGATCCGATTCGTCAGGCGCGCGGCTGGCGCTACATCACCCTGCAGATTGCCGATATCGACGCCGCGCATGACGAGCTGCGAAGCAAGGGCGTGCGCGAGGGGCTTGCACCGACCACGCTTGGAGACGTGGCGCGGATATCGATGATCCTCGATCCGGATGGCAACTGGATCGAACTCTCTCGCCGGGGCTCGATCGTCGGCAGCCTGTCTTGAGGAGTCAATACCATGGCCATGCCATCCAAACCGGGCAGCGAAAATCGTAGGTTTATTGCTTACAGCGTGCGTTCGCAGACTTGTTCTGAATGGCGTGCCAC
>Ga0210399_10000078_pt1 | contig 70308 bp, 61 predicted proteins | sample IncBWC14MmetaG_FD_150865 | JGI IMG/M metagenome (GOLD analysis project Ga0210399, IMG submission 150865) | Forest soil microbial communities from Barre Woods Harvard Forest LTER site, Petersham, Massachusetts, United States - Inc-BW-C-14-M | ecosystem: Environmental > Terrestrial > Soil >...
TCGCGCTCGTACGATCGCCCTGGCGATCCTTCTGGAATCGTGTTCTTCCGCTCCCTGATAGAGCGTGTCGGCTATCTCTTCCTCCGACCAACGATTCACAATTTCGTCTGCCGTCAATTCGTCCTCAGCACCCATCCGCATGTCCAACGGACCCGCCTCGCGAAACGAAAATCCCCGCGCGGCTTGATCAAGCTGCATGCTCGAAACCCCCAAGTCGGCCAAGACCCCGTCCACCCCGGGAATCCCCAACTCGTGCACGACCTCCACAATCCTCGAGAACGACGACTCCACCAGCTTCACTTTCGTTCCAAAACTCTTCAGCGGCTCCGCTGCCAGCGCGAGTGCCTGTGCGTCCCGGTCCAGGCTGATCAACGTGCCGGACGACAGCCTTGCCGCTATGGCTGCCGAGTGGCCCCCGGCTCCCAGCGTTGCGTCGATGTAGATTCCATCCGGCTTTACGTCCAGCCATTCCAGCACCTCGTCCAGCATCACCGGCGTGTGTGGTTCTGCCCCGCTTCCCACCAGCGCCTCACCAATTCCTGAACACACTTCCGGGCACACTTCGACCGCGACGCCAAAAACTCGTTTGCGCCTGCCCCATAGCTCAAGTTGGGTTACTTGGCCCCGACCTTACTTGCGCGATTTTTCCACTTCGCGACCTGGCCCGAATTACTTTCTCGACGTATCTGCCCCGACTTAGATATTCAACGACTCAAAATCTTCGTCCGTAAACGGCTCATTCTTAAGGCTATCGACGACCCGCGTATGGTTCATAACCTCTAGATAATTGAGGCTGCCGAACACATCCACTTCGCCCTTCATTTGAGCCGACTCCCGGAGCACCCCAGGCAACAGCAGCCTGCCCTGTCCATCCAACTCTACCGTTTGCCCAAAATAACTGGTCCGCAGTAAGAATTTTCGCTTGCCTTGGTGCTGCGATGGCAATGCCGCAAGCTTGTCTTCGATCTCCGACCAAACCCGCAAAGGATAAATTCGCGCGTCTTCCCCGGAAATACTCGTGATATAAAACTGCGTGCCGTATTCCTTCAACTCTTCGAGAAACTGGGCAGGCACCTTCAGACGACCCTTCTCGTCGACCTTCGCCGGACAGTTTCCCCGCAGTTTCATACGCCCCGTTTACCTCGACCCGTTTGGCGATACTTCGTACAAAGACCGACTTCGGGTCGCCGTTGAAGAAGAAGTGGTATCGAATGCCCCGTTGCACCACAGCCCTCAAATCTATTCTTGCCTTCGATCTGTTTTGGTCTGTCCTGCTCTACTGCGATCTACTTTGCTCTACTGCCGACCACTTTGCTCCACTTGAGGCCACATGATATTCGCATCTCAGACCTTGTCAAGAGAAAACTGTAGATTCGTAAAAAATTTGTTGAGGAAAAGCTGTGGGCCCGATTGTGGAATCTTTTGACGCTACGAATTGTGCACGATTAGCGAGCGAAACTCTACATTTTGTGGTGCAGTTGGCGCGGTCTCTTCGCCAAGTCTAACCCGATGATACCTAGTTATCAATGAGGCACCGAGTCAAGGTTCCTTCGTCTGCTGTTCGCCAGGAAAAAAGACGGTTACAAATAAGTTTCCGTCAGAGCGAGTCACCAGGACCTGTATCGACATAATTTGGGCGAGGAGGCATTACGCGAGCACTGGCAGATGCCCTCGCTAAATCGTTGTATGGCTTTCCCGATAAACGCCCGGTCGGAAACTGACACGATACTAGACTATGTTCGCCTTCCCTTTTTGCTGCAGATCGTGCTATTATTCTTGAGTCGTACCGTCCCGATTTCAAGGAGCCACCCATGGAATGGACCACACCGCAGCACGAAGAAATCGATCTGAACTGCGAAATCAGCTCGTACGCCAACGCGGAACTCTAGTTTTTCGACTTTAAGTGTCTTAGGCTCCCGCTTTCAGCGAGCTAAGCCCTGTAGCGGCCGCTTTCTGAAGCGGGCGCTTTTGTGTTCGGAAGCCGGAAACTCCGTAATCCCTGCATCTCCAGTCTTTGTCACCCGTTAGGCTCCCCATGCGCATCAAAATCCTAGGCTCAGCAGCCGGAGGCGGCTTCCCACAATGGAACTGCTCCTGCCACAACTGCCGCCGGCTCCGCCAAGGCAAATTCCAAGGTAAGCCGCGCACCCAAACGCAAATCGCATTCTCTCTTGACGGTAAACTCTGGTTCCTGGTAGGTGCCTCCCCCGACCTGCGAACCCAGATCCTCGTGACGCCGGAACTCGCTCCCAGCAATCGAGACGCGACCCACTCCCCGATCGCGGGCATCTTCTTACAGTCCGCCGACGTGGATTCCATCATGGGCCTGCTCCACCTGCGCGAATTCCAGACCTTCTTCCTCTTTGCTACGGCATCTCTCCAACGCATCGTGAAAAAGGAAAACAAAATCTTCAGCGTTCTCGACCGCGCCGATCCGCCCGTCCAGTGGCAAACCCTTTCGAGCAAAGGCCGCCTCGGCTGCCACCTCTCCGAGAGCCCCGGCGAAGCCCCGGCGTTCGTTTGCGCTACGATCCCGCTCGGCGATTCCTATCCCGACTACGTCAGCGACGAACTAAAACGCAATCTACCCGCCGACGAAGCCACCATCGGCTGCAGCTTCGAGCAAAACGGCAAGAGCGTCTTCATCGCGCCGTCGCTCTCCGGCGGCAATCCGGAATGGGCCAAATTCGCCGCCGCGAGCGATCTAACACTAGTCGACGGCACCTTCTGGAGCGACGACGAACTCATACAAACCGGTCGCGGCAAGAAAACCGCCCGCGACATGGGCCACCTGCCACTCTCCGGCTCAGGCGGCCTGCTCGAGCAATTTCCCCACGGCGCGAAGTGCCGCCGCGTCCTGATCCACATCAACAACACCAACCCCATCCTCGACGAAAACAGCCCCGCCCATCGCGCCGTGCTGGAAGCCGGCTTCGAAATCGCCTACGATGGCATGGAGTTCCAACTGTAAAGGCACCCGGGCTGTAAAGAGGGTCGGACCTTTAGGTCCGACATTGTTCTCGTCCAGAGCGATGGGCTTCAGCCCCTGAGGAATTGGGTTCAACTATTTTATGGCCACAGAAACAATCCCCGAGAAACCGCCGCTCTCCGAAGCCGAGTTCATTGCCGGCTTTCACGCCATCGGCGAAGAGCGCTATCACCACAAGCACCCGTTCCATCTGCTCATGCACGAGGGCAAGCTCACCCGAGGCCAACTACAAGCATGGGCCCTGAATCGCTACTACTACCAAAGCCGCATCCCCATCAAAGACGCCGCCATCTTGGCCCGCAGCGAAGATCCTGCCTTCCGCGTAGCCTGGCGCAAGCGCATCCTCGACCACGACGGCGACGGAACCAAGCCCGGCGGTATCGAGAAGTGGCTGCGCCTGGTAGAAGCCACTGGCCTCAGGCGTGAACAAGCTCTAAACGGCGACGGCATTCTCCCGGCCACGTGCTACGCAGTTCAAGCCTACGTAGACTTCGTCTCCACCCGATCGCACCTCGAAGCGGTAGCCTCCTCGCTAACCGAATTGTTCTCGAAAAAACTGATCACCCTACGAGTCGACCGCCTGCGCCAATATTACCCGTGGCTCTCCAACGGCCTCGACTATTTCGACGGCCGCATGACCCAAGCCCCGGCAGACGCTGACTTTGCCCTAGCGTATGTCGTCAGACACGCCCGCACCCGCGAACAGCAAGACCAAGCCCACGCCGCTCTCCGAGCCAAATGCGACATCCTCTGGGCCCAACTCGACGCCCTCCACCACGCCTACGTAAACCCAGCCTGGCCACCACCAGGCGCATTCCTTCCAAGCGAGCAAACCGCATGACGCACGTTTCGGAGAATGTAGGGGCGCGCTTCAGCGCGCCCCTCTTCTATTGCAACGGAGGCGCACAATGACCCTCGACCTCCAATCCCGGCCCCGCTTAGCCCCAGGCGTTCGCCTAGGCCAAAACAACAACCAACAAGTCCTCCTAATGCCCGAACGCGCCCTCCGCCTGAACGGCCCCAGCCTCGAAATCGTCCAGCGCTGCGACGGCCAACACACCGTCGAGCAGATCATCACCGAGCTCCAGCACCACTATTCCAAAGCCGAACCCGCCAAGGTGGAGACTGACATCCTCGGCTATCTCCAACTCCTCAACGATCAGCGCGCCCTCGATTTCGAGCCCTAGTTCTCACCGTGCGGCTTCATTCTTCGCCAGGTAATAGCGTAACTCAATGCCCCCGGCTCCCTGTCTTCCTTATCTGAAAACACCAGTAGGTCATCCCGGAACGTATAAGGACGCGGCTGTGTAGTTCCCTCAAAGTTTGGCTGCCAGGCTATTTCTGGATAGTGAGTCATCATGTGCTTAGCTTCATCGACTTCAAATCGTCCGCAATATGCGACTAGCCCATCTATCGCTGCGATTTTTTCCGCAGCCGTAGGGTGACCAACGTCCTTCCACGGCGGCCGGTTGGGATTCACCAGCTGCGCGCACATATGGCCATCCGCCGTATACATCAGATATCCCCTGCCATTCGCGCCGAGCTCCGGATATGGATGCTTCGAACCGTCCTTCATCAGGTACTCGGTTGAAACCAGCTCCCACGATCCCACGATCCCACGAACCTACCGCGAGCCGAGACGCTTCCGCTGGCGCCGGACCTGTAGATCGGTTCCTGACCAATGCCTGGCAAATTCAGAATAGCCAGGGCCACGATTGCGAGAATGAACTTCGATTTCATTGATCCTCCGCTTCGCCTCATCGAATGCTTTTCCGGGGCCACGAGGGGCTCATAGCCGACCTTGCTACCCCGGCACAATCTCGCTGTCGCACTCTATCCTCAATTCACCGGTTTAAGAGCAATCTCGACGACATTAACTTGCCCTGAGAACCCGGAAAAGCGACGATGGAGGTTAGGATTCAGATCGAAATGGCCGCCATCAATCCCCTGGCTCTAATCGCGGAACTCACTCACCGCTGCCCACTTCATTGCGTCTATTGCAGCAATCCGCTCGAAATGACGGCCCGCGCCGAAGAACTTTCAACGGAGATCTGGTCCGGCGTTTTTCGCGAAGCGGCCAAGCTTGGCGTCCTACAAGCCGACTTCACCGGAGGCGAACCACTAGCCCGCGCAGATATCATCGACCTCATCCGCTCCGCCCGCGCAGCCGGTCTGTACGTAAACCTGATCACCTCTGGCATGCCCATGGACGAGTCCCGCCTCGCAAGTCTCGTCGAAGCCGGCCTTGACCATCTCCAACTAAGCTTCCAAGCCGCCCGCGAAGACACCGCCCAGGAAATCTGCAATACCAAATCGCACGCGCAAAAACTCCGTGTCCTGGAATGGCTGAAAAAAGTCCGCGTAGCGGTAACCCTGAATTTCGTAATCCACCGCCGCAACATCGACCAAATCGAAGAAATGCTAGAGATCGCCGAAACTTCGAGCGCCACCCGCATCGAGTTCGCTAACGTTCAGTATTACGGCTGGGCCTTCGCTAATCGTGAAAACTTGCTACCCACCCGCACACAACTGGATCGTTCGCTGGGAGTAATCAAGAGCGCCGAAGAACGCCTGCGCGGAAAAATCCGCATCGAATCTGTAGTCCTCGACTACTACGCCAAATATCCCAAACCCTGTATGGGCGGCTGGGGCCGGAAACTCATGCTGATCACGCCAGACGGCGACGCACTCCCTTGCCACGCCGCTAAAGTGATTCCCGGCCTGCAATTCGCCAATGTGAAAGAAAGCAGTCTGCGCGAAATCTGGGAGAGTTCTCCGGCGTTCCAAAAATTTCGCGGCGAAGACTGGATGCAAGCTCCCTGCAAGACCTGCGACCGCCGCACCGTCGACTTCGGCGGCTGCCACTGCCAAGCCTTCCTGCTGGCCGGCGATGCCACCGCCACCGATCCGGTCTGTTCGCTGTCCCCCAACCGTCCCAAAGTCGACGCCATCCTTTCCAGTCTCAACAAACCTGTAGGGGCGGGGCTGGCCCCGCCCGCTGAACCCGCGCTGACCAAGCCCAATTGGCTCTATCGCCCAAACCCAGCCTAATCCGTCTGCGTGACCGCAACTTCGGCGGCGCGCAACCTCATCACCACCCGAAACACAAAAACTAAACTTGCCATCAGCACGATCACACCAAATACCGTCAACGTTCGCGGCGCACCGATATGCTTCGCGAAGCCCCCCGCGATCAGCGACCCGATCGGCTGCACACCCATAAACATCGTCGCGTACACCGCCATTACCCGCCCGCGCAACTCATCCGGCACCCGATTCTGTACGGTCGTGTTGGTCGCCGCCATTAATGACGTCGCCGCAAATCCCACTACGAACAAAACCCCCGCCGACAGCCAAAATAAGTGAGACTCCGAAAACACGATCAAGCACACGGAGCAAATCACCGCCATCGTCGCAATCCACCGCGCTAGACCCCTAAAACTAGTCCGCGCCGCAAAATGCAGCGCGCCCAGAGCCGCGCCAACCCCCGCCGTACTCAAAAGCACCGAGAATCCGAGGGCCCCGTGATGCAAAACGTCCCGCGCAAAAACCGGCAGAAACACAGAATACTGCAATCCGAACAAGCTCAACACGCTCAGCAGCAGCAGCGCCGAGCGGGTTGGCATATCTCTCATCGCGTAGCGAAAGCCCTCGAGAAAGTTTCGCAGCGGCGAACCCTGCACCGGCCTCGCCTCAAATTTAGGAATGCGCATAGCCAACAACGCGATAATCACCGCCACGAAACTCAACCCGTTCAGAAAGAAACACCACCCTTCATGGACATACGCAATCACAAATCCTGCGATCGGCGGTCCAATCACACGTGCGCTGTTGAACATCGACGAATTCAAAGCGATCGCGTTGCCCAAGTCCTCCTTACCAACCATCTGCACGAGGAACGCCTGGCGGATCGGCACATCAAACGCATTGACGATGCCCACCAGGAACGCGATCAAAATCAGGTGCCACACCTGAAGTAAATGCGTAAACGTGAGCGCCGCCAGCGTAAACGCCAGAATCATCGACACCGTCTGCGTCCAGATCACGCCCAGATGGCGGTTGTACCGGTCACCAATGTACCCGCCGACAGAAGCCAGCACCAGAATCGGAATCTGGTTCGCAAATCCAAAAACGCCCAGCAGAGCCGCCGAATTCGTTAACTTGTAGACGAGCCAAAGTTGCGCGGTAGATTGCATCCAGGTCCCGATCAACGAGACCAGCTGCCCCGCGATAAACAGTTGGAAATTTCGATGTCGCAATGCGCCAAAGCGCGTGGACACGAGCAGCTAGCCCCTTCAGTCGCGAAGATGCGCACAATAACAATTAATTACGATGACGTGAGAAAACAGAAGTGTCAATAAACGTGCGACCCGAAGATAAAACCAAATTGTACCGATGATCAAAACGTTCGCGATTTCTTGGAGGGGCGCAGCCGGGTGCCGCACCCTTGGTTTTCAAAGGGTGCGGTTATTGACTTTTCGACTCAGATGCAAAATTGATCCACCACTCGTGCGCCATTGAAAAATATAAGGAAAAGTTGCAGCCACCGCCCCTTTTAGGAAAACTCAAATCCAAGACCACTTTCAACTGTCGACTGTCAACATCCTTCCCGTTACTCGTTCGGCGGCTCCATCGCCCCACCCACATGCAAGTGGCTCAAATCCCGCAAGGTCGACCGATCTTCCTCGCTCATTCCCCGCGTAAAATTCGGATCGTTCAACCGCTGATTCCTGGCATACTCCGGCATATTCTGCAACACCCGCAACCTCTGCCGGATCGCCTGCTTGCGATCTGGCGGCATTTGCCTCCATCGTGGCAACACTTCGGTTCGCACGTGCTCCCGCTGCGCCGGCGTCATGCGGTTCCACACTTGCGCGCGGTCACGCAACACCTGCTGCTGTGCCGGCGGCAAACGCCGCAAACGCTCCTCATTTTGCAGCAATCTCTGGCGGTCCTGCGGGCTCATATTTCGCCAACGCTCTTGCACGTTCGGTGGCGTAGCCGTATTACTATTCCCGTGCGGAGCATTCTGCGCGTTGCCCGCGTTCGGAGGACGGTCGTTCCTTGCGTTGTTATGTCCTTGGTTCCCCGAAGGCGCGGGCGCGTTATGCGGCGCCGGCGATGCCTGCGGCGGGCGGTGCTGCGCCGCCGCGGCTGGCCAGGCCATCGCCACGGTGAGCCCCAGCCCACTCAACCATCCACCGAATTTGCGCCCGCATTTCATATTCATCTAAAGGTCATCGCGCCTACATCTGTGTATTCGGGTTCACGTCTTGCTGATTCGCATCATCGCTCTGCGACAACGGCAAATCGCTTAGCGCATCGAAGTTCGACAGGACATCGTAATTCTCCAGCACTGGCAGATCGCTCACGACCGCTTCTGGACCCGGATCTCCCGCCAGACCAACCATCGAATCACTCGGCCGGGATCCAATCCAAACCGTAGCCACCAGCAGCATCGCCGCTGCAAACACCACCCGCAGTGACGGCGCAAATCCAGCCCACCAACTCTGCTTCACCGGCTCCGCCGCCACGCGCGCCCGCACCCGCGCATCAAACGCGCCCGAAGGCTCGATCTGCGGCATTTCGTCCAGCAAGCCCGACAACGCGCGGAACTCATTCACACGCAGAAGGCACGCCGCGCAAGTCTTCAGATGCGTCTCCACTTCGCGCATCTCGCTCGCCTTCAAGCGCCCATCCACATACGGCAAAATCCGGTTTTCCACTCGATCGCAACTCATAACGCACATCCTTCTTCCATTTGGTCTACTGCAAACTCTTTTCCTTCATTACCTCTTAATTTCATTACTTCATCGCTCGTCATTTCGTCTGCTGCGCAACCAAAGGAGCCAACTCCACCCGCAACGTCTCATAAGCCCGAAACAACAACGACTTCAACGCACTCTCCGAACACTCCAAAATCTTGGCAATCTCGTTGTAGTCCAGCTCCTGATACTTATGCAGCAAAACCGCCGCCCGCTGCTTCTCCGGCAACTTCTCAATCGCATGCCGGATCATCTTCTTTCGCGCTTCCTCCACCAGATGCTGCTCGATGTCCGGATGTTTATCCGCAACATCCAGCGGCCGCTCGTCGCCGTCCTCGGCATCCGCCGTCAACGGCGCATCCAGCGAAATCTCCAACCGCTGGTGGCGGTTGTCGCGCACGGAATTCAACGCCAGGTTCGTAGCGATCCGGAACAACCACGTCGTGAATTTCGCGCTGGGCACGTAGTCCGCCCGTGCGCGATACACCCGAATAAAAACTTCCTGCGCCAGGTCTTCCGCCTGCTCCCGGTTGCGCACCATGCGGTACAGGAAGTTAACCAGCGGACTCCGATAACGATGCAACAGAAGCGCGAACGACTGTTCGTCGCCCGCCTTCACGTCCAGCATCAGCTGTACGTCCGACCTGGCCATGGCCGCCACACTGTATCAAACACGTTGTTTCTCAGGAAGTTGCAACTAGGAGGGGGACGCCCAAATCATTGTAGTGGCGGGTCTTTAGACCCGTCACCCCGGCCGAAATCTAAAATCTTATAGCGAAATAAAAGCGAATCTCTAAACGTGAAACAACCGCTCCATTATCAACAAACTGACCACACCCACGAACACCAGCAGTGCCATTCGCCAGTTCGGCTCCCGGTTCACCTCCGGCAGCAAATCCGTAGCCGCCACATATAGGGTCACCCCCCCGGAAACCGGCAGCGCGTACTTAAGCTGCCCCTGCAGCGCGCTAGTCAGCAAAACTCCAAATAGGGTTGCCACCCCTAGTAACCCGGCTGCCAGAATGGCGTTGCGCTTCCCCATCCCACTCGCCAGCACCACAGAAGCCACCGTGAACCCCTCCGGCAGCTTGTGCAAAAACACCGCGACAAAAATCACCACTCCCAGCCAGGTGGAAACCAGGAAGCCAGCGGCAATCGCTACACCGTCAAAAAAAGTGTGAATTCCCAACCCCAGCAGCACGGTGGAACGCACATGGTGATGGCGGACCTCCTCGCCATGCGTCTCTTCCCCAAAATGAAAATGAGGCGCGATAGTGTGCTCGAATAAATGAACGAGGAAAAATCCGATCAGGACGTAAAGAAGAGCCCGCTCACCAGAAAGCCGCACCGACTCCGGGATCACCTCAACAAACGCCACCGCCAACATATACCCTGCGCCTAGCGCCAGAAAATACTGCAAATACTTCCGCGACCAATCCTTGCGAACGACAAAGTACCCGCCAATCAAATTCCCCGCCGCCGCCATCAACCCCAGCAGCGCCGCCAACCCCGTCCGGAATGCCAGATCGTGCCCCATAAAATGTAGGCGCCGGGCTTAAGCCCGGCGCCCTTGAAGTAGCACAGGCACTCCTGCCTGTGCCTTAACACAGCTCCATTGACAATAATCCGTTCGGCAAAACCCCCGCCAACTCCAAAATCTCCGCGACCTTGTGCTCCGACTCTGTGCCTCGGCGTTAAATTTTTCTCGTTCTCTCTTTTCTTCTTCGTCTTCTTTCGTTATGTCATTACGTCTTTACTTCATTACTTCATTTAACTCACCCACTATGCCGGAACAAAATCACATCCCCCTCTTGCACAATGTATTCCTTCCCCTCCAACCGCACCTGCGCCTTCTCCCGGGCCGCCGCAATACTGCCCGCCGCCAGCAAATCGCTCCACTTCACCACTTCCGCCCGAATAAATCCCTTCTCAATATCGCTATGAATGGCCCCAGCCGCCTTAACCGCGGTAGCACCCTTCCGTATCGTCCACGCCCGCACCTCCGGGTCCCCAGCGGTAAAAAACTGAATCAACCCCATCAAGTCATAAGTCGCCCGAATCAGTCGGTTCAACCCCGGCTCCTTTAATCCATACGAAGCCAGCAATTCCGCCGCTTCCTTCTCATCCATCTCCGCCAATTCGGCCTCTAATCTTCCGCAAATCGCCACCACCGCCGAGTTCGGTTTCCCTGCCAGCGCCCCCAACTTGTGCCGTTCCACAGCCGTATCGAGCTTATCCGCTTCGTCATCCCCAACATTCAACACATACAGGACCGGCCGCGCCGACAAAAACAGAAATCCCCCAATCGGCTTCCGCTCATCCGCCGTTAACTCCAACTCCCGCAGAGGCTTCTCCGCCTCTAAATGAGCTTTGCACTTCTCCAAAACGTTCTTCTCCAAAACCAGCAAAGGCTCGCTCTTCTTCTTGAGATCCTTATCCACGCGTTCCAACCGCCGCGTAATCTGGTCATGATCCGAAAGGATCAGCTCCAACTCCAGATTCGTAGCATCCCGCAAAGGATCAATACTCCCCTCTGCATGCGGCACCGAAGGATCATCAAAAACCCGAATCACGTGCGCAATCGTATCCACCTCGCGCAAAGGTGCAAGTGCATCGCGGTTGCGCTCTTTCTGCATTCCGCCCAAATCCACATACTGCACCGTCGCGTAAGTTATCTTCTTAGGGTTGTATAGTTTGGCCAACTCGAGCAATCGTGGCTCGGGCACCTTAGCAACGCCAACATGCGTCCCCTGCGACCCGGCCTTCCCCTCTAGGTTAGCTTTCGTGAGGATCCGGAACAATGTGGTCTTCCCAACCTGTGGTAGTCCAATAATTCCAGTCTGCATAAACCCGAAAGTTTAGCACACACCGCCACGACAACATTTGTAGGGGCGCAGCACCGCTGCGCCCCATTTCGGCACCCCGCTCAACTTCCCTGCCTTCTCCTCCGATTGTACTGTTCTCCGTGTCTAGCGGCTTGCTCTTGTAAGCGCGCCGATTCGGCTCCCCACGCGAACTAATGTATCTTGTCCCTGAAAGGATCATGCATGCAGGGCAACAGCGTCCACGCCGTCGAACTCGTCTTTCTCCTGCTCCTTCTCTTCGTCGTCGTCTTCGCCTCCCTCGCCCGTAAACTGCAACTTCCCTACCCGATTGTTCTCGTAATCGCCGGCCTGTTTCTCAGCTTCATTCCCGGCATCCCCAAAATCACCATGAGCCCGGACATCATCTTTCTCGCCGTCCTACCTCCTCTTCTCTACGCGGGCGCTTGGTTCACCTCGTGGCGCGATTTTTCCTACAATATCGTCAGCATCCTTTTTCTGGCCTTTGGACTGGTCGGCTTCACGGCTCTAGGCGTAGCCGAAGCCGCCCACTATTCGTTCGCCCACTTTGATCTTCGGCTTGGCTTTGTCCTTGGCGCGGTAGTCGCTACCACCGACACCCTCGCCGCTACCTCCATCGCCAGGCGCGTCGGTCTGCCTTCACAAATCGTCGACATCCTGGAAGGCGAAAGCCTGGTCAATGACGCCACCGGCCTCCTCGCTCTCGAATTCGGCGTTGCCATGGTCGTCCAGGGGCTCACTCCCACGGTGATCGGCGGTTTTCTTCGCTTGACCTACCTCATCGCCGCGGGCATCGCCATTGGCTTGCTCATCGCCCTTATCGTTCAACGCATCGAGCGCTATCTCGACGACGGCCCCATCGAAATCGTCCTCAGCATCATGGTCCCGTACGTCGCCTATTTGGCTGCGCAAGCCGCCAACGCTTCCGCCGTTCTCTCCGTCGTAGCGTGTGGTCTTTACCTCGGCCGCAGAGAGTCACAATTGTTTTCTCCCAGCGTGCGTCTGCAAGCAACCTACTTTTGGAGTGCGTTCACCTTTGCGTTAAACGGGTTGGTGTTCGTCCTGATCGGCTTGCAACTTCCCTTTGTGCTCGCAGGTATCCACGACTATCCGATCCACACCCTTCTTCTCTACGGGGGAGCCTTCAGCGCTCTTGTAATCGCCCTGCGTCTGGTATGGGTTTATCCCGGCGCCTATATCGGCTATTGGATTCGGCGTCACATTTTCCATCAGCAAGCGCAGAATCCGCCGGCACGAGCGGTTTTCATCGTCGGGTGGGCGGGGATGCGCGGCGTGATCGCGCTCGCTGCCGCGCTGGCCTTGCCGGAAGTTCTCGCCGACGGCAGTCCTTTCCCCCAGCGCAACCTGATCATTTTTCTGACCTTCTCCGTCATCCTGGTCACGCTGGTTCTTCAGGGACTGACGCTACCCCCGCTGATTCGTGCTCTAGGTTTAGCGGATGCGGGAGCCCCCGATCTGGAAGAAAAAGAAGCTCGCAGAGCGATGATCGTAGCCGCCCTCGAACACATTAAAAGCACCCGCGCCGACGGGGACACTCACCACCTGGCCGCCGCATATCAGGACGCGATCACCCGCTACAAGCGGCGCCTCGCCGCCATCACCGGCGAAGGCTATGCCGATCACGGAATCGATGCCGATGATCACGCTCAGTTTGTGGAGCTTTCTCGGCAACTTCTTCGCATCGAACGAGCGACCGCGGTACACCTTCGCAACGAAGGCCGCATCAACGACGCCGTTCTTCGTCAACTCGAACGCGAACTCGACCTCAACGAGACCCGCCTGGACGCCGCCGCCCGCTCCTAGCCTGTTTCCCTGTACCGGCCGCTTTCCGAAGTGGGCGCATTTTCACTCCGACACGAATCCAACCGAGGCCGCTTGTTCGCAACTCAATTTGTTTTGATTCTATGCCGTAGCCGGGATCGCCTTCCCAGCAGGAGCCTTCTTCACGAAAATCTTGAACAGCGTCGCATTCGCTAAAATCGTCACCAGCGACGCTACCAGCGTCGCGTTGTAGATCGCCGGAGTAATCAACCCCGCTCGCAGCGACACCTGCGCCAGGATGAACGAAAACTCCCCAATCTGCGTCAACCCCAGCGCCACGCGTCCCGCCGTCGATGTCGGATACCGGAAAAGCCGCACCACTCCAAACCATGCCGCGAACTTCCCCGCCAAAATTAACGCCACCAGCACCAGAATAATTTGCCAGGACGAAGCCCAGGTGCGCGGATCGATCAGCATCCCCACCGACACAAAAAACACCGCCACAAAAGCGTCCCTCAGCGACAACGTCTGATGCTCAAGCTTCTTCGCAAAGTCCGAACTCCCCAGAAACATCCCGCCGAGAAAGGCCCCCAAAGCCAGCGACAACCCAACCGCTTCCGTCAGCGCCGCAATGACCAGGCATATCGTCAACGCCAGCAGCAGCGATATCTCGTCGTTGCATGCCCGTTCCACCCACGCCAGCAGCTTCGGCATCAATTTCCACGCAGCCAGCACAATGGGAATCAGCAAAAGCAATGCCTTGCAGATTTTCCAGGCGACGAGTCCATAGTCCGCCCCGCCCTCCGTCCCCAAGCCCGGCAACAACACCGTGAGAATCACCACCACCAGATCTTCCACCAAAGTCAACGCGATCATTACGCGCCCGGCCTCGGTCCCCATCTCGCCACGGTCCATCAGCATCCGCATCAACACCATCGTGCTGGCCACCGAAACGATGCACCCCACAGCCAAACCCTGCAGCAAGGGCCAACCCATCAGCGCGCCCACACCGATGCCAAGCCCCACGGACAGCAATACACCCAGCGGCGACCCCACCAAAGCCACCCACTTCACCCGCAAGAGATCCGGAATCGAAAACTCAATCCCGACGGAAAACATCAGCAGCACAACTCCGACTTCCGCCATCAGCTCAAATACGTGAACATCATGCACATGCGGCCCAGGCGTCAGCGGGCTAAGAATCAACCCCGCCACCACATACCCCAACAAAATCGGCTGCCCAATCCGCCAAGCCAGGAATCCGCAGGCCAGCGCAGCTGCAAAAACCATGGCAATATCGCGAAAAATCAATGTGCTCTCAGCCAAGAAGGCAGCTCCAATTGGCGATTTTCGGCGCAGAGTATATCACCCGTGCAATTTTCCATCTTCTCCCACAAATCTTCCGAGCGCCCGCAGTTCTTCCAACCCTCAAAATTCTCCGTGATCTCTGTGCTCCGATCTCCGTGCTCTCTGTGTTAATCCGTTCTCTTTTCTCTTTTCTCCTTTCTCCTTTCTCCTTTCTCTTCTCTGCGAATCCTCAGCGCCCTCTGCGTCTCTGCGTTAGATTCGATTTCTCCTTCGATTACTCTCTCTCCTTTTCTCCACGCCCCACCTGCGCTATCGTTTCCGTTCCATGTCCTCGCCCACGCCGACCCTTCCCTTCGATCTAGCCGCCGCCATGGCCCACCTCTCCGCCAAAGACGAAAAACTAGCCCCGCTCATCGCCGAAATGGCCAAGTTCGAAATCGACATGGAAGCCGCGCAATCTCCCTACGAAGCCTTAATGGAATCCATTGCCTACCAATCCATCTCCGGCAAAGCCGCAGCCACCATCTTTGCCCGCGTCAAAGCCCTCGGCACCAACGGCCGCCCGCCAACGCCGGAACAAATGCTGAAACTCCGCAAGCAGACCCTGCGCAAGGCAGGCCTCTCCGGCGCAAAAGTATTGGCCATGAAAGATCTAGCCAAGAAAACAATCGAGGGCATAGTTCCCAGCCGCGAAGACGCCTGCAAAATGTCCGACGAAGAACTAGTCGAGCGCCTGGTCTCCGTCCGAGGCATAGGCGCTTGGACCGTAGAAATGTTCCTGATTTTCAATCTGGGCCGCCCCGACGTCCTACCGATCCACGACCTGGGCGTAAAGAAGGGCTGGTCCGTAACCTACGGCAAGAAACACATGCCCAAGCCGAAAGAACTGTTTGCCTTCGGCGAACAATGGCGCCCCTACCGCACCATAGCCAGCTGGTACATGTGGCGAGCGTTCGAGCGCGCCGGCTACTCCGTCACCAACAAAATCCGTCCTCCAAAGGTCCGCCGCAAACCCCAAAAGACGAAGCCGGCCAAACAAAGTCGGAAACACTTATAGGAGCCTCTAAATTCACATTTCCGTTTACTAGACCTAGCGAGAACTCACTGCAGCCTCCCAGGTGGGTGGCCGGTGGATGCCTTGCAAATCGTGCAGTTCCGACAACCACCACACACTGGTACAAATACCACTGGATTGCGAACGCGCTTGTTTAGTATCCCTCCTTAATTCTGGAGATGTTGACGTACCAGGTGTGGCGGCCACCTTCTATCAGTCAGATCTCGGGTCATTCGGCACTGAGAGGTGAATTTCGATGTGGCATTGGTTCGTGGACGTGCTGCGCCATCACCCGGAGATGGCGCTTTTTCTCACGCTTGCCTTCGGCTACTGGATCGGAAAAATAAAGCTCGGCTCACTGCCCCTAGGCTCGGTCGGCGGCGTGCTCATTGCCGGCGTGATCATCGGCCAAGTTGGCGTAACGGTTTCGCCCGACCTAAAAACCGCTTTTTTCCTCCTTTTCCTTTTTTCGATCGGCTATCGCACCGGGCCGCAGTTCTTCAGTGGTCTCAAGTCGAATGGTCTCCCGCAGGTCGCGCTGACCGTCATCTTCTGCATCTCGGCGCTCGCTATCGCATACGGCGCAGCCCGCCTCTTCCGTTATGACGTAGGAACCGCGGGGGGACTGATGGGTGGCGGTACGACTGAGTCGGCTACGGTTGGGACCGCGACCGATGCAATAAACAGGCTCGGCCTTGATGCCGCCGCCACGCGAACTCTACTCTCGAATGTCGCCGTCGCGTTCGCCGTGACTTACTTTCTCGGCGTTCTTTCCACTGTGACGTTTCTCGCACGCGTAGCCCCGCGCATTCTCCGCGTCGATCTTGCTGCTGAGTGTGCGCAGCTCGAGCGCGAAATGGGATTAGTCAGCGAGGAGGTTTCCGCAACTGGCTACAAGGAGTTCGCGATAAGAGCATATCGGGTCGAAGGTGACCGCTACGCTGGCAAGACTGTGCGCGAGGTCGAGGAGTCGCTGGCCTCGGAGGGCAAGCGCCTCCTGGTCCACCGTATTCGACGTGATGAAGAGATCCAGCTTGCCGCGCCCGATTTCTTAATTCGGCGCGGCGATGTTATCGCTCTGGCTGGCCGTCGTGGGATGGTCATCGATGTGCAACCTGCGATCGGATCCGAGGTCGACGACAAAGCGCTCCTCGACTTCCCTGTTGAATCGGCGGATGTCGTGCTAACCGAAGAAGCGGCACTGGGCCCATCACTAGGGGACTTCATCAAGCGCGAGCGGGCCGATCTCGTGCGCGGCGTCGCAGTGAGGAAGATCGTCCGCGCGGGTGCTGAACTGCCGATTACGCTGGCGACCGTGCTTGCGCGAGGGGACGTGATCACTTTAGTTGGCATTCCGGAAAGCGTGGCGCGCGTCGCCAAGGAGATCGGGTACGTCGATCGGCCCACCAAAGTGACCGAAATGGCGCTGGTGGCTGCGGCCATATTCATCGGCGGCGCGATCGGTATTCCTGCACTGCATCTTGGCGGTATCGAGCTGGGTTTGAGCGAGAGTGTTGGCGTTTTGCTGGGTGGGCTTGTCCTCGGTTGGATGCGATCAGTGAATCGCCGCATTCCGCGCCTGCCGGAAGCGGCGGTATGGCTGTTCGATTCGCTCGGGCTCACCGCCTTTCTGGCCGTGACCGCGCTGTCCGCGGGACCCGATTTCGTGAAGGGCTTGGAGAAGTCCGGCGTTAGTCTCGTGGTCGCCGGTCTCGCGCTTGTCATCTTGCCGCAATTCTTCACCCTTCTTGCCGGGAAGTACATCTTTCACATGCATCCGGGGATACTGCTCGGCGTCTGCTGCGGCGCGGGGACTTCTGCACCCGCGCTGGCGGCGGTCCAGGACGCGTGGCGCGCAGCAAGGTGCCAACGCTCGGCTACGGCGTTGCATATGCGACAGGCAACGTGCTCCTGGCGCTGTGGGGTTCGGTCATCGTCGCTCTCCTTCATTAAGAATAGAGAGACTTTCGTGGACTCCTCGCCGCAGGGTTATGAGGGGTTATGAGCCTGATCCTCGCTCTCCTCCGGCAAAGGCGGCATAATTTGCAGGCCGCAGGCTGCCTTCGCCCGCCCTTCAAGATGCCCCGGGGTCAACCGCTCGCAGTCAAGATCGACCTACGATCAATGGACTAACTCTGCCATCATTTCAACATGAATTTCCTTGAATTGCGTCTGAGAAATTTTCTCCGCCACAATTACTCCGTCATCGCAAAACACACGGATGCGGTCGCCAATACTCAATGTCTTGATGAATTCTGTGAGTGCTACGGACTCTCCGGCAAAATCTACATGTAAGGGATGGCTGACATTCACTACGCGCGCAACTTCCAATTGATTTTCTCGCCCGGCCATCCGAAATTGATCGGTAATTCTGCCAGCAAACCGCCGACACCTATCTGCAGTCCTTTTGCACAGGTCCAGCACCGCTGAAAGCGGCACGCCGACCGCCCAAATTCCATGTTTTTTCGACATCTTTTGTCTCCACCGTCGCAGTCAAGTTTCCACCGAAGGAAAAACACCTTCCTACCTATGAAAGTATGTGTGAGCAGCGGGACACTGTCGTTGCGCGGGGACAAGGAACGGTAACGTAGCTGATTTTCGCTGCAGGATGCTCGACGCTAATTTGAGGATGTGACACTCATATGCGCGGTCCGTTGAAACTTGCGCGCGTCTCCAAATTGTCGCTAGAACCGTCGCAAAACGGGCAAAAATCAAGCCCCAATTCTCCCATCAATCAAAACTAGGGGTCGTAGTTTCGCTTGACAATTTATTACCTTTTGGTACAATACCCTTGAATATAATCTTGCGGTCACACCATACCCTTAGGAGTCCCGCAGTAACAGAATGCAAACCCTTTGAAATGAACACTTCCACAAGTGTTGATTCCAAACGACTTTAACTATCTCTAGAATGAACACTTACGAAAAACGGGGAGGGGGTGCCACGAAAGGGTTGTTCCGACAACCACTTGAGTCCTCTGCACTAAGCGCCGAATTCTCTGATCATGAAATACAGCGCCAATAATCCAGCCAGCAAAACGCCACTCTCCAGCGACACAGAGACCCGATGCCACCGGCTGAACTCAGCCAACAAAGGACTATCCGCCGCGGTTGCCTGAATTGAACCCATCTGCACCCGCAGCGCCGCCATCCTTGGGCTAACCGCATGCTGCGACACAACAGTCAACCCGATCATGACCAAGACGCAGAGCCCCGCAGGCGCCGCCAACCCCGAAAACGCCCGCGTCCGGGTAAGCCGCGACACCAGGATCGTAATCCCGCAGATCACGCCAATCATATGCATCCACCAGAGCCCGTAACCCACCATGGTTCCGGCCTGATCCCGGCTATCCAAGATCCGAAACGCCCCCGGCGCCACCACAAAGCTAAGAAACACATCGCTCCCCAGCCACAAACCAAGAGCAAGAAATTCAATCGTGCGCAAGACAATCGACATAGTTGGCCTCGAGCAAATCTTTACTACGTCGCATCACCCGTGAGTCTATAACAGCCCTTCTTGACCTCGCGCAAGATCGCAGACAATATCGCACCATGACGAAACGAACTCTCTCGGCCCTCTTCAGCATAGCCATCGTTTCACTGACCCTCACCGTCGCCACTGGAGCCCAGCAACTTCCGGCCGCAATCACATCTGATCCGCCTCGCGACAATGACTCTCCCGCCGCCATGGAGGCGCCGGACATCACGAGCCACGGGGCACGCCTTAACGCCGTCTTCTACCTGGCGTCCGGCGCGGGTCCGCACCCGGTCGTCCTGCTGTTGCACGGCTTTCCCGGCAACGAGCAGAACATGGATCTGGCTTACGCCATCCGGCGCGCCGGCTGGAACGTCCTGATTCCGCATTACCGTGGCTCCTGGGGCAGCGCCGGATCATTTTCGTTCAGCAACGCCATCGAAGACACCCAAGCAGCGGTTCAATTCCTGCGCGATCCGGAAAACGCCAAGAAATATCGCAGCGATGCGACCAAGATCGCCGTTGTCGGTCACAGCATGGGTGGCTTTCTGGGTCTGTACGCCACGGCTCACGATCCGGCGATCCTGGGCATGGCAGCGATTTCGGCGTGGGACTTGGGACTCGTCGCGACGCGACCCGACAGCGACGCGCGCACAAGGAGTTTTCACAATGCCTCGCCGCGGCTGGCAGGCACGACGCCGGAAGGAATGCTCGCGGAAGCCAAGCAGAATGCGGCAAAATGGAATTATGTGGATTGGGCTCCGGATTTGAAGAGCCGACCGGTTCTCGTCGTGGAATCCCGTGACGGAAATGATCCCGACAATAGAGCCTTAGCCGAGGCCCTCCGCAAGGCAGGCGATCCTCACGTGACCGAGGTCGCCATGGAAACCGATCACGGCTACAACGATCATCGCATCGCCCTACAGGTAGCTGTTCTTAACTGGCTGCAAAACTTCGGCATCGTACAAGGCAAATAGCGAATTCCGCACGGAAACCAAATAAATTCCGCGTTCGTCTCATGGGAGACGCGGGCCGAAACTCCGCGCGCCCTTCAGCAACCGGAACAACAGACACGATGAAGGATGTACCCAACTTTGGCTGAGAATCCGCTGCGCAAATGAGCAAACGCCGATGGACTCCGATTGTTTGGTTGCTAGGCGGCTTCCTGGTGGCTTATGCGTACACCTTCATCTCAGCCACTGCCAGCGATAGTGAGAATCTGTCGGGGTGCCAGGCAGTCGTGTCCGCGGTGACCTCACGACACCGGATCCCGCCTTCGGTCTCCGAACCAGGCAGTCCAGCAGTTTCGTGTGACTTGGGCGTTCATTTTCCGTTGCTCAGGACCTACTACACCGTCTTCATCTATGGGGGGCTCGACAGAGGCGAGCAAGACGCGATCGTGGCCGACCTCCGAACCTTCCGTGGCGCGTCGCAGACCCCAAGAATCCTCGTACAGTTCTTTGAAAAGGAAAACTGGAGGACCTGGTCCGACCCAGAGACAGGCAGACGCGGGGGCTCCCGGGGCCCAGAAACGCCGATCCTCAAGGCGTGGGTCAACTAAGCAAATACTGGTTAGAGACACTCTTGGACACAAGGCCGGGCTTCTGCGCTCGCCGGCATTCGGGAGAGCAACACAAATCGAGCTCGCTCAGGAGTTGAATACAGCGCGCTCGGCGTTGACGGCGGCGCCGATGACACCGACCTCGTCGCTGGTGGGAATGACTTCGAAGCGGCTGCCTTGCAGCGGGCTCATCTTGACCATTTCGTGGACAAAGCGGTCGAGCAAACCGATGTCGATGAACTTGGCGTTGGGGCCCGTGATGTAGAACTGTCCCGGACCCTCCATGTGGATGCTGGTAGCGGTGGCCGCGGCCAACGCGCGGTGGCACAGAGTCAGAAATTCGGAGCAACGCGCGTCTCCGTCGGCGGCGTTCGCGAAAACCTCTTCGGGCTCCAGATCCAGAAAGCGCATCCGCATAGAGCGGTGCCCGAGAATGCCCTCCAGGTGGCCACGGCCGCCGCAGCCACAGAGATTTTCTTTGGGGTCCAGCGTCACTACGGAGTGGCCGCCTTCCCAAACTCCTTCGGTCCAAGGATAGCGGCCGAAGCCAATGCCGTGGCCGAGGGTCCACACACGAATGAGTCTATGAAGCTTGTAACGCGCCGCCGCGATACCCGCGGCCATGGCGTCGGCGTCGTTGAAAATCCGGACCGGCACCGATGCGTGACCCGAACCGGCAACGGAAGACAACGCCGCCTGGAGATGGAACCCTTTCACTTGCTGGAGATTGGGAGAATCCTCCACCACGCCGTGGCGGATGACCCCCGGGAAACCCAAGCCGATGGCGTCGATCTTTTCTCCCTTGGCGACGATCTCGATTTGCTCCTTGATGCAGTCCCCGATGCTCTCCGCAGGCATCCCGGCAAGGACATCCAGCGCCCCTTGCGGATACACACCAAGAGGGCCGACAACCTTGTTGTCTTCGACGAGCCCCACCGCGATGTGTTCCATCACCAGTACGCCGATTGTCCTGCGCATTCTTTACCTCAATTTGTTCAAGCCGTTGAAGGCGGCGGCCTTATAGCATTCGGCGAGCGTCGGATAATTGAAAACGGCATCGGCGAAATACTCGACGGTGCCTTTCGACGCAAAGATTGCCTGACCGATATGAATAAGTTCGCAAGCGCCTTCTCCAACGATGTGCACGCCAAGAAGCTCTTTTGAGTCCGGATTGAAAATGAGTTTCAGCCGGCCGGTGGTGTCGCCGCGAATCTGGCCGCGGGCGATCTCGCGGAAAAAGGCGATGCCGACTTCATACGGCACGCCCTCCTCGGTAAGCTGCTCTTCGGTTTTGCCGACGAACGAGATCTCCGGGATCGTGTAGATGCCGTAGGGATAGTTCGCGCGATTGGAATGGATGGGAATGCCGAAGGCATTGGCGGCGGCCATGCGGCCTTGCTCCATGGAAACGGAGCCGAGACTGGGGAACCCGATGACATCGCCGACGGCGAAGATGTGCGGCTGCGGCGTGCGGTAGTGGTCATCGACGGGGATGCGGCCTCGCGCGTCGGCGGTGAGGCCCGCGGCGGCGAGGTTGAGGTCCTCAACGTTTCCCTGGCGCCCCACGGAATAGAGCAGGGCGTCGCCGGAAACCTTCTTCTTACTCTTGAGAACGGCGGCAACGCCGTTTTCGGCGGTTTCCTCGACGCTCTCGACTTCTTCGTTAAGGCGCAGGGTGACTCTGCGGTCGCGCAGGTGGTAGCAGAGCGCTTCGACCATCTCGGAATCGGCAAACTCCAGCAGGCGCGGGCGCTTTTCGATGAGCGTCACGCGAACACCGAGGGTGGCAAACATGCAGGTATATTCGAGGCCGATGACTCCGCCTCCGACGACGATGAGGGTCTTGGGAATCTGAGGCATACCGAGAATTTGATCGCTATTGATGATGGTGCGGTTGTTGAAGGGCACCAGCGCGGAAGTCGCGGCCTTGGTTCCCGTGGCGATGATGGTGTTGGCGGCTTCGTACTCGGATTGGTTGCGCAAGCCGACCACGCGGATATGACACGGATCGAGAAAGCTGGCGGTGCCGGTAAAGATTTCGATGCCGTTGCGCGAAAGCTGCGCGCGAATGACGTCGATTTCGGTCTTAATGACATGCTGCGCGCGAAAGGAAAGATCGGCCATGGTGATCTGTTCCTTGACGCGATAGTTGACGCCGTAAATGTTCTGGTAGTAAAAGCCGGACAGATGCAGGACCGCTTCGCGGATCGTCTTGCTGGGGATCGTTCCGGTGTTGATGGCGACTCCGCCGACGACCTCCAGCTTCTCGACCAGCGCGACATGTTTGCCGAATTTCGCTGCCTGAATGGCGGCGCGCTGGCCCGCGGGGCCGGAGCCGATGACGATGAGATCGTACTTTTCCATGGCGAGCCGCTAAACTGCTGCCTGAAGGTGCCCGGGGAGCGGCGGAAGTATATCACTGTCATCAGGGGAGCGGTCCGCGACACACGGTTGTACCGGAGTGTCCGCGCGGGTCCGACACAAAAGGCTTTTTGAACACAGCTAACCCGCATTTCTTTCAGGCATATACGGAGTTAATGAGAGACTTGGTTGGGGATGGTGGGCGACAAAGGACTTGAACCTTTGACCTCTCCCGTGTGAGGGGAGCGCTCTAACCAACTGAGCTAGTCGCCCGTATTTTTCGCTTTCAGCTGCGAGTTTGGGGAACTCGCGCGTTAAGCGAGGCGTCGAACTAGTTGTAGCAGGAAGGGCCCGGGTTTTCAACCATGACGGCGGTTACCTCTCAAATCGTAACGCAGCTGCAACGCTCCATCGCGCGCGCCATTTACGGCAAGGAAGAAGCGATCCAGTTGTCGCTGATCACTTTGCTGGCGCGCGGACACTTGTTGATCGAGGACGTGCCTGGGGTCGGCAAGACCACGCTCGCCCAGGCGCTCGCCAAATCGTTTCACTGCACGTTTCAGCGCATCCAGTTCACTTCCGACCTGCTGCCGAGCGATGTGCTTGGTGTGAGTGTCTACAACCCGGAAACGCGCGAGTTCGAATTTCGCTCCGGTCCGATTTTCGCCAATGTCGTGCTGGCCGATGAAATCAATCGCACCACCCCGCGCACACAATCGGCCCTTCTGGAAGCCATGAACGAAGCGCAGGTGACCGTAGACGGCAAAACCCTGCCCCTGCCGCAGCCGTTTCTGGTGATTGCCACGCAAAATCCGGTCGAGCATCATGGTACCTATCCCTTGCCCGAGTCGCAGCTCGACCGTTTCCTGATGCGCATCCGCATGGGCTATCCATCGCACGAAACGGAGCGCGAAATCTTGCGCAAACGCGTCGGCGAAGACCCGGTGCAGTCACTTGAGCCGGTCGCCGACGTGGAAGACGTGTTGGCCATGCAGAACTCGGTGGCACAGGTGAAAGTGGATTCCAGTCTTCATGACTACGCGCTGGAGATCGTCACGAGCACGCGCCACAGCGAACAGCTTTCCCTCGGCGTCTCTCCCCGCGGCACGTTGATGTTACAACGCGCGGCCCAGGCCCGCGCGTTTCTCGATGGACGCGACTTCTGTCTGCCCGATGACTTCAAGCAGCTGGCCGTGGCGGTGTTTTCACACCGTGTGGTGGCCAGCTCGCGGCACGCCTCGCTGCAAAAGAAATCGGAAACAACCGAAGCAGTGCTGCGCGACATCGTTGAATCTGTCCGCATCCCGCTATGAGCAGGACCGGCGGATATTCTGCCGGTAGAAACAGCCACTTCGAGGCTCAGGGTAGACAGGAATCGCTGTGCCACGGGACACTTCTGACGCCATCGTGCAAGTAAACTCCACCATCGCGCAGCTCTGGGCCAAAGCCGACCGCCCCGGCGTGCGCGCTTTTTTTCTCTCGATTGCCGCCTTAGGTGTGGCGCTCATGCTCGCTCTTTACTCCGGGGCTGCGGCGGAAGTTGGCCATTCAGGCTTATCCATCGCGGCCGCAGTTGCAGCGCTCCTGGTGGCCGGCTGGGTCGCTATTACGCTGGTGCCGATCCTCGCGAAACGCACGCCGCTGCGCTGGATCGGCTACAAGATGGAGTACAAGATCACGCGCGAAGGCTGGATCTACATCGTCGGCATCATCATCGTGGCGCTGGCCGCGCTCAACACCGGCAACAACCTGCTGTTTTTGATTCTCGCCAGCTTGATCGCCATCATTCTGATGTCCGGCATCTTGTCCACCATCACGCTGACAGGCATCGGGATGCGCCTGCAATTGCCCGAGCACATCTTCGCCGGGCAGGCGGTGCGCGCGCAGGTCGAGCTCGAAAATGAAAAACTGACGCTGCCGTCGTTTTCGCTCCGCGTGGAAGCAGTAACCGCCAAGAAATCGCCGGCCGCCGCACTGCTCGAAACACCCGTCTACTTTCCGTACGTGCCAAAGCGCGAGCGGATGCAGCAAAGCGTCCCAATAACGTTCGCGCGTCGAGGAGCTTATCGTCAGGACGCTTTCCGCATCGTCACGCGTTTTCCATTTGGCTTCCTGCAGAAAGCGCGGCGCGTGGAACTGCGCACCGAAGCAATCGTCTACCCCTCCGTCGAGCCATCGCAGGACCTCTTTGAAATATTACCCGCGCTGCAGGGAGCCCTTGAAAGTTTGAGCAAAGGCAACGGCCACGATTTGTATGCATTGCGAGGTTACGTGCCGAACGACAGCGCCCGCCACGTGCACTGGAAAGCGTCGGCCAGGTCGGGATCACTGATGGTGCGCGAGTTCACGCGCGAAGACGACTGTCGAGTTTTGCTGGTGCTGGATCCTCACGTTTCCGATCCCATCGGCGGCCTGAACGCGTCTGCATCCGCCAGCGCTTCGGAACGTTTCGAGCGTGCCGTGACCTTGTGCGCCAGCATCGCGTGGCATTTCTTCGAGCGCAACGCGCAGTTGCAATTCCGCAGCGCCGGGCTGGAAACCTCTTTGGCGACCGCGGAAGAAAATATCTTCGCCATCCTGCGCCACCTCGCGCTGGCCCAATCGCTGCCACCCGATCCGCGGCACGAACTACTCAGCGATCTCGCCGCGTCGCCGGATCTGTTCAAGGTAATCGTGACCAGCCAGCCGCGCGGCTCCATTCCCACGACGTTGTGGCATTCGTCGTACGTTGTGTTTCTGGATGAGTTGGTGGCCTAATTTACCGCAGGCGGCAAATATAGCAGTGGTTGGCTTTCACGGACATCGGCGTCGCAGTCGGGCTGCCAAGGGAATCGATTGCTAGTATCTGGCCAAAAGCACTGCAAGACTGGGAAAGAATCGCCCTCGTAAAACCACCTAGAAAACCCAACGTATTCTCCATAGTAGGCGGGCAGAACAGACTGGAAGGAACAATTGAATCTTTCAAGAATATCCGCGTAGGATTTGCCCGGCTCGAATGTCTTTCCCTTTTTTACACTCGCACCGATGAGATTGATGATTTCGTGCATCGTATCCAACTGCAGGTTCAGCATCAAGATTTCGGGATGACCGTACGAGTAATATAACCCTGTGGAGTAAGCCCAAAGGTGTCCTTCATCGCCACGCGGGGCGCGACTTTCACAACGTGCCAGCCGAAATCTTTGACGATGTTCAAAAACTTGACGTCAGAAGTGGAAAGACCATCTGTCTTGGAAGGATCGAGGACCACCGGGGAAGATTACCATGACTTTTTTTCGAGCTGATACTGGGCGAATCCGCGTCGCGGTCGTGCGAAAAGCAAAGGCAGCGAGGCTTTGAGGACTCCTCCCTGCACTGCAGCGTTACGGAGTATATCTTGCTGAATTGGGGCGCAGCCGTGCTGCGCCTGTACACCGCAGTGTAGGGTTCATCGCGCGCACGGCTTCCGGTAGCTGGACTCAGAGCGAATGCGATTCGTGCGAGAATAGCGCGTCGCGATGCCTGAAAGCCGTGATCTCGCCGAAATTCGGAAACGACTGCTGGGCTGGTTTCGCAAGTACCGGCGCGAGCTGCCTTGGCGGATCAACAAAGATCCCTATCGCATCTGGCTGTCGGAAATCATGTTGCAGCAGACGCGCGTTGCGGCCGTGATTCCCTACTACGAGGGATTCTTGGAACGATTCCCGGAAATTCGTGCGCTTGCGGAAGCGCCGGAGGAGGAAGTGCTGCGGATGTGGTCGGGCCTCGGTTACTACAGCCGCGCGCGGAATTTGCAGCGGGCAGCGCAGCAGATCGTTGCGAGACACGGCGGCCAGTTTCCGCGAACCGTAGACGAAGCGCTGTCGCTGCCGGGCATAGGAAGCTACACCGCGGCTGCGATTTTGAGCATCGCGTTCGGGGCGAAGCACGCTGTCCTCGACGGAAACGTGGCGCGCGTGCTCGCGCGGTTGGATGCTATACAGGGAGATTTGCGCGAGAACGGGCGTTGGCGAAGTCTGCAGAAATGTGCGGACAAGCTGCTCGATCCGAAATCACCGAGTGATTGGAATGAGGCCATGATGGAGCTTGGCGCGATGGTCTGCACGCCGCGTGCGCCACAATGCTTACTGTGTCCGGTTGCGGAATTTTGCCGCGCGCGCCGCCTCGGCTTGGCTGACATTATTCCCCAAAAACGCAAGAATCGCGCGACGGTCGAGGTCACGCTAGCCGCCGTGGTGTTGCTGGATGGGCACGGTCGAACGCTGTTGCTTCCGCCGCCGCGAACGCCGAGGAAGCACGGGACGCCAAAAATCGCCGCTTACGAAGATGTTGCCGCGCTGGTGTCGAAGATGTGGCATTTCCCCACAGTCTCGGTGCGGAACGATGCCGCCTTGGAATTGCGGGAGTTTCTGGTTGAGCAAGGCGTTCGCGCGGCGCGGAACTCCAAGCTGCGCTTTGAACCGTTGTCGCGTGCGCGCCACACGGTTACCTATCGAGCGATCAGGATTTTGCCGTATCGGGTGATTCTCTCCCGGCTGCCACGAATTGCGGGGACAAAGGTCGTGCTGCTCTCGGAATTGGTTGCGCGTTCGACTCTGGCGGTCTCGAATCTCACGCGAAAGATCGCGCAGGCGGCTGGTTAGAGCATCGCGGAACCGGAGGTCTTCGCTCTAAGGGTCGCGCTTGGCTCGTTTTAGCTAGCATCGCTCTGCGGAGCTCTTCGAACCTCAGGGTAAACGGAAGCGTTTTTGTTGCTCAGCGGAAGGGGTCAAAAGCGCCCGCTTGGGAACGCGGCCGCTACAACGGCACTCGCGATGGGTCGATCGGTTTGGAGTTTAGCTGTAACGGTATTGTCGTTTCGGGCAGACCTTCCCGGAGGGTGCGTGAGCGGGTGGTAACATGGAGATTCCACGATGGCCTCCGTAGCCACATCTGTGCGCGTTCCGGCGTTGCCCGCTGAGCGATTTTTTCAGGGATCATTGCTGCTGTTCATTGGCAGCTCGATCGCAACGCTGATCGCGACTGGCAAACTCGATCCCCTGAGTTGCGTTGCCGCGACCCTGGCGATGACTTACAAGGGGTTTCGCTGGTGGCGGCGGAAACCGATTGAGTTGTCGCATCGCGTGGCCACGGTGCTGGTGCTCACCTACCTCGTCGTTTTCCCGTTGGATATCTTTTTCTTCTCGCGCGCATTCGTCGCCACATCCTCGAATCCTTCGCTGTTTGCGATGCTCCTGGGCGCGGTGCATTTTCTGCTGTTCGTGATGCTGGTGCGCTTGTACAGCGCCACCACCGACCGCGACGCCTTTTTCCTGGCCATCCTGGCCTTCTCCGCGATTCTGGCGGCGGCGATTTTGACCGTCGATACCTCGTTCCTGGTTCTCTTCTTCATCTTTCTGTTGTTCGGCGTAGCCACATTTGTGGGCATGGAGATGCGGCGAGGCGGAAAGGGCGCGGTCGTGCCGCCGTTTGCGCAGCCCGCGCAGGAACGCCAACTGGCGCGGGCGCTGATCCTTGCGGCTTTAAGTGTCGCTGCGGGCGCGATCCTCATGGGCGGCGCGCTGTTCTTTTTTTTCCCGCGATTCAGCGCCGGCTATCTAGGCCGCACGAGCATGCAGCCTTCCTTGATGACCGGATTCACCGACGATGTCGAGCTTGGGCAGATCGGAGAGATCAAGAAAAACCCCACGGTGGTCATGCGGGTGAAAACCGGCAGGCCCGTGCCTTACCCGCAACTGCGATGGCGCGGGATTGCGCTGTCCACATTCGACGGAAAGCGCTGGTCGACACCGAATCATCGTCCCGCAGCGATTGCGCCCGACGCGACGGGTTGGATTTACGTGGCCGATCCCGAGCAAAACCTGCGAGCCCCGGCGATCGAGTTGCACTACGAGATCATGGTCCAGCCGATGGCCACGGATGCGGTGTTCGCGCCGGCCAACGCGGTTTCGATCCTAGGAGGATTTTCCGGAGAGAACCCGACGGCGAGTTTCAACGCGCGGCGCACTTATCTTTTCCGGGACTTCACCGGGTCCCTTTTCAATCCGTTCCGGAACTACGCTCCGGTGCGCTACTACGGATACTCACGGCTTCCCGCAATAAATGCCGTGAAGCTGCGCGCGGCTTCAACGGACTACCCGGACGAAATTCGGGACGTCTATCTGCAGCTGCCTGCGATGGATCCGCGCATCGCTGAATTGGCTAAAGGGGTGGCGGCGAAAGCGCGAACGCCGTACGACAAGGCGATCGCGACCGAGAATTTTCTGAGGTCGCGGTTCACTTACACGCTGGAGCTTTCGGGGAAACCTGGCGACGAGCCGCTGGCGCATTTTCTGTTCGAGACCCACGCGGGTCATTGCGAATATTTTGCGTCGGCGATGACCATCATGCTGCGGACGTTGGGGATTCCTGCGCGTGAAGTCAACGGATTCTTGCCCGGAGAGTTCAACGATCTGGCGGGCGACTACATCGTGCGCGCGAGTGACGCGCATAGCTGGGTGGAGGCGTATTTTCCGGGTTCGGGGTGGGTCACGTTCGATCCGACTCCGGCGGCGACGGAGAATTTTGGATTTTTGTCACGCCTCGGTCTGTACATCGACTGGATGGAGTTGACGTGGAACGAATGGATCATCAACTACGATTTCGCGCACCAGGTGCAAATGGCGCAGATCATGCAGCGCAGTACGCGGAACTGGACGGAAGCAGCGCGCGTGTGGTTTACGGAGAAAGAGACGGGCGGTAAGCAGTGGCTTCGCTCGTGGCTGGACCGGCGTGGAGGGATCACTTTTGCGTTGCCGATAGCGATGGCATTGCTGTTGGTGCTCTTGCGATACGATGTGGTGCGGGTGGCGGTCCGTAAGTTGCGTTTGTATTTGCAGCTTCGCACGCCGGGAACGGAGCGCGAGAATCCACAGCTTGCGTCGCGACTTTATGCGGAATTACTGAGGTTGTTGGAGCGGCGAGGGTTGGCGCGGAGAGATTCGCAGACGCCGCTGGAGTTTGCGATGGCGGTGGGCGAGCCGGGCTTGGCACCGGTGGTGCGGGAGTTTACGGAGATTTACGCACACGCGCGGTTTGGCGGGGCGCCTTGCGACGCTTTGCGGTTGCGCGGGTTGTTGGAGCAGGTTCGGTCGGCACGCCCGTAGCACAGCCTTCAGTCTGTGTTTCTCCTACAGACCTAATCCAAGTGGGGCTCACAGGTTAAAACCTGCGCTGCGGTGGCGTGTTACACTAGAGAATTGCGGGAAGCCGCAAATTTATAGCTTATGACTAAGGTTGGATTTATCAGTCTAGGGTGCCCGAAGAACCTTGTGGATAGCGAGGTGATGATGGGCATTCTTGCGCGCGAGGGCTATGAGTTGACGCCGCGCGCAGACGAAGCTGAGATTTTAGTCGTGAATACGTGCAGCTTTATTGAGCCGGCGCAGAAAGAATCGGTGGACGCGATTCTGGAGATGGCCGAGCACAAGAAATTTGGAGCAGCGAAGAAATTGATCGTGGCCGGCTGCCTGGTGGAACGGTACCGGGACCAAATTTTGGAGCAAGTGCCGGAAGTAGATGCGGTCGTGGGGACCGGTGAGGTGGAGCGCATTCTAGAGGCGGTCGAAGGCGATTTGCGGATTCTGCCTGCGGAGCCGCCGGCATTTCTGTATCACGATCTGACGCCGCGCGTGATCACTACGCCGCGGCATGCCGCGTACATCAAGATTGCCGAGGGTTGTAACCATCCGTGCACGTTCTGCATCATTCCACAGCTGCGCGGGAAATTCCGAAGCCGGCGTTTTGAATCGGTGGTGCGCGAGGCGGAGAATCTGGCGGCTTCGGGAGCGCGAGAGATCACGCTGATCGGGCAGGATACGACCTCTTACGGAGAAGATCTGGGCCTGCGCGACGGTTTGGCACAGCTTTTGGAGCGCCTGGCGCAGGTGGACGATTTGTTGTGGGTGCGATTTTTGTATGCGTATCCGAATCGCGTCACGCAAAAATTGCTGGATACCCTGGCGGCTTATCCGCGACTGGCGAAATATATGGATATGCCGCTGCAGCACGCCAGCCGCAACGTACTGGCTTGCATGAAGCGTGGGTCGCATGGCGATGCGTTTCTAAAATTGCTGGAGCGCATTCGGGCGACCATTCCCGGCGTCACGTTGCGCACTTCGTTCATCGCGGGCTTCCCGGGAGAAACCGAAGCGGACTTCGAGGAGCTTTGCGATTTTGTGAAGGCGGCGAAACTGGATTGGATGGGCGTGTTCGAATACTCGGACGTGGACAATGCCGGAAGTCATGGGCTGGACGCGAAGGTGGATGCGGAGACGATCGCGGGGCGACGAGATCGACTGATGGCGATCCAGAAGAAGGTTTCGCGGGAGAAGCTGCGCGCGTTCAAGGGTCGCGCGGCGATGGCGCTGGTAGAAGGGCCGTCGAAAGACAACCCGCTGGTGTGGGAGGCGCGGCTGGAAGGCATGGCGCCAGATATTGATGGCAAGGTTTATTTGACCGATATCGAACTGCCGGACGGCCAAGCGGCGGCGGCGGGCGATGTCGCGCGCGTGGAAATCACAAAGACGGATGCGTACGACTTGATCGGGCGTGTGGTAGAGATCCTGCCGAGACCCGCGGCGCGCCTATTTGCGGGGGCGCCTCCGATCCCACCGGCGGAGACTTTGACTCGCATCTCAACGGGAGCAGCTCTGCGCGTCTTAGGGTAAGATTGTTTTTCCATGCAACGCCGGTGCCCGATTTGCAAGACTTTGACCGATTCAGCGACGAGTGCCGATTTCCCGTTTTGCAGCGAGCGTTGTAGATTGATTGACCTGGGGAACTGGGCGTCGGAGAAGTACGCCGTGTCCGAGCCGCTTTTCTACGAAAGTGACGACGAGCCAGGCGAATCGCCGAATGCCGATGACATCAAGCACTGAAGCCGCGTCTTCAACGCAAGCGAACCAAACGGGGCCAACCGGTAAGAAGCCCAAGCTGGCCTACGCAATCGCGACCGCCTTGGGAGTGGGCTACTTACCAGCGCCGGGGACGTTCGGGTCGCTGGTGGGCGTTGTTACCATTGTGCTGTGCGCGATCTTCTTTCTGCGACCGACATCGCTGGCCGGATTGTCTCCATACCATGTTCTGTCCGACGCCCGATTCATGGACAACCATTTCCTGGTTCCGGGCAGCGATATTCACAATACGATGCTGTGGTTGCCGATCTTCTGCGCGGCCGTGCTGTTGGTGATTCTGGGGGCCATCGGGGTGTGGAGTTCTACCAAGGCTGCGGCATACGCGGGGATCAAGGACCCGCAGTTCGTGGTGATCGACGAGGTAGCCGGGCAACACTTGACCTTGGTGCTTCCGCTGATTCCCATCGCGCTGCCGAATCTGCACTCGCACATGGATTTGTCCACCTTCGCGATTTTCTCGGCTTTGAGCCTGGTAAACTGGAAATATTTGCTGTTCGGGTTTGTGTTTTTCAGAATATTCGATATTTGGAAGCCGTTCCCGCTGCGGCGGCTCGAAAACCTTCCGGGCGGCTGGGGTATTATGGCGGATGATTGGGCGGCCGGGGTTTACGCCGCCATACTGTTGCGCATGGCACTCCACTTTAAGCTGATTGATCTGCTATGAAATTCGGATTTGGGTCTCCGCTAGAGAAGAACGGTGTTCCTCGGATCGATCGAATAGCTCCCGCGGCGGCAATCCCCGGCGGTGAGATCGTAATCTACGGGAGCGGTTTCGCGTCGCGCACCGGCGCGCGCCCAGTCGTGCATTTTGGCGAAGCGGATGCCAGCCTGATGCTGGCGACAGACAATCGCCTGATCGCACGCGTTCCTGATAGCGCTAACGGGGGCATGGTTAGTGTGACCAACGCGAATGGGGAGAGCCAGCCGCATCCGATCGCCGTGGGCATGCAAATCGCGGACAACCTGCATCCGGTAGGCAATCCTGCGGTGGACGCCAATGGAAATATCTATGTGACGTTCAGCGGGCCGCGCGGGCAGCGCGTTCCGGTGTCGCTGTATAAAATTACGGCGAACTACAGCATCAAGCCGTTTGTAACTTCGCTGATCAATCCGTCGGGATTGGCGGTCGATCGCACGGGTAATCTTTTTGTCTCGTGTCGCAACGACGGAACCATTCACCGGGTCACGCCGGATGGGCGAACCGAACAGTGGATCGAGGGCATGGGCATTGCCACGGGCATCGCGTTCGATCGCGAACAGAATCTGTACGTTGGCGACCGCAGCGGGACCATTTTTAAGATTAGCCCAAGCCGCGAAATTTTCGTTTTTGCAACACTTGAACCGTCCCTTGCCGCGTATCATCTGGCGTTTCATCCGAGCGGGGATTTGTATGTGACCGGGCCGACGACTTCGAGCTACGATCGCGTTTATCGCATCACAACTGGCGGCGATGTGTCTGTTTTCTACCGTGGGCTGGGCCGGCCGCAAGGGCTGGCGTTTGATCGCGACGCGAATCTCTACGTTGCGGCTTCTTACGGCGGGAGGCGGGGGCTTGCGCGGGTCACGCCAGATGGGCAAGCGGATGTGATTCTCAGTGGCTCGGGACTTGTGGGCCTTGCGCTGCAGCCTTCGGGGCGCGCGATCCTAACTACGAACGGGGCGCTCTATACTTTGGATTGGGACGTGCGCGGCCTGCCGCTTCTCGGATAATGGTAAATGCTCCGCAAACCTAGCCAACTCACCATCAAGTCGAAGCGGCGAAACGGTGAAAAAATCGGGGGCGGGGCGTTCAAGTCTGAGCGCAATTATATCGATTTCGTGATCGATGGAACCTCGCTTGGTGAAATTCTCTCTAACGCGGGGCACGATTTGGTCATCGTTTTTACAAGAGAATGGATGCCTGAGGAACGGGAAAAATCATTACGGCGGTTACTTCTGCTGGAGCCAGCCGACTTCCCAAAGAATCGCAGGTCGATAATGGGTTTCGCCGAGTGTGGCGATCTCGGTTGCGGCGCAGTATCGGTGCTGGTCGAATCTTTGGGAGAAGAATTCGTTTGGCGTGACTTCGGTTACGAAAACAACTACGAAGAAGTACTTCACGTCGATGGACTTAGGGATCTTGGACCATTCCATTTTGAATCAAGGACATATAAAGAGATACTCACCGCTGCCATGTTGCAGCTGACTCAATGAAAGCTGAAATCATCGCCGTTGGTTCGGAGTTGCTGACGCCGGACCGGCTCGATACCAATTCGCTGTTCCTTACGGCGGAGTTGAATGGTATTGGCATTGAGGTCGTTCGCAAGACGATCGCGGGGGATGATCGCGATCTATTAACTGAAGTTTTTCGCGAGGCCCTGGGTCGCGTGGAGCTGATCGTTGCGTCGGGCGGCTTGGGGCCGACGCAGGACGACCTTACGCGGGAAACGGTTGCCGACCTGCTGGACCGCAAATTGAAGCGCAACGACGCGATCCTACATTACATCGAGAGCCGCTTTCGCAGCCTGGGACGCGAGATGCCGGAGTTGAACGTGCGTCAGGCAATGGTGCCGGAGGGCGCGGAGATTCTGGAAAATCCACGGGGGACCGCGCCGGGATTGTGGCTGGAAGATGCGGGACACATTATCGTCCTCTTGCCCGGGCCGCCGCGCGAGTTGAAGCCACTGTTTCGCGAGCAGGTCTTGCCGCGCCTGGAGCGCCGTGCGTCCGGAGTGCGATTGCATCAACGCGAGATACGCGTGACCGGGCTGGGGGAATCGCACGTAGAGCAGCGCATCCTGCCGATCTACCAGCGCTATCCGGAAGTAACCACGACGATTCTGGCTGCGCCTGGAGAGACGCAGATTCATCTGCGGCTTTGGACGGACGATTCACAGCACGCGAAGAAAACGCTGGACGAAATCGTGCAAGGATTTGAGATCGCGCTGAGCGACCGCATCTTTAGCGAAGATGGCCGAACGCTCGAGGAAGTCGTGGCGGAAGAGCTGACTCTGAACAATGCGACCATCGCGGCGGCCGAAAGCTGCACGGGCGGATTGCTGGCGCAACGATTGACGAGCATCGCGGGCAGTTCGTCGTATTTTCTTGGCGGCGTGGTCTGTTATAGCAATGAGTTGAAGACCATCTGGGCGGACGTGCCACCGGAGATGATTTTGGCGAAGGGCGCGGTGAGCGCGGAGGTTGCCGTGGCGCTCGCGGAAGGAATTCGCCGGCGCGTGGGCAGCACGCTCGGGGTGGGGGTTACCGGTGTAGCCGGGCCTGGCGGCGGGTCGGAAGAAAAACCTGTGGGCACCGTGCACGTGGCGATTTCGCACGCGGGAGGCGTTAAGGAACGCGGCATGCGCTTCCCGGGCGAGCGCGAAAATATCCGCTGGCAGGCGTCGCAGGCCGCCCTGGACTTGGTGCGCGTGCATTTTCTGTACAACGCACAAAACGGCACGAAGTCATCGACGAAAAAGGCCTGAGCCGTGCGTCTGTTTGTTGCGCTGGAGATTCCCTCGACGGTCCGAGACGCTTTCGCCGCATTGATGAACGATCTGCGTGCGTTGGAGTCGAAATCTTCCGCAAAGAAGCCGCGTTGGGTGCGGCCCGAAAATCTTCACGTAACGTTGAAATTTATCGGCCACGTCGAGCCGGAAAAGCTGGATCTGATTCGGGCCGCCCTGGCGAAAGCGAACTCGGAAAAACCGGTGGACGTCCGATTCCGCGGACTGGGCTTCTTTCCGAACGACAAGCGGCCTCGCGTTCTCTGGGCCGGCGTTGCCGGCTCGCCGGATTTGGCTTCGATCGCCAGAAGCGTTGACGCAGGTCTCGCGAAACTCGGGATTCCCGACGAAGAGCGCGCGTTTACTCCGCACCTGACGCTCGCGCGGTGTGAGCGCCCGGGTATTTCCGCGAAGTTACGGACGGCGGTCGCGAGGGATGTGGCTCGCGATTTCGGCGAGTTGCGCACGAACGAATTTCACCTGATCGAAAGCAAGCTGAAATCCTCTGGCGCGGAGTACACTACGCTGCAATCGTTTGTTTTTGCGGCGGAGGCGTGACGGCGCATGCGTGAAATTTCCCTGAGCGTGGCGTGGATTCCGGTTGCGGCATACCTGATCGGGTCAATGCCCTTCGGCATCCTGCTGGCGAAAATGTTCGGCGGCGTAGACGTGCGGAAAGCCGGCAGCGGCAACATTGGCGCGACAAACGTCGCGCGCGTGGCGGGACCACTCCCAGGAGTCCTCACGCTGGTACTCGACGGAGTGAAGGGCGCTGCCGCGGTATGGCTTGCTGCACGGTTTACGAACGACAGTGCCCTATGGATGACCATCGCGGGGCTCTCCGCGCTGATCGGTCATTGCTTCCCGGTGTGGCTGAGCTTTCGCGGCGGAAAAGGTGTCGCAACCGCCGCGGGAATGTTCCTGGCTTTGTGCTGGCCTGCAGCGCTGGGCGCGATCGGCGTCTTTATCCTTGTCGTGCTGTTTTCGCGTTTCGTGTCTCTGGGTTCTGTATCGGCAGCCGCAGCAATGCCCTTGCTGATCTACCTGTTGTGGGCGCCACATCACGCTCCGCCGCTGGTGGTTACGTTTGGAGCGTTCGCCGCGGCGATGCTTGTGGTGTACAAACACGACGCGAACATTCAGCGACTCGTGGAAGGGCGCGAGCCCAGATTCTCCTTTGGCAAGAGCAAGGACGGCGAGTGACACGCATCGCGATTCTCGGTGCGGGGATCTGGGGCACCGCGCTTTCTCTGGTCTTGTCGCGAAGTCCCCGCTCGCACGAAATCTCACTGTGGGTGCGCGACGCTGGACTGGCGGAAGAGATTCGCCGTAGACGTGAAAACGTCAGCTACCTGCCCGGGCATGCCCTTCCGGATCAGATCCGCGTCGCACACGAACTCGACAAAGCGTTGAGCGCAGCGACGATTATCGTTGGCGCGATGCCATCAGCCCATGCCCGGGAAGTGTATTCCGCGGCGGCGGGCCGCGTTGCTCCGTACACAGCAGTTGTCAGCGCGACAAAAGGCCTGGAACCGGCGACGCACGCGCGGATGAGCGAAGTCATTGCGCAGTCCCTGCCCGCTGCATATGCGCCTCGTCTGGCCGTTCTTTCGGGACCGTCGTTCGCGTTGGAGGTGGCGCACGGCTTCTCCCCCACCGCGGTTGTCCTCGCGTCGCACGACGCGGCGCTCGCTGCCGAATTGCAGGAAGAGTTCGCTGCGCCCAACTTTCGCCTTTACACGAACGACGACATACTGGGTGTCGAGCTTGCGGGCGCGATGAAAAACGTGATCGCCATTGCGGCGGGCACCTGCCAGGGGCTGGCGCTCGGCTCGAACTCGCTCGCAGCGCTGATCACACGGGGATTGGCGGAGATGTCCCGCCTCGCATTCGCCTTGGGAGCAAAACCCGAGACACTGAGCGGGCTCGCGGGGCTGGGCGATCTGGTGCTCACATGTACCGGCTCGCTGAGCCGCAACCGTCACGTTGGCATGGAGCTGGGAAAGGGCCGATTGCTGGCCGAAATCATCGCTGGCATGCATGGAGTTGCGGAAGGAGTGGGCACGGCGGCCGCGCTGTTGGCGCTGGCTGGCGAACATAACATCGAGCTACCCATCACGACGCAGGTTGAAGCGATCCTGCATCATGGGAAGTCCCCGCGAGAGGCGATTCGCGCAATTATGGAAAGGCCACAGCGGAAAGAGTAGCGGCCGGCGCGTTTAACTGTGCCCGATTGCTGTTTTTCGTAAGTATCAGCTGGCGCCCAAGGACCTCAAAACCCTGAAAACGAGCTAGACCCTCACGTCCGCCTGGTTAGTGACATGAGGCGCAGCGGTGCTGCGCCCCTACGAGTCCGGGACCCGCGGGAGCGCGTCCATACGACGAATAAAGGAACTACTGTCCGTGGTACCAACGGTCCAGTTGCACATGCGCGTCGCCTGTACTTTCGGACGGGCGATCTCGCGCGGTGCTTCCCCTAGACTCGTAGCAGGACGATGTCTGTCAAAATCGTATATTCGTGGGATCGCCTTCGCGCCGGCCGCGTGCGCATCCTGTGGCTCGTGCTCGGCGCCATGCTGCTGGTCAGCGCGGTGCCCATTGGTCTTTATCACCGCCAGGTGCTGCAACTGAGCCAGGAAAAACTGGTGGACACCGAGCTTGTGCAACAGGCTGATCTGACGCGCTCGCTGGCGCGGGAGATTCAGCTGTTTGAAGCGAATTTGACCCAGCAACTGGTGAGCGAGCGGCAGATTTTGGCGCTCATGGGCTTGAGCGACAACGTGGATGACCCTGTGGCGGAGCCTAGAGTCACGAGATTGCTGGAGAACTTCGCAGACAGCAATCGGGAAACTTTTCTGTATCTGACGGCGGTCGGCAAGACCGGTAAAGGCACGGTCGCATCGCAGGGAAATTTCCGGGCGGACCTGGATCCTTTCGTGGCCAAGGCCTTGCAGCGCGCATTTGCGGCGTCGATGCAATCGGTGAAATTTCGCAGCGATCCTCTGGCGCTGGCGCCCGATAACCGGCCGGCCTTCGTCATCGCGGTGCCGCTGAAGGACATCAACGACAACTTTACAGGGATGCTAGCCGCAGTGGTTTCGCTCGAGCCGATTTTGCAGCAGTTGCAGAGCGCCAGTGTACGCGGGCGAACCGTTTTCGTAATCGATCATTTCGGCCATATCGTCGCGCATCCAGACACCAAAGACTTCGTCCCCGGTACGGATGTAAGCGCGGACTATTCCAAGGTTGTCGAGCAGGTGCTCACCCTGCCGCGGGACCTCCGAAGCACAGCCACGATTCGTTTCGCACAGAAAGACAAGAACCGCCAAGTGGAAATGATCGGAACGTACAGCACGTTCCCGGAAGTGAATTGGGCGGTAATTGCGCAGCGCAGTCTGAAACAGGCGCGCGCCGACGCGGGCGTCAACGAACTGAACAGGCAGGCGCTGGCGTTCGTTACCGTGGTTATCTTCGCCGCGATCCTGCTCGGATACTTTTTTGCGGTGGGCATCAGCGGACCGATTCGTGGCCTGGCGGCCTCCACGCGCGCCATCAGCCGCGGTGAATTCCACCAGAGGTCGGCGGTGCGCGGCGCTTCGGAAATCAGCGAGCTGGCTGAAAATTTCAACAAGATGGCCGGCGACATCGAAGAATACATCGAACGCCTGAAAGAGGCGGCCGAGGAAAATCGTGAACTCTTTATCGGGTCGATTCGCATGCTCGCCGCGGCGATCGACGAAAAGGATCCGTATACGCGGGGTCACTCCGGCCGTGTAGCAAAGTACTCGACAATCATCGCGCAGGAGCTGGGTCTGTCCGACCAAGAACTCGACACCCTGCGTATTTCCGCGCTGCTGCACGACGTCGGCAAGATCGGCGTGGAAGACCGCGTCCTGAAGAAGCCGGGAGCGCTAACACCGGAAGAATTCACGCTGATGAAGCAGCACACCGTGAAGGGCGCAAACATCATGCGCCCGGTTTCGCAGCTGAAAGATATGCTGCCGGGAATCGAACTGCACCACGAGCATATGGATGGGCGAGGTTACCCGTATGGCTTGAACGGACCACAGATCCCGATGATGGCGCGGATCATCGGCGTGGCCGACACTTTGGACGCCATGACGACGAACCGTCCGTACCAATCGGCGATGGATTTGGATTATGCACTTGGCAAGATCAAGGCGCTGGCGGGCTCAAAATTCGATACGGTAGTAGTGAATGCGCTTGACGCCGCCGTTACGAATGGAAAGTTACGCCTCAGCGCTGTCGAAGTTCAAGTTTGAAAGCCACTCGAGTGGGAGTGATTCATCGATCGCAGCGGGATCCCTCAAATTCCACAAAGTTGCGGTCAAAATTTGCGCCTGCCCCGGTAATTGGCGTGCCGTCGCACTTCGTAAACGAGAACCTTTCATAATTTGGTGGGGTCCGGATGCGGCTAGCGAGCCTCCGCGTTGGTGATGGTTGCGGTCGTTCGGTCGAATTTCGTGATGCTGATCGTGAATGGCTCGTTGTAGGACCTGGCCCGGTCACGCAGCACGCTGAGCGCAATCTGCTCGCCGAGCAGAATTGACCAGTAGCTTGAACTACGGAAGTGGATGCCGGCGTGAATCCCGTGACCAAATGAGATGTTATACGCCAGCTTGTTCAGCTCTCCGTTGATATCCAGATCGTCTCGGTCCGCGCCCGTGTACGTATCGAGCGAGAGGCCATCCGTGCTTGGCAGTACCACGTCCCGTTCGGCGTGAGTGAGCAGCGGCCGAATCTTCTGGCTGCCGTCAAAGAAGAACTTGAGCACTGTGACGCACGCACCTCCGACGGTTCCGTGGCCTGTCGGATAGCATGGGTGGGTTGGCGAGCCCTCCGGGAATGCCTGTGGCAACAAAAAGCCGCCGTAGGCCTGCTGGATGATGGGAAGCACCGCTGAGTTCAAGACGTCTTTGTGCAGCGCCCTCGCCGCCTGGGGAGCGGGTGTAGACTTGGTGAGATTCGCGTGCACCAAGGCCCCATATTCCTCCGGTCGCATTCGCAGGTCCTTGATCCACTTATGAAACCAAGCGCCCTTGAGCGCTCGGGTGGCCATTTCAGCGAGCGTACCTGCGCCGTCTGGCCCGCCAAGGGTGCCGAAAGCTTTTTCGGTCCTCGAGCCAATGTAGGGGTTGCCTGGATTCGGAGGCGCGCCGATCCCCGCCAGGACGAGGAAGGCAGTAAAGTACGCTTGATAGAGCACGTCCACGTGGGTATACGCGGCGAGGTCTCGACCGTTTCGGATGTAGCGAAATGTTGGGTCAAAAGCCAACTGGCCAACCGAGGCTCCGCCGTTTTGGATCTGTTGGTAGTCGCTGACGGAGGTCATGAACTCGCTCCCGCTGCCACCAAGAAACGTCTGGTACTGCTGGTTGAGGGGCTGCGCGCCGAAGGACGTCGGCTGAACCATGAACTGCGAGATGTACGGTCCCTGGACGTTAGCGTCGCCCGGGACGAACTGTCCGCGGAACAGATTCCCCGGAGTGACCGGGAACGGGTACTCAAAATTTTGACCGCCGTTGAGGAAGGACAGCCTATTCATGTCAGCAACGGCCTGAGCAACCAGCGAATTCGTGGAATATTCATCAAACGGCACATCGCGCAGCACAGCGGCCCAGTAGTGCTCAACCGCTTCAGCCGCCGTAATGTTGCTGGTTACGCTCGGCGCTGGTGGGATGACCGTCGCGTGTGAATCGAGGCCTTCCAGGTCTAGTGCCAGGGCACTCTGTGGTCCATTGTGCTTCGAGTTGGGCCCCCCGCCCGGCGTCCCGACAATGATGTTCTCGAAGTCTTCGAACTCGCCGGTTTTGAGGGCATGTTTTAAGCTCAGCCAAGAGGCAGCATTCGGCACGCCGAGTGCGTCGTGCAACGAGGCTTTGCTGTAGCTGCCGCTGAAGTCTGTGAATCTCGTCGCATCGCCGTTGTCTGGTTGCTGCCCAACGTTGATCTTTTCGGCGTGGGCCGTCCTTACGCTGTAGTTAAAGCACTTGTCCTCGCGACCCTCAGAACTATAGGGTACGACCGAAGCGTCGGCGACCGACTCTTTTCCGCCGAGCAGGGGTTCTAAGCCGATCGCGCCGGCCGTCACGGCAGCGACGGCAACACCGCTTACGTTTCCGAGGAACTTGCGACGGCTGCCTGAAAGCGACGGCTGTTCGGCGGCAGAATCGTTCGATGCGGGCGGAGTGAATACGAGGGATTTTGGTTCCGTCATGCGCGTTTACCTCAACTTTTCTTTCCAACGAATGGGCCTGGTTGCGGACGGCGGGAGAATCAGTGCTAAGCGATGTGTCAGACCACGCAGCACAATGACAAGGTCCGAACGGCAAAAGTCGTTTTCAGGGCACAGCAGGCCACGGGATTGACTCCAACCTACCGCGCCCGTGAACCAACGACTACTGTACTGATGGGCAGTTTTGGTACTGGCCGCAAACGCCCGGCCGGTGAGAAGCCGCCGCTCGCGTTTCCAATGCCTTCGGTCCGCTTCTGCTACAATTTTGTGTTGCGCATTGGTCATTGCGGACACCCTTATGATTTCACTTTTCGGGAAGAATGAGCCGGAACCTACGCTTCTGGAGAAGCTGAAAGCTTCGGTCAGCAAGACCAAGGCAGCGCTTTCCGAAACCGTTGATACGATCTTTTTGGGCGAGCGAAAGATCGATCCGGCCTTGCTGAAGCAGTTGGAAACGGCCCTGCTTTCCGCCGACCTGGGAGTGCGCACAACACGCGAAATTCTCGATGCGGTGCGCGAAAAAATGGACCGCAACGCGCTTTCCGACGCGAGCCAGCTCAAACGGGAAATCAAGTCTCATATCGTACGGACCTTGGCGGCTTCGAGCGGTTCGACCGCAGCCCTGGCGGGTCCGTTGGCCGGCGCGGCGGCTGTGTCGCCGAACGGCAAGGGGCCGCGCGTGATCTTTATCGTGGGCGTGAATGGCGCCGGGAAGACGACCAGCATCGGAAAGCTCGCCAATCGCTTGCGCAAGGATGGGCTGAGCGTCATGCTGTGCGCGGCCGATACATTTCGCGCCGCTGCGGTCGAACAGTTGGAAATTTGGGCGCAGCGCAACGGCATCGAAGTTATCAAGCAGAAGTCTGGGGCCGATCCGGCGGCCGTGGTTTACGACGCAGTGGCGGCCGCGAAGGCTCGAGGTATCGACGCGTTGATTGTGGATACGGCGGGCCGCCTGCACACGAAATCCAACCTGATGGCTGAGCTCGAGAAAATGAAGCGGACGGCCGCCAAAGTAATTCCAGGAGCGCCGCACGACGTATTGCTAGTGCTGGATGCCACCACCGGGCAGAACGGACTTGTCCAGGCGCGGGAATTCACCTCCACGGTGAGGGTCACGGGTATCATCTTGACGAAGCTGGACGGCACCGCGAAGGGCGGCATCGTGGTGGCGATCGCGCGCGAACTCGGGTTGCCAATCCGCTTTGTCGGAACCGGTGAGCAGATCAACGACCTGGTGCCGTTTGATGCCGAAACCTACGTCAACTCTCTCTTCGACTAATTCGTGAACGCACACGACATTCGCTTCATGGAGCACGCACTGGCGCTGGCGCGCAAAGGCGTTGGCCTGACCAGCCCGAATCCTGCAGTGGGCTGCGTGATCGTGCGGGACGGGGAAATCGTCGGTGAAGGATTTCACCAGTACGAGTGGCGCGATCATGCGGAAATCGTAGCGCTGAAGTCTGCGGGCGAGAAGGCGCGAGGCGCCACCCTCTACGTGAACCTGGAGCCTTGCAATCACACGGGACGCACTGGACCGTGCTCGGAGGCAATTGTAGCCGCGGGAATACACCGAGTCGTCGCCGCCATGCAGGATCCGAATCCCGCAACCTCGGGCCGGGGCTTCGAGCGGTTGGAGGCTGAGGGGATCGAAGTGGTTTCGGGAGTGTTGGAAGAGGAAGCGCAACGCCTGAACGAAGCATTCGGCGGCTGGATTCGCACGAAAAGGCCGTACGTCACGCTGAAATCCGCGTTAACGCTGGACGGGCAGCTCGCGCTTGGGAAGCATAAGAAACACGAACGGACCGAATGGATCACCTCGGAAGAATCGCGAGCCGAGGTTCACCGCATGCGTCACGCATCCGATGGGCTCCTGACAGGGATCGGCACCGTGCTGGCCGATGACCCGCTACTTACGGATCGAAGTGGCCTTTCGCGCCGCAAGCAGCTTATTCGCGTGGTCCTCGACTCCAAGCTTCGCATTTCACCCAAAGCACGCATCGTCAAGACTGCGGATGACGATCTTCTCGTTTTCACGGCGGCGACTCTCGATTCGCCTAAAGCACGTAAGTTGCAGAATGCCGGAGTCGAAATAGTGCGAGTTGCCACGTGGCGCGGCGTGGTCGATCTTCGTGCGGTTCTTACCGAACTTGGCCGGCGCGAAATTCTTAGCGTCCTGTTGGAGGCTGGCCCTTTGCTGAACGGAGCCGCGCTCGGCGCAGGTTTGGTGGACAAGGTCACGCTGTTCTATGCGCCAAAATTCGCGGGCGAGACGGGCGTTCCCTTCGCGCATATGCCGACGGTTCCTCGCGCCTCCCTCCAGAAGTTGCGCGTTCAACAATTCGGCCCGGACTTCTGTATCGAAGGCTACTTACGCGACGTGTATCGCTAGCCCGCGGAGCTCGCCTTTTCCTTCTCTGGCAACCCTGGCGTGCCAGTCGGGTGTTCGTCGTCCTCGGTGTTGCTTTTGTGTCGCACGCGCAGGTAGGAAGCGGCCGCCCTCAATCATTTTTGCGGGGTCGAGACACTCACAATGTGGACAGACTTCTTCGTTGCAGCCGCGGGTGCGTCGGCGGCGCTCGCAGGTCTGGTAATCGTTGCGATTTCGGTGAACATCAACAGCATCCTGGAGCATTCGAATCTTCCGGCTCGCGCGGCGGCGGCGATCGGCGCGCTCATTCTCATTCTGGTCTGCAGCATGGCGGCACTCATCCCTCAACGAGCGGCAACCCTGGGAATTGAAATCATCGTCTTCGGAGTGTGCTGCTGGCTTCTGGAAGTTTCTTCTTTGCGGAAGGCGATTGTATCGCCCCGGTCTCTATCTGAAAAGCTCGTCGAGCTAGTGCTCGGACAAGTCCAGGTCCTTCCCTTTTTCATCGGAGGGATCCGGATCTCAGCGGGTCACGAGAACGGACTCTATTGGGTCGCTACGGGAGTCATCGCCATCTTCATTGCTTCCACGGTGAATGCGTGGGTGCTGTTGGTGGAAATTTTGCGCTGAAACCAAGGGGGATGGCGCGAAATCGTCGGGATGTCCGGGAATCGAACCCTCAGGCGGGCTGCAGCGGGGAAAACCCCGAATCCATCTTTCTTTTGACGCGGCGACCAACACGATACAGAGAAAATAAGGAGCGGCTCACCCGGCATTGCGCTTCAATGGCACAATCGCCAGTCAGCGTGAAGCGCTTTAGCCTCATCGCGCCCTGCGAGCCTGCCTCTAAAGGAAGGCTGTTGCGTCCGGGATGGACGCCAAGACCGAAACGAATTCCAGCGCTGCGTGCCGCATCCACGATGGCGGGCGTTTCGTCGCCGTTTGGATACGCGATGATGGTGGGCGTTGTCCCTGTCAACTTTTGAAGATCGTTCTGAGCTTCCTGAATTTGCGCGCGTACCTCGGCCGGCGAATAGTTCGTCAAGATAGCGTGATCGGTCGTGTGGTTTCCTAGCGAGATCAGGGAATGAGCGGCGAAATCTCGCAGCTCGAGCGGCGTAAAGGGCCGGTCCACATCGCTCACTGGACGTAGCGCGTCAGCGCCAAATTGCGCACAGACTTGCGCTTCCGCTTCCGAGGTCTTGAGGCGCTTGAGCCTCTCGACCATATGCTGGATCTGTTTTCGCGGAATGCCGCGCGAATGGGATCTACGTTCCAAAACATCCCACCAGAACGCCTTGCCTTGGATCACATGCTGTGTGGACACAAAAAGAACCGCGGGGACGCGAAACGCCTCGAGTAATGGCAGCGCTTTCGTGTTGCTGTAGTATCCGTCGTCGAACGTTACCAGAACATGCTTGCCGGAACTGTTCAGCCCTCGCGAGATGTCTCCGGGAGAGACAAAAGTGTAGGAGTGCTCTTGGAAGTGATCCAGGAATCGCCGAAACATCTCGACGGTGATTCCCTCTGGATCGGTTAGACCAGAGTGCGCTTCCTCTGGATCTGCAAACAAGCGGTGAAAGAGGAACGTCAGCAGCACGCCTTCCTCCTTGCCCATCGCCAACGAAGACCGGGCAATAAGGCGATCCAACGTTAGAAGAACCGATCGGGTGCGCGAGTACATACTCACCGCGTACGATGCTAAGGCACGCTCCAGGGTTTCTCGGGGTTTTCGCATCGTCCCCGGGGGACGGTTTGCCAACACGGCGCTAATCTGCGCAAAATGGGGCGGCGGCATGCGAGTTTAATCCACCAGCTTTGGAGCTTGAGGACGAGCCGCCGCCAAACGCGCGCTATGTTCACCGGAATCATCGAGCACTCGGGCACGATTGAATCTCTGTCGATCGATAACGATGGGGGCCGAGTCACGATTCATGCGCCGAGCGTGGCGTCATCTCTGGCAGTATCGAACAGCATCGCAGTGAATGGATGCTGTCTCACGGTGGTTACCCTCGATAACGAGCGTTTTTCCGCCGACCTTTCGGGCGAGACCGTTCGCAAGACTTCTTTCGGTGCCGGCTCTCAAGGTCTGCAGGTCGGGAGTCGCGTCAACCTGGAGCAACCGCTCACAGCAGGCAAAGAGTTCGGCGGGCACTTCGTTCTAGGGCACGTTGATGGCGTCGGTCGAGTCACGCATTTGCGGCGCGAAGGCGAAAATTGGTGGTACGGCGTGCGCGTGGCGGAAGAGTTCGCGGGCTACATCGTGCCAAAGGGATCGGTCACCATCGACGGCATTAGCTTGACCGTCGCGCAATGGCGCGACCACATCGCGGAAATCGCCGTTATTCCCTATACCTACGAGCACACGAACATTCGCGGCCGCGAACCTGGCGACGCCGTCAATCTGGAAGGCGACATCCTGGGGAAATATGTTGAACGCCATCTCGCAGCACGCGGGGCCGCGTCGGAATCGCGGTCAGGGCTGACATTCGCGCGGCTTCGCGAAGAGGGTTTCTAGAAACGCGCCTACTCCTGCGGGCTAGCCTGACGATCCCTCCGCCCTCTTTGCACGCGCTCCACGCCAATACAAAATCAGGCCGAGCAAGATGGCGCCGATCGTACCGACGAGCAGCTTCACCTCGAACAGAAACTTGTTGGCCGAATCTCCGGGCGGCACCGCGGAAATAAGCATTGCGGCAAACACAATCACCAGACCAACACCCGCGGCCAACCATACGCCAAACTTGCCACCGGGAATCAGGACAGCGTGGGGGTTGTTGCGGCGATCAGGCCGGTCCACCAGCTTGATTACCGCCGCAAACATGTACAGGAATGGAATGAAGTAGATGATGATGGTGATGTCCACCAGGGCCTGATATGCGCCGTGAATGGTCTCGCTGATCTGGCTCACTAATAAAATCGCTCCTGAAATTACGGCCTGAACCAGAATCGAGACCCAGGGCGTGCGCCAGCGCGGGTGAATCTTCCCGAAAGCCTCGGGTAAATATCGATCGATGCCCACGATGAAGGGCACTCGCGCGATCCCGGCTACAGTGCTGCCGACGCCGCCCGCATTACCCACGGAAACCAGCACGGCCGCAACAATTCCCAGGAATGCCACACCCAACACGGTTGATCCGAGCGTCACCGCGTGAAACACCCCGCTGGTCGGCGAGACATCTTGCGCCGGAAGAAGCACCAGCACTGCAATCGTTCCTGCGATATACATGCCGGCGATCAAGACGCTCGAGCCTAGCAAGGCGCGCGGTAGCGTACGCTGAGGATTGCGAATCTCCTCGCTCATCGCGGACACGAGCTCCAGCCCCGTGAACGCAAAAGCGATCTGCGACCAGAAGTTTACCGTGTCCCAGTTCCAGGTGGGCCGCATGGTTGCCCAAGTGAAATGCGTGACGGATCCATTTCGCCAATAAATCAGCCCTGCGATCACCACTAGCATTAGCAATGGGGCGTAGGTCGAGACTCCTCCAGCGTTTTGTAGCCACTTTCCAATATTCAGTCCGATGATGTTCAGCACGACCGCCACGATCAGCAGTGCGAACGACACCACGAGTAGGAACGTCCGGTTCTGGGCCAACTCCGAACCGCCCGACCCGACAATATAGGCGCTCATCGAGGCGCTCGCGAGCAATAGACCAGGGAAGTAAAAGAACGTGTAAATCCAGTAGTTCCACCCAGCCACGAACCCGTGGAAATCGCCGAAGGCTTCTTTGGCCCAGACGTAGAGTCCACCTTCTACCGGAAAGCGCGAGGAAAGCTCGTTGATCACCAGCCCGTATGGGATGAAAAACAGGATCGCGGTCAGCACCCATAGACTGATCGAGGAAGCGCCGTTGTGGGCCGCCGCCGCCACCCAGCGTGGCCCCAGCACGGTCGCGATGTTGAACAGCAGGACGTCCCAGAAACCCATTTCGCGCCGAAGTTGCTTCTTCGCGTCGGGTACTCCGGGATCGGGCTGGATCACAGAGTCACGTCCAGTTCGGGGATCAGCGCGTCCTGCATGCGGAAATTGTGGAAGAAGGGATCTTTGGAATTCTCGAATTCGGACCAGGACTGGAACACTGTGGATTTTCCGTCTTGCAGGAAGACGATCATGTCCGCCAGTTTTTTGGCCAAGTGCGTGTCGTGGGTTACGACGATGGACGTTTTATGAAACGCCTGCTTCAAACGCGCGATCAGGTCGCCCATGTGGGCTGCCATGATCGGATCGACCATGGTTGTGGGCTCGTCGTACAAGATCGCTTCGGGATTTTGCGCCAGCGCTCTGGCGATAGCCACCGCCCGGCGCATGCCAGTCGAAAGCTCGCCGGGCAATTTGTCCAGAACCTCGTCGACCTCCAGCATGTGCGCCAGCTTGTTCACGTACGCGTCAATGTCTTCTGGCGTCAGGCCGGGCTGCCCTTCCAGCGGAAACGCTATGTTGTCGGCGATCGTCAGCGAATCGAACAACGCGCCGGATTGGAACACCATGGTTACTTTGCGGCGCACTTCGGCGAACTCTCTTTCGCTGAAATCGGTAACGTCTTCCCCATCGATAAAGATGCGGCCGGAGTCCGGCTTGAGAAATCCCATGATGTGCTTCAGGGAGACGGATTTGCCGACGCCGCTGCGCCCCATGATCACGCACGTCTGGCCCTTCGTCACCGTGAAATTGACGTCGTTCAGCACGACGTGTTCATCGAAAGCTTTGCAGACATCACGAAACTCAAAGAACGGTTTATTTTCGACGACGGGTGGGTCAATACCTGCTTTTTCACCGGCAACTGGCAGCAAAATTCCTTCCTTCGGGATGTCGCTCACGCGCGCTCCGCTTCCAGAATCCGCTTCGCCTCTTCGTAATCGCCGGGTGTGTTCATATTCCAGAAAAGCCGGTCAGCGCTATCAAATCGTTTCCAGTGAGTCTCGTCAAGAACTTCCATCGTGAGATGTTTCATGGCTTCGGTCACTTTGCGGACGCCGCCTTCGAATGCGCGTTGCAATTTCGCCGCCGCACTGGTTCGCCAGCACGCGCAGAGCGGCTCCAATCCATGGGCCGATCTTGGCGCCACGACTTGCGCCTCGCTCGCTTGTGCTCGCTGAACAAGGTGTGCCAACCACTCGGACGTAAGAAACGGCATATCGCAACCAATGACGATGTTCACCTCACGGCCGCTGCCCGTTCCCGCTGCAGCGAGTAGCGCCGTAATGATCCCACCCAGCGGGCCCTCGCCGGGCCAGCGGTCTGGAATGCACTTGGCGCAGAAGGCTGCGTATTTTTCGCGTGAACCGACGATCGTCACGGAAGGTGTCACACGGCGAATCATCGAACAGAGTCGCGCGAGCAGAGCTTCATTGCCGACTTGCACAAGCGCTTTGTCTCGGCCAAAGCGCGTGCTTCCACCACCAGCAAGGACGATCCCGCCAACTTCAGCTTGTCCGCGGATTCCTTTATCCGTCACAAATCACCAATCACGAATCCGTCTCTTCTACCGGCTCGCGCCCTGGCCGCCGAATCCCTAGCTCGCGCAGCTTCTCCTGTAAACTTTGCCGCTGCAGCCCAATCGTCACCGCCGTTCGGGAAACATTCCAGCGGTGGCTCACCAGTTGCTTCGTCAAGTAGGCCACCTCAAATTTATGCTTCGCCTCGCGAAAGTCTTTTTCGCCCAGACCCACGTCGATTCCGTTCTCAGAGGCCTTCGTTGTGATTGCCTGCCCCGTTGCCACTTCCTCAGGAAGATCGGGCACGCCGATCTCGTCACCCCGACAGAGGACCAAGCTGCGCTCCAGCGCATTTTTCAGCTCGCGCACGTTGCCCGGCCAATCGTAACGCTCGATTGCCGCCAGGGCTTCCCGGTTCATTCGCGCCGTTCGCCCCAGACGCGAGCCGTGCATTTGCAGAAACGCCTCGGCGAGCACCGGAATATCCTCTTTGTGTTCGCGCAAAGGCGGCAACTCTACGGTGACCACGCGCAGCCGATAATACAAATCCTCGCGGAATTTTCCGCTGCGAATTTCCGCCGCTAGATTGCGATGCGTCGCGCTGATCACCCGCACATCCACCGCGATCGATTGCGTCCCGCCCAGCCGTTCGATCGTGCGACTCTCGAGCGCCCGCAGCACCTTCGCCTGCGTGACCGGGTTCATGTCGCCAATCTCATCCAGAAACAAGGTTCCGCTCGACGCCAATTCAAATTTCCCCTTCTTTTGCTGAGCCGCACCGGTAAAGGCGCCGCGCTCATAGCCAAACAGTTCCGATTCGATCAACGTCTCCGGCAGCGCTGCGCAATTCACGGCCACGAAAGGTTTCCCCGCACGCGGCGATCGTGCATGGATTTCCTGAGCCAAAAGATCTTTCCCAGTTCCGCTCTCGCCCAGAATCAGCACCGTCGAATCCGTCGGCGCGACTCGATCCGCCATTTCAAAAGCGCGCCGCATTTCTGCCGTGCGCCCGATCATTTGGCCGAACTGGCCCTCCGTCGTCAGTCGCCGCCGCAGCGCGTCGTTTTCCTTCTCCAGCGTCGCCAGCTTCAGCAAATTCGCCACACGCTGCCGCAATTCCTCCAGCTCAAATCCCTTGACCAGATAATCCGCCGCGCCAACCTGCAGAGCTTCCACGGCTGTCTTCGCCGTGTCCAGCGCCGAAATCATCAGCACCGGCACGTCGTTTCCCTGCTCGCGCATCCATTGCAAAAACGAGATCCCGTTCTGTCCCGGCAGCACTACATCCAGGAGCACCAAATCCGGTTGCTCTCGCGGCAATGCTTCGCGCGCGGCTTCCGCCGAATCGGCCTCGGCAATCCGGTATTTCGATTCCAGCGCGCGACGCAACCCATAGCGGGCCGCCGGTTCGTCATCCACGATTAAAATCGTCTTCATCTTTGCCTCATGACCTTCTTCGCTGTTTCATCGCTTCTGCTTAGCAAGCTGACTCGAAACCTGGTTCCGCGCCCATCTTTCAAGGGACTCTCCCAATCAAGACGCCCGTGAAATTCCGCCACACGACGTGCGACGATCGCTAGTCCCAAACCCGTTCCATGCACCTTTGTTGTAAAAAATGGCTGGAGAAGCTTCTCCCGAGCCGCGGGCGCAATACCTGTTCCGTCGTCTTCCACCGTCAGAACGCATTCACCGTTGCTCGCCGCAGCGCTTACGCGCACGTGGGCCCCTGAGGTGGCTGCCTCTAACGCGTTCACCAACAGATTGGATATAACGTCGCTCACCGCCTCCGCGTCCGCAGCCAATTTCACTCCGGGTTCTGGCAGCTGAGTTTCCAGCACAATTCCGCGCCGCTCGGCTTCGTGCCGCAACACGCCCAGAACTTCTTCGATGACCATTCGAGCGTCGCAGGTGGCCTCGACAGTCCCACCGCGAACGGATGGACGGCTGAATTGCAACAACTGGCTCAGCTTTGCCGACAAACGCCCGATCTCATCCAGCACCATCTTGGTCTCGGCGCGCATGGACGGCGGCAAATCCGGGTTCTCCATCTGCACTTGAAGAATCGTCTTGATGGAGCCGAGCGGGTTCTTCAAATTGTGAGATATGCTGGCCGCCATCTGTCCCAAGACCGCAAGACGCTCGCGCTCCGCCAGTTCCCTTTCCAATCTCAGTTTCTCCTCGATCAACAGGCACAGCTCCAACGTGTTCGGCAATTGCTCGCACAAAAATTCGAATGCCGCCGTGGTTTCGCCTGAGAGGAACGCGCCGTGCGGCTGCACCAGCAGGAACCCATCGGTCTGATCGCCACGCCCGATACGAAACCGATTCGACGACTGGCCCACGTTCGCCGCGCCAATATCTCCAAAATTGGCTGCATTCAAAGCAGTGCCGGTAAGGTCCAAGGCCCGCTCTCGATATGGTCCAGTCAGAACAACTCGCGCCGAGCCCAGCTCAAACTCCTCCGTCGTGCGCCGCTCGATGAACTGCACGAGTGCGGCGACATCCCCTTGTTTGGCCTCCTGCTGAATCTCCCCGCTCAGCCGCTGGACGCGATCCAGTTCCCGATGGGCGGTCGCTTCCAGCCTTCGTCCCAGAATCCGCTGTAATGGCTCAATGAAGGGAACCAGCACGAACAACAGGATCGACGCCGAAGCTTCGGGCGGAAGCACCGACTCAAGCCAGCCACTGACACGCCGAACCAGACTCAAGTACAGAAGGGCCAGAAACGTCGCGGAAACGGCGTAGATCAGGTTCTTCTGCCGTCCGATCTGCAGAAAGTTGTGGCGCCATACGAGGTAGATCAATGCCCCCAGCGGAGCCACTGGGAGCATTGCCAATGCGACACCCAATTCCTGCGCGGCGGCAGGCGAACTAGGCACATGCAACACGTGCAGACTTACGATCATCAGGAAGGCAGCCCCGAAAACAACCATCAGGAATCCGTAGAAGCGCCGCTCGGGCTGGTTTGGCGCATTACGGCAAAACCGGAACTCCCAAATCGCACACCACAACAAACTGTAGGCATATACGTGGGAAAAATCCTCGCCAAGCGACTTCGCGGGCAGCATGAAATCGAAAGTTTCAGCCGTGATGTGTATGGGAAAGAGCCGAATCGCGAGATGCAGGCTGGCCCCATAAAAGAAAAGCAGCACCGCGTACTTCCAGCGCTTGTTCCTCAACAGACCGCGCGTCTCCGCGAATTCCATGTGCAGGTGCATCAGTAACCCGGGCACCAGGCACAATCCCAAGGTGATGATGGTGATTGCGAATTCGCGTAGCCCGACAGGCGGTACGCCGTAATGAATTTGGGCATTCAGCGCAAGAAGTGATCCGCTGTAGAAAAGAAACAGCGCGAGGCAAAGAAAGAAGAACACGCGCTCGAAGTTGCGCTGCCGCCGGTAGCCGAGAATTACCACCATCCAGAAAAGCTGCGCCAGCGTTCCTGCCGTGAGACCAATCAGCCGGATATAGACAAGAGACTGCATCGGAATTCGTACCCAGAAATACTATGCTCGGACAAAGGGCACTACAACGGCCAAGTGCCTGATTTTTCTTGCACTATTCAAGATGTTGATAAATAAAGACTTATACTGGCAGGCCCGTACTTAGAATCTTAGCGCGTGTCGCTCAATCCCTTGACATGTCTGGTCTATCTGCTATATTAGCACTCGACTCGGAGGAGTGCTAAATCCCCTTTAGCTCCCCAGTCAACGTTCAATCGCAACTCACCTTATGGAGGGTCTTTAGATGGCAGTGAATCTCACCCCGCTCCACGACCGCGTGGTCGTGAAGCGCATTGAAGAAAAAGAAAGCATTAAGGGCGGCATCATCATCCCCGACTCCGCCAAAGAAAAGCAGCAGGAAGGCGAAGTAATCGCCGTCGGCTCCGGCAAGCGCGAAAAGGGCGAACTGATCCCTCTCGACGTCAAGCCTGGTGACCGCGTCCTGTTCGGCAAGTACAGCGGCACGGAAATCAAGATCGAAGACGAAGAGCTGTTGATCCTGCGCGAGGAAGAAATCCTTGCCAAGTTCACCGGCGCCGCCAAAGCCGTAGGCAAGAAGTAATGTAGGCGCCGGGCTTCAGCCCGGCAAGCGGTTTGTAGTGGCCGATCTTTAGATCGGTAGTTCCAGAATCCGCATGACGCAGCACCAAGAAATCTCAGGAGGAAATACCAGTATGGCGAAGCAGATCGTAACAGGTGAGAATTCCCGCCAAGCGATTCTACGCGGCGTGAATGCTCTCGCCGACGCAGTAAAGATTACCCTCGGCCCCAAGGGCCGCAACGCGGTAATCGAAAAGAAGTTCGGCGCGCCCATCATCACCAAGGACGGCGTGACCGTTGCCAAGGAAATCGAACTCAGCAACCCGCTCGAAAACATGGGCGCGCAGATGGTTCGTGAAGTCGCCTCCAAGACGTCCGACGTCGCCGGCGACGGCACCACCACCGCCACCGTCCTAGCCCAAGCGATCTTCCGCGAAGGCGTTAAGACCGTAGCGGCCGGCTCCAGCCCCACAGCCCTAAAGCGTGGCATCGAGCGCGCCGTCGAAGTCGCCGTTGCGGAAATCAAGAAGCTTTCCCGCGACGTCAAGGGCGAAATGATCGCCCAGGTTGGCACCATTTCCGCCAACAACGACAAGCAGATCGGCGGCATCATCGCCGAAGCCATGAAGAAGGTTGGCAAGGATGGCGTGATCACCGTCGAAGAATCCAAGACGATGGAGACCACCCTCGAAGTCGTCGAAGGTATGCAATTCGACCGCGGTTATCTTTCCCCCTACTTCATCACCGATCCAGAGCGCATGGAGTGCATCCTCGAGGACGTTCGCATCCTCATCCACGAGAAGAAAATCAGCTCCATGAAGGACCTGCTCCCGTTGCTCGAGCAGACCGCCAAGATGGGCAAGCCCCTCTTGATCGTCGCCGAGGACGTCGAAGGCGAAGCGCTCGCCACTCTCGTCGTCAACAAACTCCGTGGCACCCTGCAGTGCGCCGCCGTCAAGGCCCCAGGCTTTGGCGATCGCCGCAAAGCGATGCTCGAAGACATCGCCACCCTCACCGGCGGCAAGGCCATCACCGAAGACCTCGGCATCAAGCTCGAGAACGTGAAGCTTGAGGATCTCGGCCGCGCCAAGAAGATCACCATCGACAAGGACAACACCACGATCATCGAAGGCGCCGGCAAGTCTGCCGACATCGAAGGTCGCGTCAAGCAAATCCGCGCGCAGGTCGAAAACACCACCAGCGACTACGACAAGGAAAAGCTCCAGGAGCGCCTTGCCAAGTTGGTTGGGGGCGTTGCGGTCATCAAGGTGGGCGCGGCAACCGAAACCGAGCTAAAGGAAAAGAAGGCTCGCGTCGAGGATGCCATGCACGCTACTCGCGCAGCGGTCGAAGAAGGCATCGTAGCGGGCGGCGGTACAGCGCTCCTGCGCTGCATCAGCGCCATCGACAAGCTCAAGTTGCAGGACGACGAAGCGGTCGGCGTCGGCATCGTTCGCCGCGCGCTGGAAGAGCCAGCCCGTCAGATCGCCCTCAACGCTGGTCACGAAGGCGCCGTTGTCATCGGCAAGATCCGCGAATCGAAGGACGACAACTTCGGCTTCAACGCGGAAACCGGTGAATACGGCGACATGGTCAAGGCCGGCGTCATCGATCCGGCCAAGGTCACCCGTTTGGCGCTGCAGAACGCAGCCTCGATCGCGGGCCTGATGCTGACGACCGAAGCCCTAATCGCTGAAGTGAAGGAAGACGACAAAAAGGGCGCCGCAGCAGCAGGCGGTCCCGGCGGCCCAGGCGGCATGGGCGGCATGTACTAAACGCAGTAAGGCGTCGCACCGACGCCTCGCCGTTGTAGGGGCGCAACACTGTTGCGCCCCATCTCGGCAACCAAGCGATCGCAGGACGGGCTTCCACCCGTCCCGCAAAGGGTGGCCCAAAACCGGGCCACCTTTTTTTTGCGTCCGGACCCATAGTATCAGCGCGTTTTTCCCGTCGCACGAAACCCCATTCACCCTGAGCGCAATTCATGTCACACGGAAGTGTGTCCAAGAACACATACAGTCCTGTTTATCAGGTCTAGCATTAGCCTTTGAGGAGGAACAGTGATGTCCACTATAAAAACGATGAAAGCAGCGATTGTCGAAAAATTTGGCGACCCATTGGTTCTGCGAGAAGTTCCCATCCCCGTGCCCGGGCCGGGACAAGCATTGGTGGAGGTCTTGGCGTCCGGCGTCTGTCACACCGATCTACACGCCGTGGACGGTGATTGGCCCGTCAAACCCAAGTTGCCCTTCACGCCTGGTCATGAAGGAGCGGGGATCGTAGTCGCCGTCGGACAGGGAGTAAGCTATTTGAAAGAAGGCGACCGCGTTGGCATTGCATGGCTGCACAGCGCTTGCGGACACTGCGAGTACTGCCTTTCCGGCTGGGAAACCCTCTGCCCGGAGCAGCAAAACTCCGGATATTCCGTGAACGGATCTTTCGCCGAGTATGCCTTAGGGCAGGCCGATTACCTGGGTCGAATACCCAAGAATTTGTCGTTTGTGGATGCGGCCCCTATCCTGTGCGCCGGGGTAACTACCTATAAGGGTCTGAAACAGACTGGGGCCCGCCCGGGCGAGTGGGTGGTGATCTCAGGCTGCGGAGGGCTCGGCCATGTAGCCGTTCAGTACGCCAAGGCCATGGGACTCCACGTCGCGGCAGTGGATCTGGGTCCCGAAAAGATGGCCCTCGCCCGGAAGCTCGGCGCGGAAATCACGATTGATGCTAAAACTCAGGACCCGGTGAAAGAGATCCAAAAGCAGATCGGCGGTGCGCACGGAGTGTTGGTCACCGCGGTTTCCCCGATTGCTTTCAAGCAAGGAGTGGGCATGCTTCGCCGTGGCGGAACGTGCGTGCTGAACGGCTTGCCCCCTGGCGAGTTTCCGGTCTCCATTTTCGAGATGGTCCTGAACGGCTACACCCTGCGTGGCTCCATCGTCGGAACCCGGCTCGACCTGGAAGAGGCCTTGCAATTCGCCGCAGAAGGCAAAGTGAAGGCCACCATCGAGACTTTGCCATTGGACTCCATCAACGACATCTTTACCAGACTCAAGAAGGGCCAGGTCAATGGGCGCGTCGTTCTCGACCTGAAGGCGAAGAACGCCCGCGAAGAAGGGCCTCGCGAGTTAGTCGCCGCAACGCGGTGAAGCGGAATATCTGCGGCCCGTTGCGCGCAGACGGCAGCTCAATCCTGGGCGTGCCCCGAGGAGTGCCGCGCCGCTTCTCGCCAACCAAGCAATCCGAAAGAGGGCGGTCCGGTTTCCGGCCCGCCCTTTTTCTTTGGCCGACGCTGTGCCTAAACACCGATAGCCGTTGCGGCACACAAGCTCCACGCCATTTTCCCCGCCTTATACTCGAGATATGCCCGATGCAGAACAGCGCGCCCTGGCGATCTATGAACTGATTCGCGCAACCAGCGTCGATCGGCCCATCAGCGGCTTCGACAGCGTTGCCGAACTGCTGCGCGTCATGAATCACTGGAAAGAGCAAAATGAGGCGCTCAAGGAACTACATAGCGCACTCCCTGAGGTCTACCTGGCGTTCCTCGCGCACTCCTGCGCATGGATTCGACAGGAACATCGTGCAGAGCAAAATTTTCGGGTGGTCTATACGCTTCAGGACGCCGTTCTGATCTGTCTTCAAGCTGCTCCGAAGCCTCTACCCCCCGAGGTCATTGAACACCTGTTGACTGAACTCCGGCGCGACTCTTCCACTCGCTTCTTCTTCCCTTTCGACCAATTTCTCGCCCTGCTTACGCCCGGCCAGATCACCGCGGCCGCCAGAGCCGAACTCCGCAAACTACATCTACTGCTGGCCCCTAGCGCGACCGGCAAAATCGACAAGCGCCAGCGCAACACCAGAGACCTTGTTGCTGCGTTGATGTATGTCGCGGGAGATGAACAGCTGCCTCCCGGCCGCGGCCCATGGTCACAAATTGTCTTCGACGAAATCGCCCGCATGGACGACATCACCCGCTCGGGCTGGCTGGGATTGCTGGAGCATTGCCATGCCACGGAACAAACCGCGCCCGGCCAGAAATGGACGCAAAGATCCCGCGAGCTGATCAGCGCACTCGGGGAACGCGACGCTTTTGCAACCATGTTCCGCTGGCTTAAGCTGGGGCCGACGCCCGGGCAACCGCCGGAAGCGCGTTCGCCCATTGAAGATTCCTCCTACCAGAAAGGAGTCGTTCTCTGCGTCAGCCTCGGCGACACAACAGAGTCGGCAATCGCGATCGGCGACTTCGGCTTGGCCTGCCTCCGCAAAGTCCCGTTGCTCGGCGCTGTATCGCAGAAAGTCGGCTTCGCGTGCATTCAAGCCCTTGGCGCCATGCAGTGCAACGAAGCCGTATCGCAATTGACCCGCCTGCGCGGGAAAGTCAAATACTCGACGGCCCACCGCCTGATCGAAAAATCGCTGCACCTCGCCGCCGAACGCAGCGGCATGACCGTCGGCGAGTTGGAAGACATCTCCGTCCCGCGATATCCGCTGGACCCCCAAGGTATCGTAGAGACAAAGATCGGCGACTCCCTCGCTGCGGTGCGTCTGTGTGAAGACGGCCGCGTCGTGACCACCTGGCACAACGCCGCCGGGAAGGTGCTCAAGTCGGTCCCTGCGCACATTCGGAAAGCGTTTCCGAAAAAGGTTCGCGTGATTGCCCTACTCGCGAAAGAGGTCGACCAGTCCTACTACTCGCAACGCGCCCGCGTGGAGTCTTCCTTCCTCTCCCCCCGCGATATTCCGCTGGCTCATTGGCAGCGTTTTTTCGTCGACCATCCGCTGTTGGGATTTCTTGGCCGCAAGTTGATCTGGGTCTTCAGCGACACGCAAGGTTGGGAACGCGCGGGAATGTGGACCGAAACCGGCGTGCGCGATTCCGGCGGCAAAATGGTGAACCTCGCCCGAGCAAAAAACGTGCGGCTCTGGCACCCGCTTTCCTACAGCGCCAGTGAAGTCCAAAAATGGCGCGCGCGCGTTTTCACCTCGGGCATCCGTCAGCCGTTTCGCCAAGCCTTCCGAGAGTTCTATCAGGTCACCGATGACGAACGGCAGAGCCGCCTCTATTCGAATCGTTTTGCAGGCGCGTTGCTTCGGCAGCACCAATTCGCTACTCTTTGCAGAGCTCGCGGCTGGAGCTACCGGCTGATGGGTTCGGGTTTCGATGGCGCCAACGTTCCCAGCAAGGAACTCGACCACTGGAACATGCACGCAGAATTCTACGTCGATCTCCCGCCAGACCGCGCCGCCGCGTTGCGCAGAGCCTCGGTCGCCGAACAATCCGGTGCCGGAATCAACATTTTCATCGGCTCCGACCAGGTTCGCTTCTATCGCGAGCGCCACGAAATCCCCATCGACGAAGTCCCAGCCATCGTCTACTCCGAAATCATGCGTGACGTCGACCTCTTCACCACTGTCTGCGCCGTCGGCGACGACGAAACCTGGTCCGACCAAGGCGACCGCGGCACCGGCGTCTTTGCCCGCCGTCTGGACGCCCGAGATTTTTCGGTGGTGACCACCCTGCGCTCCGAGATGCTTTCGCGCGTCCTCCCGCACACCGCCATCGCCGACCGCTGCAAGCTCGCCAAAGGCTCACTCGAAATTCGCGGACAGTTGGGCACCTACCGGATTCAGCTGGTCTGGGGCGGCGCGCTCTTTGAGACTGACAGCGTCACACGCTGGCTGAAAATTCCGCAGAAACTCCTGGACGCCGTCCCGCTCGATCTACGCGCAGTTCCGATCGATCTCGACCCGCGCACAGAAATGATCCTGCGCAAAGCCCACATCCTGGCCGATGACTGGAAGATCGATTCCCCAGAACTAGTCCGCCAACTAATGCCCGACTAAGCTGCAACCCCGCACGGGCAGCACTCTTTTCCCGATCCCAATCCAGCATTCTCCAACGCATCCATCGCCTATGCTTCCCGATTCTGTAGCGGCCGCCTTCCGAGGCGGGCGCTTTTTACCCACCCAACAATCTCATCGCAAGAACCCTTGTAGGGGAGCAGCAATGCTGCGCCCCAGCTTGCCCGGACCAATCCACGCAGCCTCACTGGTTTTTCTTCCGCGCCCTGCGCGAAGTCTCACTTCAACTTCTGCTCCAGCTCCACCCACCGCGCGTACAACTCATCAATCGCCCTCTGCGCCGCTTCCAATTCCAAAGACGCCGCATGCAACCTCGCCCCATCGCTCATAATCGCCGGATCCAGTAAAGCATCATGCTTGAGCTGCATCTCCTTCTCCGCATCCGCGACCCGCTGCTCAATGGTCTCCAGTTCCCGATTCTCTTTGTAAGACAATTTCCTCTTCGTAAGCGAAGCCCGCGCCGCGACGGCAACCCCGCCATTCCCACTCGCACGAGGACTCTGCGTCTCCACCGAAGCATTCGTCTTCCCTGCGGCCTTCTGCGACCTCTGCCACTCCTCCCACTGCTGATAATCCGCAAACCGCTCCGCCCCACCCAACCCATCGAGACCCAGCACGACGGTAGACACGCGATCCAGCATGTACCGGTCATGCGTCACAAGCACGAGCGCCCCGCGATACTCCAGCAAACTTTCCTCCAAAATCTCCAAAGTCGGAATATCCAGATCGTTGGTCGGCTCGTCCAACAGCAACACATCCGCGGGCTGCAGCATCAACTGCGCGATCAAAACCCGCGCTCGCTCTCCCCCCGACAATCGCCCCACCTTCTGATTCAACTGCTCCGCCGTAAACAAAAATCGCGCCGCCCACCCTCCGACATGAATCACGTTACCCAGATAAATCACCGAATCGCTGTCTGGAGCCAAGGCCCGCCGCAAAGTAACGTCCGGATCCAGTTCCCGATTCTGATCGAAATAAACAATGCGCAACGAATCCGCCTGCCGCATCTTTCCGCCGGTAGGCTTGAGGTCCCCCCGCAAAAGCCGCAACAAAGTAGTCTTCCCGCTGCCATTCGGGCCGACCAACCCGACCCGCATCCCCGAAGTAACAATAAAATGAATATCCTCAAACAAAGTCCGGCCGCCAATTTCGTATCGCACGCCGTCCAAAGTGATCAGCTGTTTCGTCTGCCGCTCCGAAGCCGAAAAATCAATCTTCGCGCTGGTAATTTGCGTCCGCGACTTCATCGCCGCCAATTCCCCAATCATCTCGTGCGCATTATCGATCCGCGCTTTCGACTTCGTAGTCCGCGCCTTGGGCCCCCGCCGCAACCAATCAATCTCCGTATGCACGCGATTTTCCAGTGCCTCCTGCCGATTCCGCTGCGCATGCAAATACTCCTCTTTCTTCTCCAAAAACGTGCTGTAATTCCCAGACACCCGCAGCGACCCATCCTCGTAAGCCGGGTTCAACTCCACCACTTCATTCGCCACATTCTCCAAAAAATACCGATCATGACTGACCACCACGCAAGCAAACGCCCCATTTTGCAAAACCGATTCCAGCCACTTGATTCCCGCGAGATCCAAATGATTCGTAGGCTCATCCAAAAGCAAAATATCCGGCGCCTGCACCAAAGCCTCGACAATCGCCAACCGCTTTCGCCAGCCACCCGACAACTTTGCTGCCGCGGCATCCAGGTCCGTAAATTGTGCCCGCCCCAAAATCTCCGCGATCCGTGTAAGCCTCTCCCCCTCGGTCACATGAGCCCGATCCAACGCCGCGTCGATCACCGATCGGATCGTCACGCCCTCCTCAAACTCCGAAATCTGTAACACCGTCCCAACCCGCGTCCCCTTGCGAATCGCGACGTCCCCAGTATCCGGATTCACCCGCCCCTGCAAAATCTCCAAAAGGGTAGACTTCCCCGCCCCATTTGGCCCAATAATCCCTATCCGCTCCCCCTCCGAAACGGTAAACGAAATATTCCGAAACAATGGAGCAACCCCATACTTCTTCGACAACCCCTGCGCGCTAAGTATCGGTGGCAATGTTTTTGCTCTTTTCTAAAATGAGCCCATTCCAGAATATCAGCACACACGAACGAACACTAAGTTGGGTGCTCCTTCCTTACTTCCTTACTTCTTTGCTTCCTCGCCTCGCCTTGTTATCCTCCCGCCCTTGACGACCCCCACACTACCCCGCCGCCTCAACCTCTTCGACGCCACCATGATCGTCATGGGCGGCATCGTAGGCTCCGGCATCTTCATCAATCCCTACGTAGTAGCCCTGCGCGTCCACACGCCTTTCCTGATCCTGGGAGTCTGGATCCTAGGCGGCGTCCTAGCCCTCTTAGGCGCATTCATCTGGGCCGAGCTAGCAACGCGCATGCCCGGCGCCGGCGGCCAGTATCTCTATCTCCGCGAGGCCTACCATCCCAGCGTCGCCTTCCTCTACGGCTGGGTCCTACTCCTGGTCACGCAAACCGGCGGCATGGCTGCGGTAGCCGTAACTTTCGCCAAATATTTTCGCGAGATCAGCGGCTCAACAGCCGGCGATGGCCCAATCGCCGCCGCAGCCCTCCTAGGCCTAACCGCCATCAATTGTCTAGGCGCACGCGCAGGCAGCAACGTGCAAAGCCTGCTCATGCTTCTGAAAGCCGGCGCAATCATAGCAATGGTCGCTCTAGGCCTCTGGCTAGGCGGTGGAGCAATCCATCCTCTGCCGCTACTCGATCGCCCTATCTCCTTCGGCCTGGCCGGCGCCATCGGTGCCGCGATGATCCCCATCGCCTTCGCCTACGGGGGCTGGCAGACCGCCACCTTCGTAGCCGGCGAAATGCGCGACCCAAGCCGCGAACTCTCTCGCGGCCTGATCGCAGGAGTGTTAGGAGTAGTCGCCCTCTACCTCTCCGTAAATTTCGTCTGCCTCCGCGTCCTGGGACCCGCGGGACTAGCCGCGACCCACACCCCAGCCTCCGCGGTAATGCGCGCCGCGCTAGGCGACCGTGGCGCCCAATGGATCGCCGTAGGCATCGCCATCTCAACGCTAGGCTTCCTAAGCCAGGGCATCCTCACAGCCCCACGCGTCTACTACGCCATGGCCCGCGACGGCCTCTTCTTCCAAAGCGTAGGCTACCTCTCCCCCAAGACCGGTGCCCCTGTTATCGCCATCCTCATCCAAGGCGTAGCCGCCACAGTTATCGCGCTCTCAGGCCGTTACGAACAAATCCTCAACTACGTCGTCTCCATCGACTTCATCTCCTTCGCCCTGACCGCCGCGACCGTCTTCGTCTTTCGCCACCGCGAACATTCCTCGCAGGTTTCCGGTGTAGCGGCCGCCTTCCGAGGCGGGCGCATTTCGGCCTCCTCCCCCACCGCGAACGACACCGCACCAACGATCCCAGAAGCCACCGACAATCCCTCGACCACTGGTAGCGCCGGTTCACCCCGAGCAGCGCTCAACGATGCAAAGGGCATCCCTGCCGGCTCTTCGCGCAACGCCGCGATCTATCGAGTCCCCGGCCACCCATACACCACAGCCGTATTCGTCCTGGCCTGCGCAGCAATCGTAGCCAGCACAATCTGGACCTACCCAGCAAACAGCGTCTTCGGCTTCGTAATTCTAGGCGCCGGAATTCCCGTATATTTGTACTGGAACCTCAAAGCACCATGCGTTCCCGAAGCCCGCAAGTGATTTTTTGAAGGTGTATGGGCTCGGTGATTTGGAATTTGTAGGGGCGGGGCTTGCCCCGCCCGGCTGGGCCACAACTGAACAGCGAGAACGTTTTCTCTTCAGGAGTCCGGGGCTTCAGCCCCGGCAATAACTCGTCTAAGGACGTGGGCTTTAGCCCCTGAAGAGAGCTTTTCGCCCGTGCTGTTCCATTTTTCGCAACCCAAGAAACCGTTTCGCGCCAAACGGATGATCGCCACCACATGAGACAAAAACAATCTGACTACATGCAATGGGCCAAGCTCCAGAGTAAAGCCCGCTACAACCTAGCCACAAGCGGCGTAGCCGCCTACCCGCTCAGCGATCTCCCCGTCACCATAGACCAACTCGAAATCAACGGCGACCACACCTATGGCTACGCCCCGCTACAACAAGCGATAGCAAAAAAAGCCGGCGTAGACCCCGACAACGTAGTAGCCGCGGCCGGCACCTCAATGGCCAACCATCTAGCCATGGCCGCGCTAATCGAGCCAGGCGACGAAGTCCTGATCGAGCACCCCGCCTACGAACTGCTGGTCTCCACAGCCCAATATCTCCAAGCTCAGGTAAAGCGCTTCCCGCGCCGCGAAGAAAACAATTTCGCCCTGGACTCCGCCGAAATCCGCCGCGCCATCACTCCCAAAACGAAATTAATCGTGGTAACCAATCTCCACAATCCCACCAGCGCGCTAACGCCCGAATCCACACTCCGCGAAGTCGGCGACATAGCAAGTAGCATCAAAGCCCACATTCTGGTAGACGAAGTCTATCTGGACGCCGTATACGAAAACACCCCCACCACCGCATTCCACCTTGGCAAAGAATTCGTAGTTACGAACAGCCTCACAAAAGTCTACGGCCTAAGCGGCCTCCGCTGCGGATGGATCCTCGCCCAGCCCGACCAAGCCCGCGCCATGTATCGCCTCAACGACCTATTCGGCGCAGTCCCACCCCACCCCGCGGAACTCCTAAGCGTAATCGCCTTCCAAAATCTCGACCAAATTCGCGCCCGCGCCCGTGCAATAGTAGAAGCCGACCGCGCCCTACTCTCCGCCTTCTTCGCCTCCGACCAAGCCCAAGCTTTCGCAGCAATCCACACCGACTTTGGCACCACCACATTCCCCCGCCTGAAAAACGGCAACGTGGACACCTTCATCACCCGCTTACGCGAGCAGCAAGAAACCTCCGTAGTCCCCGGCCACTTCTTCGACGCGCCCGATCACTTCCGCATCGGCATGGGCGTAAACACCCAAATGTTCGCCGAAGGACTCCGCCGAATCGCCCGGTCAACCCAAGATTGACCCTAAGTGCTCCCTCCCCCATTACCTTGAATTGTCCCTCCCATTACTTGTAGGGGCGGGGCTTGCCCTGCCCGGCCGATGCGTCTTGACGCAATTTCCGCTCCCAGCCGGTAGGTGCCAACCCAATTGCGGCCGTTCGGTGAGATCGCACCAAATCGCTAGGCAAACATCGTAACTCCCCTCCCCGCATCCAATCCCCCAATGAGAATCGTCTCCCTAAACCTAGGCCTCCCCCGCGATGTCCTCTGGCACGGCCAAACCATAACCACCGGCATCTACAAACACCCCGTCCAAGGCCCCGTCCGCGCACGCAAGCTCGATCTCGACGGCGACCGCCAAGCAGACCTGACCGTCCACGGCGGCGAACACAAAGCCGTCTACGTCTACTCAGTCGAGCACTACGCCTACTGGAAGAAAAAACTCCCAGGCCGCGAATTATCCCCAGGCATTTTCGGAGAAAATTTCACGACCGAAGGCCTACTAGAAACCAAGGTGCACATCGGCGACCGCTTCGCCATCGGCTCCGCCGAATTCACCGTCACGCAACCTCGCCTACCCTGCTACAAACTGGGCGTCCGCTTCGAAGCCGACGACATGGTAAAAAAATTTCTGGCCAGCCGCCGCACCGGTTTCTATTTCGCGGTAACCAAAGAAGGCCAAGTCGCCGCCAACAATGAAATCAAGCCGTTAACCAGCAACGCTAACGGCATCACCATCGCCGCCTTCCTCGAACTCTACCTCGCAAAGAAATGGACCTCCGCCGACACCGTCTCGGTCCAGAAACTCTTCGACCTCCCCTCCCTACCCAACGACTGGAAACACTACTTCCTCGCCCGCCTTCAAGACGCGCATCCTGCCTCCCTTTAGCGCAGGGCGGAATCCGCGTAGCCCTGCGGCTTGCCTCGTCAAATTCGCACTTCTTCCTCTGTAATCTTCGCCTGTTATCCTCGCCCGGCGTCCTTGTCGCCCTGTTCACTTCGCCACGGTCGTTCGAATACTCATCTAGTTACTCTTATCATTTTAGTTGACAATAGCCCTAATGCCTGCTACCGTTTCCCATGGACTCCAGGCTCAGAGCATTCCTTCGATCTCCTCGCATGTCTGCCCGTCCCCTTAGCACCCACTACTTAATGCCCTGCGCCCATCATTTACTAACCTCTTTAGAATCCGCACTTCCAAGAAATGCTCCCGTAACTTCTGCAGAATCCGCACTTCCGAATTCATTAGACTTAAAGTCCTTTGGAATCCGCACTTGCGAAAAAGGGTGGGGGGAGGGGGTGAACTGTTAACTAGCCAAGTTCGTTGCATCTTCGACGGCAACCGCGGGGGCGATGGCCCTCGACGAGGCAACTCAATGGCTCTAAAATCATCCTAATCGTTGGACTTAGCCTAATAGGACCACCAGCACGGAGCAGAGCAGCCATGACTGAACGCTCAGACCAATTCGCGACCGTTGAAGAAGCCGTCGAAGAAATTCGCCAGGGACGCATGATCGTCCTCGTCGACGACGAAGACCGCGAAAACGAGGGCGACCTCACCATGGCCGCCGAAAAAATCACCCCCGAAGCCATCAACTTCATGGCCAAGTACGCCCGCGGCCTGATCTGCCTACCCCTGACCGAAGACCGCTGCGACGAGCTCCACCTTCCGCTCATGTCCCCGATCAACACCTCGGTCCACGGCACCGCCTTTACCGAAGCTATCGACGGCCGCCTCGGTGTCACTACCGGCATCAGCGCCTCCGACCGCGCCATCACCATTCTCACCGCCATCGATCCAAAGACCCGCCCGCTGGATCTCGCCCGCCCGGGCCATATCTTTCCACTGCGCGCCCGCAACGGCGGCGTGCTCGTCCGCGCCGGCCAGACCGAAGCCAGCGTCGACCTCGCGCGCATCGCCGGGCTGAACGCCTCCGCAGTCATCTGCGAAATCATGAATGAAGACGGCACGATGTCGCGTATCCCGCAACTCCACGAATTTTGCCGCCAGCACGACCTGAAAATGCTCACGGTGGCCGACCTGATCCGCTACCGCATGCAGCACGAGCGGTACGTCCGTCGCGTCGCTGAAGCCGTCCTACCCACACGCTTCGGCGATTTCCGCATGATCGCGTATTCCAGCGACGTCGACCACGACCAGCACGTCGCGCTTGTTCGCGGCGACCTCGAGGGTCCAACCCCTGCGTTAGTCCGCGTCCACTCGCACTGCCTCACCGGCGACGTATTCGGATCCATCACCTGCGATTGCTCCGAACTGGTCTCGCGCTCCCTGACCGCCATCGCCAAGGAAGACCGTGGCGTCTTTCTCTATCTCCACCACACAGGCCGCGGCTTCGGCATCGAAACGCCCGAAGCCCCCGGCTCTCTGCCCCAAATCCATTTCCACAAGCGCGGCCAGCTCGATCGCGAACCCGCCCGCCAGCGCATGGTCCAGCACGAGAGCGGCATAGGCGCCCAGATCCTCATCGACCTGGGCCTGAAAGATATTCGCGTCCTGACCAATCACCCGAAAAAAGTAGTAGCCCTGGAAGGCTACGGCATCCGCATCGCCGACCAAGTCCCGCTCCACATAATCACCCCACGTCCAACGCACCAAACCCTCTGACTATGCCCGCCAACGTTCACTGCGGTTCTTCGTCGGTTTCAGGAGCGGCAGGAGTATCAGCAGGTTTCTCAGACGTTGGAACTGCTTTCATGAAAGATTTCGCAGGCGGCGAAGTCTCCTTCGCAGGTGACGCCGCCTTTGCGCATCCCTTGCAGCTGGCTGGACTGGCGCCTGCCGGAGCTCCGCCGGGCTTGCTCGCGGCGCCGGGTTTCGACGCCGTGGCGGGCCGCCCGGCGATCAAATACTTGCGCATTTTATCGAGGCGCTTTTTGCCGATGCCGCGAATCGCGAGCAAGTCATCGACGCTTTTGAATGGCCCGTACCGATTTGCGCACCTGCAAGATTATGTCGGCGGTAGCCGGGCCGATGCCGGGAACCAGCTGCAACTGTTCCGACGTCGCCGCATTGATATTGATCGGCTGAATTGGCGGCTTCTTGGTAGCAGCGTAGATATCCTCTGTAAGCAAAAACGCGGAGGCCAAGAGCCATGACAGTAAGATGGCGCGAGAGAGGACGATGTTCGGAACAAGCGGCGCTTTCATAGCCGCATTTAGTATAACAGTTATGTTATTTAATAAATAACATCGACTGAAGAGCCCGGACCAAATAAAACAGGTCTCGCCGCCGCGAGCTCCAAACGTACAAGTACGCAACCCGGTGAGCCTCAGAGCTGGTTGCCCTGCGCGTCGTAGACTTCGAGGTCGCCAAAGAGCTGGGCTTGGTCTTCGATCTTGGTCCGGTCGCCGACAACTACGATCTGCATGTTGGCGGAGTCGAAATATTTGCGAGCGGTGGCGAGCAAATCGGCGGGCGTCAGCGCGCGAACCTTTTCGCGATACGTCTCGAGGTAATCGTCGGGCAGGTCGTTGAGCGCGACCGTGGCGAGCTGGGTGAGCAAGCCGTCCTGCGTGGCCAAGCCCATGGAGAAGATGCCGCTGAGATAATTTCGCGCGTCGGCAAGTTCCGGCTCCGGCACCGGCAGCGACCTCAGCTTGTCGAGTTCGTAGAAGATTTCCGTCAGCGACGCGGCGACTACATCGTTGCGCACCGCCGCTGAGACCGAGAAATAACCATGTTGCCGAAACGCATTGACGCCGCTACGCGGACTGTACGTGTAGCCCTTGTCTTCGCGAATGTTCATCACCAGCCGTGAATTGAAGGCGCCGCCGTAAAGGCTGTTGGTGAGTCCCAGCTTGACCCAGTCCGCATGTTTGCGCGTGATCGCGTGACATCCGGCGAGGATTTGCGTTTGCACTGCTCCGGGAACATGTACGAGGTACACGCGCCGCCCCTTGGGTTGGGCCGGCGCGGGAACGGCATTGGCAATGGGCTTCTTGCCGGTCCAGCCGTCGAAAGCTTTCTTGATGGACTTCAACATACTAGCGGTGTCGAAGTCGCCGACCATCACCAAAAGCGCATTTTCCGGCGTGTAAAACTCGCGATAAACCTGCGTGAGATCGGAACGCTTGTAGGCGGCCACTTGCGCTTCCGTCGGGGCGACGGTGGCGTACGGATGCGCTCCAAACAAAACCTTGCGCAGGCGCTCACTGGCCAGAAAACTCGGTTGCGTCCGATCGAGTTTTACTTCTTCGAGTTTTTGGCGGCGTTCGCGCTCGAACTCCGGCTCCGGGAAGGCCGCTTCACGCGTCAACTCATTGACGAGGCTGAGCAGCGGCTCAGCGAGTTCCGACAGACCAGCGAAACCGATCCCGATGGTGTCCGCGCCAGCACTGGAGGAAAGGTCGGCGCCGATGCGACGAAGGTCTTCTTCGATCTGACGGCTTACTCGCCGCGTCGTCCCGGTGCGTACGACCGTTGCAGTCATTTCCGCGAGGCCGGGTCCGCGATCGACCACCGCGGCGTTGCCGGAACGGAAAGAGAGTTGGCCGTGAAATTTCGGAATGGCGTGCGATTCCGCGAGAATCACTTCCAGGCCATTCGACAAGCGCGCTTTGGTTCGCTTCGGCCAGCTTACCGGGCGTTCCGGCGACAATGCCGGCGCTTCCGTGGGCAATTGGGCTGTTCGAGTGGCCACTATGCGGCCTCCTTTGCGGCGGCCTTTATGGGGGTGCGGAAGACCACGGCGCGGTTCGCCGGATGCAGATACATTTTAGCTACCGCTTGAATTTCCTCGCGCTTCACGGCGAGGAAGGCGTCGAGAATTGAGTTCACGAGTTGCGGCTGGTTGTCGAATAGCGTGAAGCAGGCGAGCAAGTGCATCAGACCGTAACGCGGCATGCCACCGCGCCCACCTTCGAGCGTGGAGTAGTAGTCGGAGCGCCATTTTACCTTGAGCTGTTCCAGCTCGTCCTCGCTGATTCCGTACTCCTGAACGTCGTGAATCACGGCGTCGAACGCGGTCAGCGTTTTCTCGGCGGAATATTCGGGCTTGTGCAGGATGCGCGTCACCATCTGCGTCGGGCCGTTGTAGCCGAAGATGTCGTCGATGCCTCCATCGGCTTCGACCGCGATCTGCTTTTCAAGAACGAGTTCGCGATGCATGCGGCCTGCGCGGCCACCGTGCAGGGCCTGGTCGAGGAGCGCCATCGCGCACCAATCGGTAGTGCGGCGTTCCGGAATGTTATAGCCGATGGCCATGGCCGGAAGCGTGCCGAATTTTTCTTCCACTTCTCCACGGCGCTCTTCTTTTTGTTCCGGCTCGCGAGGATCGGCGAATGGGGGTGGCGGGCCGGCAGGAATGTCGCCGAAATATTTTTGCGCCAATGCCATGCCTTCGTCCGCTTTCACGTCGCCGAGCACCAGGAGAACGGCATTGTTCGGCACATAGTAGGTCTTGAAGAACGCTTGGACGTCAGCTAGATCGGCGGCGTCGAGATCGGCGAAATCGCCGTAGAAATTGTGGGCGTTGGCCCAGTTGCGAAATGCCACCGGCGGTAGATCGAGCCACGGGAACCCGCCATAGGGCTGGTTCATCACGTTGACGCGCACTTCTTCTTTCACGACATCGCGCTGGTTGCGCAAGTTTTCGTCGTCTACCTGGAGCGCGCGCATGCGGTCTGCTTCCAACCACAAAACGCGGTCAAGTGCGTTGGAGGGCACGGCCTCGTAGTAGTTCGTTACATCGTAATGCGTCGAGCCATTCAGCAGGCCGCCGCTGGAGTTGATCAGTTTGATGTGCTGCATCTTGGGAGCATTCGCGGAACCCTGAAAC
>Ga0210399_10000079_pt1 | contig 68939 bp, 127 predicted proteins | sample IncBWC14MmetaG_FD_150865 | JGI IMG/M metagenome (GOLD analysis project Ga0210399, IMG submission 150865) | Forest soil microbial communities from Barre Woods Harvard Forest LTER site, Petersham, Massachusetts, United States - Inc-BW-C-14-M | ecosystem: Environmental > Terrestrial > Soil >...
TATTGCTCGTGTTGGGCTCAAGCCCACCCGTGGCCGTCCATGTATAAGTCCAGTTGAGACCGTATACGATATTGGCAAAGGTTGCCTGCAACCCCATCGCGTGGGTATACTGAGCAGCCTGTGTCACAATGAGATTGGAGACGGCCTGGACTGTCTGCCGCGCCGTAGCGAAGGTTACGCCCCCGTCTTGCGACAGTACGAATTGCCCGACGCCGTACCCTCCAGCGACCACAAACTTGATGGCGTAGTGCGTACCCGAACTTGAGATGTCGCCCGCGTAGCTGACATCCGGTTGCGAGAGCGTGAGCTGTCCTGCGCCAGCGCCACCGCCCGGAACGATAGCCGAAATCGCGACGGCCACCGAATGTGAGCTCGAGTGGAAGCCATCGAGCGGCGCGTTACGACACTGCACACTGCTATATCGGCTCGAGAGGTCACTTCGGCGATCGATGCCCCAGATCGCGAGAAGATTTTGGTCGAGCGTGATCGCGCGGATCTGCGCAGGGGTCGGCAGGGTTTGATTTTGCTGCGTTTCAACTTGCAGCATGGCCGGCATAGCAACGGCCGCTTGCAATACGCTTTTGGGCGTACCGATCGACGAGGCTTCCCCGACGATCACCGTGTCATGAGGGATCGAGATCGGCGCGTTGATGCGGTATGCCCCGGCCGGATCGTTCGGGACATAGACCGTGCCCCCCGCGGCATTTGCTGCCGCGATTGTCGCATTGATAGCGGCGACGTTCTGCGTCGGTGTGGCAGCGGCGCTGGCGCCTCCCGCAAACGCTGGATTTGTGATCGAAAAGAGAGGGGCGGAACCTGTTGCTCCGGTTGCCCCGGTAGCGCCAGAGCCGGTAGCGCCAGTTGCCCCGACTGCGCCAGTAGCGCCGATCGCACCTGTAGCCCCGACTGCTCCGGTTGCGCCTGCGCCTGTTGCTCCGGGGGCACCAGTTGCGCCCGTCGCTCCCCCTGGTGAACCGGCCGGACCCGTCGCACCGGTAGGGCCGGACGCACCCCCGCCGATGCCGCCGATGGCTACGCGAGCACGGAGCACATCGAGCTGGGGATTACCGGGGGGGCCGTTGGCACTCAATCAAACCTCTATCTCGGCGTCTTTGGCGATAGCCTCTAGTGCGGCGAGTCGCGCTATCTTCCAGCGCATCTCCACGTCGGCGGCTTTTACTGCCGCGCTGAAGTCGAAGCGGCCATCTCGTCTGATTTGTTGCAGTAGATCGTCGTAGGCGGCCTTGATGGTGTTCGCCTGATCGACGAGAAGCTGCGTTTGTCTCGACAAATTCATCGGCGTTTTAGATACGTCTTTGAATTTACGACAGCTGTTTGATGCTCAGCGTCGCCGAAACCGAATGCGTTCCTCCGGCAATGACCGTCATCGTCAACGCCGTTGAGTTGCCGGCCGGATTGATGACCGACAGAACTTGACCAGCGACGAGGTTGTTGATGATGGTCGATCCGAAGATCTGGTTGGTGCCCGTTGCTCGACCAACGACTGTGCTGGCCAGACCGACCCCAGCGAGCGCGAGCTGCAGCTGTCCGGCTTCGGTGATGCTCGCCTGCCACGTGACTTCGTAGACGCCGACGTTTGGGAGAGTAAACGTCGATGCTGAAGCGCGCGTCGGCGGGGAGAGCCCGGCCGTCGGTCCGGTTTGCGGAAACTGAATCGCCGCGCCTACGGCGATGGTCGACGCGTTGTCGCCGGGCATGAGCGCGAAGAAGGAGGCGAAGTTGACGATCGCCCCTCCGCCTGCGGCTCCCGTTGCGCCTGTTGCTCCTCCAGGTGAGCCCGCTGCGCCGGTTGCTCCGGTTGCACCCCCCGGCGATCCTGTTGCGCCGGTCGCCCCCGACTGCGGCTCGTAGGAGATCGAAACACGCGCACGGCGAACAAGAAGTGTCGATTTCATCGTTGATTCCTTGAATGTTTGCGGATTTGTTTCAAATTCGCAGAATTACGTCGGTGGCGCGCAGCAACCGAGCATCGCGACCCAACCCCCGCCTACTCCAGCGTCGTTCGCCCAAAAACAGATGGCGAACCCCCCCGGCTCTCCGGCGGTGATGATGACGTCGGCGCCCGAGAAGTTGATCAGCTTGCCGTCGCTCGTCCCGATGTTGACTTGGTTGGCGCCGTCGCAGTTGATGAACCCGACGTGGTAGGTGTCCTTCTGGCCGTTCGCCTTCGTGAGGAACGACGACGGTGGCAGCAAGAAGCGGAGGTTTCCCGCACCGTTGATCGCGTAGAGCTTGCCGTATAGCGTCGGAATGACGACGCTTGTCGGGACGACGTGATCGAAAAGCGTCGTGTAACTGAGGCGAGCGAACGTCCGAGGGTCAGCGGGGGGTCGCGGGCGCATTAGACGAAGGCTACCACGAAAAAGTCACAGCTGTCACCCGCGTCACTTTTGTGACGGTGACAGCGACAAATTCGGCGTCGGCAACGACAGATTTGTCGGCTGTATCGTCTGATTTTGCGGCGAATTTGATTGACGACGGCCGGCTACTGCGACTCCGCCGGCTGCTCCTCCAGCAACTGCGGCGATGACGAGCAACGTCAAGATACGCAGCGACGGCACGCTCGCGACGCGCGCGATCGACAACCGCATCGCAGCGTCGGCGAGCATCTTCGCCGTTTCCGCTTGCTTTTTGGCGACGTCTTCCAGACGCGCGATGCGGTCGTCGAAGCCGTCGACGAGACGCCTATCGATCTCGACATGGCGGATGACTATGTCGAGTTTCCCTGAGATGGCTGCGAGACGCTCGTCGGGCGTCACCGGCGAAACAGGCGGCGTCGTCACACGGTTCAGCGTTTCACAAAAGAGAAACGCCGTCAACGCGTTGGCGCTGGCGGCGTTTGAGACGTAGACGAGACGATACGAGTTAGAGCGTGAGCACCCACTCCGTGATGATTCGCGAGCTGTCCTGCGGCGCGCCGCTCGAGTAGCAGACCGGTTCCGGCGGCAGCGAGGCGATCTGGCGGCTCTTCGATGATTGCCGTCGGCGGTCGGCTACCGCACGCGGCGAGAGCGAGCGTGGTAATGACGATTGACGGTTTCATGGCTTTCCTTATTTAGAGCTATTGAGCCGACTAGGGTAGCGGGGCGATGACTGGCCAGAATGAGCCGCTACCGATCGAGTTACAGTTGACCGCCTCAGATGAGGCTAACCAGTGGTCCGTAAACACGCTGATCAGCGTAGCGCCGGTGAAGGACGAACGAGTCGCGACCAGATTCGTCGGACAGGCGCCGCCTCCTAGACTTCCGGACCACGCCTCGTAGTCCGTAGGGCCGTTCTGCAGCGTGCCTGTTTGGGAGGACAGAAAATGCACGGCCGACGTGACCACACCCAAGTACGCAATCTGCGATCCAGCGGAGGACGTGCCAGGGTAGAGCTGCCAGCGGCCATCATTGTAGTGGGTCGGGTCTTGCGGTGGCTGCCAAGTGCAGGCGGTTGGCGGGTTGACGAACGAGCAGTTTTCGCCGTTGAGCCCTAGATTCACTGGGGTGTCGTGGCCATCGACGTTGTCAAATCCATGGGTCATATACCGCGTGGGCGAACTCGGGCCAATGAAGTTGTTCGCAACGAACGCAGTCGGGAAACCTAGCGGCCAGATGATTTGCGATCGGTTGGAGATACAGTTAGTGGACCACGTCGTGTGCCCGCTAGGGGTACCAGTCTCGGTGCCAAGACAGCCGAACGTGTACGGCGGCCCCATGTTGAATGCGACGTTGAACTCAAATCCGAACACCTGCGCCTGAGAGCTTCGAGTAATACCGAGTCGGCCGTCAGTGCGCGTGTAGATGTGCCACCCAGGATTGGCGCGGTTATAGAGCGTTTGCATGTCGCAGTAGCCAGAAGACGAACACAAGTTCGTGGCGTTCCAGCGTTGACCAACGCTATAACGCAATGGCTCGAAGTCGACCTCGTTCCCCTCGACAAATGAGTCGCCCACAGCAGTGAGCACGTATTGCTTAGCCGTTGGCGGCTCGATGAGCCCTCCGTACGTGGCGATATAGCCGGCCGAGTCGGACGTAAGCGCACCGGCCGCCATACGATAATCTTCAGGTTCGACACGAGGGTGCGACGTGTCCTGTAGCGTTTCTGGATGACTGCTACACGCTACGAGCGCGAACGGCAGTACAATGATTGACGTTCTCATAGCGAACCTCCGTTGCAGCCCCTAATCAAGTGGTAATCGAGAAAATAGTGACTCGTCGCGTGAATGGGCGGCGGATTGTTGACGTACCCGTCCTCGACCGCGCAATCAAAGCTTGACGTGCATGATTGAGTCACGCAGTCCAAGTGCCTCTCAATCGTGTTACCGGCTCCGTAATAATAGCCGCAATATACATATCCGAAGTCAAGCGAGGTAACGGACGCGGTCACGATCGTCCCCCAGTTGTAGGAGGCCCATGCAACCCCATACGTGTCCGTGACCGACTGCTCGATATAAAGTGAAGCGTTCGCGGGGCACGAACTGCCAGGCGGCCTAGCGTTGCCCCACACGAAATACTCGTTACTGCCGCTCACATCGCACGTGGGAGTCTCGAACCCGTACATGGAGTCAGGGGCGAAACGCGCAGTGGCGAGTTTCGGATCCCAACTAAACGTTCCCGAACCATGTACGTTGTTGTCGAGATCGTTCGAGAACACCGCAGCATACCAGTTCGTCTGGCTCGGGCAGTCGATGCGGTTACTAGCGAACGCGTTGGAAACACTTCCGCATGCTGCGGTGAGCGTGAAAGCGCAGATTGATAACTTCATAATGTTCTCCTAGCGGGCTGAATGTCCTAGTCCGGACCATCTTGTGCACCACCATCGGTCACCACTCCCCCGTCCCATGGTGCCGGATAGGTGTGGTAGCACACCGGTTCCTGGCACGGCGGCGCCGTCTCCGATGTGCACCCCGAGAGTACGGAGACGACGAGTACTACGACCACAACTATCAGAGTGTCCACCAGACCTCCGCCAACGTTGGGATACCGAACTGCAGGTCCGCCGATATATCACGGCCGCAAGTGCCGTCGTCGATAATGACCTTCGAGAAGCTCATCGCGGAGGCCGCACTAGCGATCGTTGCGTCCGCAGGACCGGACAGCGCCGAAATGTAATTCAATGTCGCCGACGGCGTGCCGTCGCATGACACGTTGAGCCATTCTTGGGAAAAATCGAGCATATTCGGCACGCGCGGAGCGACGTGCGTATTGCTGACGAAAACGCGCGAATTGACGTCCTCTGCGGAGAGCCCCCACGTATCATCGGCTCCGTCGGTGGAGAGCAGGGTGATCTGGAACGTGATCAGATCGCCGGGGTTGACGGCGACCGCGCCGGATCCGCAGGAAGCAGTGGTGCGGTTGTCGAGCGCGTAGGCCATCATGTACCAGCCATCGCTCGGATGCGGTTGACAGTCCCAACGCGATCCGAACTGGATGAACGGCTGGACGATAAACGTGCCATCGAAAGAATGGATACTCGCCCAGTACCCGACCTCATGGTCGCCACCGGTTGGCGGAACTGGAGGCACGGTCATTTCCGCGTACACGAATTTCCACATTTGCGGGACCTGCGTCGGCTGACCATTATAGGTGTCCGGCGGCGTCTGTTGCATGGATAGCCACTGATGGATGTTGCTCGGCGTGCCAGCGGGTGCCGAATGGTATGGCGGACAGTCGTAGCACGCGACGATGCGCCCTCCGCAAAAGCACGACGAGGCCGAGGCCTGTGACGCTACCTCCCCATCGGTTGGCGACGTCGAGGATCCACACGCTACGAGCGTGAGTGCGAGTATTGCGATGAGTTTCATGGTCAGTCCTTCCGTTGTTCACTTGCCGCTCCGCCGCGCGAGCGCGGCGCGCGTGTCATCCCACAGATCGAGAGCCCCGCCGTGGTCCACCCAACACTCAAGCAGCTTCCGCATCTCCGCCAGCTTCCGGGTGAGTCGCTGCACTTCGTGATGTAGTTCGTTCGCGCCCATCTTCACGTTCGCGAGTTCCGAACGCGATTCGTCGCGTTCTCGGGTGAGGCGCTCGACGTCCGCGCGCAGCTCGCCCATCCCTCGCGCGTAGAGTCGGTGCGCCTCGGAGAGGTCGGCGGCGGCCTTGTGCTTCGTCGCTTCGTGCGCGGCGCGCTCTGCGTCCAGCGCGGCACTGAGTCTCGCGATTTCGGCAAGCTGTAGCCCGAGTATGTCCGTCTCCGCCGACGCCGGAGGCTTCGCGCTCTCTGCCAGGGCTGCGCGCTTCAGCAGATCTTCGGTGCTCACCTGGCAAGCGCGCTCTCTCGGGTGCCATCGGCCGCACGCCTGACATTGCACGTCGCGTTCTACTGAGTCGGTCACGTCTTCTGCTCCTTCGCCGGGCCGAGCTGAACGAACGCAGCGCGGCCCTCCGGTAGCGACAGGTTCCTGAGCACGTCGACGGTGCGCTCCAGTTCCGCAATGCGCGCGCCGACAGAGAGGCTACACCGTAGAGCCATGCGAGCTCTACTCCTGTCGGCCCGGTCATATCTGGTGGTCATCACTTACTCTCCTTCGCCAGGGCGCGGTCGAGCGCGTCGAGGACGTCGTCTAATTGGACGCGAAACGCAGCTCGCTCGCGACGTTCGGCTTCGGTAACGAAGTCTGTCAGCGCGAGGACGGCCCTGGCGAGTCGCACGACATCACGGCGTCGATGCGCGCGATTCGGCCCGACGGCGTAATAGGACGCGATCTCGCGAAGCACGGCGATGCGTTCGGGGAGGGTCATGAAGCCCCCCAGCGCTTCGCACTGCGCGGAGAAATCGTCTTTTTTCTTCATGTGCAACTCACTACGACGATTCCGTTGCTCAAACCACAATGCAACGCCATTGCCGCACCGCATGAGATTCCCGCCGCCAGCAAGCAGCCGCAGTCGTACGTCTCTTGGCAGCGGCACCCTTGCGGCATCGCGCGCGCTTCGCCACTGGTGGATGTACCGCCGAGACCCGTCAACCAGCAGTAAGACTGCGGCGCCGAGACGACGGCTTGGTTTGATCCACAAATAGTCGCTACGGGTGTCACTGGCGTGCATACAGGCGCAGCTTCGATAGCGACGTCAGCTTCGGCTTCTTTCTTCGCATCGATGACGTCGATATCAATGACGTCAATGAAAGAAGAATCAATCGAAGCATCGACGTCAGCTTCAATGAAAACGTTAGCTTCAGCGCCGCTGTCATGACGCAACGCCAGCTTCACGTCTCGACCGGCATCGACGACGATTGAATCCGACACGACGTCAGCCGTAACGACATCGTCTCCGACGACACCACCATCATACACAACGCCAAGCTGAAACGGCGCGCCGCCACAAGCCGTCGCTGCGAGACTAATTGACGTCATGACGAGGCTTCGGATTCTTGAAGACGTAACGGCGATCGAATTCGCTTTTCTGATGCCACGTCGCATGACTTCGCCTCGTCTTCTCCCACTCTGCGCTGAACGAGAGTGCCATCAGAGCAACCCCCGCGTCGAAGAGCCAACCGCCGAAAATGAAAAGCAGCCTAAGGCTAGCTGCAGAGGCTGCTTGCCGCCAATTTTTCCGCGACGGCGACGTCTCAGTTTCGTCTCCACAACGACTCATTTGCCTTTGCCTTTGCTCCAGTAGCATGCGTCGGCGATGTCGTAGTAGACGAATGTCCAGCCGTTACGGATGAACCAGAGACGCTCGCGTAGCCTTCGGCGCATCCGACGACCGGCGCATTTCTGGCGGTAGCTCATGCTGCATCCTCGTCTTGCTCGAGAAGTCTCTCGTAAAGTTTGCGCATCTTCTCTGAGACGGACACCGACGCCGCCGCATTCAATTCGTCGAAAAGTTTCGACGTCGACTTGCCGATGATCTTCTCGTCGATCGCCATCTTCGAGATGACGATTCGTTTGATGATGTCATCGGCGGTTCCACGCGCGATCAAGTAGACGATCAAGACGTTGCTCGCCTTCGAGTCGGACCGTGGGATACGCGCTTCGCACTGCATAAGCGTCGACGGGGTGTAATGCAACTCGACGAAGATGCCGACGTCGGCGTAGGCGAGGCTCACCCCGACGCCTAGCGAATCCATCGTTGCGCAAAGTAAGTCAGGCTGCGATGCGACGATGGCCAACCGTTTTTTGACGTCGATGTCGCCGGTAACAACTTCTATTTTTGATTTTAGATGTTGCCTGACGCCTTCGGCGATTGCCGCTGCGATGGCTTTGCGGTAGCCGAAGCAGACGACTTTGCGACCAGACTCGACGTAGCTTCTGACCAAATCGATGGCTTGTGGGATTTTTTGGTCTGCTGCGATGTCGAGCGCCTTCCGCAACGCGCGATCAGACTGCAGCGATTTCGATAGCGAAAACTTTGGCGCCTTGACTTCCACTTCGATGATCTGACGCGTCACCGCCGGCAATTGAATAGACACTTCTGACTTCAGACGGCGAAGCATGAAGAACGAGAGGCGATGACGTAATTCATCTTCGTGACTGCTACCGGAAAAATCCCAAACGTTGCGTGTCGCTTTGATACCCTCCTGAAATATGTCAATCGAGACTTGATGACCGTTGCAGTAGCGAAGGCCAAAGCCGAAGAAGGTTTTGCCGAAGCGGCTTTCGGATAAGACATCGACGGCCGCCCAAAGATTCTTGACGTGACTCGGTTTGGGTGTGCCAGTCAAGCCGATGCGCTGTTGGCAGGTTCGCGCCAAGTCGCGTGCGGCGTTCGTTCGTCGTGACGACGGCGTCATCAGATAATGCAGCTCGTCGACGATGAGCGTCTTCGCCTGCCATACGATGAGCGTCGGAAGCCACGCGTGTAGTATGTCGTAGTTGACGATGACGACATCGACGGAGTTATCGATGATGTCAGTTGTTTTGACGCCTGAAAGAATTCGCGTCGTTGCCGATGGCCACCACTTCTTCAGCTCGTCCAGCCAGTGATTCTTGACGAACGACGGGCAGACAACGACCGTCTTATCTTTGAAGGCGCGAGCGGCGCGAATCGATTGGATCGTCTTCCCGAGCGCCATATCGTCGGCGAGGATGCAGCCCTCGCGCGCATGATCGACCAAGAATTCGACACCAGTTCGCTGATAATCGCGCAAGCTTTCGTAGCAGATGGCGAATGTCGATACGTCTTTAGACGAATCGATTTTGATGTCGCCTGCGACTTCGACGCCTTCGTTTCGCAGACGCGTCGATACACAATCAACGGCGTCGCTGTAGCCGACCCACGCGCGTTGTATAGGCTGCCACTGCATTCCCGGCGTCGACTTGCAGACGTCTTTGACGGTTTCATTCCACGGGCCGACCAACGCGTAGAGGGGGCCGCCGCGATGGCTGATGCGAATCACGGCACCTCCAGTAGCTTCTTGTGGCATAGGCGACACCACGGCGTATCGTTAGATGCTGTAAAATGCGCTCTGCGGCGATGCTCGAGTGGGTGCGGACAGACGCGCTGCGACTCGTCGACCAGCTCAGACAGTAGCTCTAAAAGACGGCGTGCTTTTTCGCAGGCGTTGATGAGCTCGTCGTTGTTGCCGTCGGGCGGAGGTGTGCGAATCATTCTCTCGCCTCTTCCTTCGAGGGGACAAGCAGAAGAAAGACGTCGTCGTTCCACGAGATGGTGACGCAAGTGTCGAGTTGAATCGAGACGGTCTGCCCTAACTTACCGTTGTCGTTGACCCAGCCGGCTCCGATGCGGCGTCCGCCACCACTCGCCTTCGATTTGGCCTTCAGGATCAGATCCGGTGGTCGGCCTTTGAATGCGCCTTCGCTCATCGCTGCTCCTTCATCGCCCGGTCGAGCGTCGCCCGCACCTCTTCGGCCGACGGATCCTTCGCAAGCCGCTCTTTCAAAACGCGTTTCACAATCGACCATTTTTCGTCGTCGACTGGTCGGCCAGAATAGATTGCTTTTATATCGTCAGCCGTCACGATGGTATTGAAGAAAAATGAGATGGCCAACGAAAGCCCATTCTCGCGGTTGTCGACGAGAGTCCGGATTGCGAAACGCTCGTCGGTGTTGCGTGTCGCCGTCATGACTCCTCCCAATCGCGAAAGGTAAACCGCGATGTATAATCATTCGACGGCTTCGCCTTCGGTTTATTCTTCCTCGCCTGTCGCCGCCATTCATGATCGCAATTTTCGCAGCGATTGTCTTCGGCAGGTGAAACAATCGTTGCCGCGTGACGCAATCGAATTCCACATACTGTTTTATCGTCGTGGCGTTTGAAGATGGCGTGCGCCTTGTCGCCGTCGGTGGTGCGGATCCACTTCATGGCGACTCTCTTTCTTTTTGAGATGTTGCATCAGCCTTCTTGCGCATCGTTTTCAACTTTGACGAATTCGTTGCGCATCTCTCGCAGACGAGAAACCCTTCGAGACAGCTAAAGTCGCCGGGCGTTGCCTCGACGGCTTCGCAGACTTCGCAAGTCGCCGCTTCGACGCAAGACGAATCGCGACGATTTTTCAAACCATAGCCGCGTCGCCGCTTCATGCCGTCACCGAGTAGACGTCTTCGACGACGCCACGCTTCTGGATTTCGAGAATGACCGTCTCTTGTTTCATCTGCTTGCAAAGCGTTTCGGCCAACCCTTCCATCTCCGACGTGAAGACATCCTTCGCCGCACCGGAGAAGTCGATGATGATTATTTGAACCGAAGGCTCCGTCACGCGCTTGCCCGAGCGGTCTTCGTAGATGCCCTTCTGCGCTAGGATTGAAGCATCGCCGCTGCGCTTCTGTTTCTTGCGAACCTTCCAGACGATCTCGACGACGTCATCGACGGTGTAGCCGCGCTTCTGTCCGACGTTGAGGCCGACGAAAAGACGCGCCGAGAGACCGCCGCTACTGAGGCGAGTCGTTGGATTCTCGCGAACCGCTTCGTGATACGTCTTCAGTCTCGAATTTTTCGCTGGCGTAAAGCGATGAATCGAGCCATCGGTGTGATGGTGAGTCGCTTCCCCGGCGTAGGTGTGGTGCTTGCTCATAGTTGCTTCTCTACGCTAACGCGACTTTGGGTATGTAGAATGAACTGCTCTTCGCATGAAACGCAGACCCGCGGCCCCTGCAACGTTACTATCTGCGAGGGCATCCACGCGTGCGACCCGTTGTCTGGCGAGGGTTGCGGATCTCCGCAGTACGGGCACTGCACTTCGACGGTCGCGGCTACGATGATCGCGCTCCGTTTGCTCATAGCTGCCTCAACAAAAAGTTGACGGTTTTCTCCTCATCCAAATCGAACGCGGCGAACACCCCCGGCTGCCCACCCCAGCCCGTCTCGCGACGCGCCGTTTGCTTGTTGAAGAACATCGAAGCCGCAGATAGCGCCGCCGTAACATAATTGTCGCCTTCGACGATACCGATTCGATCGTTTGACTTGACCTCGCAGACTTCGAACTGCATACCCTTTTCTTCCTTCAATCTGACGCCTGGTCTGACGGTATCGACGGCGGTCTCTTCAATGTCGCGCCACTTCTTCGACGGCGGCATCGGCTTGGGAATCAGCGTCGCCTTCGATCGGCGAAGCAGCCGGAGCAGCCCGCGGCGCGGTGCGGGGGGAGCGATGCAGTCGCGATGCTCAGGGCGCGCCATCATCGGCTTTCGTTACGTTGCCGTCGAGTAGCATCGCGCTTACGGAAGGCGACGACGGCGTCATCGGCGATGGTGTAGACATCATCATGTAAAACTTGACTGTCGATTTTGCCGCGAAGCGCCGCCGCATAAGTGATAGCGCTCGCCATCGCTTGCGCCCACACACTTCCTTCCTCTGGCGTATCGAAATCAATCATTGGAACCTCAGTGATGGCGTTTGAAGTGGTCGACGAGTAGAGCAGCAGCGAGAAGGCACCAGAAGACGAAGATGGCGTCACTCGCGGTCACGTTCAGTCGCTACTGCCGGCGTCGAAGTGGCGCGTCTCGGGCATCGATGCGATTTTGTTTCGAGCAGCGACGACTCCGAAACAAACAGAGACGACGATGATTGCGACGGCGAAGTCAATAACGAAGCGTCTCATCGCTTGCCCAACCCCGGCATCGTCGTATCGGTGAAGATGTCCGCCTCGAATGAAGCAAAACGCCGCGACGGCTGCTGCGGCCCATTCGGCGGCGCCGTCTTCATTTTCGTCGAGCTCGGCAGCTCATCATCGGCCGACAAGCCGCTGTTCTTGAGCAGCGCCGCGATGGCCTTGCCGGCGCGCGCTTGCAGCTCCACGTCGCCGGTCTCCCCCGCGTGGCTGAAGAGGTCCGAGACGGCGACGAGCGCGCGACTGTAGGCGTTCGGCTTGCGCTTGTTGCCGACGCTGTTGATCGGGATGATCGGCGTCGCCTCGATGCGCCAGGTTGGATGCGTCTCGCGAAGGTGCGCGACTTCGACGGCCGTTTGGGGAGAGATCAAGTCGAACGGCTGGCGGCCGTTGCGGTGGATTGTGCAGCTATAGAGCGTCTCGGTTGTCGTTGTCGCGGTTGTCGATGCCATCGTCTTCTCCGTCGGTTTGAGGTGTATTGTAGAGCCTGCTTGCGGTTTGGTGGCGTCTCCGTCAAGTCTCGGTGGCGAGCGGCGGTGGCCGCCGGGAGAAAGTCACCCGCACGACCACTTGATCAGGCATCTGATTGTGGCCGCCGCAATGCGGTGACACTTCAATCTCTTCTCCCTCGCCCGGTCCGATGGCGAAGGTCTCTTCGAGCATCCTTAGCAAATCTTTGCGGGTGATACTCACGCTGTATGTTCTAATCCGATCCATCGTCGATTCTCCTTTCGTTTTTGAAGTCGCCGCAAGCAGCCGCCGAGCAGTTGTCCCAGCTGGGGGGATGAGTGAGCGCGCCTATGTGGGGAGGGTGGCGTGCTCGCTGGGGATGGTCTGCTCGACGGCTGCTAGCGACGCCGAAACCCGCGAAGGCTTCGGTGATCGCTTTCAGTCAACCGCCTTTCCGGTTCGGGTGGGTCCGAGCACCTTCGACGCATCGGAGGCGACGACGGCGAAGCTGCGGTACGCCAAAGCATAGTCGGCGTTGTAGACTCGCCAGAATCGTTGCGCTCCGCCGCTTGCTTCAGTCCAACCACCGAAGCCGTCGCGAATCATCGGCTTCTTTATCGGTTTCATCGTCGTCGAAGCTCCTCTGTAGAGCGATGCTCGCCGTTGTTGATCGAATAGATATCCGTCTCCCATTCGACGTGGGCACCAACCCGATCAAGCGTGGAGAGCGCTTCGCAGAGTTTGCGGTAAGCCTCCTTCGCAACGAGAGACCCGTTGCCTTCAACATCATACGTGATTGTGACATTGTAAAACGTTACCGATGCCATCATCCCTCCTTCAAGTTGAATCTGACCCAACCTCCGCGGCCGACGAATTCGACGGCGGGCCTCACGACTTCTTCGAGCCACTTGTGCCTACAGTCGCGGCAGCGCTTCACGAGGCGATCCCACTTGACGAGAAAGACTTCGGCTTCGCCGTGACATTCCGGGCAGCACTCGTCTCCGAGGCGTGAGGCGGTCATGGCGAGGCCTTTCTCGCTTTGATGTAGCGCTCTTCTTGGAGCATCGACTCGACCATCCCGAGCCCCCCGAACGTATCGGACGCCCACCGATCCATCGCGTAGCTCAGCGTCATGATCGGCGTACCGTTGTCGTTGTGCGGAGGGACGCCGAGACCGGCTACCGAGCTATCCGTGAAGGGCCAATGTTGCGCGTGCGCGCTACGTCGGCTCATGACGGCCCCGCCACGACGACGCGCGCCCCTTCGGCGACGTCACTCCGATCGTTGAGCCGGCGCGTCACTTCGCTGCTGAACCACGGATGGCCCGGCGACCAGTGCGTCACCCGATGGCGCTTGCCGTCGGTTGACTTGAACGTGAGGCGGTACCGGTAGTAGGTCACGCCTTCGTATTGGCGCGTTTTCATGACCGCGCCATCGCTTCATTGTAGGTGGTATCGATGGCGTCAGCCTTCGCAGGCTTGTGCGTATTCTTAGGCGGCGTCTTCTTGCCCGTCAGCTTCGCAAGGTCGGCCTGCAACTGCTTCTCCGCTTGCGCGCGCAACGCGTCGAGCCGCTTCTCGGCTGCGCTCAAGTCATCGCGTAGCGTTTCGATGGCGGCCGATTCAATCGCGGCTGCTTCGAGAATCTTGTCCAGCTCTTTTGACATCGTCTCATCCCTCCGCGGCTTCCCTCGCCGCAATCAACACCCCGAAGTCGTCGGCCCTTAGGACGACCCTACAAAGAGGGTCGGAAGCCCGTACCGCTAAAGCCTCCAGGATGTTGATTGCGGCGGCCGAAGGTTGAACCCTCGGCTCGCCTACCTCCTTTCGTTTAGAAACCCGCCGTCATGTCCAGCAGCTTCCCCGCCGCGCGGTCAATCGTTGACCGGTCATCCGAGAAGCCGACCGTTTGCGACGCTTCGGTCAACCCAGCGACGTTCGCCCAAAGGGTGTTCGGATCGCCATACCAGTCGACGTGTCGCTCGGCCGTTGCGTAGCCCTCCGCGAGGCGTTGCCGCGAAAGCGGAATCGAATGCGTTTTGGCATACTTCACGAGCGCATCCAACACGTCTTCCTTTTTCGCGCCGAGACGAAGCGACTTCGCGGCGACGATCATTCGCTCTTCCTCGGGCGCAGCATCCGAATACCGCCGCAATTCTCCCTCGAACTGGCGAAGCGCCTTTCGCATCGGATCGCCCCCCGTGTGACGCACGCGGACCTCGTGAACGCCTTCGGCACCCCACACGATATGATTGCCACACACCGCTTGCATGAGGAAGAACGTGAAGACCAGGCTGCTGTCACCGACTTCGCTGTTTCTGACGAAAACGCCGCGCATGAGCGTGTCACTTCCCTTGCCGATGGTGCGGTCCGGCGCGACCAGGAAGGCGAACATGTCGTGATCACTTGCGTACAGACCGGCCGGCGAGATTGAATCGCCAACGTGAATATTGATCTGACCTGGCAAGATGTCAGCGTCGGTCGCGGCGCGGCTTTCGACGCCTTGGATCGCCGGAGTTCGACCGGCCGGATTCTTCCAGCCTTCATTGGTCAGGCCTTCCAAGTAGGCGCAGACTTCCGAGTCCCACACCCGCTCGTATCGCTCACTGAGTGACGCGCGAAGCGTGAGACGGCCATTGGTATGAAAGAGCAGGTCGCGATCGATCCTGTTTTCCTCGCTCGCTTTCGCGAGGCCAACGTTGAGGCAATCCGCCGCGATGCTCGGGGGCAATTCTCGCAAGTAGCCGGCCGGCGCGCCGACAGACCCGGCGAACTGGCCGAAGGCGTAGTGGGTCAGGTGAGCCGGCACACCCCGGTCACCGACGACGACGAGGCTACCGTCGCGGTTTTCGGCGCGGAGGCTTCCAAACTTAGCCTTGACGACTTTGCTACCGGCGCGGCTTGCGAGGCAAGCGGCTTTCATGTCGCGGAGATTCCAGAATCGTTCGTCTGCCGGGCGCGACGCCCATTGAGACGATGCTGCGTTGAGATTCGCCATGTGATTGACTCGACTTTCGTTGCGCGGATGTTGCGGCATCCGTTGACCGTTGCGGTTGATTCGCCCGCCTCTTGCGTACGTCTGTTGGACGGACGCAAACGGCGAAGATTCAAGCTTTGCGTTGATATTCGCGTTGCCAATCGCGCGGGAGAAACCCGCCTTTGGAGAGCCAACCGTCGAGTGCCTCGAAAGCGTCGGCAAGGTCGGCGCCAGCGATCATCGATCGTTCAGCGTCTGGCGCATCGTGAAACGCTTTCAATGCCGCGCGCGCCTTCTTGAGAGCTTCGTCAGGATCCATCGTCGTTCTCCGTTCACTCTGTTTGACGGTGTTGCTTCAAAAAAGATTCAACGTCGCCCGCCGATCGCTAGCGTCGCGGGAAGAATCCCGACGGCGAAGGCGAGGAGGGGGAGCCACAAGAGGAGGGTCATGCGCGCACCGCACGCGGAGGACCATACTGGCCTGCAATCTCGACACATGATGCGTAGTCGAGGTCCTTACCGGTGTCGGGATGCCTGGAGGTGTGTAGGATTGGCACGCCATCCCTTTCGATCTTGATGTAGTACCCACAGCCCAGATTGAGCGGGTCGCATGGGCCGAAAGTAACGTCGTAGCGGCTATCTAATCGTCGCCGGTTCATTGTCGTGCTCGCTTTCCTTTGCTTCACCCAGTTTGACGCTCGGCCGGCCGGAAGATTCACCGTCGACTCAAAGTTTATCCTACATGTCGGTTTTATCGGCTTTTACAGCCTACCTGGAAAGCCGACATGTGGGCAGGCGATTACAGCCTGACTGTAACGTAGAAAGGTTGAATATCGGCTTTTCCCCGCCGTCCAACAGTGCGAAAGGGAAAAGCGATGCCCACAACAACCCCCGTTTTTCGAGTCTGGTACGAGGTCCGCCGAGCCGGCGCGATCGGCGTTTTCAAGTGGACCACTTCGGTGGTCTCAGCCGCCGACGCGGCGGAAGCTAGGGCGCGTGTGTTCGACGCGCTGCACTCCGAAGGTTGGGAGACGCGCGGAGGCGCACGCGTCGAAGTGGCGCAGTCATGATCTGCTTCTGCCTCGCTCTTGCGCTCCCCCTCTTCGCCGCGTCGACTCTCGCGGTGTTCGACACCATCCGTCGACGGCGCGAATTGCAGCGAATTGCAGCAACATCCGTCGACGCCACCTTTCACGAGCGTGACACGTTGCCGAGCATCGAAGATGAGCGGCCGACACTGCCGACCCTGGAGACCGAACGCGCGGAAGCACTCGCGCGGTTCAAGCCATGAGCTTCGATACGTGGCGCGGAGCTATCGAGATGTCTCTCGTGCACTGGCTTGAGAAGGTACACAAGACATCCTACTGGACAGCGCGTGACGTGGCCCAAGACGTTGTCAAAAAAGCGAAGGGGTTGCGCGCGCTCTATCATCGTGGCCTTACCCCTAGCCAAGCGGCCGGCGAACTCGTCGCCAAGTTGCCGCAGTCATGAGCGCCACCATCCCAGGCATGCGCGCCGCATCTCTCGCGGCATCGCCCGAGCCCGCGCCGCGTTGGCTCGTTACCCTCATCGTTGACGGCGTTGTCGTTGACGCGGTCCCCCCGTGCAGCTACGCGCTTGCGTCGTTCCACGCGGATAACTGGCGGTTGGCCGCGATGCGAGCGATCGATCGCGCTGAAGTCTGCTTGATTCCCTCTACACCGAAGGTGAGACGATGAAGCGCGCAAGTCACGAGGTCGAGTGCGTCGATTGCGGCGCGGATATCATCGCCTACGTAGACGATCCCGAGCCGCGATGCGATACGGACCGCGAACATCACGCGCACTTTTGCGGCGCCGATTGCCCTGTCAACCCGCCGCACCGCGCGGCGGCGCCCGATCGCATGCGAACGTTGACGCTCGACCAAGCAACCTACTGGCGCAATGTAGGGGTGTGCACCGAAGATGAATGGCGAGCCTACGCGCACCTTTGGCAGACGAGCGCGCCTCGATTCGACACGCGCGTCTGTCACTGCGCCGAATGCATGGCCTACTACCAAGCTCATCCGTAGACACTAAAACGGCTCCAAAACGCAAGCCGAGGCAGCCGCAAAGCAAGCCTCGGCTTTTCGCGTTGTGGCGGTTCCAACACCGCAAGCCATCGGAGAGACGGCGCGGCCTAGCGGAGCGACTCCCCCGCGCGACCAGCGACGTCGCCAGCGTCGAACCGATAAAGATGCGGAAGACCGCGCAGCTCGGCTCGCATCGAAGGCGCTTTCGCGTCAAGATAATCGGCGTTATCTGTCGCGAAAGGCTACGTATGAGCGAAAAACCTAATGATATCAACGAGTTAGCTCCATCGGCCATACTAGCGCGTCTAGGGGGGGCTACAGCACTCGAAAAGACGCAAACACCCCCGGAAGCCATAGGCCGCGCGGTAATGACGTCCTACGTTGCGTCGAGAGTGAGCGCGCATAGCCGTCGAACGATGCTCGCGGCCCTTCGCAGGCTGGCTGGCCTACTCGGCGCCGAGCCGGAAACGATCCCTTGGCACATGCTTCGTTTCCAGCACACCGACGCTTTGCGGGCTCGATTGCTCGGCGGGGCGTTCGGCCGGCGTACGGTGCTGGTCACCCTAGCCGCTTTGCGGGGGGTTTTGCGCCAGGCGCAGCGCATGGGCCACCTGCCCTTCGCGGACTACCAGGCGGCCGTCGAATGGGACCCCATCGGGGGAGATAACGCGGCCGTCGGGCGCGAGCTCGCCCAAGCGGAGATCGATGCGGTACAGCGCTATGTCACGGCGCTCGCTGGGCGGCCCTACGGCGCGCTGTTGGAAGCCGTCTTCGCGCTCTGCCTGGGCGGGGGGCTCCGCGCCGTGGAGGCCAGCCACGCGGTTGTAGGAGCCCTCGACGCGCACGCCAGCACGATCACGGTGCTCGGCAAGGGAAACAAGACGCGCGTCGTCCCGCTAGGGTCCGGCGACGTCGTTTCGGTTCAACAGTGGCTCCACCATCGCCAAACCTTTGCCGTCGAAGCGCCGACGCTCCTTCTGCGCGTTCAGCTTGACGATACCGTCTCGGGCGACAAGCCGATGCTCAACGAGCAAGCTCTCATTCAGATCTGTCGGCGCATCTCAAAGGAGACGGGCATCGCTTCGTTTCGTCCGCACGACCTGCGTCGCACGTTCATCACCCGATCGATTCGCATGAGCGGGGGAGACATCTTCGCGGTGCAGACCATCGCAGGGCACGCGCGGCCGGAGACGACCAAGGGCTACGACAAGCGCCAGCTCGAAGAGATCGGCGAGAAGCGCCAAACGTGGAGCGTCTGGCGACCACCGACGACGGAGAAGACATGAATACTCCCTACGGGTTTCGCGCTGGCGCCGATGGGTCTCTTGAAGAGGCGCCCGACGAGCAAGCGGTCATCGCGCGTGTGCGAGAGCTCGACGAACGGGGGCTGCCCCTACGCGGCATCGCGTCGATGCTCGATCTTGAAGGCTTCAAGACACGGCGGGGAACGGCGTTCACGCACATTCAAGTCAGCAACATGCTCGGGCGAACGCCGACGCCGAAGAGTGAGCCGCAGACGCCGTCAGCTTTCGATATCGTTGGGCAGCGCGCTAGAGTCGCAACGGCGTTGCGCAAGCGGTGACAGAAACATGGCCTAGAGCGATTATTTACGGCTCTTGCGATTGGGCTTGCTCCATTCGCGAGGGAGCACTCCACCCTTAGTGATCCACTCATCCAACGCTTCAAAGGCGTCGGCTAGCGTTTCGATCGCGTCAAAAAGATCGCCAGCGTCTTGCGGCTCACGGTAAGCAGCAAGTGCGTGGCGTGCATTATTCAACGCGACATTAGGCTCCAATTTAGCGCTCATTCGATCCTCTTTCGACGCGATGTGATTGCTGCCGCGCGTAGTCGTTCAGCCACTCGCCCTTCAACGTTCCGCGCCACGCCGTTGGGCCGATGTGATCGATCTCCGTTTCGGTGTCGACCCACACCTCGAGCCCTGCGGCGCGCGCTAAGTTGCAGAAGAGCCAATCTTCACCGTTGAAGGCGCCATCAGCGATGCCGCTGTTGAAGAGCGCGTGCATCCCGCCGTTGCAGAGAAGCTGCGGCGTCGCTTCGTAGAGCGTCGCGACGGCCGCGCGCGTGACGGCGAGAAAGCCCGTTCCGACGTGCGCAACGCGAACGAAACGACGGCCGTAGCTGATTCGCGTTGGGCCGATGTAGCCGCGTTTGCCGTCGACGTCGTCGGGGAGAAAATCCAACGTCAGCTTCTGGCCGACGAACTGCAGCTGCTTCGGCGACATCCCGGCCTTCGCTGCGGCGGCGATAGCTCCCCAGTCGAGCAGACCAACGGAGAGCGGCTTCTCGCGGTAGACACCACCGACGATCGGGAAATGCGTCGTCGCTTCGAGCACACTCGCCACGTCGCTAACGGGGAAGCCTTCGTCGGCGTCGATCCACAAGAGCACATCGGCGTCGGTGTTGAGGAAGAAGTCGGCGCAGATGCCGTTGCGCTGCAACGTGATGAGCGAGCCGGTGCGCATCATCGGTTTGACGGCCCATCCAATCTTCGGGAGAGCTGCGACTGTATCGTCGAGCGACGCGACGAAGTCGGGGTGCGCGCCACCGTAGACGGGGGTCCCGATGAGGCAGCGTTTCACTTGCGCTTACCGCCAATGCGACTCGTCTCTTCTTCGCCGTACCACTTCCGGCGAGCATTGGAAGCAGCGTCGAACGCCGCGAGGCACGCCATCAGATACTCGGCGAGGATAAAATCTGGCGTATCGCTGCCGTTCTCTGCGCTGTAGCGGTTGATGGCGCTTTCGATATCCGTTCGCAGTTTGGTTCGATCCATCGTTACTTCGCGTCAGCTTCGTGTTTCTTCGCCAGCTTCGCGCGCGCCTCATCGATCGTCTTCGCGCAGTTCTTCCCGAGCTTGTCGGTACGCAGGGGAAGCGCGTCTTCCTTGTTGCACTGCGCGCACTGCTTCGCTTTGGGTTGTGGGTTCCACCGCTTCGAGAATGTCATTTGTCGCCTTCTTCTTTCGCATCGTCGAATTGTTGTCGTCGCGCCGCGATGACGTCGTTTGCGCCTGCAATAGCCGCTTCAGCGTTGCAGCCAAGCGCGATGAACTGCATCACGACGCCATCCCAGAGCTGCTTCTCGGCCGTCGTCGGATCAACCGGCGGCGGCTTCGTCGATTCGATGTACTGCTGAACCAAGCCGACGATCTCTCGCGGCTGCAGCGGAAACGCCGAAACGTTACCGCCGCCGCTATTGGTGTCACTCATTGGCCTTCTCCTTCGACAACTTCGGCGTCGACTTCGACGCCACGAAAATCCGTCTGCTGCGGCTTCGATACCGAGACTTTGACCTTGCCAACGCCAGCGCGTGGCCTCTTGCCGATGCTCTGCGCCTTCTGACGACCATTCGATAGACGCGTCTGCACTTCGCCGACGAGCGTTTGCGCTTCCTCGAGCGCAACGTCGACGGCTGCTGCCGTTGCGCGCGCACCGAGCTTCGCGAGACCAACGAGAAATTCTTTGGCGACTGGATGCATCGTTGTCACACCGCACCGAAGGCCGCTGCCATAGACCGAACCGTAGCGACGAATAGCGAATCCTTCGCGCGCTGTTCTGGAGGTAGCTCCGCGTATGGTACGAAGCACGGATGCGTCTTCTGTTCGGGGTCTTTGGTCGGACCGTATCGCCAGCCGTTGGCTCGCTTCTCCGCAAGCCAGCATTCATGCGACTGCTCCGGTGTGTTCCCAGCGATGGCGCCGGCGACACCATTGATTGCCGACGACCGCTGCCATTGTGGGGCATCGTCCCACGATGGCTGGCTAATGTCTCCGTACGCTAAACACCACGCGCGGTTCACTTCGTGTGCGGCGCGCGCCATCGCTTCGATTTGTTCATTAGTCATGGTTTTTACCGCGTTACAAGTCGGAACGCCTCGGTTGCGCCAACGAGAAGCAAGAAGAATAGAAATCCGACGGCTGCGCATGCGCCAGCCAAGACAAGCGTCTCAACGAAGCGATCATCAGCGTCGAAGCAAAGAAAAAAGATGATGACAGCGATAACCGTTGCAACGATGCCAAAGTAGATGAGCGCAGTCGCTGTCATCTAACGCCGCGTTTGACCGTTCGCGAATTCCAGTGTTTCACCTTCGCCGGTTTTCGCGGCGTGCCGACGATGCGCGGCGCGTGTTTGCCGGTCGCGAAAGCAACGATGTGTTCCGCAGTGACTTGACCAAACGACGTCGGTGACGGCCATACGCTTTGGTAGTTGCCGCCGTTGCCCGGCGCCGTCTGCATGGGTCCGGGGGGATCGACACCACCGGGGATGCCGTTCGCGGTCATGAACGTGTAGGGCGGAGGTGCGCCGGGGATGCCCCACGAATCGAGCAAGAAGTTCGACACGTAGACATCGACACCGTTGATCTGCACCGCGTAGGTCTGGACCTCGATGGCGTCACACGCTTCCATCGCGTGGGTCGTACCCTGGCCATCGTCGACGCCGCGATTGCAGCCGGGGTCGTTCTCCGTCTCGAGCATCTCATGCGACGCTGCTGCGCTCGCGGATGCACCTTCCCCGAAGAGACTCGAGCAGCCGGAGATGTCCTCCTCGCCGAACTCGACGCCTTGACCATCGATCGAGTGGAAGGCAAGCGCACCTTGCACCGACAAGCCGTTGAGCCACGTGAAGACGCGCTCCCCCGGTTGGATGGAGTCGGCGGTTGTGGCACGCGCCGAGCTATTGGAGCCGTAGTCTCTATTGAGCTGCAATGTACAAGCCGCCGCGATGGTCGCGAGGGCCTCCGGCGTCATGACTTCGCCGTTGGCGCAGGGCGCGCCGTTGGTCGAGTCGATGAATGCCCATCGAATGGGCGTGCTTTCTTGCGTCATCATTTGCGTCTCCGAATTTGAAGATTTATTTGCCGCCGTCGACTTCGCGTTGTTCGGCTGCTTTGTGCGAAGACCAGACCTGAGAAGCCGCCGTCACGTTCGCTGGCGTCGCCGAACCGAGACAACGGATGGTCGCGTCTTCTAACGCGCTAGGGAGGCTCATCCCGGCGAGCAAGTCTTTGCTGATCGTATCGATGAGGCAGCTTGCGGTGTTGGCGATTGGCGCCTGAACACCACCTTGCGGCGTGCAGCTCGAGACAGCGACGATGCTGCTGATGCCAGCGACACCACCGATGACGACGAAGGCGAAGACGGCCAAGCCTGCAGGTGGCGACGGTGGCTTCGACGAAGGCGGCGTGATCATCCGACCGATGGCGTCGATGATCTTCGGGATGTCGACGCCGATGGCGGCGAGGAACGACAGAACGGCGTGACCGCGTGAGGTCGCATCGAGCAGCTGGACCCCAAGCGACGCAAGACCGGTCAGCGTCGGCCAGAAGAGAATGAGCATCGCTGCAAGCGCTTGATGCGCCACCAGCCAAGTTTGAATGACGTTCATGAGTCGAATTCCTTCCAGCGTTCTTCTTCGGCTACCGTAAGGCAGCGGTTGTCATTTTCTTGCAGCCACTTCAACGTCTCTTTGGCTTCAGCTTCGATTGGTTTGCCGCCGTTGCTGAAAGCGCGAAGCAACATAACGGTTTGACGTCGACGCTTTTCGACGATGGCGCCGCGACCGCCGTGACGCTTGAGGCGCGTTGTCCACATCTCAGGTGTCGTTTTCGACGACGGCGAGCAGACCGTCATCTCGCAGAGAGACCAGCTCCTCGTCGCCGATCTTCACCGTCGGCCATGGTTGGTCGAGGTAGATGACGCGGTCGCCGATGCGCACGTCGGGCATCGGCCACCGGCCACCGTCTTTGGTGAGCATGCCCGGTCCGATGAAACGAACGATGCCGGTGCAACCGACTTCCTTGCGTCGCTTCTCGGCGGCTGACGCCGGAATGAAGAGGCTGCCGACTTTCGTCGCGGCTGCGTCAGCTTTGACGAAGATACGGTCACCGAGGGGTGTGAAGCTCATTGTCGCGCCGATCTGATCAGCGTTGCGCAGATGTCGCTGGCGCACTCTTTCGAGCAGACGAGTTTGCGCTTGCTCTGCCCTCCTTCGACGACAAGGGCGTTGGTGTTCGCATCGTGCACGTACAGCTCGACGCAAAGGTAACCTTCGGGCAGGCCCCGCGGCGTCTTCGCTTCCTTGCCGCAATGATCGCATGCCCACACTTCATATTTCAGCATCGTCTAGCCGCCTTCCTTCGTTGACTTCGTTTTTCGTTTCTTGCGCTTGCTACCGCCCTTACGGCCAATCTCCGCCATGTGCGCGCGATCTCGAGCGACGACGCGTCCGCCCTTACGTCCTGCCTTCGATGCCGTCGTGGCGTCGAACTGATGCGCAACACCGGCGCCGTGCGCTGCCTTCCCGCCCGCCGCCGCGATCTTCCGCTGCTTTTCTGCAGACATGCCAGCGAAGCCGCGCTTCGATGGCGTTTTTGGCTCAGTCTCCGACACGTCGCGCGTCGGCGGCTTCGTTTTGCGTCGACGCGGCATCTACGCGTGAGAGTCTAACGCCGCGTTTGCTTAGACGCAAGCTGTCGCGTCTGCTTCAATCGTCGCAGCGAAAATCAGACGGCAGAATTGATGACGCCGATGCGGCCGTGTCCGGCAGCAACGGAGAGCGTACCGTCGCCAGCCGCGAGCGCTTGCACAGCGAACACATGCGGCCCGACCGGTGACACTTCGACCTGCCACATCGCGGAGACGCCAGGGCCGGTCGTCGGGTAGCTCTGGGTGATGCCCGTTGTGATCGGCACGCCGTTGTCGGTGACCTGAATCTCCAGGTTTCCGCTCAACCCCGAGCTCGTCACATCGGCGGCGACCGACACCGTCAAGATGGCCTTCTGCCCTGCGACGTAGGTGATGCTTCCGGTCTGCGCGAGTGTCTGGAAGCTTCCGGTCAGCACGTGCGTTCCGGTGCTCAACACCTCGAAGGTTGCGAGAACACCGCCCGGCTGTTGATTTTTCAGTGCGCCTTGGCCGTAGACAGCGAGGCTGAGAAGCGCTGCCGCCGCGTAGTCAGCGCCATTACCGTAGGGGATGGGCATCGTTTTGTCTTCGGCTGTTGGATTTGGAATGCGTCTTCAGATACGTCTTCGTCGCTTAGCCGCGACGGCGTTTGCGCGCGCGGTAGACGGCGTAGCCGACGCCACCGGCGACGACAGCTGCAGCACCGCCGATGATCCACGGTGACATCGTCGAAGGGGTTGACGTAGTTGTCGTCGTCGTTGTAGTCGTTGCCGGCGCGGTTGGCGCTGTCGGTGTTGACGGATCCAACGCCGGAGTATCAGGCACCGCCATACCGAAGCAGTTCGGAGGTACAGCTTGCACTGGACCACCACCACCAGCCGCGGGGGCATTGTTGAGCACGATCTGCAATGCGCGCTCGGTGTTGCCGCCGTACTGTCCGTCGACGGTGAGATGCCCTGGCATCCCGCTTCCGTTGTACGTCGCTTGAAACGACGCGACTTCGGGGATTGATGCACGAGTGCACGCATTCGCCGCGAAGAAGTTGACCACCGCTTGCGCAGCATCGGTCAAGCCTTGGTTGACGGCGCCGACACCGACGTGATGGTGTTGCGGGGGTTGCGGCCAATGCGGCGTTGTTGATTGCATCATGATTCGGCTTTCTTCAGCGTTTCATCTTACCACGAACCGCGTAGCCGGCGACGCCGCCTAGAAGCGCGCTACCGACGGCGATGAAGCTTGCGGCCGACGGCGACACGCCAGCCGTCGGAGTCGTTGTCGCTGCGCCAACCGGTGTCGTCGGCGTCGCTTGCGCGGCTTGGCATAACTCGAGTTGATGTTGCGTCGCCGCTAGGCTCGTCTCGAGCGCGCCGACCTGCGCGATGTAACCGCCGAGCGCCGTAGCGACTGCGGCGACTTGCGTCGACAGCTGCGACGTCAGCAAATCATTCGCCGGCAACGAAGCGACACCCGCTTGCAACGCTATCATCGCCTGCGCGAGAGCTGCGCCCGCGTCAGTCAGCGGATCGCCAACGCCGATGCGACGATCGACATGGTTGAATTTGACGATCGCCGTTGACATTGAAATCTAAGCGGTGACGACGATGGGGATGGTCGCCGTCTGCGTTGCGCCCGACGCGTCTTTGTAGGTCGCGGTGACGGTCGAGTTGCCTGGCGTCGCCGCGACGACTTCGTAGTTCGACGTCGTCGCCGGAGCGAGCGGCGCGACGGGGTTCCAGTTCATCACCTGCAACGTTGAGCCCTGCGGCGCGAAGAGGCTCAACGCGGCCTTGTTGCCGGCGCTGAGTGTGACCGCCGACAGGTTGCCGGGCGACAGCGTTAGGTTGATCGGCGCAGTACCGGGCGGTAGCGCCGCAGGCATCGGCATCTGCGTCAAGGCCGACATCTTCTTCATGTAGAGGTAGAGACCGACTCCGGCAACTGCGGTGAGGCCACCGATGACAAGCCACTTCTTGGTCGACGACGAGATGGGGTTCGCTTCTGCAGCGTGGTGGCGACGACGGCTTCTACGACGACGACTCATAAACCCTCGATCATGCTGCGAGGCAGCTGTTTTGGCTCCGGCAAGTGATGAGAATGTTCCGATGACATGATCACGCCCGTTGTGTATAGTCATGTCGACGACCCAACCGCTCGGGCGATGTTCGATGCGGTAATAGCCCTTCGAGCTCTCGGCGCGATAATAGCTACGGCGACCTTGGCGAGCGGCCGACCATCTCACGGACGTACCTCCACCATCAGCGCGCCCGCAACGCGCCAGTAGATTGCTCCGGTCACGCTCGCCGCAAAAGCGCTGACGAATTGCTCTTCCGGCATCCCATTCGGAATCGCAGCCAACGCACCGGCTTCTGATGCGCCAACGCTTTGCTTCACAGACGCGAAGAAGCAGACGGTGTCTGGTCCATCCAGCTCGACGTCGAGCGAATGCCAACCGCCGTGCGTACGCCACTCGGTTCGCAAATCGTAAAACGTTGCTTGTTCGCCCGCGCGTAACGCAACACCCCACGGCTTGCCGCCATTCGGTGGCGTATAGGCCGTCAAGTCGGGGTAGAACGCGTTGCCAGCGGGAATCGCGTAGCTCTGGTAGAGCAGCGCAGGATTTTCACACCAGTATTTCTTGAAGCTGCGCAAGTCAGTCTTGTCGGCGATGCCACGCGGAAAGCCTTGGCTGTTCGGCGGGCCGAGGCGATGAATGTGCCAGCTGACGTTGCCGTCGGGTAGACGAAACGTCGGCGTCGTGACCTCCATCTCGACGAAGCGCGCCGCTGTTTCGCTGCCGGCGGCGGTGATGACGGCGCCGAGCGTCAACAGCTGGCGGTAGCCGACGATTCTCGCCTTGATGCCAGTCGCGATCGAAAACGACGCGAGGTTGAACAAATATCGACCGCCGCCGTTGGGCAGCGATGGCGTCGCCAACGTCGGAACACGCAACCCGACGTACGACGACCCACCAAACGGATCGCCGCCGAGACTCTGAAGATTTTCGTCAATTCCTGACGTTGAAATTTCAAAGACGCGGCGGCTTCCCGTCTCGGCGCCGAGCGACGCTTTTTCGGCGAGAGAGCGCATTCAGATCAACCGTAGAGAAGCGCCTGTTGCTCGTAGGCGTCTGCGATCTCGACACCGAATTCGCTCCGCAGCGACGCGATGGCTTCGCTATTGGACATGCGCGTAAACGCTTGCGACACCGGTGTCTCGCAGGCGAACGTGCACACGACTTCGATGGGCGCCGTCGGCAGCGTGATCGTAGCGTTGAACGCCATGAAGAGCTGCTGCTGGTAGGTAAGGATCCACCCGTGACCGGCGCGCTTGCTGTAGCCGTTGAAGGCGTCGAGCAGATTGGCGAGGGGCGTGAAGCGGTCCGCAATCGTCGGGCGGGGTGCGCCTTGGATGTCGAACGTTGCTTCGATGCCGCTCTGCCACGTGTAGTACCAATCCGATTGCGCCTGGAACTGGTTCTGATTCGCCGTCAACGATCGGTTGAAGATGCGCACGACCATCTCGTTGACGAGCGTGTCTTGCGAGATCTTCACGTCGCTACCGACGCTCGGCACGACCGTGGTGGCCGTATCGGGAAAGGTAGCGCGGATGTTGATGTAGAACGGCGCGAACGGCACGCCGCGGGCGCGGGCCAAGGCGAGACGGGGGTTACCCGCAGCAAGCATCGCGTAGACCGCGTCGAGCTGCGGGTTTCCATCGCCGGGGCAACCGAAGCCTTGAACGCGCTGTTTGGGCGGGCCAGCCACTCCGGTTGTGGTTTTCTGCGACGAAGCGAGCAGCCTTTGGAGCTGCTCTTCCGTCATCGTGATCAACGGCTGAGTCATGAAACGCCTCCTTTAGGCGGCGCTCCGATCAACCGTAGGCCGCGAATCGCATCCCGCAGTCGGAGAGCACGATGTCTCGGATGTCCGAATCCGAAGAGAGTTGGTTGTACCAATCCTTCGTGACCTCGAAGCCCTTGATCGGCAGCGTGATCTTGCCGACGCCGCTCTTGTAGATGACGCGCTGGGTGTCGATCTGCTGGGGGACGTCTGCACCGTCGAGGGTGCGCTCCAACATGACCGCGGCGCCCGTGCTCGTGAAGCCGCCGTTGATGTTGCCGTCGGGGGTGACTGCCGGGGGAATCGATCCGCCGAAGTTTCCGCCGACCTGCGAGATGCTGAGCAGCGCGCGCATGATGTCCGCCTGAACGCTGTCGCATTCCTGGAGGAAGATGCCGATGGGAACGCCCGGCTCGATCACGTAGGGAACGCACAGCTGGCGGAACTCGCTGTTGCCGCGCAGCATGCTTCGGAGGTCGGAACCACCGTAGGTGACGCCGACGGTATCGAAGTCACGGCTCGGCGTGAAGCGGCCGTTGTTGACGGTCGTGCTTCCGACTGATCCGATCCTCAAGAAGTCGATCGGGAGGAAGTCGAGCGCCGTTCCGAGCGTGTCGTAGCGGGTGTTCATCTGATTGATGAGATTGAACGGATCCACTTCCGAGCTCGACGCGCTGCCTTCCTGAGCGTTCGGGGGCATGTACGCCGTGTGGCGCAACTGCTCGTCCATGATGTTGATGTGCTGGCCGATCTTCCATCGGAAGTTGTAGGCGCGCACGAGCTCCCAGAAGGCTCGGTTGAGCCACCAGCCGTGCTCCATGATCGCGGGAAGCATCGTCTGCGTCGGCGTGCCGGCGAAGGCGGGGCCGAGCGCGCCGTTGGCGACGTCGTTCGCGCTGAACACGTCGGGAGACGGGGGCTTCGCGACCGCCGCGGTCGGATGCGTCCACGCGTTCCCTCGGAGGGTGAACGTCATGGGGTCGGGCTCGAGGTGGAAGCCGACATAGCAGGCGACGAAGAAGGTCTGCGTCTGACCAGGCTGCGCCATGGTCGTCTCGACGAAGTCGATGTCGACCGGCGACTTCCCCGAAGCGAACAAGTCGATGGTCGCACCGAAGTTTTCGGTGATCGACTGATTGGTCTGGGGTCCGCCGAGGGTCCAACGGACCTGCTCGACGACGTCCATGTTCCACCAGGGGTTTTCCTTCGACGCCTTGATGAGGTCGAGGACGGCGCCCATGCCGCGCCGGGGGTCATTCCCTGACGCCTTGATCTTCGCCGCGTCGATGGGAAGACCGGTTCCGACGGCCTTGACGAGAGCGATGCCGCGCTCGGCGCGCGAGAGCATCTTCGCTCGCGTCTTGAACTGACTGGGTCGAGAAACGATTTGCGTAGCCATTTGGTGATCGACTCCAGAGATGACGAGTAACCTCTCAGGCTCTTATCGTCGTCTCTTGTGTGGGTGTCGATCGTCGCAGCGTCGTGGAGAGAAGTAAGTCTCGCGTTTTTCGTTGCCTTCGATACGTCCGTCGAACAGCGAAACGATTATCGAATCAATCACAAATCGTAGCCGCCCCACTTCTTGTAGGTAGGATGCGCCGCTGCGCCGGTGAGAAACGACTGCTGTCGAATCGGAGGAGCGTTGGGGGGAGGCGGGGGCTGACGCGGTGGGGCAGTCGCGGATACGGGAGCCTGCGGTTGCGTCTGCGTCGACTGGCTGGTGATTTCGCGGGGCTGCGAAGGCCAACCCACGCCGCTCGGTGCCGCTGCTGCTTTGCATTTCGCGCAATTGCCGCAATTGGCGCAAGGCGCTACCGCCAATTGCCGAGCCGGTTGACCGAGGCCAGCGGCGGGCAAGTTCGCAAGCGCTGCCGCTTGGTTGCTGCCGCTGTTGGCCTTGAGCACCTGCGCTCGCATCTCGCCGTCGTAGAGGCGCTGACCGAGGCCGAAGCTGGTCGTCACTTTGGCCATGAGGTCCATGATGCCTTTGCCGACACCACGGACGCCGTAACCGAAGGCGAAGAACTGCATCGAACTGCGCGCGACCGGCGACTTGACGAAGTGTGCGACGGTGAAGATCAGCGCCGGAGCACCGACCGCGTTCGCCCATCGGGGGAGGTTCATCGGCGAAGTGATCGCCGTCGGATTGAAGAGGCCAGCGTAGCTGCCGGTCGTCGGGGGGTTGTCGGCGTAGAGGGCCGGCGTGGTGGTGGTCGCGGCGCTCTTCAACGTCAACGCGTGGGTCGCGATGAGGCGGTCGGTGAGATCGCCGATGGCGAAGCCGGTCAACCCGAAGAGGCTTCCGACGAACAGCTCGACGCCAGAGAGCGGATTTTCCATCGCGCCGTGACGACGACGGCCGCGTCCACGACGACGGCGCTTCTCGGCGGCGACGACGTAGACCTTGCGCGCCCGACGGGGGAGTCGCATCGACATCGCCCGACCGGTCTTGCGGCTGCGCCGACGACGACGGGGAGACGACCGACGTGAACGCCGACGCCGCCGCCGGGGAGCCGCCGAGGCTTTGCGCGACCGACGACGACGGCGTTTCGGTGCGCCACCCTTGCGGGAGTGACGGCGCTTGCGCGTACGAGCGGCCTTCTTGCCAGCCGCGACTCGCTTGGCCGACTTCCGCTTGCCGCCCGACTTACGCCGACGACGCTTCGGTGTTGCTTCTGCTTCCGGCTTGGCCTTGCGGCGACGACGACGCTTCGTCTTCACACCACCGCCGGTCATGTAGCGGCGCCGACGGGGCGACTTCCGATGAAGCCGAACGCGCATCCCGCGCCGAGAAGCTTTGCTCCGACGGGCGGAGCGAGCCTTCTTGAGGTTCTTCAGCGCCGCTGCGCGCTGCTTTCTCGACATTCTTCGCTTTGCCATCGATGCAGCCTTCCCTGGGGTGCTTCGACGACGACGGTTCGTGGATTTCCGGTCGCGCGCTTTTGTAAGTGAAGCTTGTTTCTTGCGCTTTGTCAAACGACGGCTACGCGCGCGCGTCTTCGTCTTCGCTGTTTCGTAGAAGACGGGCGCAGATGCCGCGTGTTCGGGCGCGTTGCGGCTGGCGTCAATCATGCGCGAATAATCGATCATGCGACGTGCTTCCACCAACGACGGTCGATGATGCTTTGCGTGGTCGAATGCGCGATGCCGAACATCTTCGCGATCCGTCGCTTCGGAACGCCAAAAGCGGACAGAGCGCGGATGGAGCGAACATTGTCGGCCGTAAGCTTGGAGCCGACGACTCGTTCGCCGTTTCGGAGCAGCCCGTTCACTGCTGCGTGGCGCGCGTTTCCGAGGCGGGTTGTGTACTCTAAATTCTCGAGCCTGTTGTCCGTCTTGATGCCGTTCTTGTGGTTCACCTCGCCCCTTTCCGGACGCGGGCCAAGAAAGGCTGCCGCGACGAGACCGTGAACGGAGAACCCGCGGAAGTCGCTCTTCGTCGTTCCTCGATAGAGTTTGACGATGCGGTAACGCCCCTTCGAGACGCCACCGACAACGATACGCCCGGGGTGTGTACGTCGCCCCGGCGCCACACGCCGGATCTGTCCTTCGTCAGAGACGTCGTACAACCCCTCGTAACCGACGACAGACTTCCAGATCACGGCCATAAAAATCCTCTCCCATCGACAATGGCGCCGCGCGGTAGCTCCAATCGGTAGAGACTACCACGGCTGTACAGCCGCGCCTTGCCGGTTCCCTTCACGAGCCGGCCGAGCAACGACTTGTTGAACGCGTGGCGGAACCGCTTGCCGCCGTACTTTGCGCCGTGACGCGTGTACCAAATCTCGCTCACTTCGCCTTCGTACGTCCAGGCCGACAACTCTTTCGGGGGAAGCGGTACATCACCGACGCGCGTCAGATGCGTTCGGCCGAGATAGTCTTTCGAGTCGCTGTCGCCGTCGACTTCACCACCGCCGCCGCGTTTGAATGGCGCAACAAGAATAGAATTTCGACGCCAGAATTTGCCGCGCGGATCGTGCAACATCGCCGAGCGCGCTGGCGCATCGATTTCGTCGCCGTTCGCCATGTCGAAGCTGACTGCCTTCCCTTTGACGATGATCATTCGACGCCTAACGACGCGACGGCAGCATGTGGTCCAACACGATCAAGCCGGCGACGGCGAGCGCAGCGCCGACGATGAGACCACCAAACGCGATGCCCGCTGGTTGCGCCGCGCCTGCGATTTTTTTGCCGGCGTTTTCGACGACCTTCGCGGCGAAGTCGGCGCCTTGATAGCCCTGCAGGTCCCAATCGATAGCCTGGGGTTGCTGCACGTCGGCGTAGGTCGGGGCCGAGCAACCGGCGCCACCCGTTGCTGCGCGCAGTCGGCGATCCAAGTCGGTGATTTGTCGAGCCACATCGGCGAGCGCGTTCATTTCCTCCGGTGCCGACGTGAAGTCGCGCAGATACTTCGACGTCGAGTTGAATTTCGCCAACGCTGCGTCGCTCGCCGTCTGAAACTCGGCCATCGTGTCTTGCATGTCCATCAGCCACGCTTGGTAGCCGACGGGGTCTTTCGGCCAACCGGTGCACGTCGTCGGTACCGCGCCGATGTCTTTCATCTCGGCGCCGACCACCGAAGCGAAATCGATCATCTCGTTGACCGTTGGCGCACCGAAGATGGTGCCGACGCCGACTTCGGAAGGGATTCCAGAGAGACCTGTCGAAAGCCATGCGTCGTCGACGTAGACAGAGACACCCGACGCATCGTGATGCCACCAATGGTTGCCGGCGAAATGCATCCGTCTTTCGACTGGCGAATGAATCTCAGACGAAAACGAAGACGCTATCGCAGATCCAAGCGTGACGATTTCAGCGCCAGCCTCTGGAATCGGTCCAACCGGCCCCATCGGGTCGATCCAGATCTCATCGACGGCACCTTGCGGTGCGCGACCGACGGGAAGCTTCGTCGAGGGATCAGCGTAGGTCCACTCTTGGTTCTCGTCCTGGAAGGCGATGAGAACATGCTCTTGATTTTCGCCGCCGAAGTTTTGCTTCACGATGACGGTCGGAATGCCCAACGAAAGGGTTGCAGAACCAAGCGCGACGGCGAGATCGTCACAGTTGGAGACCGTCACATCATGCTCGGCGAGGTAGACGTAGTGGTCTTCCGTCTGGATGTCCCAACACGGAACCTTTCGGACGGCGCGGTCGATCGACTTCACGGCCAGCGTTTTTTCGGTACGGCCGTTCGTCGCTCGGACGCCGAGACGCCACAGATTATGCGTTCCAACGCCGCCGTGTTGCGCGGGGGTCAACATTTTGAGCCCCGTCGATACGCCGAACATGCGCTGCAAGATGCGCATCTGAACCATCAGCTCTCGAGACGTCGTCGAGAATGTTCGACCGGGGCCGTTCGTGTTCGCGGTACTGTCGGCCATAACCCCGCGGAGCAGTGCTTCGGCGGCGGCTTCGTTGAGGTTGAGCGTCTCGATGTGCTTGAAGCGTGCACGCGTTCCACGCTGCGCTAGACGATTGGCCCATGCGGCATCGTTGATGCGGATGTACCTCTTGTGCCAGTAGGTCGGGATGCCGAGCCGCTCACAGATCGCTTTGACCTCGTGCTTCTGCGCTTCTTTTCGACAGCCGTCCTTGCCGGAGATGGCGAAGCGGTTTTCTTCCGACCAACCGTCGGAGATGTACAGCCCTTCGATATACATGCGTCCGGGATCTGGTTCTTCAGAGCCGAAGGCGATTCGCTCGGGTTGAAGAAGAACCTCTCCTTCTTGAAGGTCCGCAACAGAGACCCGCTCGAAGCGCTCTCGTCGTAGCGCCGGATAGCACGACGGGCAGATCGTCCGATCGTGTTTGCATCGCCCGACGAAGACCTTGTGCTCGCCGGTCAAAAACATCGTCGAGCCGTTGTTCATCTCGATCGCGTCGACGGCGAGGTTGCCCTTGAAGGCGGTCGCTTTGATGGTCGTCCAACCGTCGAGCCCCCAGATTCGCTCGCCTACCTTGATCTTTTCGATCGGAACGAGCTCGTAGTCTTCTCGAAGAAGCAACGTCCCGCTCGGGAAACAGTCGCCGCGGTGAAGACAGAGGTTCGGTCGTAGACAGAGCGTTGCAGCCGCGCTCGACACGACTTCAGCGCCGTACGCATCGGGCGCGTAAATGACTTGGCTGCGCAACGCTTCGAGCAACGCCGAGACTTGACGACGGATCGGAAAGCCGTCGCGACCGTCCAACCCCGCATCCTTCAAAACGCCACCCGCCCAACCGACTACCGCAGGATCAACGCGGCCCTCGCGCATCTTCAGCGCCATCGCTTCGAGGCTCTGGCGAACGCCAGCGTTGCCGTCGAGATACGGCTGCCGCGTCGTCGGGATACCGGCGGCGGCCGCGTTTTGCAGCGAAGGCGAGAAGTCGCTCATCTTTTTACGGCGTCGCAGGCGTCGGCGGAGTCGTCACGGCCGTCGAAGCGATGGGCTGCAGAGCCGGAGTTGTCGGTGACGCAGGCGTCGGAGCGACAAAGGTTCCGCCGACCATCGCGCCGGTGAGCCCACCCAGCGCCGCCAACGCCAGCGACATTTGACCGGGACGTTTCACGTCGAGGATTTCACCGACGAAGAACCCGAAGACGAGACCGGCGCCGCCTCCGAGCACCGTCGCGAGCCCTACCTTAGCGCCGCCATTGATGTCCATGGCGTTCAGTCTACCGCAAGACGCCGCTAGCGTCGAAAGTCAAGCGGCGACGGTGATTTTGACGTTGACCTTCGACGCGTCGGAAAGCGTCACCGCCAGCAGCGCACCGCCGAGCTTCACCGCATTGACGGTGGCGGGATTGACCGACGCAACGACGATGGCGTCGCTGCCATGCGCGTCGATGGCGCTCACCGTCAAACCAGCGGCGGGAAGCAAATCGACGACGTCGCCGATCTTCGTCGCGAGGGCGGTGTCGCCGTGCGCCAACAAGAGCATGTGCAACGTCGGTGACGACGAGGCGGTTGCGGGGGTCGCGGTCAACGCGCCACCGGCGAGCGCGCCCGCAGCTGCGGCAGCGCCGATGACGCCAGCGTCAGGCTTCTTCAACAAGAATTTCGTCGCGACGAAACCTAAGCCTCCACCGACGAGACCGCCGATGATGATGCCCGTCCAGGCGCTCATCAGCTGATCGACAGCGTAATGTTGAGGCCAGGAAGGCCGATCGATCCGCCCTGCGCGCTGATGGGGGTGAACCGCAGCACCGAAACGCCGGGCATCTCTGCGATCACGTTGAAGTGCGTCGCATCCACCACCGTGTATTCCGCACGACCGTCGTGGTTCTCCATGACGACCTGCCACATCGCCGCTGGCGCAGGAACGGTTGGCAACGAAAGCGCGACAGATTCACCGCTCTTCAGCGCGATCGACGTGTCGCCGGTGACTTGCATCGCGAAAGTCGTCGACGACGGCGCTTGCGTTGGCGGAGTCGCCGAAGCGGTGTCGGTCGTTGGCGGCGTCGGGGTGGGGTTGGCCTGCGATGCCGTCGCTGTCTTCGGCTGCGACGTGAAGGCGAAGTAGAGCGCCCCTCCGACGACCGCAGCAGCGCCGACGATGCCGACGATGATGAGAGCGCGGTCTTGCTCGGGTTTCTTCGCCATGGGTGTCAGTCTAGCAGCGAAAGCGCTTGACAATCAACGTTCGAGGAGACCAACGGCGAACTCGAACGATGCTGCTGCGGTGATACTCGGAAACCACGCATGAATGACGGCGCTCTGAACGCTGCCAGGCCCAAGGATGACTGGAGCCATCGGCACCACGAATCGCCCGGCTGTTGCAGCGAATGCGGCGCTCGCTGACTTCTCGACGGTTCCGAAGACGAGCAGAATTTCATCGCCTATCGCGAGTCCTGCGCCTTTGGCGCAAGCGCGATCGACGTTTCTCGCAGCAAGACCTGCAGCCGCTACCGTCGGGGTGTAGAGCACTTGCGTGTTCGCGCCGACACCAGCGTCTTGGTTGGGCGACACCAACGTCACGGGGGTTCCGGCGCTTCCACGTACGATCGCGTCGGTAACGACGCCGATTTGCATACTCGCCGACGCTGTTCCAGCTGCCGTGCAAATCAAACGGATGTAGTCGAGATAGGTTCGCGGCCCACCGACGCCAGCCTTGTTCAAGAAGGTGAAGATAGCCGACGTCGCCGAGAAGGCCGCTTGATTTGCTGCGGCTATAGCCGCGCCAAACGTTGCGTTCGTTCCCGTGAAGTAGCTCCCCTCGTCCGCCGACGTCTTGAAGTCGGGCAGCACAAGGTTCGTGTAGACCTCACGGTGCGGTCCAACACGAGCCAACACGCCTTGGCCATCGGGCAGCTTCGGGTTGGGCAGCCCCTGCGAGGTGATGAAGCCGGTCGGTCCTTGTTGGCTCACGATGTCATCCCCATCATCCTGCGGAAGAAGACGCCCATGGATCGCCCAACGGCGGCGGTGGATTCAGAATCGATTGCAGCCGCACGAGCGTCACGACGTCGTTGGGGTTGACGGCCCAACCGGCTCGCAGTGCGAGAAGGATCGTTCCCGTCGGGTCGAGCAGATTGATCGCTTGAACGAGCGGATCGCTTTGCAGCGCCGGTCCGGCGGGGCCGCCGATCTCGAAAGACGACTGCGTCGTGCCGCTGTTGTTGTTGAAACCGCTCATCTCAGACTCGAAGTTGCATGCGTCAAACCTGCGGGATGCTGTAATATACAACCGCGAAGCCAGCACCTGCAGCTGGCGCGCCACCGACGGTCACGAGCAACGCCAGCGCGCTCGCGCCCCACGCGGTGTCTTGGGGGGCGTCGTAGATGTTGGCGAGCGTCGCGACGTTGTCACCCGTCGCCATCAGCAGCGCCGTCGATCCTGTTTGGCCAACGGAGATGGTCGCGCCACCGGAGTAGGGGGTCGTGATGTTGAGGAGCGCTCGCGCGACGACGGCGTTGGCGGGGATCGTTGTGGCGGAGCTCTGCGATGCCGCATTGGTGATCGGCAGACGGATGCAGAGGAGCGCGCCAGCAACCGAGGGGGAGATGTTGAGCCACGCCGTACCGGACCAGACGTAGTTTTGGTTCGACTGAAGCGTGATCGTGCCGCCAGAGAACGAAGCCGTCGTGACGATCTCGTTGCCCGTCTTCGCGGGAAGGACGGTGACCGTTCCAACGCCAGACCCGTCATCCCAGAGAACTTGACCGATGGTCGCGTTGACCCCGGTCGTCGTGACGACGTAGTACTGCTCGGTGCCGCTGTTGCTCGGCAGCGCGCTGCCACCGTTGAACTGAAGCGAGACGGGGATCGGCTTGAAGATCGTATCGACGTAGGTCTTCGTCGTCAGGTCGTTGTCGCCGACGGGGGTCGCGCCCCGAACGATCGCAAACGCTGAATTGGCGGCGTTGCGGCCTTCGATGGCGCCGCCGTTCGCGTTCCAGCCGGGGCCGGCGGGGCCGCCGATCTGGAAGAAGTTGGCGATGACGCCGGCAAGTCGTTGAAATGCGTTCGCCATCTGGTCTTACCTACGGCGTGAAGATCCGGTAGAACAGTAAACCTGCGCCCGCCAAAGCGCCACCGCTGACGTTCAACAGCAGGATATCGTTGATCGGAGCGACGATGATGAGCGGAGAAACGTACTGCTGCGCGATGCCGATGATGGGGGTATCGAGCTCGAAGAAGAGGCTCGCGTTGGTCGACGTGCCGAACTTCAGCGCCGTTGCGCCAGCGAAGGGCGTCAGGATGTCGTAGACGACCTCGTTGACGACCCACCCAGCGTGGATTGGGCCGAGCACCAACGTCGTCGTCGCGAAGTTGAACGGAACGAGCGCGACGATTTCGCTACTGCCGCCGGGCGATGGCGCAGCGTCGACGAGACTTTGCCGAAAGCGAAGCGTCGAAAGCTGTGAGGAGACCGCAGCGTCGATCACGGAGGCGACACGACAGCGATGACACCCGCCGGTACCGGTGTGGCGGGGCCCTGCCAAATGCCCGTCGCGACGTACCCCGACGTGTTGGCCTCGAGACCGGTCGGAATCGTTCCGGTGTTCGTCGGACCGAAGAAGATGACCGCAGGCGTCTGCCACCCTGCGGTGTGGAGCATCGTCACGAGCGTCGCCTGGTCGGTCGCGCCCGCGGGGAGGACGGCGGCGAAGGTGTACTTCGTACCGGCGGTGAAAGTGGTCGCGGGGGTCCCGGCGGGAAGCTGACCGGCAGGAACTGGAGGCGCTGCCGCCTTCATGCGCGCGTAGGCGATGCCACCGACGGCGAGCGCCGCGAGCGCGACGCCACCAACGATCATGTACGTCTGATGTTTCTTCGTCATCGGAGTCTCGTTTGGTTGTTTTTGCGTTTGAAAGTTGAAAATTGTCTGAAATTTCAGACGTTTACATCAACGACTTAGCCGACGCCGACGGCTTCGCTTCGCCATGAGATGGTATCCAACCGCCACCGCTGCGACGCCTCCGCCGACGATCGCCGCTTTCTGCCACAACGGCCGCGCGGGCCACCATCCGACGAGCGCGCTGTAAGTCGCCTGATCGAGCGCGCCTGCGACGGCGCCAACCTTGTGCGCTTGCTGGAAGCAATCGATGGCGATGCCGCGATTGTCCGCGCTGGTGAGGCTGTCGACGGTGGTGATGCCTGTCACGTCGACGTTCGGGCAGGGCTTCGACTGCACGATCGCGAGCAGCTTCGAGCGAACCGTTGCCTGGTCGGCGGGGGTCAGCGTGTCGTAAATGTCGGCCATTTTTTATCTTTTCGTCTTGCGTCGCCGTCAAAAATGACTACCGGCGCCTCAAGTATACAACTGAGCAGCGCTTTGCGGTACTACCCCACCGTTGGCGGTGCATTTCGTGCACCACGCCGTCGCCTGCGTCGGATGGCCGAGTGCGTTCAGCTTCCAGCAGGTGTTGCACGCGAACGCGACGCTCGACGTGTTGGCGGGGTCACCGAACGGTCGAGAATTTGGTGACGTCGCCGTGATCGCAGTCGTCGTTGTCGCCGCCGCTGGCTTCTTCGTGAAGAGGTAGACGCCAACGCCGAGCAGCGCCAAACCGCCACCGGCGATCAGCAGCGTCGTCGTTTGCGTCGAAGGATTTCTACGACCGTGTCTTCGTCTCATCTTCCACCTCTCAGAGGTTTCGTCACCGTCTTGAAGACGTTCTTCCAGACGGCGCCGATGCTCTCTTTCTTTGCGAAGGCGTACGCCGCGCTTCCGAGCAGTGCGGCGCCGCCGATTGCAGCTGTACCCGCGAGAATTTTTCCACCCGTCGACGACATAAGGCCGGTTGTTGGCGACGTCGCTGAATCGAAACTACCGCCTAGATGCAGCGTGACGACACGTGGCGTTTGGGTTTTCAACCCACCGGCGTTGACGAGCAAGCTTTGGCCAGACAGCAAACCGATGTCACTCGACATCACGTTGTTGACGGCGGCGTCGACGAGCGAATTGGCGTAGGTCGCGTTGCTTTGATCGAGCGTAACTGCGGGGCCATCGTGCGAACGGTTCCACAATCGAATGGTATGGAGCAGCACCTGTTCGTCTGGCTGCGGCTTCAACCCGTTGAACGCATACTCCGCGTTGCTTCGCCATGCGCCACCGAACGCGCGCTGGAAGTCGCTTGCTCCCGGTCCGCTGTCCGCTTCGAGCTGCCGAAAATTCGGAAACGCGCGATCGATCGGCCGCCGCCCATCGCTTGCATCGACGGCGCCGTAGTCGATGAAGATGCCCTTCCAGTGGCCAACCATCCCCAACCCAGGGACGTACCATTCTTTGTCCGCGCCTTCGACGTATGGGATGATGTTGCCCGGCACCGGGAACGTCCGCCAGTTGGGGGAGCCCGGCGCGACATGAAAGGGTTGCGTCAAGAGCGGATCGTTGGCAGTGCCGCCCTTCGCTTGAACGCCCATGCATCCGATGAGGTAGTCCGGCACCCAGTACCACTTGCCGCACCCAGGGATGTCAAATGTCGGAGGGGCGTTGCTAGTAAAAAATCCAAGGTCTTGAAGCGCCGCCAACACGACGGAGATGCCGAGCGCGATGGCCGCGCCGATACCGGCCGAGACTAACCCAGTGCCGACGCCGAGGCTGATCAAGACGCCGGTAAACGCCTGCGTAATTTGTGGGACCGACCCACTTTCGACGGTCTGGAGAAGACCTTGCACCGTAGCGACGGCGCCCATGACCGTCTGCCCAAGCAGCACGAGCTGCTTCGCGGAGGCGATGGCCTGGTCGCCGGTTACCCCAGGGACAGCTCCCTCGACGGCGTTGACGAACCACGTCTTCGCTTGGTCGACCTGCGAGCTGCTAGCGCCTTCGGCGAGGAGCTGGCCACCGACATCGTTCCACGCCGACGCAAAGTTGGGGTCGGACGCGAAGTGCGCCTCAAAATCGGTCAGACCGGCGACACCGACACGGCGCGGCACCACTACCTGCGGCCAATGCGGCGTCGTTGTCACACCGCAATCGTAGCAGAGCTGCTAGTCGCCGTCTTTCCAAGACTTTGGCGTCGCATCCACCGCGCCCGCGGGCGTCTCCGCCACAACCGTTGCGGCAGGCGGTATCGAAACCGTCTTCGGCGTCATCTGCGGCGGCGGATTCTGCGGCGCCTGCGCGAAGCCGGCGGAAGCTTTGGCGCCGACCTGCTTCACGATGTTCGTCAACGCTCCGGCGAGACCCTGCGCGGCTTCCATCCCCTTCTCGAGCACGGTGGGGTTGCTCATGAGCGCGCCCTGCCACGAGAAGTTGCCGGTCTCTTTGTCTTCGGCGTAGACGACTGGGCGGCCGTCGCCCCACTTCGCATCGGCGACTGGCTTCGTCGCCCACGGCAGATCGAAGGCGTCTTCTTTCGGCGGTGTCGGTGGCGCGCCAACGCCAACGGCTGCAGATGCAGGCGAAGATGATCCGCCTTTCTTTCCATCGTCATCGTCGTCGAAGTAATAGTCGTCGTCTTGCGGCTTGCCGACGCCAGCGATGGTCTTCTTGACGCTTTTCTCCACCTCACCGACGGCCGCCTCGAACATGCGACCGACGGCTTTTTCCATCATGCCTGCGAATGGATTCGATGCAGCCGGCGACGCAGGCGAGACCGCAGGCGTTGGCGTTGCGGCGGCGACACCGGCGGTTGGCTTCGTCAAGATGCCGGCTTGCTGCAGCGCCATCAAGACGCTGGCGGTCGTTTTCTGTACGATGCTGTCTTCGTTGAGAGGCGCGGGTGGTGGCGCAGCGACACCGGCAGCTGCGGGATTGGGTGGGCGGCCTTCGAGCTGCGCGCGCCACATCTCCTGCATCATCGTCAGCAGCTGCGGCATCATCTGCGCATCGCCACCGGCAGGCGGGGGGTAGTAAGACGGCGGAAAGCCAAACGGCTGCGGCCATGGTTGCGGCACACCGACGCCTTGCTGATGCATCGGCGGCGGGTTGTAGGGGGTCACCGGCTCGCCGTTGGCCTGCCGCTGGCGCGCCTCTTCTTGTCGAACGGCGATGATCTCGTCGCGCGGGGGAAGCGTCAGCTCGCCGCGCTTCATCTGCTGGCTGTTCGATGCCCAGATGAAGCGGATCTGGTAGGTCACCGACTGTCTCGACTGAGACCGCGGCATGTGAAAGTTGTCGGTGACGTAGCTGATCAACGCCTGCGACGGATCAACAGTTTCGCTGCCGCGGATTGCGCCACCGCCGAAGCTTCCCACCATGAAGGCGCGGCCGTTTGAGGCGGGTGGATCGAGCTGCAAGACTTGGATGGTCACGTCGTAGGCGGAGCGGCCTTCGCTGGGAAGTCGCGCGAGAATCCACAGCCAGAGCAGCTCAGCTTCACGCGGCGAATCTTCGGGCGCACCACCCAACGCTCCACCGACGCCGTTTCGCGCTTTCGGATTGCGCTTCTTCGGCGGTATTGCCTTCGTTTTGGCTTCGACGACTTCTTCAGGCGGCTCGCCTTCGCCGTCATCGTCGTCTCGCTCGTCGTAGTTGTCATCTTCGCGCGTCATGACAACACCGGCGCATCCGCAACGACCGGCGTCATCACTGCTTGCGCAATCGCCGTCGTCATGAGGTTCGCGAAAGGTGCCGCCTGCGAAGGTCCGTCGGGGAACATCACACGGAAGGCTGGGATCAGCTGACACGCCGGAACCGCCTGGAAGCCTTGCCCGGGGTAGATCACATCGACGGCGCTGACGCCCATCGACAGATCGATGATGGCGCCGCTTCCACCCCCAACGACGTCGGTGACGACAACCGAGGGAACGCCTTCGTAGTTAGCGCCCGCATCGGTGATGGCGACGCCGACGATGGCTCCGCCACCGCCAAGCGTCAACGTCATCAAGACAGGCTTCGGTGGGGCTTGGCCGAGCTTGATGTCATGGTTGGGGTTGATCGCACCGACGGCTGTTGCGACCGCCGCTGCGGTATAGCCTGAGCCACCAGCGACGACGTTGACGCCGACGGCCTTCAACGTCGCGCGCGCCGACGCGATTTTGTAGGGGTTTCCACCAGCGAATTTGACGACGGGCGGCAGAATGTAGTCAGAGCCGGCCGAGAAGACCGACACGCCGGAGAGGAAGTCGTTGGAGTTGAGCGCTGCCGTCGCGCCGGCTGCGACCGTCGGCACGATCGAAAAGACGATGGTTCGGATGGCGAAACCGGCGGCGATGGTAGTGACGTCGCTCGTGATACGCGCGCCGAGCGTCGACAGAATGGAAGAGTTGACGACGACGGCGGCGACCTTCGACTGAAGCGTCGTCAACGCCGCGCCGCCTTGCGCGATGCGATAGACGCACGTGACGGTGGTATTCACGACGTCACCGACGGCGTTGCCGACGAAGGCGTTGCAGCAACGCCATCGTTTGTGACGCCATTCGCTGGAGTTTCGTCTTCGTCGTCGTCGTCATCGTCGTCGATGACTTCGGTAGTGATACCTAAGACGTGATACTCTTCGGCCAACGAGTCGATGATCATCTCGAGCGACGAGAAGGTCTCGACGACGAACGTGCGACCGCGCTTGGAGAGACAGTAGCGCTTCGCTTCGCCTCGTTGTTTCGGGAGGGTATAGACACGCACCTCTTCATCGTCGTGGAAGAGCCCAAGTACGATGGAGTTTTTGTCGAAGGGCGACGGCTCGTTGATCTCGATGTTCATCAGCGACCCACCGGGGTCTTCCCACACGGCGCGCTTGGGGATCGGGACGTCTCCGAACGAATCCAGGCCGGATCGATCGAGGATCTCCTTGAAGAGCGCCTTCGAGAAGTCTTCCTGCGTCTCGAATTTTCGCTCGTCGAAGTCGACGATGTCATCGGCGGCTTCTGGCGTCACCGGCGTCGGCGTTGTCGTGGCTGTCATTTTTTCTTTCTCCAACGAATCGATGCGTCGTCAATGATGAGTCTGCTTGCGCCGAAAGTCAACGCCTCGACGCAGCGATTTTGTGGAGCTTTTTCTCGGCGCAGCTATAGATGCTCGCTGGTCCGACGACGAGGCTGTCGATACAAACTCTACCAGGTGGGGTCGCCTTGACGATATCCTTGTAGAGCTTCCAGTCGGCCTCGGAGGGCTCGGGTGAGTCTCCAGGATGTTGATGGCAAACTAGAAAGGCGGCGCATCGCGCGTCGGAGGCGGCGTCCATGACGTTGTCGATGCCGACGGCGACTCGGTCACGCTGCCCTCGTGCAATCTCGTAGGGGGCGCACATCAGCCGCGAGTGAACGTTCAGCGCGATGACGAGGAAGACCTCTTGTGTCTCGCGGTTCAAGTCGTCGCCGACGATGGCGTAGACATCGCGCGGCGTTCGGATCTTGCCGAACTTCTTCGCGAGCTCAGCGATGGCCGCGTGCTGCGCGGGGTCGCGAGAGACTTTGATCCATGGGATGCACGTCACACAAGCTGATTTGTCTGGCGTTACTTCAACCGGCTGCATTCGCGCTGCGATTTGCGACTGCACGCCACCTTCGCCGCGCGGCATCTCCTCAGCCTCGTTGACTACGAAGCTCTCCCACGCCGGCTCGATGTAGATAAGCATCCGCGGGTCACCGGCGATGCTCACGGCGGAGTCGATGTCGCGCTGCTTCATCTCTTGAGGGTTGTCGATGGGGTAGAGTACGATGAAGCCCTCGCGCTGCATCCGTACGAGCGTCTGATCGAACTCCGACTTCGATAGCAATGGAAGGCGATCGCGCAGGTCGGCGATTCGGGCGCGCCCGCCGTTGGTGCGGACCTCTTTGATCAGCTTGAGGAAACGGCGCTGCGCCCAGTCTGGTTTTTTGTCGTCGGCTTCGGTTGCTTCGTCTGCTGCGTGGATACATTGCTGCACGCGCGCCAATTCGTGGTCGGTCAATCGTCGTGGCGCGCCATAGTGACTGAATGATCTTCCGCCTAGCTTCTCCACGTTTTTGTCGGTCGATCCACCCGAGGCGACGACAGCGGCGGCGATGGCGGCGATTTCTGCGTCCGACAATTCGGCGCCGCCATCGATCAGCGCGACCGCTTCATCCCAGGTGGGGATCGATCCATCTTGGCGAAGCAATTGCGCGAGAAGGTAGCCGCGAAGCTCGCTCGAGTGGAGACCGCCCGGATCTTCCTTCTCGACCTGTAGATACTGCTTGTAGTAGCCGCGCGCATGCGTTAGCGCGTCTGGCCGCTGAAACGGCGACGTCGAAGTCTCTTTGGCCTCAGCAGAGATTTGTTTGTGCGGGCCATAGTAGCTAACAAAACCAGCCTTCGTCATCTTGCGCGCAAACGCCGCTGCCTTCTCATCGTCGCGGAAGTCTCCGAAGATGACGTTCGGGCCTTCGACGGCGTCAGCCTTCTTACCAGCAGCTTCGACGATCTTGTTCATCGATGCGCCGTGACGCCTGACGATGACTTCCCACTCTTCGCCGAGCATCGTTGGCGATTCTGACGCTGAAGATGTTTCGGATGCTTCTTTGATCACGACGCGCGCGACTTCATGGTGATGCCGCTCGGCGGTGTAGATGGTCGTCGCCGCCACCTTCGGATCGACTCCGGCGTCGCGGCAACGCTTCCAGAAGTCGCCGCTCATCCGCAGCAAGATGTCCGGGTCGTTCGATCCTAAATCTGAGAGACAACGGCGCAGCACCGCCTCGTAGGTACCGGCGGCGACGATGCGGGGGCCGGACTCGTCGGGGGTCGTCGTCGGGCGATCGGACGAGGAGACGTCGCCGCTGGAGAGACGCGTCGTCTCTGATGCTGCCGCATGCGTTGGCGGCGCATACGAACGCATGAGACGGAGTAGATCTTCGCTTCGGACTCGATGTGGCTCGCGCTTGTGGAGGTCATATGCCTTCCGCGCCGCTTTGACGAGTCCTTTTAGTTCAGCTTCGTCGTAGAGCGAAACGTCATCGGCGATGATAAACCAGAGCGCTTTGGGTACGTTCCGCGCGATCGTTTTGTTCACCACCGGATGACCGACAACGATCGTACCGTCGTTCCAAAATCCTACCCACTTGCCGTCGTAGGTGCGGCGTTCTGCAACGAGACCTTCGATGGTGGGCTTTTCGGCGCTGGAGAGGCGGGTGGAAGGCATGGCGTCAGTGTAGCTCAGCCAACGTGGAAGCGCGTCAGCGGTAGGTGAACAATGCCGCTCGGCAGATGGCGCCTGTAGAAGTCGGCGAACGGCGATTCGGCGAGCAGCTTCTCGAAGGTCGTCCACTGACCACACGCTCCACGTAGAATTGCTTCTCGGACGTGGTAGATGCGCACCAACCGATCGTCTTCGGTGCCGCTCAAGCCCTCGGCGATATAGACGATGTGCCCAGGTAATGTTTTGATGCCGGTCTCTTCGCGAAGCTCACGGCAGCACGCTGCTTGTGGCGTCTCATCGGGCTCTACTTTTCCACCTGGCAAACACAAACCACGTGGTTCGCGAACGGCCAAAAGCATCGGTTGGGCGTACCAGCTAATGACAAGCGCGATTGAACTATCGGCTTTCATTTACTTCTTCAACGGCGCTACAGCGATGCGGAGCGCTCGCCATCGACTCAATCCAAGCCGTCGGGCCGACAGGTAGAGCGGCAGCGCGAAGACAACGCGCTCGACCACCGACGAAACGATAAAGCGAAACATTCTACCTCCGTAGCCTCCGCCACTGCTCTACGTCTGCCGTCGTCACGTCTTGCGCTGCCACCGTCTGCGTTTCGACGATGCCGCTGGTGGCGTGGTACATGACCGTCCCGACGCCGGTGTGCTCCAATCCCATCGCGTGCCCCATCTCGTGCTGCACGACGTGGCTCAAGACGCCGAGTAGGCCCGTCTTGTCGTTGTTGATGAAGACCTGCGGTCCGAACGGGTCGAACGGATTTTGGCGCGTCATGATGTAAGTGAAGCCAAGTCGCGGCTGATGAGCGTCGACGAAGCCACGTCGGGCCGTCTCGGCGTTGTCGATGCCGTAAACGCAGATGTCGTTGTCGCTGTTGCCATCGCAGCCGTCGTAGGTGACGAGGCGCGCGTCGGTGGCGTCGCTCCACTTGTCGATGGCCTCGATGACGACGGCTTTGCGGTCGGTGGTGAAGCCGGAGATGCCGACGGAGTAAGACGATGGATAGTCAAGACACGACGTCGTCATTGTGAAGCAGATGATGGCAGTGAGACGAATCATCGGCGTCTTGATGCTTCATCTGCTTCGATAAATAGCTGCCACGTGCGCGGAAACTTCTCTCTGACAATTTGACAAACACAGTCGGCGTATTGGCGAATCTCGAATTGAGCCGTTGGGGCCATCCGTAGCGTCAGGAAGGCAAGCCAGTTGCGGAGATTCGCCGATGCGCGCATGCGGCTGTAGCGGCCGACGGGGAGATGAATCCGCGCCAGTTCTTTCGGAACACCAGCGGCGAGCGCGTTCTCGTAGATGTCTTGCTGGTGACGATAGACTTCGCCGAGTTGCTTCTGAAAGCGTTTGGCGTTTTCTTCCGTCAGCGTCGCGCCGGTCGAAGCCGCTTGCTTGTTGGTGCCGCTTTGGATGAGCAATCTTTCGACGGTTGGAATGTAGTTGAGGTCGGGCAGCGGCGTGTAACGAGCGGACATTTCGTTGAAACTTTGTGTCCGATGGCGCAACCATTCTCGAAAGACGAAGATAGGCGCTTGCACCTCGACGATGAGACCGGCGAACTCGAAGGGGGTCGCGTGCTTGTTCTCGTAGAGATAGCGAAGCAACTTCTCGTCGCCGGAGACGCCAACGCAAGTCGAATCAGCATCGACATTTCCGCCGCATGCGCATTCGCTCGAATGCTTCGGCCCCCATCCCAAGAAGCCCTTCCCCGTCGACATCCGCGCGGCTTCGATGATGCGCTCGTCGCTCCCCCACGATTCGACGACTTTGACGAAGCCGTGATCTAAGACGTAAATACAGTCGGTTCGATTCGTCATCCCGTCCTCATCAAATCTCGAATCATCTGTTGGAACGTTTCGAGCGACCCGACGTTGGCGATGTCGAGATCAGCTTCGATACCGTCGGCGTATGATTCGCTCGCGTGGTGTTTCCACGCGAAGTCTTTTATAGACCACTCAGACCGAACGATTTTCCAGATGCGGCCTCCGGCGGCTTTGATGGCGGCGACTTCGTTCGGGAAGCGCACGTCGGAGATGACGACGCCGCGGTGTTGCGGCAAAGTCTCTACGTTGAAATAAAGCCAGTACGCGCCTTCTTGTGGATTATACATCCATTGCCCATCTCGCCGGTCAATTTGCGATAGCGTTTGATTGTCCAGCAGCTTCGCCGCCGTTCGGATCGCGATGTCTACCCAAACGTCTTTGTAGCATCGGCGACCCCACTCGGTGCCGAGCGTCTGCAGCGCGTGACGCGGCGTCAGACCACCGAGACGCGCGTGAGGCTCGTTCCGCCGTTCACTTGGACCCCACAGCGTTTGTTCATCCCAGCCGAACCATTCAGCGCATGCGCGTTTCATCGGGTCGGCCAAGGCGACTTTGACGTGGCCGAAATCCTTCACCAAGACGTCGGCGGCAGTATCCTTTCCTGCGCCGGCTCGACCGCAGATGCCGATAAGATTCATTTGCTTCCCTTCGCGCGCCGTCGCGCCATCTCCGTCAAATCAGCGATGTCTGCAGCAGACATCTCCTTCGGCTTCTTGAAAAGACTAATCAATCGAAATTTCAGACGAAGCCACAGCCGACGCCAGAGAATAGACAGCCGTAGCGGCTGATGTGTTTCACACAACGTGAACCACAAGCCGTCGACGTTGTAACGCTTGACGTTGGTCGCTGAACCACACCAGCAATAGAAGCCGTAGTTCTTCGGCAGCGGTTGATTGCAGCTATCACAGACCTGGTCGATCGGCCTTGCGATGAACCCCGACACTGCTGCGTAGTGACGCGCGCAGTCGTCGCAGACGAGTCGGCGTTGATTCCAGGGGGTGACGACCACCCAGGTGGCGGCGCTACCGCAGACGCCGGAGTCGCGAAGTTTGACGCCGCAGATAGGCATTGTCGTCGGTGTCATCGCGTCGCCTTGTCGTAGTCGACGATGGCGTCGATTATTCTTTGCTGCGAAACAGCTGCAACGAGATGTTGCCTCGCCGCTTCGACGACACGCCGCGCCGCGAGCAGCTCATCGATGATATCGTTGAATCGCTCGCGCGTTAGATATTCGGCGAATGCCTCTCGCGTTACGCCACGCGGCGTCTCCAACCGAAGACGGCGCAACTCTTCGTCTGTCAGTTTCATTTCGCCTTCGTCTCCTTCCAACGCCAGACGCGATAGCCAATAGGCGCGCCATACAAGCAAATCGCACAATCCTTCGGATACCCATTCTTTCCGTCGAAGCTGATGCGCCCATTCAAGAAGTAAACGCGACACTTCTTGTGAACCCACCGCGACCACCAGTTGGCTCCGACGGCGGCGGGGATCAGCAGAAACAGTCGAGGCGTCGGCGGCAAATCAGAAGCATTCAAACGAATCAGAGATGACTCGTAAGACTTTTTGGCCCATGGCTCGATGCGCGAAAATGGCGGGTTGAGCCATAGGTCACCATTCGGCAGTCTCGACCAAGCGAACGTGAGCGCGTCGCGGCACGTTGCGTTGGTGTGGTCGGGTCCGAGATAAAGATCGGCCGGTCCGAGGTTGTCGACGGCGTTGTCGCGCGTCGCAGCGAGATCAAACGCGAAGCGCTTGATGGCGAATTTACGCTTGACGGCCTTGATGAATTCGACAGGCGTCGCATAGTCTTGTTTGGATGCGCCGCGGTTGAAGCCAGCGCCGGTTCGCTTGGCGGCGCCTTCTGCGCCTCCGATGCGTCGAAAGTGGCTCAACTCGTCCATGTCTTCTTCCTCGTCTTCCGGGTCTGGTGGATCGGCGTACGCGTTTTGATACTCAGCCTCGCTCCAGTCGCTCATGTTGCCTCCAATGATGAGCTCGCTTCCGGTTTCTGTCAAGCGCCCTTCGCGTAGTGCTCATCGAGCATCGTGAGCATCTTGCGCAAAACGTCTCGGAGGTCACGCTTCCCCCAGAAGGTCACCGCCGCCGAGTCGTCGTCGCCCGCGTGATGCAGAAACGGTCCCCTCACGCTACCGACTCCCATTTCTGGCGGTAACGTAACTGGCAGCTCCAAGTAGAGGCGCAACCCGGTGAACTTCTGACCTTCAATTTCCTTCGAGATGATCTCGACGCGGTCTGTCATCTCTTCGGCGTAAATGTTGACTCTCATGTGTTTTCCTTTCGCTGCCGTTTGAAGAACATCAGCGCATAGCCCGGCTCTTGATACGCGTAGGAGACGAGCTCCCAGCTAGGATCGACGAATCTGTAAGCATCAGCCAAAACAGATTCAATGTCACGTCTCGACGCAAAACGAATCTTGTCGCCATCGGCCAACCGCCGATCGAGGCAGCCGGTCTCGCGAACAACCTTCGAGAATTGAATAATCGGCGATGACTCAGCTTGGCGATGTATTTTTTCAAGCCTCAAGTCGGGGTTCTTCATCAAGTCGCCCGAATCCATCACCGGTGGGAGTTGGCCGTGGTCGCCGACGGCGAGGATCGGCTTGCCATAGATTTTCAAGTCGTCAAGCATCTTACCGCTGACCATCGACGCTTCATCGATGACAATCAAGTCGATACCGTCGAGATGCTGTCGCTTCTTCCAGCCTAAGACTTCTTCGGTTTTTGAATCGATGACCGGAAGATAAATTAGGCGGTGGATTGTCGTCACCGCTGCGTTGCAGCCAGCGGCGCGGAGTTTTCGCTGCAAGACAGATGCGGCTCGGCCGGTGAAGGCGCAGTAGGCGACGCGCAGCTTGGTCTCGGCTGCGAAGACGCCTAAAAGGCTAGATTTTCCAACGCCAGCAAATCCGCCGATCGTGAGAAGCATCGAGTTGCCATAACGTTCGCCGAGGCTACCGTGGCACCATCTAATTATCGCTTCGTAGACCTCGCGCTGGTCCGGCGACAAGTCTTCGCGTGTCAGCTGCTTGTCGGTGGTCATTTCGTCTCCGACAGCAGGCGTTCTATTTCGTCAGCCGCCTCTTCAAGAATCGGGTCGGCCGAGTATAGAAACGCCTTGTCGCGAAGACGTACGATCAAAGCGCGGGCCGTCTGCTCTCGCTCGCGAGCATCAGGTTTGTCGCTTTCAGAAGTCACTCAACCTACTCCCATCTTTGAGCTCAATCGGTAGTACGAAGCTGCGCCCGTTCGTCGGAACGACCACCGGTTCCTCCCACAATTCCTTGATGAGACCTTTCATCGTCTCGACCTCCGCAGCTGGCGTCTCGTAGATCGCAGCATCGTAGTGGTAGACGACCAACCGAGCGTTTTTAGTGCGTCTCTTCTCCATCTCCAAGAGCCGTCGGTTGACGATGTCGGCGACGCCCGACTGAATCGGAAAGTTGGCCACCTGCGTAGGTCGGGGGAAATAACCAAGCCACCTGATCCGACCGGCGAATGGCGTTCTGAGAAACCCATGCTTGCGGCAAAACTCGACGTTGCCTTCGACGTAGGCGTAGTAGCGCCGGTAGGACGAGCGAAGGTTGTCGAGCATCGTCTCGACGTCATCCATCGACACGTCGAAACCTTTTCCTCGGAGCGTAGCGAAAATCTTAGGCGCCTCCGCGAGGTAGCTGACTGCGAAACCGCAGCTTTTTGCGATCTCACGGAACTTCTTGCCTCGACCCTGCGGATCACTTCTGATCAAGTCGGCGCCATCGGGGAACAACACGCATGCGTTCTCCGTATGGATATCCTTCGCGCACGACGCGATGAAGTTTTCGTCATCAGACAGATAGGCCGCTAGGCGCATCTCCGCCTGAGAAATATCATAGTAAACAAAGCTACACCCCGGCGCGCAAACGTAGATGTCGCGGAGCATCTCCTCCGGTTGCGGTACGTCTCGTTTTTTGCAGGTGTCTTTGTGGATGACGCCGTCGAGCAGCTTCGCGCCGCAACCCGAGCAGAAAGCGATGCGGGGGATGTTGAGGATGTTCGGCCCACGCGTGCGGGGCCGCCCAGTTTCGACTTGCCCCCAACTTGGTTTGACGCGGCCATCAGGGTGAACATACACGTCCAAGTATTCGCTGCGGCTGTCATTGGCGGAGCGCCAGCGGATGATCAAGTCGGCGAGCTTGCCGGCGCGCGTGTCGCTCTCCTTTAGGGCCTCCAAGACGATGGCGGCGGTCGATGGAAGGCCGGTGGGGGTTGGCGGGGCGAGCCAAAGCGGTGCCTTCAGCTGACCGTACAACGCCTTGCGGATGTCGGCCGTTTTACCGGGGCTGAATTGGCGGCGGCGCAATAGTTGGCGCATCTCACCTACCAAAGCGGCGGCGCGATGCTTCAACTTCTTGGAGAGCTGACGCTGCTTCTCGACGTCGACAAGCAATCCGGTCCGCTGCATCTGGCTGAACAGCCCCGCCATCGCCGTGTCGTCGCGGTAGACGCTCATCTCTCGCTTCAAGTCGGGTTGCATCCGCAACCAAGCGAAGGCGTTGAGCCTACAGTCAGCGGCGTTGTACATGGCGAGGTCCTCTGCCTTGACGCCAAACCCAGCGACCGCTCCTTTCTCTTCCGACGTCTTGAATTTCAACTTCCACGGCGCGCTCGTGCAATAAACCGAAGCTACGTGCGCCAGCGACTGCGGCAAATGACTCGCGTAACTTCGATGCGCCACTAGTGTATCCTCGACGCTGCCGAGAAAGATGCCGTAGCGGTTCAATACCGGCTCGTCGAAGTTTTTGATGTTGTGGCCGACGACGGTTCGGCGGCGCAAGAATCGCTTCAACACTTTGATGAAGCCACGAGGCCACGGATGATTTTCGCTGCGGCGATCCATCACGACAATCTTGGTCGGATCGCCGACGTCGGCGACGCCAACGCAGGTGATGCCGGCTCGCATGGCGTCGGGGGCGTCGGTCTCGATGTCGACCAAGACTGTTTGCGAGAAGCCTCGGAGTAGTTTTGCTGCCTCCTTCGGCGACGTCGTCTTGACGAACGCGCCTTCATCTTCGAGAATCGTATGAGGATTCAGCGACAAGGCGATGGCGCGCTTGACGTCCACGCGGAAGATCGGATACCACCCGTCTGCACCCCTAAGCAAGTAGGCCGGATGTACTGTCGGAATAACGGTTCGGCCTTGAATCTGCTGTCTCGCCTTCAGAATCGTCCAGCTGTTCAACGCCTTCTCGACGTCTTTGAGGCTTCGCTTTTTTTCGATGCGTTTTTCGTAAAGCCTTTCAGCATTTCTTATCTGTTGTTGTTTTATCTCTGGCGCCTTCCAGACGAAGCCGCGATACTTTTGGATGCCCGACTTGCCGATGGTCATCCGAGAGGCGCCAGCGCCAAGCGATAGAATCGGTATGTCTGATGGCAATTCAGACAATTCTTTGGCGAGACGTGGCGCGCAACAGGCGATGGCTGCATCCATCTGCTTGTCGTCGTCGACGCGGCAAAGCATGACGTTGGTGACGTAGCTGTTTTGGCGATGGCCGCCGGCTTCGAGCAGCGCCGCATCGAGCATCTTGCCGCTCGGACCGACGAAGGCTCTTCCGTATCGTTCTTCTAAACGGCCTGGGCCTTCGCCAATTACGATGAGCTTCAACGCCCGACGCGGGGGGTCGGGGGGAACGACAACATTCCCACCGAGCGGACACCTATCGCATTCGGCGAGATGCGCGCGAGCGTCGTAGGCGACGCCGGTTGGAAGGGCGTTCATTTGCGGTAACCACGACGATACAATTCGTTGTCGACTCGCTTTACTAGCCACGCAAGAGAATAGACGAATGCCACCGAGAACGGCATAACGAAGGCCATTCCACCTAGGATCAGTAGAATTCGATGAAGATCGAATCCTTCTGATTGACCCACCAATTCGTCAGGCATTGGGATCACTTGTCAAACTCCACCGCCATCCACGCCTCGTCGCGCCAAACGTCGACCTGGCGCGACGCATCGACGTAGTACATTCCTCGCTTGTCCGGCGACGGAAACACTACGAAACTGTTGCCTCGAATACCGTGGGAGACCGTATCGCCGCAGACACCTTCGACGACGCGCCCGCCCGAGAGGTGGAGTCGCACGCGTTTGCCGACCAAATCTTCGACTTTCACGACGCATCCTTCGGGTTGTTGCTGATCTCTAGCGGCATCCCGCCCGTACATTCGACGGCGAGCGATTGCGCCAACCGCGCGATGCGATTGCGCCGCTCGATCGTCATCTCGCCACGCGTCAGCGCAACGAGAATGAACGCGTTTTCGCCGTCGTTGGATTTGATGACGCAAGCCGGCTTGTCGGCGAAATCCTCGAAGCCAACGATGAAGGATTGCATCATCTCGCCGAGACTTTCGACAACGCCACGTCTAGACACAAACCGCACGGCCAATGCGGAACCGAATACGTATGAAGAAACGTTCCACCGACCATCGCTCCGTCGAGCCGCCGAAAGTTGATCGGCGTCTTCAGTCTCAACGCCTCTTCCAAGTCGCCGCGCATTCCGCTCGAGATGCCGCGATCGACGTAGCAGACGGCGCGGTCGCAGACCGCGAGGAACCGACGACCGGCGGTTAGACCGAGATGCCTTTCGTCGGTTTTGGCGTCGTCTAAGACGCCGGGTTGCGTGTAGAGCAAGTGGCAAGCGAAGACGGCTTCCTCGCGACGAAGACAATCAGCCATGCAACGCTGCGCGAAGATGACGTTTGGCCGATGAAGCCAGTTGTATCCATCTGTCTTGTATTTGTCTGCGATGACTTCGGCGTAAGGCGTGACGAGAAATACTCGCGGCATCATCGGCATCATCGCGGCGTCGTTTCTTCGATTTCGACGAATGTCTTCAATTCTGCTTCTTCTTTCATGCGCCGCTTCTTCGCTGCGATGGCCAACCCGCCGCGTCGGCCGGCTTCTCTCGCTTCGTCGCCAGAGAATTTGTGAGCTGTACCCAGAGCGTGAGCGGTCTTACCGCCCTTCGAGGCAGCCTCACGTTGACGCTCTTTCGACCAAGCTGCGAAGCCGTGAAGCTTCTTCGGCGTAGACGAATCGTTGTCGTGGTTTTCAGACATTTTGTTTCTCCAAAATCGAATTCAAATGTGACGCATCGATTGCGTCTGTCTGCGCGCGCAAATAAACGCTATCGAAGCGTCAGAGAGGCGACGGGGTTACGAACCACCGCTTTCAACCCTCCACGGGTCTATGTCTGCTGCTCGTATGACCGAAGCAGCCGCCTCAAGATGCCGCAGAAGCCTTCGTCGTAGCGCTGCGGCGCCGCTATTCAGACTCGATGGCCGATGAGAATCGAAAACGACACTCAACTAACCGTCGACCGACGTCTTTATCGACGCTTCGACGGCGCCGCCTTCGATTTGGCTGCGGTTGCCTTCGGCGACTTCGCTGCAGGCTTCGCAACCGTCTCCTCTTCCTCCGCCTCGACGGCGCCACCGCCCGCCGCTTCGATGACGAGATTCGTTCGCAACGCGCCGGTCTTGTCGGTCTTGTTGACCGCTGTCGCCGTCATGCGTTGGCCCTTCAGCGCGCCGCGGAGGTCGTCGAAGTCGCTGGGGGAAGTGATCTGCGTCGGCATGACGTCGCTGCCGATGCCGAATTTGTTGCGCAGTAGGGTCAACCGCTGCTTCGACATGTTCCCCTTGCGGTCGCCCTTCGGTCGGAAGGTGAGGAACTCGCTGATGGTGTTACCGACGCTGCGGCGACACTCTTCGCTCTCCTCGGTGGTCTCGATGGCCTTCCACTCGATGACGAGCTGCGGGTAGGCGACGCCCGTCGACGCATCGGGGTTCGACATCCGAAACTTGACGTCGGAGATTTCGAGCTCGTAGCTGCCGTCGTAGAGATCGGGCTCGACCGTCTCGTCGAACTCGAAGGGCTGGAAGGACTGACCGCCGTAGGATTGCTGCTCTTCTGCGTGATTGGAGGGAGGCATTGATGATGTTCTCTTGTCTCGGTTTGAGGTTGTCGTGTCGGTTTCGCGCTTAGATTGTCGATGAGTCTGAAGGCAGCGACAATCGAGGCAACGTCTTTATTTGCGTGGCTGCGGCGGCTGCGGTTTTGTTGGCGATTTCAACGGCGACTTCGCAACGCCATTCGTTGGCGTCGTCGTTGGCGCAGCCTTTTTCGGCAGACCGGTCTTGAAGGTTTCGATCAGCTTCGTGAAGTCGGCCGGCAGGATCGCGAAGCGGCTCAGACTTCGGCATCCCGGCCCCCACGCGCCTTGCGGGCCGGTAACGAAGATGCGCTTCTCGTTGTCGGCCTTGTCGATGTCGAACCAGACGACGTCGTTGAACTTCGCCGCCACGCGAGCGCGTGCTTGCCCGGGAAGAAGAGGAACGATGCCGTCTCCGGTCTTTTCCAGCGCGCCGGGTAACTCTTGGCCGCCGACGTCGATGTAGTGGCAGACGACGATGACGTGGCAGGGAATAGTAAAGGCGAGGTCGAGGCAGTGTAGCAGCCGTTTGGTGCACTGCGGGTAGGCGCGCCGTCCGTCTTCTTCTCCACCCTTCGTCAGGTTGAGTTTGTGCGACTGCGCCAACAGTCGATCCGCAAAGTCGCTCAACGGATCGATCAGAAGATTCTGGATGCTTCCGGATTTGGCGTCCTCCTTCGCTTGCGCAAGGAAGGTCGTCATCTGCTCGTAGGCTTTATCGCTAAGGCAACGCTCGAAGTCGAAGTTGCCCTTGCGGCGCTTGGCCTCGGAGAGCGCCGAGTCGGCTTCGCAGAGCAGAACGCGCGTCTTGCCTTCGGAGGTAGTGATGGCGGTGGTCGTCTTTCCGAGCTTCGGTGGTCCCATCACCAAGACGCGGAGGAACGGATCGTTCTCGAGCGCGGAAGAGGGGATGGGCATCAGCCGCCCCACGAGGCTTGGTGGATTGCTTGCCCGTCGTAGTATTCCTGTTGCGCCTTTAGCGCCGTCTCCATCGCGGCTTTGTGCGCGGCCTTCAGCGCGATGATTTCGGCGGTGGCCTTGTTGAGCGCCGCTTCGAGCTCGTTGTAGGTCGGCTCCAACCGCTGCCATCGCGCGTCGCGAAGACGAAGCTGTTGACGGAAGGCCCAATCTTCGTCGTTCGTCGGCCAGTCGTTGTAAGATGGCATCAACCACCATCCTTCAGCAACCAACCGAACCAAGTTTCCTGAACGTCAGCAACTTCTTCTTTTGTCGGTGGCATCACTCCCCCTCGTCTTCGCCGGCATCGTCGTTCGACGCGCCAGCGACATACCGCTGCTTCGAGAGCGCCTCCCACCGCTCGTCGGTGTTGTTGAACAGCCAGACGACGCCGGCTTCATCGAGCGCGTAGACGCTATCGATGACGCCATCATTATCGTCGGGAACAGACGACACAGAAATCTGTCGAAACTTCGACGCCATCGGCAACGCCTTTCAGTCGTGGTTTTCGACGATTGAATTTTCGTCGACTTCAAGTCTCGCGGTAGCTACCGACGCGGCGGCACGAAGCGGCGGCGTCAGCGTGAGGAGTTACGGTAAGTCAAAGCGGGCGCGACAGCAAGACGATTTTGCGTCTCTTGAAAGTCTCTAGGCGCTTCTCGTCGGCCACAGTTCGAGTCGCGTAGGTTTCCCATGTGAAACGCCACACGAACGCCGGGTCGTTGTTCTACTTCCTCGCCGCAGGTAGCGCAACGCCATCGCGTGACACCTTCGGCGAGGCGCGCCTGCGCAATGAAAGCGGCTTCGTAGGTGAGGCTCCGCGCGGTGTCTGAGTCGAACCGAAGGTCGCCGTGGTCGACGCCGTCGTCTTGTTGCGCCGCAGCGAAGATTTCGGCGACGCCTTCATGAAGATCGATCACGATGCTTTTTCCGCCTTCACCGTCGCTTCGATGGCGATGCGGCAGGCGTAGGCAAACTCGTCGACGGTGAGACGATCGAACGTGTCGCAGGTGGGGAACGTATGGATCGCGCCAACGCCACCACAGGAGAGGTCGCCCATGTCGACGGTACCGCCGCAGAATGGGCAGACGAGGGAGACGCCCCGAGTGATGCTGACGGAGTCGCCGACGAGTGGCGAGTGTTTCATCGCGCGCGCTCCCAACTGATACCACTCCAGTCGCGAACCTCGACGCGGAACTTCTCGCTGAAGAAGTCTTGGAGGCACAAACGGATGGTGGTTCGGCCGTCATTGGTGATCCATATCGAAGCGCCGTCGTAGTGGCCGAGGTGCTTCCAGAGGAAGTCCCCCGCTGGGCTTAGGGACCAGAACGTTTGCGCATCAACAGCGAGGTCGATGTCGCCGAAGAGACCGCGCCCGGGAAGGAAGTAGCCGTGGCGCATCACAATGGCACCTCGACGTTGAACCAAACCCAGACGCCGCCTTCGCCGCCCACGAGACGCATCGTCGTGACGTAGATTGCCGCTGGCGGAGTCAACGGCATCTTGACGTCTGCGCCTGAGAAACCGTCGCCCCCCTGGCGGCTAGGCGAGGGGGGCGACGGAAGCGCGAGACCGACATCCGCCACGACGCGTCGCCGATCGTTGAGTCGATGATGAGACATTTTGGTCGCTCCGTCAAATCTGGCTGTTATTTCGTGACGTTTGTGACCTTAGAGTGCCACGCGCCGCATGCGCACGGGCCTTCGAGGGCATCGCATTGAACTCCGCCATTGAAACGCGGAGGTAGATCGACAGGCCATGGAACAATCGGCGACGTGTTTGTGACGGCGGGTGGCTGCAGTGGGCCGAACAGCGGTTCGACGTTGTCAGAACCATCGGCACCGAAATGGAACCAGTGAGCGCGTCCGCCATACGTTTCGCGCTCGGCGATGATCGGCGCGTCGCTAGGGAGGCGGACCCAGTAGTAGCCGTCGACGAGCGGCTCCGGCAGCTTCGGCGGCTCCGGCGGAACGTCGGGAACGTTCAACGCTTCGCGCAGACGCTTCGCGAGCTGAGGCAGCAGCGTACGAGCGGCGACGACGAAGCGCGTGTCGGGTTGGCTGTACGATTCAAACAGAGGTTCGTCGTCTACGTTTTTCGCCCAAACGGTTTCGTAGGCGTACCCGCAGAACCCCACTGGATAGCTAGCCCACCCCGGCGTCGCTTCCGCGTCGAGTCGCTCCGCCTCTTCGATCAGCTTCTTGTCTTCGTCGTTCATGGCTCCACCTTGAATGTGTACGTCGGTCCCCACTTGACCTCGATGCCGCGTCGCAGCAACGCTTGCAGATGATCCACGGGAAGTCAGCCTGCTTCAAAATACGCCCGCGCCTCGTCTTTTCAGCGAATGGCCCACCATCCGTGCGCCTGCAGAAATCACACCGGAGCGGCTCAGTCATCGGTCGTCTGCCTCCGTCACTAGTTGTCGAAGTTGATCTAGAAGGCGGCATCGCTGCTGAAACTCACGTCTCTCTCCGCTTTCGAGACCAGCGATCAATTTTTCCTGCCGCAAGTTCTGCTCTTCGAGACGCTTCACCTTCGCTTCGAGGCCTCTGACGGTTCCGATCAGGCTTTGCGCGCGCTTCTGGGCGTCGTTGCGCTCCAGACGTGTCTTTTCATGCGCAGCCTTCTCGGTCTCGTAGTTGCGCTCTGTTTTCATCGAAGACTCAGCCTCCGCCTCGTTAGACGTCACCCGCCGCGCTTCTATTCACGTCAGCTCGACGACGAAAATCGCCGCCGTCGTGTAGAGGCTGTCGCGCCGAAACTTCGCCGCCGTGTAAGTCGTGAAGACCGTCGCTTCGAGCCGCGACGTGACCCACTCGAAGCGGCGATGCCAACGCTTCCCGCGCAGCTCGTGCACCTCGCGGTGGTAGCGGTTGTGCTCGTCTTTGACGACGTAGTTCATCGACGTACTGGAAACCCGCCGTAAGGCGGATGATTCTCGCAGCAAACGTATCCGTCATCGTCGGCGACGTAGATCCACGCGCCGATAGGGATCAGGTGGGCGGCCCCACCGACGCCGCAGCAAGCGAACTCGAGCTCGGCGATGTACCAACCCGGCGTTCTAGGGCATCGGCGGATGCGTTCCTCCGCGCGGCCCGGCATGCCGAATTCTCGCGTGACGCCTTCAAACCATTCCTTCGTCATCGCAACCTCACTCCTCTCCATCCCCGCTGTGTGTTCGTCCGCTGCGGCTTGCACCCACGCTGCTGCAGCTGCTTCGCGAGCAAGCGCCGGCCGAAGCGAAACTCGCCGCGGTCGTCGCACCACGCGCGCGCCGCCGCCATGATGTCCGCCGTCGACGTGAAGGAGGCACGATCGGGCGACGTCGAGTCGGCGAGGAAGGCTTCGACGACGGCTTCGATGGTCGGAAGCGTATCGACGTCGTCGTCGGAAGCGGCATCAGCTTCGGATTTTTTGGCGATGCCATTCGTCTTGCCGTTGACGTTGCTCATACGATCTCCGGCGGTGGTTCGGTCGGCTTTTTTCTGTAGGGCCACTTGATCGCCTTGCAGACCGGTGGCGACGCGCGCGGGTTGATCTCGACGAGTGACAACCCTAACGCCTTCGCGCGACGAATCGCTTCTGCCGTCTCGATCTCGCCCCACTTGTTGCCGACGCTGTCGATGTAGATGACCGTCGTAGCGATGATCTGCTCGTTGACGCGAATGTTGGGCCGATGCTGCGGTTGGAACAGAATGAAGGCGAAGATTTTTTCGGCTTCGGCGCGCCAGTCTTCGATGGTCGGCGCCGCCACCGTTTTTGTGACGTTGTTGACGAGAAGGTCGGCGTAGTGCTTGGCGGTCTTCATCTGGCGGCTTTCCGGCTGAGCTATAAAACCGTGGCTGTTTGTGAGATCGGTCACGTAGACGTTTCTGCAACTAGTTGATTTTATCGCCTTTTTTAGCGTTAGACGTTCTAGCCGTTTCAGACGCTGTTTTACCTATGGCGCGCGTATTGGGATCTGTAACTCCCGATCCTACCGATAAGGGTAAATTTGAGTCTAGAACGTCTTGAACGTCTGGAGCCATTTCGGAGAGCGTTCGTAGGCGAATTCCCTTCCATCCACGCACTTTGCAGGCTTTATCTCGGCCCTCGATGCACTTGTGCTGCTTCAACCACTCGCCCAGGTCTTTTTTGCTGAAGGGAAAGCGTTCGTTGGTCGCGCACCACTTCTGCGCCGCCGCCATGAGCGTCGCTATCGACTCAAACTCAATGGTGCTGAACAAGCAGCGTTCGCCCACGAAGCCCCCTACGACGTCCTCGGCAGCGCGATACTCCCGCGTCGCGTCGACGATGGCCTTCGGGATGCGCAGCCCCTCCTTCTGCCACGCCAAGCAGCCCTCCATCGCCCACGTAAGGATGCCGGAGAGCTCCTCCTTGATCAGACGCTCGGCGAGACTTCGATCGACTTCACCATCGTCGATGCGCACGTCGAACGGGATGAGCGCGATGCGGTCCCAAAAACTGTCGGTCGCATCCGCCACCCTCGGCTTGTGGTTGGTCGCCAAGATGATCTTGTGCGTCGGCAAGAACTCCCAGAAATTCTCGCGCATCCGCCGCGCCTTGAGCATGTCGTTGCCGGTGATGCGCTTGACCTTCTCTTCGTCGAACGTTCGGCCTTTTTTGACTTCAGAAGCCACCGCCAACCTCGCGCCAAATAAGTCGGCGACGTCGGCGGGGTGAGCTTCATCCTTGCGCGCCATCAAAAGACCAGGCGCGCAGGTCGTCGAATATTTGCCGAGCATCGCTTGGATGATGCGCAGCAACACCGACTTGCCGTTGCGGCCACCGCCGTAGCAAACGACGAAAACGCGCTCCCCCACATCCCCCGTGAGGCTGTAGCCGATGAAGCGCTGCAAAAATAGACGCGTCTCTTCATCCGGCAACACACGCGACAGAAATCGTTTGAAATTTTCGGCTTTAGCTTTGCGATCGAATCTGACGTCGGCGACGCGTGTGATCAAGTCGGTCGGTCGATGCGGCGACAGTTCACCGCTGCGTAGATCTAAAACGCCGTTCTTGACGTTCAGCAGCCACGCGTTGGCGTCCAACTTCTCGTGGGAGACGGCTACCCCCAGCTCGCTTCGGGAGAGCGCGGCCATCGCCTGACGCTTCGCCCGCTTCTGACTTTCTAAACTCCATGCGTAGAGCGCGCGACCTTCTGCTGTCGTTGATCCGAAGCCACGCGCTTCGTCGCGAATTTTGGCGATGACCTCCTTCGTCAACGCCTCCACCCGAACGTGCTGGGGGTCGCGTTGCCAGTGGGTCGATCGCCAGACCAGAAATTCGTCCCACTCCTCGACGTAGCGGAAGCGCTGCCCGAAGTAGTAGGCGAGTCGCTCGGCGTTGCCGGTGTCGGTCTTCGCGAAGCGCTTGGTGTTCGCCGGTGGCTGCTGGCGTTGCTTCGGCGGCGTTGTTGGTGGCGGTGTCGAAGCAGAAGCAGTCGGAGTCGTCGACGATTGATTCTGTTGTTGAATTTTAGCGACGATGCCGCTGATGCCGTCGAAGTCGCCGCCGTTGGCGTTGCTGTCGTCGTCAACGATGGCTGCCGCAGCCGCCAGGGGTGACGGCCGTTTCGGGTTGGCGGCGGTCATTCGCCGTCGCCGTTTTTGTTGGAGCCGTCTAAAAACTTCGTCTCGACGAATGACAGCCAGATCAGCAGACCGCAGAAAACGATAGCGAAGGCGCCGAGCAGCAGAATCATCCAAAAAATCGGCAGCGTCATGGCGTCGCCTTTTCTTCAGCGAAGGCGCGCGCGTATCGAACGGCCTCGCCATGAATTTTTACGACGCGCGACGACATTATTTCGACGACAGCGACACCGACGCGGATCGACTTGTGAAACATGTCGCGCGTTCCGCATCTCCCCGGGAAGACCACGACCAGGTCAGGCTTCCCTTTGCGGAGCATCTCGGCGTTGCGGCGCGGGCCGGCAGACTTGCCGTAGCTTCTGAAATCTGCGCGAAAAACATGCTGGCCAACGCCGTGATGAGTCGCCCATCCTCCGGCGTAAAAATCAGTAAGACTACCGACGCCGCTATGGATGACCACCTCGATGCCGTAGACGGCGTGGAGGCGATCGAGCGTCGCGTTGACGCATTCGATGCCGCGATAGTCGCGACCGCCGCAGACCAGAACCCTCATCGTGGTGCCGCCTTCCGTGTCGCAAAGAATTGTTTGCAGCTACTTCCGACGACGATGACGTTGCCGTCGGCGAAGACCTTCAGCGCCGGGATGCGCTTGCGCCATGCATGCTGCAGCGCTCGCTCTGTGCCGGCCCCCGGGAAGGCGACGACAAGCTGTAGCTCCGCGAAGAGATTCTCGACCCAAAGCAGGTCGTTCTCACGCGCGAACTTCCGCGCCAGCCTAACGGCGCCGTCGGTCTTCTCGCCGATGGCGTTCCAGGTGACGATGACGGGCTTCTCGTCGAGCGCTGCCTTGATCTCGCCGAGGATGCGAAACAGGAGACGCCAGTCTTTGAAGGAGCGACCCCCGACGACGAGGATGCGCTTCGTCATCGACGGCTTCGATGCGCAAGGGCAATCGGTCGTATATGAACGAGCGCCGTCTCGATTTCTCGCGCGCGGGCGAGATGATGCTGAAGCTCCGCCTCTAGCCGATCCGCCAAATCCGGCGCTTGCGCGAGATGCGCTTCGACCGCACGAAACAACTCGTCGACTTTTTCAGTCGATACGTTTTTCATTCTAGCCGCCTTTTCGCTTGCGTTACTGCCGCGTCTGCTTAGACTAAGTCGGGCAGCACGAAACGACAAGCAGACACTACCGTGACGGTTGTGACTCAGCAAGTGGGAGACCGAAGGGAGACGTCGAAATGACCGACGAAACGACGACGGAAGCAGCATCGAAGGTTAGACGGTGGGAGGTGACGATCGAACGCAAAGTAATCGTCTACGCTGCCACGTCGGCCGGTGCATCGAGCAACGCGAAGCAGTGGATGAACGGCGTCGGCAGCATCGTGAGCGTCGTCGAAATCCCAATGGTGGATGCTGATGCGCGCGTCTCCGTCGACGAAGCGCAGCTGGTGACCCGCAAATGAAGACGATGTTTGAAGTGGTGGTTAGATCACTCGTCGGGCCGTCACCGGGGAACGTCGTACGCCTTCTCGTCGATTCTCAGTCGGATCACACCGCCATAGAGACGCTTCTTTCATCTCGCGACGCGCGCGAGCTTGCCAGAATGCTCGTTGAGTCCGCCGATCAGGCTGACGAGCTGGGCTCGGCCTCGCGCGCCCCTCGGGGGTCAATCGGTCGTTCGGGATGAGAAAGACCGGCAAGGCCGCCAACGGACGGCACGGTTAAACATGCGTCAGCCGCCGCCCGCCCAGCGATGCATCATCGACTGGGATGCAATCAACCTTTTCCTCCACGGATTTCCCATGGTCCACACCCCGCCCCCGCCCGACGCCGTGCACAGCGTCTCGAACCCCTCCGACGCCCCGGCGATCGAGCTCGAGCTCGTCGAATCCGAGCGGCTCGACCGCGTGCGCCGGGCATCCTTCGTGGTGTTCGGAGACCGCCCCCCCACCACGCACCTCGGCACGGTCGCGCAGCACTCGAACCGCGCCGGCGTCTTTGACGACCCGCCGCGCGTCACGCTCGTGGACCTCCGCGACCTCACGCGCGCCGACTGGGAAACGGTCAAGCGGGCGGTCGATCGGGCCTTCGACGCGTTCGAGGGAAAGTGGCCGTCGCCATGAACGCCGGCCGACGCACGGGGGCGGTCGCCGGGGCGGTCGCGTGCGCCTCGCTCAGCTTCGCCGCCGGCTACACGCTCGGCCAGGGCGACAAGTGGCCGCCCTGGGCGACGGCCACCGTGTGGGGCATGGGCCTCGTCTACCTCGTCGGCTTTCTCTCGAAAGGGTGGCCGTCCTGAAGCCCTTCGACGAGGCCCTCGCGGCGCGCGTCTGCGCGGAGCTGCTCGGCGCCGCCGGCGTCGCCGTCGTCCAGGCGGGCGCGATCGCCGTCGCGCCCGATGGGTGCTTGCGGATCGCCGATTGGCACATTCGCGGGTACCTGGCCCGCGAATGGCGCGTGCGCGATCGCACGCTGTCGGTCCGGGCCGTGCTCCCGGGCCGCACGGCGCCCGTCGAGCTCGCCGTGCTCGTCGACCAGGCCGTCGACGAAGAGACGCCCGCGCCGCACGCCCACGGGCCCTTCCCGCCGACCCTGCGCCTCGCCTCAGTCGATCACACGCGCGAGACCTGGGAAGCGCTGAAAGCCGCCGTCGACGACGCTTTCGATCTGGTAGACAGGCGAAGCGAATCTACGAGGCGATGCGGCTGATGGAGACGGCGTCGTGAAGAAACGCGTCGAAGCGGCTTCGCGAGAATTGATGGAGAGTCTCGCCGCCTTAGATGCCGCCAAAACCATCGAACCGTCATCGCTTCCCTACTGCCGACTTCCTGAAGCATATGCTATCGACGTCGCGCCGGTGGTGGTTGAGCCAACCGCGTCGAAAACAGATCGCTTCCTCGGCTGCTCGTTTCCGTGGGGTAAGCCTCAAACTGACAACGAAGTCGGCGAGCCTGCGCGTTTCGGTTCTGCCTTTCATGCCGTCTTAGAGTCTCGCCTCAAAAGAAAACGAGGCAGAGACGCAGCTACAACCTTGAAGACGACCGCAGCCAAATTCGACGTCGATGCGAAAGCCGTCGGCGAACGCGTCGAAGCTGCTCTTCCAATCCTACGCGCGTGGCTTGGCGGAGAGAATCCGTGGCGAATCAATTTTCAAGTGAAAACATGGCGTCTCTCCTACGAAGAGACGATCGCCTACAACATCGAAACCGGCGAAGCGCGTCGATGCGATCCGCCAACGAGTGACACTCACGAGTATCGCGACCGTCAGACGCACGAGATTCCAGGCGCCATCGACCTGCTTGGCGTCGGTATGTATCGCCAACGTAGCTACGTCTTGGTGTTAGACCACAAGAGCGGCTTCGACGTCGGCTCGCCGATGGAGTCAGGCCAGCTGAAGACATTGGCGTTGGCTGCGACGCGTCTCTATGAAGCTGACTTCGCGATCATCGCTTTCATGCATGCGCCAGCTGGTATGACGCCGACGGTTTACGCCGACACATTAGATTCAGACGACTTGAATCGACACGCCGACGCATTGAAAGAAGCCGAAAGTCGACGCGACAGTGGCTTCATTCGGCCCGACTTCTACTGCCGCTACTGCCAGACATTCTCGGCATGTCCAGTCAATCAGCCAGCCTTGATTGAATTACGAAATGGAAAGCAACTTCAAACGGCTGAAGATGTCGGCGCGGCGCATCAAAAGCTGTCGGAGATGAAGAAACGATTTGAATCGATGGCCGACGTCATCGACGCCGAAATTCGCGCTTGGATTCGTCAAAACGGCGAGGCGATCAGACCAGACGGAAGACCGGTCGATTTCGTTTCGCGGCCATTCACGAATCTTAGCCAGGCCAGCATCATACGCGCGCTCGGCCAACTCGAAGGCGGCCGAATGATTGAGAAGTTGAAAAAACTAGGCTGTATCGAATCTGGCGAACGCAAAGAATTGCGCGTCAAATAAACGTCGCGATTCAAGTATCGCCATATAGTGTCATCTCGTCGACTTCAAACCAAATATCATACGGGGTTACGCCACCTGCCGACCCGAGACTGATCTGCAAGTCTCCGTTAGCATTGATCGAAGCAGCTGCTATTGCATTAGAGAATCCGCCACCGCCGCCGGTGTTGTGCGTTGAGACGCTCAGCGTTGAACCGGATATTACCGTAAACACCAAATCGTCCCAGCCGTCCGCGCCAGAATTGGCTGGGGTAGGGCATAAGAATATGAACTTAGCTTTGATAATGAGCATCCGAGCTTGTGTCGCTGCGACTGGAATCGGATTAGGCCCGGTCGCTAGGTTTAGGACAAGATTGAACGGTTGAGCCGACGATGCCGAGAAGTAGGTAGGCGCCGGTATTGGATAGCTTTGCTTGAACATTTTTAGTCTCCTTTTCAGACCGCAATGATTGACGCTGCTGTCGCTACGTTATGCGCTTGAAAGAGAAAACCGCCACCGGGGGAGATACTAGCAGCGAAATGCGCCCAGGTCGTCGTTCTGGTCGCAACGCCCCCCGCTTCCGTGTAGGCGCCCGTCGCGTTGTTCCAAGCGCGCGCTACCGTCACAAGCGGTCCGCTATTTTCGGCGATGAATGCGAAGTCTCCGCCGGTTCCGGTGACGCTCGGTACAACCCCAACCTCGTCAGCCACCGTGATACACGCTCCCGGTCCGATCGTGATACCCGGTCCGACGTTACCGTTTCCCCAGATGAGCGGGTTCGACGGCGACCCCGTCTGATTCGCAAACGGGATGGCGGTCAAAACGATGAGCGCGCCGGTAGGGTTCGTCATATCTTGGATTTGAATCCCGTTACCACTACCTGGCAGAGCCGTTACGCTACCATAGACGTTGCCCGAAAGAATAAAGGCTGATCCGGTGATGTACGTATCGTCAGCAAAACTAATGGACGAATGAAGTAAATCGAAGATAGTCGTCACAAGAACACCGGCTGTCATCGAGATAGATCCAATCGGTAGAATCTCGATAATACCAGCGCCGACGAAGCAATCGGTAAGACCCGCAGCAACGACAAGTGAATTCTCAAAGCTACATCGGGCGTATTGTATACCTCCGATGCCCCAGCTCGTTAGGCCAAAGGCGGCGTCGTTGAAGAACACTAGACCACCGCCACCTCCAGACGGCCCGGCGTCTTGTGTGGGAGGTTGGCCTTGCGTGACGTTGATGATCCCCCCACGCTGAATCTTGTAGGTGTCGCCAATCGTTAGATTGCCGTTGGTTCCACCAGGCGTGATTGACCGAGACATCGACGGCGAAGCTGGGGTTGTTGCTGAGACGATCCACGCGCCAGTATTGACGTCGCCTCCACTCGTCGCGACGAGTCGTTGTGGATGCGCCGACGCTCCGCCCAATCCTGTAAAGACAAACGGATTGAACGTCACAACGTCGGAAGTATGAACGACTTGGCGTTGACCGCCAGACGCCGCCAACGGATTGATCGCGACCGTGCCGGCGTTGAGCGTTCCACCCGTATGCGTAACGACCGGCGTCATCTGAAACGTCAAGTTGAAATTGCCCAACGCCATCGTTGAATAATCCAACCCAACGCCGCTAAGATCGTCGCTCATATACGTAATCGTCGTATTGGCCGTCAGCGATTTGAAGAACAGAAGGTTATTGAGATGCGCTGTCGTCAGAATTGGCGTTACGTTGGTTGCGCCGTTGTTGCTGTCTGACGCCAGGCCAGATGAGTTGGATGGATCGATGAATCTGACTGCGCCAAGCGGCGTGCGTGCGGTCGGCCCCGTAGCGCCGGTGACACCGAAAGCACCCGTGGCACCTGATGCGCCGACGGCCCCGGTTGCACCTGTCGCCCCCGTCGGTCCAGTCGCGCCTCCGCCCGGTCCAGTTGCGCCGGTTGCGCCGTTGCCGCTACCCGAGCCGACGTTGGTGACGACGCGAGCTCGACGAACGATGAGTGTTCCGGCCATTTGTGATTCTCAGATTCTTTTAGATGAATCGATTCAACGGCGACGTCGGTTTCGCTTCGGTAGAATAAATCGATCCAACCGCCGCGTCTCGATGGCGTAGATGACACCGCCGCCAACCGCGAGGATGCCAGCAACGACCAACGCGTTTCGTAGCGTCGGATTTTGCTGCATGAAGCTGAAGTCGTCGCCGTAGACGATCTCGTTGATGTCCGTCGGCGATGCCGCAGCTGACGCCGAAGCGGTTGCGCCGTCACGCGCCGCGTAGGTGTCGCGAATCGCCTGCTGCACCTGTGGGCGATGCGCCATCTGCGTCATCTTTACCGCGAGGTCGCCGAGGGTAATGGCGCCGTCGTGGTTCGCGTCGAGTCCCGAGTTGGCATTGTAGAAGGGTGACGGCGGCGACGTCAGAACATCCGAAAGCTGTCGCGCGGTCGGTAGCGTCGCTGGCAGGAAATTCGCTTGATACATTCTGGTCGCACTTCGGATCGGACCGTACCGGTGGACGATGTCTGCGATCATTCCCTTGACGACCGTCGAGAGCTGCTGTGACGCCGGCCACGTCAGATACGTCTGCGGATCGACTCCGGCATAGGTGGAGATCAGCTGCGTCGATGCCTGGTTGATCCCATAAAATGGCTGCCCTGCCGCATTCGGGATGCTCGGATCGAATCCGCTCTCCAAAAACAACGGCGGCAACAGATGCTCGGGCTTTACCCCCGTCGCAGCGGTGATCGCCCAGAGTGCAGCGGCGGCGGCGGGGAAGTCAAGCATGTCTCAGCAACGTCTCGTCTGACGGCGCATGTCTACTACTTGACTCTACCGCCGAATCGACGTCGCTGCTAGAGTAGACGCATGCCTCTCCTCCGAGGCTCAAGCGACGCTACCCGAAGCCGCAACATCGCGACCCTTCGCCGCGACGGCTACCCACCCGCGCAAGCCGCAGCCATCGCCTACCGCATTCAACGCAAAGCAGCGTCAAAGCAGCAGAAAAAGAAGCGAAACATGTCTCACCGACTTTCTCGTCGTCGCGACCGCGGTCTCGCCTACGCCAACCCTACCAGCAACAGCGCCATCGGTGGCGCCCTCGGCTACCTCGGTCTCGGCGCCGCGGTCGGCGGGGGTCTCGGCGCGTTCGGAGGGGCGATGGCGAAGCCCGTCGACATCCTCGGCGGAGCAGTCGGTGGGGGCAGCGTCGGCGTCGGTGCGACGGCGCTCGGCGGCTTCGTCGTCGGTCTGGTCTCCCCCGCCAATCGCAACGTCGGCTTCGCGACGGCGGGCATCGGATTGGGCGCGCTTATCCTGGTCAACCTCGCGACGAACATCGCGGCGAACGCCGGCAAGCCTGTCTGATGCGCGTGTCGACGGCTCTGCTCATCGGTGGCGCCGT
>Ga0210399_10000080_pt1 | contig 68832 bp, 71 predicted proteins | sample IncBWC14MmetaG_FD_150865 | JGI IMG/M metagenome (GOLD analysis project Ga0210399, IMG submission 150865) | Forest soil microbial communities from Barre Woods Harvard Forest LTER site, Petersham, Massachusetts, United States - Inc-BW-C-14-M | ecosystem: Environmental > Terrestrial > Soil >...
AGGCTTAAGAGTGATGGAAATTCCTGTTCGCATGCGCCAGACTCGCATGCATTCAGGTCCCGGGGAATCCCCTCCCGGATTCAAATGTCAGACGCGATCCACTAGGGTATGGCGAATACCACATTGATACTGCCTTCAATAGAGACGAAAGCAATGACGCAAAAATAGAAGACGTCAAAGAAGGGAAAAAATATCTATACGCATTTTTTGTGGGCCAATTTACCGACGACAATCAGCCAAAGGATGAAAAGTACGTCATAGAGCGGTGTGCCATTTTCTTTAACCAGATGGATTTCCCCGCAGCTTGCCATGGGCACAGTCAGGTCTATATCGAAAAGATGAAATAGGGTTCAAAGTTCATCTAGCACCACTTCTTCCAATTCCAGCGCCGCAACACACGCCATAAAGAACGTCGCTGAAAACGTCCCCCGTTTCAGCTTCATCGTGATTCCGGCTTCCGTTTCATCCTTGAAGCCGTGTTTTTTCAGCTTGGCTAGTTCGGCATAGGTAATCTCTACCTCTTTCATTCTGGCCTTGAGGAAGGCACTGGCGCGGGCCTCCGTCAAGTGGCCCATCTTCGGATGTGAGATTGTGCCTCGTGGAATGACGCGCGTATCCCTCTTCCCAACGTCCCAAGGTTGATCCATGCTCACTCTATAGAGGACGCATGGACACCAAGGCTCCAACCACGACACGCCTCACTGACGCCCAGCGCCTCGACTGCGCCTGATTCGCTCCGTCATTCCGGGGCGCGCGGTATTATGGCGCAAACTCCACAGGCAAAATCGAGAGGTCCGGATGGAGTAGGAGCGCGCCATGTGGGCGCGCGCGGCTGGGGCCGCTTTAGCTTTCATCAATGCGATTGTAATCACCCCACTGGATAAACTCGGCGCGCATCCGTTCGCTGCGGATAGGTCGACTCAATCTGAGTTGGTAACACCATTCGGTGAAGTGGGGCTGGCCGAAAACGTCTCGGTAATCTGCTCTCCCCCAAATGAACATCTTTGGGCACGGTGGAACGGGATTCCACTGCCAATTAACGAGGGCCATGGCGCCGGTCATCTCAATAGGGTCGCTAGGCTCGGTGGCTTGGGGACCGAGAAAGAACGGCACCCCGTCATCAGTATAGGTGAAATCGGAAGTATCGGGATGAATTGGTCCATTCGGGCCACGCCAATTGACACTGATTCTCATGTTTTTGACTGGCGTTGTCCCGCTGTTTTTCCAGCGCGGCTGGGCCGAGAACCGCGTGATAAAGAGCCCGGGATCATTTCTGTATGGTTCCGGCAAAATCTCATTTTCAACGACGCTGCTATCGGCGGCGGTAGTCAATTCAATATTGAACCCGTCAAGAAAAACGAAGGCACGTTCCGTCTTGAGCAAAGCATCCTTTGCGATGGCGACGGAATCTCCGGTGAATTCAATCTGCTTCTCCCCAGCTCGCCAAAGATTGTTAGTGGCCAGCCACAAGCCGATGGTGGAGATCGCAAGGACAATCGTGAACGCGCCAACGACGCTCTTGTCGTGACGCTCAAGGAATCCGTCCAGCGCATTGAGGCCGACGATTACTCCCGTGCGAAAGGCGGGGCAATATTTCTCATCATTGTGATCAGCGGCCTTTTGATCGTGCGATGGTTGTATGAGGCACAGCGATAAATCCGGGACGGGAGACCAGCTCAGAACTTCGGCGAATGCCAAATAGATAAGCGCAATAAGCGCCCAGTTCCTTTTTAGCATTTGCCACCCGCCCCACGATCAAATCTACTCTAAAACTACCCCTTCCAATTCCATTGCGGCAAGGCACGCCAGAAAGAGCGTGGCGAAAAACGTTCCCCGTTTTAGCTTCATCATTATCCCGGCTTCGGTCTCATCCTTGAAAGCTGGATTCTTAGCGTCATGGCCGGGCTCGTCCCGGCCATCCATTTCCTTATCTCCCCGATCGACGCAGCAAAGACATGGATGCCCGGCACAAGGCCGGGCATGACGCGGAAAGGTCTCCTGACGTTCATCCCCCCTTCCCCACGCCTCAAGGTTGATCCATGCTCACTCTATAGGGAACGCATGGACACCACGACTTCAGCCACAACACGCCTCACCGACGCCCAGCGCCTCGACTGGCTGCGCCTGATCCGCTCCGACAATATCGGGCCGCGCACCTTTCGTTCGCTCGTCAATAATTTCGGCAGCGCGCGCGCCGCACTTGAGCGGTTGCCGGAACTGGCGCGGCGTGGCGGAGCCTCGCGACATCAGCGGATCTGCAGCGAAAAGGACGCGCGCGCCGAGCTTGCAACAGCCGAGCGATTGGGTGTCCGCCTGATCGCTCCGGGTGAAGGCGGTTATCCGCCACGTCTTGCGGTCGTGGACGATGCACCTCCGCTGCTCGGCGTGCGCGGCGGCCTTGACGTCCTGGAGCGGCCGATGATCGCCATCGTCGGTTCCCGCAACGCTTCCGGCGCCGGGCTTAAATTCGCAAGCCAACTCGCCCGCGATCTCGGCAACGCCGGATTTGTCGTCGTCTCCGGGCTGGCGCGCGGCATCGACCAATCCGCCCATCGCGCCAGCATCGAGAGCGGCACGGTTGCGGTGCTGGCCGGCGGCCACGACCAGGTCTACCCGCCCGAACACGCCGACTTGCTGGCGGCGATTGTCGCCTCAGGCGCTGCGATCTCCGAAATGCCGCCAGGGCACGCGCCGCGTGCCCGCGATTTTCCAAGACGCAATCGGCTGATCTCCGGCAGTTCGATCGGGGTCGTCGTGGTTGAGGCCGCGCTTCGCTCGGGCTCGCTGATCACCGCGCGTATCGCCGCCGAACAGGGTCGCGAGGTATTCGCGGTGCCGGGCTCGCCGCTCGATCCGCGCGCCGCGGGCACCAACGACCTGATCAAGCAGGGCGCGACCCTGATTACCGATGCCTCCGACATCATTCAGGCGGTCGAGCCGATCATGGAACGGGGAATCGAACTTCGCGAGCCGGACGAGGACCCGTTGGCCGGCGACCCCGACGCAAGCGATCGCGAGCGTATCGTGGGACTATTGGGACCGACCCCCATTCTGCTCGACGACCTGATCCGCCTGGCGGGCGCTTCGCCCGCGATCGTGCGCACTGTGTTGCTCGAACTCGACCTCGCCGGACGGCTCGAGCGCCATGGCGGCGGGCTGGTGTCGCTGGCCTAAGGGAGGCCAAGTCTCACGACAGCTTGCGCTTGCCGCGGAGGCGAACGAACTCCTCGGCTTCCATCTGCGCCATTTCAAGCAGACGGATCAGCATGCCGAGGTCGTGCCTGCGTGCAAGTATGGCCAGGGCGGCGACGGTCTGCGATGAACAATGCGGCCTCGTCGGGCCCGCCGTCCCCCGGCGGCTCGCCGTTCTGGGAGCTCCCGGCCTTGCCCGAGGTTCCACGCTTCCCCCAGCCGCTCTTCCTGATCAAAAACACTCCAATGCCGTGTATTTGGGCAAGATACGCCCATCGGGTGCGCAACTCTAGGGCGTATTTCACAACTTTTTGGATAGGGACGCCGCCCCTTAAAGCGTGCTTTCAACATCTGTCGATTTGACAGGGGGCTCCTCACCACCCATGTTCGCACTCGAACGGCCGACGCGAGTCCCGCGGAACCGGCCTTCATTTTTCCCGTAAACTATTGGAATGACATGAATATCGTCATTGTCGAGTCGCCGGCCAAAGCCAAGACGATCAACAAATATCTGGGTGCCTCCTATGAGGTTCTGGCGTCCTTCGGACATGTCCGCGACCTCCCGGCCAAGAACGGATCGGTCGATCCGGACGCCAACTTCCAGATGATTTGGGAGGTCGACCCCAAGGCGGCAGGCCGACTCAATGACATCGCCAAGGCGCTCAAGGGCGCAAACAAGCTGATTCTCGCAACCGACCCCGACCGCGAGGGTGAGGCGATCTCCTGGCATGTGCTTGAAGTCCTCAAGGAGAAGCGCGCGCTAAAGGACCAGGCGATCGAGCGCGTGGTGTTCAACGCGATCACCAAACAGGCCGTCTCCGACGCGATGAAGCATCCGCGCCAGATCGACGGCGCGCTGGTCGACGCCTATATGGCGCGCCGCGCACTGGATTATCTCGTCGGCTTTACGCTCTCGCCTGTATTGTGGCGCAAACTGCCGGGTGCTCGCTCCGCAGGGCGAGTGCAGTCGGTGGCGCTGCGGCTCGTCTGCGACCGCGAGCTGGAAATCGAGAAATTCGTACCGCGCGAATACTGGTCGTTGATCGCGACGCTGGCGACGCCGCGCGGTGAGGCATTCGAGGCCCGCCTGGTCGGTGCCGATGGCAAGAAGATCCAGCGGCTCGATATCGGCACGGGTGCTGAAGCCGAGGATTTCAAGAAGGCGCTCGAGGCAGCGCAGTTTACCGTGACCACGGTCGAGGCAAAGCCGGCGCGGCGCAATCCGCAGGCTCCCTTCACCACCTCGACGCTGCAACAGGAAGCCAGCCGCAAGCTCGGCTTTGCCCCGGCGCACACCATGCGGATCGCGCAGCGGCTCTATGAGGGCATCGATATCGGCGGCGAAACCACCGGTCTCATTACCTATATGCGAACCGACGGCGTGCAGATCGACAATTCGGCAATCGTGCAGGCACGCAAGGTGATCGGCGAGGATTACGGCAACGCCTATGTGCCGGACGCGCCGCGCCAGTATCAGGCCAAGGCCAAGAACGCGCAGGAAGCGCACGAAGCCATCCGTCCGACCGATCTTTCGCGCCGGCCCGCCGAAATGCGCCGGCGGCTCGATTCCGATCAGGCGAGACTTTATGAACTGATCTGGAAACGCACCATCGCCAGCCAGATGGAATCTGCCGAGCTCGAACGCACCACCGTCGACATCACGGCGAAGGCAGGTTCACGTGTGCTCGAACTTCGCGCGTCCGGCCAGGTGATCAAGTTCGACGGCTTCCTCGCGCTTTACCAGGAAGGTCATGACGACGAAGAGGACGAGGACAGCCGCCGGCTTCCCGCCATGAGCGAGGGCGAAGCCCTCAAGCGCAGGGAACTCGCCGTTACCCAGCATTTTACCGAACCGCCACCGCGCTTCTCGGAAGCCTCTCTCGTCAAACGAATGGAAGAGCTCGGTATCGGCCGGCCGTCGACCTACGCTTCCATTCTCCAGGTCCTGAAGGACCGCGGTTATGTCAGGCTTGAAAAGAAGCGCCTGCACGGCGAGGACAAGGGCCGCGTCGTGGTCGCGTTCCTTGAAAATTTCTTCTCGCGCTACGTCGAATACGATTTCACCGCCGCGCTCGAAGAACAGCTCGACCGCATCTCGAACAACGAGATTTCCTGGAAAGAGGTGCTGAAGGATTTCTGGCGCGACTTTATCGGCGCGGTGAACGAGATCAAGGACCTGCGGGTCGCCGAGGTGCTCGACGCGCTCGACGACATGCTGGGGCCCCACATCTACGCGCCGCGCGAGGACGGGGGCGACCCCCGGCAATGCCCGAGCTGCGGCAGCGGGCGTCTCAACCTCAAGGCCGGAAAATTCGGCGCCTTTGTCGGTTGCTCCAACTATCCAGAATGCCGTTACACCCGTCCGTTGGCCGCCGACAGCGAAGCAAGCGCCGATCGCCTCCTGGGCCAGGATCCGCAGAGCGGTCGCGACGTGATCGTGAAGGCGGGACGCTTCGGCCCCTATATCCAGCTCGGCGAGCAAAAGGACTACGCGGACGGCGAAAAGCCGAAGCGCGCGGGCATTCCGAAGAATATCTCGCCTTCCGACGTCGACCTCGGTCTGGCGCTCAAATTGTTGTCGCTGCCGCGCGTCATTGGTCCGCATCCCGAAACCGGCAAGCCGATCACCGCAGGACTCGGCCGCTTCGGACCCTTCGTGCGTCATGAAAACACCTATGCAAGCCTCGAGGCTGGCGACGAGGTGTTCGACATCGGTCTCAACCGGGCCGTGACGCTGATCGCGGAAAAAATCGCCAAGGGGCCCAGGGGCCGGCGCTTTGGCGCCGATCCTGGCAGACCATTGGGCGATCACCCCACCCTTGGGGTGGTTGCGGTCAAGAACGGCCGTTACGGCGCCTATGTAACGGCCGGCGGCGTCAACGCCACGATTCCGAGCGACAAGACCCCTGACAACATCACGCTTCCGGAAGCGATCGCGCTGATCGATGAACGGGCGGCAAAAGGCGGCGGTGCCTCCAGGCGTGGGAGCAAGAAAGCCAAAGGCGCAACACCCGCCAAGGCCGAGGCGGAAACAAAGCCGGCAAGGCCGGCCAAGAAGGTCGCAGTGAAGAAGGCGGCGGCAAAGCCGAAATCGCAGGCCGCCAGCAAGGCGCGCGCTCCGGTGACGGCGAAGACTTCGGCTTCGAAGACGGCAAAACCGATTGCGAAGAAGAGCGCTGGCAAGGCAAGCGGATAGAGTGGCCAAACAACGCGACAGGGGCTTTCCGACCACAGACGCCATCGTCGCTTTCATCCGCGCGCATCCGGGAAAGGTCGGGACTCGCGAAATCGCTCGTGAATTCGGCCTCAAGAATTCCGACCGCGCCGAGTTGAAGCGAATCCTGCGCGAGCTTGCCGACAAGGGTACGATCAAGAAACGCGGCAGGGAGATCAGTGAGCCCGATATCCTGCCGGCAACCGTGCTGGCCGATATCACGAGCCGCGACAGTGACGGCGAACTGATCGCCATTCCCGCCGAATGGGACGAGGTGGAAGGCGGCGAGCCGCCGAAAATCCGGATCCATTCACCGAAGCGGCAGCAAGCGGGTACGGCTGCCGGCATTGGCGACCGCGCGCTGTTGCGCGTCGAGCAGCTCGAAGAACACGACAGCGAAGGCACCGTCTATCGCGGGCGCGTCATCAAGATCATCGATCGCGCCAGGACACGCGTGCTCGGAATCTTCCGTTCCCTCCCCGGTGGCGGCGGACGACTGATCCCGGTCGACAAGAAGCAGGCGGGCCGCGAATTGAACATCGCAAAGGCCGACACCAGAGGCGCCGAAGATGGCGATCTCGTCAGCGTCGACCTGGTGCGTTCGCGCGGCTTTGGCCTTGCCTCCGGCAAGGTCAAGGAGCGGCTCAGCTCGCTTGCCTCGGAAAAGGCGATCAGCCTGATCGCGATTCACGCCCACGAGATTCCGCAAGGTTTTTCGCCCTCCGCCTTGCGCGAGGCCGAAGAAGCACGACCGGCGAGCCTGAGAGGCCGCGAAGACTGGCGCGACGTTCCGCTTCTCACCATCGATCCGCCCGACGCGAAGGATCACGATGATGCGGTCCATGCCGAGCCCGATCGCGATCCCAACAACAAGGGCGGCTATATCGTCAACGTCGCGATCGCGGATGTGGCATTCTATGTCCGGCCGGGATCGGCGCTCGACCACGACGCGCTGGAGCGCGGTAATTCGGTCTATTTTCCTGACCGCGTGGTGCCGATGCTGCCTGAGCGCATCTCGAACGATCTGTGCTCGCTCGTTCCGGGCGAACCGCGCGGCGCGCTCGCCGTGCGCCTGGTGATCGGCAAGGACGGCCGCAAGCGCTCGCACAGCTTTCACCGCATCCTGATGCGCTCGGCGGCCAAGCTTCACTACGCCCAGGCGCAAGCCGCGATCGACGGAAGAGTGGATGATACGACCGGCCCCCTGCTCGCCCCGATCCTGAAGCCGCTCTATGACGCGTATGCGGTGGTCAAGCACGCCCGCGACGAGCGTGATCCGCTCGACCTCGAAATTCCCGAGCGCAAGATCCTCTTGAAGGCGGATGGAACAGTGGATCGCGTGATCGTCCCGGAGCGGTTGGACGCCCACAAGCTTATCGAAGAATTTATGATCCTGGCCAATGTCGCCGCGGCCGAAATGCTTGAAAGGAAGACGCTGCCGCTTATCTATCGGGTGCACGATGAACCTTCGCTCGAGAAGGTTCATGCGCTGCAGGAATTTTTGAAAACCCTCGATCTGCCGTTTGCCAAAAGTGGCGTGTTGCGCCCCTCGCTGTTCAATCGCGTGCTGGCGCAGGTCAAGGGGCATGATGCGGAATCGCTGGTGAACGAAGTGGTGCTGCGCTCGCAAGCCCAGGCCGAATATTCGGCCGAGAATTACGGCCATTTCGGCCTCAATTTGCGTCGCTACGCCCATTTCACCTCGCCGATCCGCCGATATGCAGATCTCGTGGTGCATCGCGCACTGATCAGGGGTCTTGGTCTCGGCGAAGGTGCCCTGCCCGACAGCGAGACGGTGGAACACCTCGGCGAGGTCGCAGCGCAAATCTCCCTGACCGAGCGCCGCGCCATGAAGGCCGAGCGGGAGACCGCCGACCGCCTGATCGCGCATTTTCTCGCCGACCGTATCGGCGCCACCTTTCAGGGCCGGATTTCCGGGGTCACCCGCGCCGGACTTTTCGTCAAACTCGAGGATACCGGCGCCGACGGGCTGATCCCGATCCGCACACTCGGAAGCGAGTATTTCAACTACGACGAAACGCGTCACGCGCTGGTCGGCTCGCGCAGCGGAGCCATGCACCGACTGGGGGACGTCGTCGACGTCCGTCTGGTAGAAGCTGCACCCGTTGCGGGCGCGTTGCGGTTTGAGCTGTTGTCGGAGGCGAGCCTCCCGCAGCGTGGGCGCAAGCGGCATGCTTCCGCAGCGACGGCCAAAATCGATCCAGGTCGAGGGACGCGCAGGAAGGATCGCAAAGAGGGCATGCAAAAGTCCGGCCAATCGAAGAAAGGCAAGTCATGGAAACATTGAGTGCGCACCCGATCGTCTGGAGCCGCGATACCGCGCAGTTCGAGAAGCGCAACGTCTGGACCGCCTTGAAGCGCGGCTTTCGCGGCCGCTGTCCTCGCTGCGGCGAAGGCAAACTGTTCCGCGCGTTTCTCAAGACCGCCGACCACTGCTCGGCTTGCGGCCAGGATTTCACGCCGCACCGCGCCGATGATTTGCCCGCCTATCTCGTGATCGTCATCGTCGGTCACATCGTTGTACCGCTGGCACTGATGATCGAGACGAACTACTCGCCGCCCCTGGCGCTTCAACTCGCAATTTATCTGCCGCTGACCTTCATAGCCTCATTGGTCCTGCTGCAGCCCGTCAAGGGCGCCGTGGTTGGGGTGCAATGGGCGCTGCGGATGCACGGATTTGACGAGCTTAATCCCGAACCCTGAGAGGCGGATCGCTGTCACGACAAACGACGATAAGCGACGGCGCGCGATGAGTGAAAGCGTAAACGCGGAGAAGGAGGCCGACCATCACCCCTACCGCCGCCCCGTCGATGCCGCCACGCTGATCCTGGTCGATCGAAGCGGTGCGACACCAAAAGTCCTGGTCGGCAAGCGTCACGAGAAGGTGGTGTTCCAGCCGGGAAAGATCGTCTTTCCCGGCGGGCGGGTCGACAGGGATGACAGCCGGATTCCCGTGGCGCAGCCCATTCCACCCGCGCTTGAGGCAAACCTGCTAAGGGGCCGCCCAAAGATCACGCCTTCGCGCGCGCGCGCGCTTGCCGTTGCCGCCATCCGCGAGGCTTGCGAGGAAACCGGCCTGTGCCTTGGACGCAAACATGGCACCTCGCCGGCGCTGACCGGTCCATGGCAGCCCTTTGCCGATGCCGGCCTCCTCCCGGACCCTTCGGGTCTCTATCTCATCACCCGTGCGATCACCCCGCCCGGCCGCATCCGCCGCTTCGACACGCGATTCTTCGCGGCCGATGCGTCTTCCATTGCCCATCGCGTCGACGGCGTGATCCATGCGGAAGCGGAGCTGGTGGAACTGGTCTGGGTCGAACTCGGATCAAAGCCGCTCGCCGACCTGCACCCGATGACCAGGAACGTGCTCGGCGAACTCGCAAGGCGGCTCGCCGCAGGCCCCTTGCGCCACGACGCCGACGTGCCGTTTTTCCATTTCTACGGTGGCAAGATGCAGAAGGACGTCTTGGGAGCATAGCGACTCGGTCGGACTGCCGTTCCCTCCACAACGGGGGCAAAACCAGCGATTTTGGCTGTCAACCGGATGAATTTCGGATCAATTCGGCGCCGAAATCCTTGACTTTGAGCGGATCGAGGCTAGGTTGCCCGGCAACTGGCGCCCCCTTAGATCGGCCGGGCGCCGATTTCCGGACATATAAGGTTTTGCAAATGGCCAAGGCGGTCACCATCAAGGTCAAGCTCGTGTCCTCGGCGGACACCGGCTTCTATTACGTCGCCAAGAAGAATTCGCGCACCATGACCGAGAAGCTCGTGAAGAAGAAATACGATCCGGTCGCGCGCAAGCACGTCGAATTCCGCGAGGCCAAGATCAAGTAAGCCGCGTTGGAACTGCGCAAAAAATAGCGGGGCCGGAAGGCCCCGTTTTTATTGGCTAGATCATGATGCGATCAAGTGGAATCGCATCATGATCTCATCTCTTTGTTTGAGCATGATCTTTTCGGAAAACCGGTTTCCACTTTTCCGGATCATGCTCTAGCTTTTGTTCGGCGGATATCTTTTGTCGCCTCAGGCGGCATTCGCCACCACGCGGTTGCGGCCGTCATGCTTGGCGCGATAAAGCGCGATGTCGGCGCGCTTGAGGACGTCGGCGACGGCCTCGCCCTTGTGCTCGAGAACGGAAAGTCCGATCGAGATCGTGACCTCGATGCGTTGGGTGCCCTTGTGGATGGCGAACGGTTCGCCGGCGATCGAACGCCGCAGGCGCTCGGCCACCACGCCGGCAACATGCAGGTCGGTTTCCGGCATCACGATGACGAACTCCTCCCCGCCGTAGCGGCAGGCAAGGTCGATGCCGCGGATCGACTTGCGAACCCGCATGGCGAATTCGCGCAAGACGTCGTCACCGGCGTCGTGGCCGTGATTGTCGTTGATCGATTTGAAATAATCGATGTCGAGCATCATCACCGCCAGGGGCTTGCCGCGGCCTGAAGCCTGCTCGGCAAGCGTCGCTAGATGGCTCTCCATGTAGCGGCGATTGTGCAACCCGGTGAGGGCGTCGGTGATCGCCATTTCGATCGAGTTCTGCACATTGTCGCGCAGATGGTCGGTGTAACGCCGCTTGCGGATCTGGGTCCGCGCGCGCGCCAGCAATTCGTTCTTGTCGACGGGCCGAAGCAGGTAGTCATTGACGCCGATCTCAAGCCCGCGAAGCAGCCGCGTATTGTTGTCGGCGTCCGAGATGGCAAGGATCGGCACGTGCCGCGTCCGCTCCAGCGACCGCACCTGGCTGCACAGGCGCAGGCCATCGAAATTATCAAGACCGAGCGAGACGATCAAAAGATCGTAATCGCCGTCGGCGGCGCGAAACAGCGCTTCGGCGGGGTTGGTTTCGAGATCGACGGTGTGTTCCTCGCTCAATACCGGCAACAGCCGTTCGTGGGACGAGGTTCGATCATCGACCAGAAGCACGCGGCCGCCTTTCCCGGTATCTGCCACGGCGCTGCGCTCGGGCGCCTGCACGCCGATCTCGAGCGAGGTGATCGCGCGCATGCGCAGCTCGTCCGTCATCATCTTCAGCCGCGTCAGCGACCGCACGCGCGCGATCAGAACGACATCGGATACCGGCTTGGTCAGGAAATCGTCGGCGCCCGCCTCCAACCCGCGCACGCGGTCGGCCGGGCTGTCCAGCGCGGTGACGATGACGACCGGAATGAAATGGGTGGCCGGATTGGACTTTAGCGCCCGGCACACTTCGAAACCGTCCATATCGGGCATCATGACATCGAGCAGAATGATATCGCATTCGGCGCGCGCGCAGATGGCGAGTGCCTCGGCGCCGTTGGACGCGGTCAGGACGTCGAAATACTCGGCCGAAAGCCGCGCTTCCAACAGCTTGACGTTGGCGGGAACGTCGTCGACGACAAGAATACGCGCGGACATCCTCAACTCTCCTATCCGATGAACCGTCGGACGGTCTCGATGAACTTGCCGACCGAGATCGGCTTGGACAGATACGCCTCGCATCCGCCTTCGCGGATGCGTTCCTCGTCGCCCTTCATGGCGAAGGCGGTGACGGCCACAACCGGTATGGCGCGCAGTTCCGGATCGTCCTTGATCCACCGCGTCACTTCCAGGCCCGACACCTGCGGAAGCTGGATATCCATCAGAACGAGGTCAGGTCGAAGCTTGCGCACGAGATCGAGCGCCTCGAAACCGTTGCTGGTGCCTTCAGTCCGATAGCCATGTGCTTCAAGCAGATCGCGAAAGAGCTTCATGTTCAGCTCGTTGTCTTCCACGATCAGGACGGTTTTTGCCATCCCGCCCCTCCCATCCCAGCGATGCGGCCCCGCAAAGCGGCACTGCGATCGCCGCCAAGTTTGCGACTCAAACTAGTGTGACGGTTCAGAAGTCCGCATCATAACCGCGAGCGCATCATGCGGACTTTTGAACCCAAGCCACACTTGAATCAATTAGTAGCTAGTGTCCTTTCGATTCCGAAGTTCGCAAAACAGGTTACCGCGCTATGATGCGAACTTCGGAATCGGGACACTAGCGCCAGATTCGCTCTAACCCGTTAAGCCGGACGGCCACCCGCGTGTGATCTACGTGCAAAGTGGTTTCCACTTGCTTGAACATCTTGCGCAGACTCGGGCATTATCTTTTGGAAAATAGAGACCATAAGTTGGGGAAAGGCAAATCGGCCGATTGAGAAAACCGACTCATAACCCGAGGGAAGTAGCTGAAATCGTTGCGGTTCAGGCGCTCGCTTTCATCGCGAGCGACGCCGAACGGCTGGGCGTGTTCCTGGCCGAGAGCGGAATTGGGCCGGATACCTTGCGGAGTTCCGCCGCCAATCCACAATTTCTGGCCCACGTGCTCGAGTTCATCATGCGCGACGACGCAACGGTAAAGGCCTTTGCCGCTTCCGCGCAGCTTGATCCCACCCATATCGCCGCCGCCCACCAGGCGCTGAACGATCCTGTCTAGTGCGGTGGATTTGACATTCGCTCAGTGGCCCCGCGATTCCTACGGCGAATGTCAAAATCCAAAACCGCACTGGTTTGGCGGTTCAGAAGTCCGCATTATTACTGCCGTGAGTTTCGGTCATGCGGACTTCTGAACCAAAGCCACACTAGAAACAATGACTTGCTGGTGTCCTTTCGATTCCGAAGTTCGCAAACGAGGTGTCCGCAAAATGATGCGAACTTCGGAATCGGGACACGAGAATCGTATATTTGTTAGTGTCCTTTGGTCCTGACATTCGTAAATGAGCCCCGCGCGATGGAATACGAATGTCAGAACCGGACACTAGTGGAGCGCGACCCAGTGCGGCGAATTTGAAGTTCCTATCAGACTCGCGGTAACCTCATCATAGGAACTTCAAATTCAGAGCCGCCCTGGCAAATATCAGTGCAGGTGCTCCCTTTGATTTCGAAGTTCGCAAGAGGTACCGCGGCGAATGTGTGCGAACTTCGAAATCGGAGCACCAGCCGTGACCTGCTTTTGCCGGGACTGCCTCCGCGATCTGGACGCTTCGACGAAACGATGCGGCGAATGCGGCTCGCCTCGCCTCGCCCGCCATCGCGCATTGCCTTCACTTTGCATCGCGCACATCGATTGCGACGCGTTCTACGCAACCGTCGAGAAGCGCGACAATCCGGAACTGGCCGACAAGCCTGTGATCATCGGCGGCGGCAAGCGCGGCGTGGTCGCGGCGGCGTGCTACGTCTCCCGCACCTTCGGCGTGCGTTCGGCCATGCCGATGTTCAAGGCTCTGGACCTCTGCCCCTCGGCGATCGTGATCCCGCCCGACATGGCGAAATACGTCAGGGTCGGCCGCGAGGTACGACGTGCGATGCAGGCGCTGACGCCGCTGGTCGAGCCGCTTTCGATCGATGAGGCATTCCTCGATCTCAAGGGAACCGAGCGTGTCCACGCGATGATTCCGGCCAAGGTTCTGGCGCGCTTCGCCCGCGAGGTCGAGCGCGACATCGGCATCACCGTTTCCGTCGGCCTTTCCTGCAACAAATTCCTCGCCAAGATCGCCTCCGACATGGACAAGCCGCGCGGTTTTGCGGCACTCGACCAGGACGAAGCGCGCACGATGCTTAAGGACAAGCCGGTCGGCTTCATCTTTGGCGTGGGGCCGGCGACCCAGGAACGGCTGATCCAGCGCGGCTTTCGCACCATCGCCGATTTGCATCGCGCCGACGAGAACGACTTGATGAAGCAGTTCGGAACTGACGGCCGCAGATTGTGGCGGCTGGCGCGCGGCATTGATGACCGCGCCGTGGTTCCCGATCGCGGCGCCAAGACCATTTCCAGCGAGACGACGTTCGAGACCGACATCCGCGATTTCGCAAGCCTTGAAAGAACGCTTTGGCGGCTCTCGGAAAAAGTATCGTCGCGTCTCAAGAACGGTGAACTTGCGGGATCGACGATCACGTTGAAGCTCAAGACCGCCGATTTCCGGCAGCGAACCCGATCGCAATCAATACACGCCCCGACTCAGCTTGCGGCAAAGATTTTCGCGATATCGCGCGAAATGCTGGCAAAAGAGATCGACGGCACTGCATTCCGCCTGATGGGCACTGGCGTCAGCGCGCTCCGCCCCTCTTCGCAGGCCCATGATACCGACATGCTGGAGCGTCGCTCGGCGGACGCAGAGCGCGCGATCGACAATCTGCGCAAAAAATTCGGCGATGCCGCCGTGATCAGGGGCATCGCCTATGAGGGACCGGAAAGTCAAGAAGAACAAGAATGACCGCGCCGTCACTTACACGGCTTGGCATCCTTGACGTCGAATTTGCCCAAAGCGCCGGAGATCACGAAATCATTGTAATCGAGCACCAGCGCGCGGGAGACGCCGTTCTCGAACAGCTCGAAGGACATTGAGTAAACCGGCGTCTGCTCGCCGTCATTGGCTTTGCCGTCGTGCTCGTAATAACTCACCGTTACCGGCCACCGCGTCATCGATTTCATGACGTCGTTTTCGGTCGAGGGATCGGGAGAGGCGATCGTCCGGTCGCCGGGTATCGGCTGCCCGATGACGGACAGGGTGTTGAAGACCTTTTCGCCGTTGTCCGAGCCGTCATAGACCGACAGCTCGAGCACTGATTTTCCTTCCCTGGCCGCCGCGATGATGTGCTGAATCTGCTCGGTCGGAAACACCGTCGATCCGTCAAGCGTGAAGGTCTTGGTTTGCGGCTGTTTCAGCTTGACCGTGATTTGATCGCCGGTCCGTTCGGCGATGCCATCGACCGGGCTCGAGTCGCTGTCGTTCGTGCGCGAGTCGATCTTGAAGCGGTAGGTCTTGCCGGCCGCATCTTCCCAGGACGTGGAGCGCAGGTCCGACAGCGTCACCTTGCCTTCGCCGCTGTTCATCTCCGATACCTGCCGAAATTCGGAAGTGTACCCTTCGCAGGCATTCCCGGTGAAACTGTAGAGGATTCGTCCGCGCGCGCTGTTGATCGCGTTTGAACCGCGAGACTTCATCAGGCTGAGTTCGTAGAGCGCCTGGTGCGGGAGAAAGGCTCCGCTGGCGGCGGCTGCAGCCGTTCCGCCGGCAATCCCTGTCACCAGAGCCGCAACCGCGAGTGTCCGCAGCCGCGATCCGGTCTCACGCGGTAAAATCGGAAGTGAGCGCGCCATATCTTGATCCTTCAACATGATCCGGCCCCCGAAGGGCTCTACCTGCCGGGCTTGCGAACCGGAGTCCCGCGAACGTCATGCTCAACAAAAAGGGATTCCCCCCATTATTAGTACCCGCCGACTTGGGCCGCAACTGCGGCAGCATCACGGAAAAATGTTATTTTCCGGACAGAATCCCAGATTTTTTGGCATTTCGGCCGCCGCGTCCGCGCAGGTCGTCCAATACTGACATTCGCATCCTTAATCTCTGCGCCCACCTTCGAAAATGTTGCAATTAAAGGACCACCGGCAACTTACGGATTTCAGGTGGAGTTTAGGATCTGACACTCGCGTTTCACGCGCTCGCGGCCCGAATCGGTCGCGAATGTCAAATCCACTCCACTGGCTTGCAAGGGACGGCGCGATGCGCGAAACAAAGCTGCCCCGACCGGATCCTGTCGGGTGCGGCTCACAGGAAATGGGGACGAAACATGGCGGGTACGGTCGAACAGAAACTGGCGGCACAGGGTATCGTCCTGCATCAGCCGCCGAGTCCGGTTGCGAATTACGTCGGTTTCGTACGCACCGGCAACCTCCTGTTCGTGTCCGGTCAAGTCTGCGTCGATCCGCAAGGCAAGCTGATTGCCAAAGGCAAACTCGGCGGCAGCGTCACCGTCGAACAGGGCAATGCCGCTGCGCGCGGATGCGCCATCAACCTGCTCGCCCAGCTCAAGGCGGCGCTCGGCGACCTCGACAAGGTGGTGCGCGTAGTGCGCCTCGGCGGCTTTGTCAATTCCGCGCCTGATTTTGTCGACGGGCCGAAAGTGCTCAACGGCGCGTCCGACCTGATGGTCGCGGCCTTTGGCGAAAAGGGCCGCCATGCCCGTACCACCGTGGGTGTGGCTTCGCTTCCGGCCGACGCATCCGTCGAGGTCGAAGGACTGTTCGAAGTCTCCTGAAGGTTAGGTGTTTGTCTTGCGCGCGCCGGACTGGCTGACCGCAAGGCCAGTGGCCCATCGCGGCCTGCACGATCGCGCGCGCGGCATTGTCGAAAACATGCCCGGCGCCGCGCTTGCCGCGGTCGACGGAAATTTCGCCATCGAATGCGACATCCGGTTGAGCTCCGATGGCGAAGCCATGGTGCATCACGATGATGGGCTCGGGCGCCTTGCCGAAGGTTCGGCCGCGCTACGCGACATGACGGCGCAAGCGCTCAAGGAGGTTCGCTTCAAGGATACGGCGGAACGGATGATGTCGCTCGGCGATCTCTGTGCGCTCGTCAAGGGCCGCGTCGGCATAATCATCGAAGTGAAGAGCCGTTTTGACGGCGACTGCCGCTTGATCGAGCGGATGGCCGAGGTGCTCGCCTCCTACGCAGGACCGGTTGCGGCAATGTCATTCGACCCACAGCAGGTCGCGGCGCTGCGCGAGATCGTACCGAAACTCCCGCGCGGCATCGTTGCCGAACGCTTCTATCGCGAGGCCGACTGGCCGCAAGCCACCGCGGCGCAGCGCAAGGACATGCTGCATCTTGCGCACGCCCTCCACACGCAGCCGCACTTTGTTGCCTATCGCATCGATGACTTGCCGCAAGCCGCGCCCTGGATCGCGCGCCATATTTTCGGCCTCCCGCTCCTGACGTGGACCGTGCGGACCAAGGACCAGCGCGAGCGTGCCGCGCGTTACGCCGACCAGATGATCTTCGAAGGTTTCAGGCCCTAAATCGCGCATCTTGAAGTTCATGATGCGATGCACGATGTTAAGGAGCGAGGTCACCACAGGCGATGGCTGGTCGCGACGTGTGACCGGCAACAATATTCGATGGATTCATCCGAAATCACGCTCGAAGCCGTCTCGTCCGTCAGCCAGGTCGCGGCTGAGGACTGGGACGCATGCGCCAATCCTGTTCCCGGCCCCGCTCCTGACGGTCTCGACGCGCTGGTTCTGCCTGACAACTCCGGCTGCAATTCAAAACATTACTATAACCCATTCTTATCGCATGCGTTTTTCCTCTCGCTCGAGGCATCCGGATCGGCTTGCGCGCGGACCGGATGGGCCAGCCGCCATCTGCTCGCCCGTCGCGACGGCATGATCGCCGGTATCGTGCCCTGCTATTTGAAATCCCACTCGCAAGGCGAATACGTTTTCGACCGCGGCTGGGCAGACGCCTATGAACGCGCCGGCGGCCGCTATTACCCAAAACTCCAGGTCTCGGTTCCCTTTACGCCGGTCACCGGCCCTCGGCTTCTGATCCGCGACGGCGTCGACATGGATGAAATCGGCGCAGCCCTGGCCACCGGCATTGTCGCGCTATGCCAGGCGACCAAGGCTTCCTCCGCGCACGTGACCTTCGCACGCGAAGCGGAAGCAAAGCTGCTCGCCAGGCACGGTTTCCTGCAACGAACCGATCAGCAGTTCCACTGGCAAAACCAAGGCTACGGCAGCTTCGACGATTTCCTCGCAACGCTGAATTCGCGCCATCGCAAGGCGATCAGGCGCGAACGGCGCGAGGCGCTTGCCGCCGGAATCACCATCCATCCGCTCAGCGGAAACGACATCACCGAAGAAGCCTGGGACGCCTTCTTCGCCTTCTACATGCAAACCGGTTCGCGCAAATGGGGCCGGCCTTATCTCAACCGTGCCTTCTTCTCGCTGGTCGGCGAGAGCATGGCCAAAGACGTCCTCTTGATCATGGCGAGGCGCAACAACCGATGGATCGCAGGCGCCATCAATTTCGTCGGGTCCGAGACCTTGTTCGGCCGCAACTGGGGCGCGATCGAGCATCACCCGTTTCTGCATTTCGAGGTGTGTTATTATCAGGCGATCGATTTTGCCATTGCGCGCGGCCTGAAGACAGTGGAAGCCGGTGCGCAGGGCGAACACAAGCTCGCACGCGGCTATCTTCCGCAAACCACCTATTCGGCGCATTTTATCGCCGATCCAGGCCTGCGCCGCGCGATCGATGATTATTTGAAGCGCGAACGCGCTTATGTTGCACAGGCCGCACGCGAACTCACCGCGGCCGCGCCGTTTCGAAAAACGGCCGACGAAGAGCATGAATAGGAGCGCTCATGCCCGCCTACGATCCCAACAACCCCTTCGCCAAAATCCTGCGCGGCGAATTCCCCTCCTACAAGGTATATGAGGACGATCACACCCTTGCCTTTCTGGATATCATGCCCCGCAGTGTCGGACATACGCTGGTGATCCCAAAGGCGCAGGCTCGCAACATCCTCGACATATCGCCGGAGGATTTTGCCCACGTCGCCCGCGTCGCCCAGAAGATCGCGCGTGCCGCAATGGAGGCCTTCGATGCCGACGGCATCACGATCCAGCAATTCAGCGAACCTGCCGGCGGACAGGTCGTGTTTCACCTGCACATGCATGTGATGCCGCGCCATGAAGGCGTGGTGCTCTTGCCTCCGGCAAGCCGCAAAGAAGACGGCAAGGTGCTTGAGGCAAATGCGGCAAAGCTGATGGCGGCGCTGAAATAGCCCCGTCCCGTCATTGCCTGCGACAAACGCGAAGCGTTTGCGCAAGGGAGCTTTGCGACGGAGCAATCCGGGCCGGTCGTGGTTTCTGGATTGCGTCGCTTGCGCTCGCAATGACGACGACGGGCAGATGCCTTACTCTTCTGCCTTCTGCGCCGCCAGCGGCGAGAATTCGCAGCGGTCGGGCTTGAGATCGATCAGCGGAGTTTCGTCGAGGCAATCGAGCCCGCGTACCAGCACGGTTGAGCCCTCGATCCCGACGAACCTGACGATCGAGGTGCCGATTGGATTGGGACGTACCGGCGAGCGCAGCGAGAACGTGCCACGGGTCAATCCGTTCTTTTTCGGGCTTTGCAACACGAGATTGCGCAGCGAGTGATGCAGCCAGTAGATCACTTCAAGATTTTGATAGAAGTCGACGCCCTTCAGCGCCGGCACCCAGGGATCAAAGATCTCGAGGCGGCAAACCGGCCCTTTATGGCTGCCTTGTCGCGGGGTATCCTCGCGCGACCTCCAGGGCGTGCGGATGCGGCCGATGAAGATCAGGCCCGCATCGAAGTTTTTCGGCATCTCGACGGCAACTTCGCCTTCGCGCAGCCCGGTGTCACTGGTCATGGCTTTTGCCTCACACTGCCTAAGACGCGACGATTTGGGATCATCGCGTCTTAGTTTATTAGTTGAGCATGATCCTTTCGAAAAACCGGTTCCCACTTTTTCGGATCATGCTCGAAGCTAATTACCCAAGCCACCATGTGCCAGCAAGCATCAACAGCTCGCCCGAGACCACGCCCGCAAAGATAGAACGCTTTGTCGCCAGAAAGACCATGCAGCCGCCGGCCACTGCCGCATAGCGCAACCAGTCGGGCACGCCCGCCAGCGCCCCCGGCGGCTGGATCAGGATCTGCGCGATGACGCCGGCAAGGATGGCGGTCGCCACCGCCCTGACCCACACCAGGAGTTCGGAGCCCTCATCGACGCCGGCGCCAAACCAGACCCCGACCATGCGCCAGATCTCATTGGGCAGGAAGCCTGCAAGCAAAAGCACCAGCAGCGCGTGCCAGTCTCCGGCGAACTGGGCAAGCGCCTCGCTCATTGCCGCTCCCGCCACCAGTGGACGGCGTAGGCGATGGTGCCGGCCGCAACCCCGCTGATCAGGATGTCGACGCCCGTGCGGAATCTTGCGACCAGCGGAAACAATGCGAGTCCCAACAGCAGCGCCAGAATGTCGGAGAGCTGGCGACAGTTGCGCGCCGTGGAGAGCAGAAACGCCAGCGGCGTCAACAGCAGGATCGCGGCTGCGAACGGTCCCGCGAGATTGGCCGCAAGCGCATAACCAATCGTGGTCGCGGTCAGGCATATGGTGACGAGGCCGGTGCCGAGCCCGTGGACGAAAGTGATCCGGCGATCGCGCGGCACTTTGGGCAAAAGACGAAAGCATTCGACCCACAAGGTGATCGCAACAAAATGCGCGGCAAGCATGAGCTGCCGCCGCTTCGTCTGTGGCGTGCGCATCATCGGCAGGACCGACACGACCATCGGGAACAGCCGGATCGCGCTGACCGTGACCGCGATTGCCGCTTGAATGACGGTCGCGCCCGAACCGAGCGTCGAGATCAATATGATCTGCGCTGGACCTGCAAAAACGAACAGCGTGCTTGCCAGCGCCCAAGCGAGGCTGAAACGCGCCTCATGCGCCAGCGCGCCGATGCCGATATAGGTCGCGAACAGCACCAGGCTGAGGACGGTGGAGGTGACCGAAAGCATTCCCCACGCAAACGTGCCCGAGTGGCTTTTCCATCGGCCTGAATCGAGATTGGGAGGAGCCAAGAGGTGCGCCTTGGGTTGAGGAGCGCATAACGCGGACGAAATCGACTGGCGTCAAGCAAAGCCTGGCTCACGGCTGGCATGCATAGCGCAAGGTGAGAAGCATCCCTCACCCCCTCGCACTGTTACGCAGCACCAGGCACGCGCCACCGGCACGGCGGATACGGTTGCAGAGATCGTCCGCGGCCGGCCGCGTGTCGGCGCCGATGCGAACCTGATAGAACGTCCGGGTGCCCCGGCTGCGGAAGATCGAACCGAGCAACATCGGATCCTGATCGCCGATCACGCCTTTCAAGTGCGATATCGCGCGGGAATACATCGCAAGCGCCTTGTCGCGATCGAACCCGGCGGCAAGCTGCACGCCCCACGGCCGCTCAGTGCCGAGCTTCACATGTTGCTCGAGTTCGGTGACAAAGTAGTTCGGGGCGCGCTTGAGCAGCGCCATCAGCTCATGGCAGCCGGTGTGGGTCGCCCGGTCGGACATTTTGGCGTTCTTGCCGGCCTTGGCCCATTCATCGACCGTGGTGCCGGTAATGGCCGCCACGTAGTGCCGCGTCTCCTGCGGCATTCCTCCCGTCCCTGCGAGCCATTCCTGCACTCGCCGCGGTCCGGCATTGTAGGCCGCAGCCGCGAGACCAAGATTGCCGAACTGGTTGCGCAATTCGCTCAGAAACTCGGCGGACTTCGGCAGCGCCTGAACGGGGTCAAAGGGATCGAGCAGGCGGCGCTCGCTTGCGGTACCCGGCATGAATTGCGCGATGCCCTGCGCGCGCTGTCCGCTGCGCGTGACGGGCCCCACGGCGTCGGGTTGGAAGCGGCTTTCCTGCCAGATGACGCGGGCGAAAAACTCAAGTGGCAAATCGTTGGCCTTGGCTGCCGCCTCGATCATCAGGCAAACCGCTTCCCTGGTGTCGGTCTCCCGAACGTCGCTCGCGTGTTTCGCCGTCCCATCCTGGCTGGCGTCGGGAGGAATGGCGAGTTCCTCCACGCTCGGCGTTGCTGTCCCGCCGCCGAGGTTTGCAGGCGGGGTCTCCTCCTGGGCCGCTCCCGCAACAGCCCATGCGAGGACGGCCACCACCGTGCAAACCGCCGCGCTGGGAGAGCCGACCATTCGCATCGCAGACCTGTCCTCGCACAGTCCATGCTTGACAAGGGAAGCCCGAAGCCTAGCTAATTTCCCAAACATGGCGCGTCTATGGGAGCCAGAGATGGCAGGCGACGAATTCGGCTTTGCACCCGACGAGGATCGGCCGATCCCCTATATGGCGCGAACGCGGGAATATTATGCGGCAATCGGGTACACCACGCCCTATCGCTGGGCGCACTATGTCGACGCACCGTTTCAGCCTTTAAGCAAGCCGCTCGCGCAATCCCGCATTACCATCATTACCACCGCGGCACCGTTCGATCCGACCAAAGGCGACCAGGGCTCCGGCGCCAAATACAACAGCTCCGCCAAATTCTATTCGGTCTATGACGGCGATACCGCAAGGCCACACGATCTTCGGATTTCGCACATCGCCTATGACCGCGTGCACACCTCGGCCGAGGACAGCGGCACCTGGTTTCCGCTGCCGCAACTGCAACGACTGGCGCTTGAGCGGCGGATCGGTGAAGTGGCCCCGCGCTTCTTCGGGGTGCCGACCAACCGCAGCCACCGTGTCACCATCGAAACCGATGCGCCGGAAATCCTCAGGCGCTGCAAGGATGATCGCGTCGATGCCGCGGTGCTGGTGCCGAACTGCCCGGTCTGCCACCAGACCGTCAGCCTGATCGCGCGGCACCTCGAGGCGAACGGCGTTCCCACCGTGGTGATGGGCTGCGCCAGGGACATCGTCGAGCACGCCGCGGTGCCGCGGTTCCTGTTCTCCGATTTTCCGCTCGGCAATTCCGCGGGCAGGCCTCACGATGCCCCGTCGCAGGCGTTCACGCTCGAACTCGCGCTGCGCGTGCTTGAGACCGCGCCTTCCGCGCAAACCACGGTGCAATCGCCCTTGCGCTGGAGCAGCGATGCTTCCTGGAAACGGGATTACAACAACGTCGCGGCCCTGAGCGCGGAGGAACTCGCGCGGCGACGGCGCGAATTCGACGGGCAAAAGGAAAGCGCGCGAGCTTTGCGCGAATCTGCGGCGTGACGGCACCTTCTCGCCTGACGATTGCGAGGTCAATGAAAGTACCGGCGGATTAATCATAGATCGCATCGGTCATGCGGCGATCCGGACGGTAGTGTGTTCAATTTAGGTTAACACGGTAATTTGCCGGTAGCCGGCTTTCGCGATCGGCAAAGGCGCGTAAAAATGCACCCCTCTTTGTGTGGGAGCTTTTCCATGCTGGAACGACGCCAGAGCGCGCGCGACAAGGTGATCTATGGCGGCGTCGCCGAGATGGGCGAACACGGCGGATCCAGGGATTGCGTGGTTCGCAACATCTCCGAAAACGGCGCCCGTCTTGAATTTTGCGAATGCGTGCGGCTTCCCAAGGAGCCGCTGCGCCTGACGATCGCGCGTAAGGGCCGCTCCTTCCTCGCCAGGATCATCTGGTGGCGCGACAATTTTGTCGGCGTCGCGTTCAGTTCGGAATCTCCCTATGAGCTGCCCGGCTCCGACCTCGCCAGGCGTCTGCGCCGGAGCGAAAAGAAAAAGCGCGAACTGCAGCGCCGCATCAAGGAGCTCATCGGCGAAAGCTGAGCGCTAAAGCGCGATGATTCCTGTGAACTGCAACCGCGCTGAAAGTGCGCTCCCTCTCCCACGCAACCGGGTTTACCCCGGTTGCGCATTGTGAACTGGCGCAAGTCGGGCAAGCCACGACTTGCGGCGGGAGAGGGTTGGGGTGAGGGGTTGTTATCTCTCGTAGGAGCCATAGCCCTCACCCGGATCGCATCGCTAGTGGAGTGGATTTGACATTCGCTATAGTTTTGACCGCGAGCTCGAAAGCGAATGTCAAATCCAAAACTCCACTAGAAAACTGTATTTCGCTGGTGGTCCTGTGATTCCAACATTCGCAAACTGCCTGCTGAGACGGAATGCGAATGTTGGAATCGGACCACCAGATGCGATCCGAACTCTCCCCGTCGGGGAGAGGTGGGCCGCAAATTGCTGCGTGCTGCAGACGTTCCCTTGTGTCCCTCCTTTGTCATGACCATAATCGCGGCGTCTTCAAAGGGGGAACGTTCGAGCAACCATGCGCGCATTTTACATTGTCCTGGGAGCCGCGCTGACGTGTTTGGCCGCAGAGGTTGCATCGTCCCAGACCGCCGATCGCAGCGTCGACGAGATCAAGACCGAGACGTTCGCCCGCTCGCAGACCGGGGCGTATCCGTTGCTGGGCATCCAACCGGTCGACGCCGGCGAAGCATTGGGGCGTATCAAGAGCCGCGATCCGGACGAGTGGGCGGCTGCGTGGAGTGCGGTCGCCGATGGCTACATGGCGAAGGCAAAGGCGGCGAGCGACCCCCGAGAAGCCGACGCAAACTTCATCAAGGCCTGGCGCCTCTATTATTTCGGGCAATGGCCGGCGCCGACTTCCGCCGGCAAACAGGCGGCGTACCGCCGCGCCATCGATGCCTATCTGCAGCATGCCCGATATTTCGATCCGCCGCTCGAGGTCGTGCGCATTCCCTACCGGGCCGGCGAAATCGTCGGCTATCTGCGGCTCCCTGCCACCGCGCCGCGTCCGGTGCCGCTGGTGCTGGCGATTTCGGGTCTCGACAGCCGCAAGGAAACGGTTGCCGAAACCTACGCGGCAGCGTTGCCGCAAGGCATCGGGTTTTTCGCGGTCGACAGCCCGGGAACAGGCGAAGCGCCGCGCAAGGCGGACGAAACCGCCGATGATATCTACTCGCGCGTCCTCGATTATCTTGCAACACGGAGCGAGATCGACAGAAATCGCATCATCGTGCACGGTCAGAGTTTTGGCGGCTATTGGGCGGCGAAGCTCGCGCACACCGAAGCCAATCGGCTTGCGGGCGCCGTTGTGCAATCGCCGCCGATTCATCGCACCTTTCAGCCGGATTTCTTCCGAGGGCGGATGTACACGCGCGAATATCTGTTCGACCTGCTTCCGGCGAGCCTTTTCGTCTACGGCCTGAAATCCGCCGACGAGCTGATCACCTTCCTGCCGAAAATGTCGCTCCAGGCGCAGGACCTGCTCGGCAAGCCGACGGCGCCGATCCTGATCGTGGGCGGGACGAAAGACACCCAGGTGCCGATCGATGATCTTCAGCTTCTCCTCAACAGCGGCAGCGAGCCGCGCGAGGCCTGGATCAATCCCGCCGGCGGGCATATGGGACGAACCCCCGGGACGTGGCCCGACCCGGTGATCTTCCGAAGGATCATCCTGCCCTGGGAAATCCGTCGCCTGAGCCAGAAGCCTGAGGCGCCCGAGAGCCCGACACGCTGAGCCCGCGACCGCATCGCGCGGCAAAGATCGCGATAGGTCTGCGGCAAGGTGCGGCGTCGCATGTTGCGGCCGCGAAAGGGCGTCCAACATCCCTCTTTCAACGCGACCGCTATGCTGTAAGCTCGTAAACCGCAAGAAAAGAGCATTTTGGAGGAATCCCCATGTCTGCCGCTTCGTCGCGCCGCGTCCTGCTCAATCGCCGCGCGCTTCTGCGGGCGAGCGCCGGAATGGCCGGCATTCTCACCACTGGTCGCGCGCCCGTCTTTGCCCAGACCCAGCCGAAGAAGCTGGTATTCGCGCACATCAATGCGGTGCCGGAATCGGCCGCGGTCGCTTTCGACTGGATGGCGAAGGAGGTGACGGCACGCTCGAACGGCGCCCTCGAGATGCAGTTTTTCGGCAAGACCCTGATCCCGCAGGAGCTCGAGATCATGAATGCGGTCAAATCCGGCAGCATCGCGATGGGCAGCCCCGCGGGCGCCGCCGCCACCGTGTTTCCGGAAATGGGCGCTTTCCTCGTGCCCTATCTCGTGAAGGATTACGCTTCGGCCTATGCCATGTTCAACGGGCGGATCGGCGACAAGCTCAGCGGCGAAATCGAGGACAAGTACAAGCTCAAGGTGCTCTGCTATTTCGATTATGGCTTCCGCCACTTCTGGACCGCGAAAAAGCCGATCGTGGAGCCGAGAGACCTGCGCGGCATGAAAATCCGGGTTCAGCAGGCGAAGATTTTCGGCGACACGATCAACGGGCTGGGCGGCAACGCCGTGCCGATGGCTTATGGCGAGGTCGTCACCGCGGCCAAGCAGGGCGTGATCGATGGCGGCGATCTGCCGATCGTCAACATGAAGGCGCTGAAGATCTACGAAGTATCGAAATATGCCTCCCTCACCTACCACAATTACGGCCCGACCAACGCGGTGATGAATCTCGAAATCTGGAACAGCCTATCCGCCTCTCAACAGAAGCTGGTGATGGACCTCGCTCGCGCGGCGCAAGGCAAGATCCGCGAGGTTACCGAGACGGTCGACAATTTCGCAAGAGCCAGGCAGGAGCTCGAGCCGCTCGGCATGACCGTGGTCGAAGCCAAGGTCGAGGAATTCCGCAAAGTCGCGCAACAGAAGATCTGGCCGGCCTACAAGAGCCAGTATGGCGCCTTGTGGGACGAGATCGAAGGTTTCAAGGCCTGATCCAAACGCTAAATTGCGCGCCGGACATGCATCCGGCGCCTGATCCCCCGCCTTGATCCTTGCCGGAATTGCACCGCCAATGCTGCGTATCCTCTCAGTCGTCCCGAAATTCGCGGTCACGGCGCTGATCTCACTTGCGATCGTCAACCTCCTGTTCGGCGTGATCCTGCGCTATTTCGTCGGCGCCATCACCGACTGGCTCGACCTCGACCCGGTGCCGTTCACCTGGGTGGAGGAAGTGGGTGAACTTTCACTGGCCTGGCTGACGCTGATCGGAGCTGCGATCGGGATTGCGTCGCGCTCGCATTTTTCGCTGTCGGTTTTCGTGCATCGCCTGCCTGAGTCGGCGCAGCTCTGGATCCACCGCTTCAATCACGCGCTGATCGCAGGTGTCGGTCTCCTGGTGGCGTGGTACGGTTTCAAGCTTTGCCTGCTCAACCGCACGCTCGCGACCCCCGGGCTCGAAATCAATCTCGCCTGGCTCTATGCGTCTTCGGTGGTCGGCGGCGTCCTGATTGCGATTTACGGCCTCGCGATGATGCTCTCGCCGCTGCCGCAAGGCGAACTACAGCACTAGATCATGATGCGATTAGGTGGATTCGCATCATGATCTCATCTCTTTGTTTGAGCATGATCTTTTCGGAAAACCGGCTTCCATTTTTCCGGATCATGCACTAGAGGCCAGCCGTTCATGCTGCTTGCGATCGTTGCCGCCATCTTCATTGTCCTGATCCTGCTCTCGATGCCGATCGTGTTTGCGCTCGGCGTCGCCGGGATCGCGGGGCTATGGATCGGCGGCTATCCGATGCAACAGCTGTCCTCGGCGCTGGTGTCGGGATCGCAAAGCTGGGTTCTGCTCGCCATTCCCGCGTTCGTGTTTGCGGGCAATTTGATGGAGCGCTGCGGCATGAGCCACGCGCTGGTCGAACTGGCGCGCGCCCTGATCGGTTGGGTAAAGGGCGGGCTGGGCATGTCGGTGATCGTGGTCGCCTACTTCTTCTCCGACATCTGCGGCTCGAAGATGGCGGAAGTTTCTGCACTCGGCTCCGCCCTGATGCCGCCACTGACGAAAGCCGGCTACGACAAACGCGACTCGGCCTCCCTGATCGCTGCCGGTACCGCGATGGGCATGCTGGTGCCTCCGGCGATCTTCATGATCGTGATCGCGCAAGTCACCAACACCTCGGCAGTGGCGCTGTTCGTCGCCGGATTCATTCCGGCGATGGTGATCATGCTCTGCCTGATGGCGGTGGTCTATATCCGCGCGCGGCAGAATGATTGGCCGGTCGACACCCGACCAAGCCTCAACCGCCTGGGTCATGCGGCGCTTCATGCCGCGGTGCCGATGGTCGTGCCGTTTGTGATTCTGGCCGGCTTCATCCTCGGCATCATCACCGCGACCGAAGCGGGCGCCGTCGTCGCAGGCTACGCGTTCCTCGCCGCAAAACTCTACTATCGCAATGTCTCCTGGCGCGAGATGGGCGCAATCGCCTACGACAGCGCGATCCTCACCGCCGCCGTGGTGTTCCTGCTCGCGGTCGCTTCCGTTTATCAATATCTGATGGGGGTGAGCGGCGTGCCGCAATTGCTTGGCCAGCTTCTCTCGCCGCTGAAGGCGCACCCCTGGCTGTTTCTGACCGGAACCGCGGTCATGAGTTGCCTGTTCGGCATGGTGCTGGAGGGTCTGCCCGCCGCAGTCGTGCTCATCCCCGTGGTGTTTCCGATCTCGGAAGCAATGGGCATCGACCCGATCCACTTCAATATCGTGCAGACCGCGGCGGTGGGCATCGGGCTGTTCCTGCCGCCGATGGGCGTCGGCCTGTTGATGGCGCTCCGCTTTGCACGAATCAATGTCGGCTATCACTTCCGCACCTACGTGCCGTACATGCTGGCCCTGTTCGGCGGGCTCCTGCTCATCATCTGCATCCCCGAAATCAGCCTGACGCTGCCGCGGTTGGCCGGGCTGATCCGATAGGTCGAGAATCCTGCAAAAATTCACCAGCCAAAGATGCTTTTGAGGCCGGCGTAGATCGATCCGCCCGCGGTTGCCGCAATCCCCATCAACGGTCCGACGGTGCGGAGCAGGTCCTGGATGGTCCGCGCGCGGCGGCGAAGCTGCTCCTCTCCCACATGCTGACCGAGGATCCCGGCAATCCGGTAAGCGACGGCGTTGGGTCGTCCACCCTGGGCCATCGTCTTCGGAAGCACCTCGAAAATCAGGGAGGCGATCAGATTTCCGGTCACGTAGGCGAGCGCAATGCTGGCGATGTATTCGATCACCTCGAGCCATTCGATCCACGGACCCGGCATGATCGGGACGTGATCGTTGATTCCGGTGACGGCGAGCATGCAGGTCACCGCCAGCGCCGCCGTCACAGCCCCGACCAGCAAGGTCCCGCCAAATCCGATTTTCTCGCGTGCGTAGAGCAGGAATCCGAACGGCAAGGGAATGATGACCGATGCCAGCCGCAGATAAAGCGGTGTCACGTTCAGCGTGATCGTGACCAGGATATGGGCTACCACGAGCAGTAGAATCGGCACCAGCACATAGACGAGCGCGCGAATGAGGGAGTAGCGGAAGGGAAAACGAATCCGCGCCAGAGCGGCGTTGACCCGGTCGATTTCGTTCTGCAACCGGTCAAGTTCGGATACGAGCTGCTGGATCTCGAGCATCACAGGCAAGGCCACGCGCAAATCGCGCGAGCAATGCTTGCACGCGATGGCTTCATCCTTGATGGTCTCGGCGCAAAACGGACACTCCATCAGGCCGACCGAAGCTTTTTGGCGCGCCTCAACTTTTCAAGCTCGGCGCTGGCTACCGCCAGCTCCTGCCGCAGGATGTCGCGCTTGCGAATTAGACCGTCCCGCTCCACAAGGAGCGACTTCGGCACCACAATGTCACGCGCACAGGAAGCGCAAACCAGAGCGCCTTGCGCATTCTCGTTCTGGCAAAACGGACATTCCATCGCCTGCCCACCCTCAGGGCGAAATCTTCAGCACGAAACTCGTGGTGCCGACACGTCCTTCCGAATCCTTGATATCGACCCTGATCATGTGATCTCCCGGCGGCAGTTCGGCATCAGGCATATCCAGTCCGTTTGCGCGCACGAAAGACTTGATGCGCTCGGTCAAGTCCACGGTCGGCGTCTTCATGTAGGTGACCCTGATGGAATCCGGATCGATCTTGGCTCCGCCAAAGGATTCAAACTTGAGCTGAAGATGGACGGGGGAATGAACCTGCTCGCCGTCGACGATGACTTCGATTTTCGGACCGCGGGTGATTCCGCGCCGATCCGCCGTCAGTGCCCCCTTCGGGGGTGGCAGCCTGGCCTCGTCCTCCGTGATCAGGAGATGGCTGGCGCAGGCGGCAGACGATATGGTTATCGCACTCGCAGCGCAGACCACCATCAATGCCAGACAACCCATCCGCAGCATCATTCCTCCCCCAGCTACACTAAAACTCCACTCAGCGCGCGCCGCCATCCCCGATGATCGTGTAAGGCGCCCAAAACAGGGGGGCGAATTCGGTCTTGCCGTCGGCACCCACATAACCCGGGCCGTCCATCAGCGCCATCATGGCCAGCCGCAGGGCTTCCGCCCGGGTCAGTTTCGGGTCATCGGCTTGCCGCTTGAACAGGTCAGTCACCAGTTCGCGCGCCGATTGCGAATGCACCGACCAGTTGGTGACGAGCAGCGCCCTCGTGCCGGCATAGAAGAAGGCGCGTCCAAGGCCCGAGGCCGCTTCCGCACCGGCTCCCTGGCCGGCGCCGGTGTTGCAGGCCGAAAGAACAACCCAGTCGGCATCGAGCTTGAGGGTGAGAATCTCCTCCATGGTGAGGAGCCCGTCGCCTTCGACGCCCGCAACCGCCGGCGCCGAAAGCGCCAGCGCCGGCTGGGTCAGCCCGTTGAGCTCGCCGGGAACCAGACCATGGGTCGCAAAGGCCAGCACCTTGAAGCCGGACAGATCCATGGTCTTGACCGCTTCCTCGTTGGCATCCTTGCCAAGCTTGAGAACCTTGGATGGGTCGGCCTGCAATGCGAGCGCGATCGACTTCAATTCGTCGGCGGTGTCGGGCAGCCGCGGCAGCATGGCCAATTCCGCACTGTCGACGCCTTCGAGTTTCGGACTTGACCGCCGCTTGAGCGGCAGGCCGCGCGTTACTGTCATTCCGGCGTCGGCCATCTTGATCGAGTCCTGCTCACGGGCGGCTTCTGCAGCCTGTTCGGGGCTGAAGAGCGGATCGCCGAACCCGATCAACTCGCCACGGCCCGGTTTGCCCGGCGGCAATTGCCGCAAGGTCCGCAACGCAGCCGTCGACGGTACGCTGCTGACGGCATAGTTCCGCGCCAACCATGGCACCGCGCGATAGCTGGAAAACAAGGGGTCATCACTGGTATCGATCTCGGCCGGCGCGGTCGGCAGCAGCGACAACGGCAAAAGGCCGAGCGCGCCGTTGGTGACGACGATCAGGCTTTTGGATTTTTTCCAACCGGCTTCGACGCCCTGCAACAGCAGCGAATAAAGCTCATAGCCGAGTTTGACATCGAACGGCGGGATGTCGGAAATCATCGCCGCCTGCGGCTCGAGCGCTTCGCGCAGCTTGCGCACCTTGCTCCGAATTTCACCGGCAGTGGCCTTGATTACCGCAAACGCCACCGCGCCTTCCTTCGGCACAGCCCAGACAAAGCTTGCATCGCCCGAAGTAGAAGGACAGCATCGCCTCACCTTGCGCCAGCGTCGCCTGGATCTGCGCGACGCTCGGCGGCCTGGGGTCGACCAGATCGGCAAAAGCCGGAAAGCGCCTGTTGATTTCGGCGCGCGCCTGGTCGCGCTCGGCGCGCAATTTCTCGATCGAGGCGTTGACGCCCTTGATTCCCTGCGGGTCCCGCTCATCCGGCGGAAGCGCCAGGATATTGTTGAGCAGGCCGAGCTGTGCGCTCACCTGCTTGTCGAGATCCTGCTCCTTGCGCACGAGTTCGGCGAGCGCGGGGTCCTTGATGGAAGCACGCGCGCCGGAGGCGGCAAGCGCCCGCTGGACGGAACGGCCGCGGACCGCATCCGCAAGGCTGAAAGTGTCGACGGCGACGTCGCCGCTTGAGGACTGCGTGCTGGCCAAGAGCTTGATATAGGCCTCCACGATCCCCTGCAGCCGCTGGCTTCGCGCAGCGACCACCGTAGCGTCATCATCGTCGGCATTGTCGCGCACAGCGGCAAGAAGCACCGGGAGCGCAAGTTTGAATTCCCGGATAGCGTCGGCATCCCGGCCTGCGCGCATCAGCCCGACGGCGAGGATGCCTCGCGCGGACGCCGCATCGAAATGCTTCTCGCCGACGCGCGCGATCTCGCGCTTCAACAGCGCCTGCGCCGCTTCGAGCCCCGCCTGGGTCTGTCCCGAGGCTAACAGGGCATTGATGCGCGAACCATTCAGCTCAAGCACCTCGCGGCGCTGCGGCTCCCATTTTGCAATCGCCTTGTCGAGCTCGGCATAAACCGAAGCGGCCTCCGGCAGTTTCCGTTCGAATGTGAGGATGGCGCCGAGTTGTGCCAGGATCTGCGCGTTGTACTGGGAATCGTCTGCAATATTGAGCGTGCGATTGATGTCGAGTGCGATCCGCGTCAGCTTCTCCGCTTCCTCGTAGCGGCCTTCCTCGACCAGGATATTCGCAAGACCTCTTACGAAGGGCGTCGTCTGAGGATTGTATTTGCCTTGCGCCTTCAGGCGCGATTGCAGCGCCTTGCGCACATCGACTTCCGCCTCCGCCAGCCTGCCCTGTCTCGCCTTCATGCGCCCGACGCTGAGGAGGTCGAGATCGGCACCTTGGCGTATCTGCGATTCGGGCGGCGCGTAGGTGAAGGTCATGTCGGGGATCGCCGCGAGTTTCCATTCACGCGATTTCGCGTAGGCGGCCTCCGCATCCCGAAACTGTCCCCGCGCCTCGAAGACGATGGCGCGAACGGATTCGACTTCGCCTTCCCAAGCTCGTCCCTTGCTCGCGTAGTTCGTCCGCCAGCCGGGCAGCCCGCTCGTGCGTGCCTCCTGCAGCAGCGCGATATTGCGACGCATGTAGGCTTCGGCCTGCGGGATATCGCCCATCTGCACGAGAATATTGCCTGCTATCCGCTGTGCGTTGAAAAGATAACCCTTCTGTCCGGGCCGGTTGGCGTCGGTGATCATGAATTGGGATATCTGCAGCGCGCCCTTGACGTCGCCGAGCGAGATTTTCTGAATCGTGTTGAACTGCCTGATGCGCTGGCCGAAATATCCGTCGCCCGAGGCAAGCGCCGCTGCCAGTGCCTTCTCGCCGTCGGCGAGCGCTTCCTTGTTGCGGCCGAGCTGGGCGCGGGCGTTGCCGCGATCGTAGTAGAACTGTGCGAAATCGGCCTGCGAGTTTTTTCCCGGCTCGCTGTCGGCATCCGCCTTCAACTTCGCCAGCGTCGCTGGATCAGGTTTCTCACCGTCGAGGACTGCGGCGATGTCGGCGATCGTGCGCGGCGGCGGGACGAAGCCGGCCGGCAGCGGATTGCCTGGGGCCATAGCCTCCTCTTTCGGCTTGCCGCCCTTGTAGATCTCGATGGCGACGTTGGCCCTGCCGTTGGCCGCGTTGAGCGCCGCGATCACGCAGGCCCTCACTTTTGGCGAAGCGCCCTCCCGACATCTCGCCAGATTGGCCTCGCGATCGCCGCCCCGGCCCAAGCCCTGCATGCAGGCCTGGACAATCGGCCTGCCGACCGTCTCCCGGCATTTGGCGATCGCCTGTTCTTTCGAGAGTGCGAGGGCCTGCCCGCAACCGCCGATCGTCGCAAGGAATGCGATCAAGACCAGAGCCGGGGCAACCGCAAATGAACCTGATCTTTCCAGCCCGCCCGAGGCTGGAGGGTCGAATAATCTCGGCATGAAAGGGCTCCCCATCAATATGACAGCGACCAATCAGACCGACTTTTGTCAGGTTTGCCCGAAATTTTCCGGGCTTGCCGACCAGCCAGATCATGGTCTCGGCCCGAAATGGACCAGTCCATCCTCGTCTGCGGGATGGTTTCAAAAAACGATAGGTACCGAGGCCGCCTTGGGGCGATCCGGTGCAATTCCGGGCTTGAGATTATAGAAGTACCGCCGAAGAGGCTAGGAGTTCGCAGACGGGTCGTGCCCGGCCGGTTCCAGCCAGACCTTAAACCTCTGGCGCCTTGGCGCGGATGGGCGCCTCCGGGCGCCGCGCCTCGCCACGCTCGAGGGCGAAGTGCTGATCGAGAGAATACCAGGGCGCCGCAAAACCCAGCTCGGACGAAGGCTGATCGTGGCGAATATAATCGCCGATCAGGGCTCGCGTGACGCCGAACTGCACGTCTGAATCGAGATGTGGGTCATCGGGCGAGTAGATTTGCGAGATCAGCGTCTTGAACCCCGCCTTGCAGATCATGAAATGCAGATGCGCCGGCCGATAATTGTGTCGGCGGGTCGCCCGCACGAACTCGCCGACCGGCCCGTCGACGGGAATCGGATAGCCAGCGGGCTTCACGCTGCGGAAATGAAAGCGACCGGCCTCATCGGAAATGAAACGTGCGCGCAGATTCATCTCGGCCTGTCCGGGATCCTGATTCTCGTAAAGACCTTCCGGCGAGGAATGCCAGACGTCGACTTCCGCACCCGCGATCGGATTCCCGTTGATATCCTGCAGGGAGACTTTTACGAGAAGTCCCGGCCCCGGCGTCGGTGAGCGCACCAGCGTATCGCCGCTGGCGCTCAAGGGTTGATCGTCGCGCCAGAACGGCCCGAGCAGATTGGCCTGCGTTTCGCTCTCGCCCTGGTTGCCGTTGTTGAGCAAGCAGACCAGGGATGACACGCCCAGCGAGCCCGCCATCAGCACGACTTCGTTGTGCGAGGGCGTCGTCTTCTGCCCCATCGCCACGATCAGCCGGACTGCCTCCTGGCACTCGCGTTCGGTCAGACATGTATCGCGGACAAGGCCGTGCAGATGTCGCACGAGCGCAGTCAATATCTCGCGCAGGCGCGCGTCTTCGACGCGGGAGACGGCCGCAATGACCGCATCTGTCAACATGGCCTGATTTTCGATGATCATGGCACGTTGCCCAACCATTTTTCCAACAATAAAGCCGGCGGTCCTGAGACGCGCCGGCTTTCTGATTGTTCAATGTCGCTGGCTCACACCTTGACCAGCGGGCCGCGCGAGGCAGGCCCCTTCGACCCTCCGCCCGGGCCACCGCTCGGCCCTCCGCCCGGACCGCTCGGCTTGGGCTTGCGCGGTACCGTGCGCTTACGCGCGCCGGGCAATTTCTCCGGTTTCGGCGTGACCGGCCCTTCGACGAATTCGAAGCCGATCTTCTCCTGCGGCTCAGCGGCCGTCTCGTCCTTGACCAGAACCACGCGCACGTGGCCACCGCCCTTGAGCTTGCCGAACAGCACCTCGTCCGCCAAAGGCTTCTTGATGTGCTCCTGGATCACGCGCGCCATGGGCCGGGCGCCCATCTGCTCGTCATAGCCATGCTGGATCAGCCACGCTTTCGCGGGCTCGGACAATTCGATCGTGACGTCGCGGTCGCCAAGCTGCGCCTCGAGCTGAAGCACGAACTTCTCGACCACCATGCCGATCACATCGGCATTGAGATGCGCAAACGAGATAATGGCGTCGAGCCGGTTACGGAATTCCGGCGCGAACTGCCGGTTGATCGCCTCGTGATCGTCGCCTTCCCGCTTGCTGCGGGTGAAACCGAAAGCCTGGCGTGCGAGGTCCGCGGCACCTGCGTTCGTGGTCATGATCAGGATCACATTGCGGAAGTTGACCTGCTTGCCGTTGTGGTCGGTCAGTTTGCCATGATCCATGATCTGCAACAGCACGTTGTACAGGTCCGGATGAGCCTTCTCGATTTCGTCAAGCAACACCACGCAATGCGGATGCTGATCGACACCATCGGTGAGCAAACCACCCTGGTCGAAGCCGACATAGCCTGGAGGCGCGCCGATCAGGCGCGACACCGTGTGCCGCTCCATGTATTCGGACATGTCGAAACGGATCAGTTCGACGCCGAGCGAGGCAGCGAGCTGCTTGGCGACTTCGGTCTTGCCGACGCCGGTGGGACCCGAGAACAGATAGCAGCCGATCGGCTTCTCCGGCTCGCGCAAGCCGGCGCGTGCCAGCTTGATCGAGGCCGAAAGCGCCTCGATCGCCTTGTCCTGGCCAAACACCACGCGCTTGAGCGTCTGCTCGAGGTGCTTGAGAACCTCGGCATCGTCCTTGGACACGCTCTTGGGCGGAATCCGCGCCATGGTTGCGATCGTGGTCTCGATCTCCTTGATGCCGATGGTCTTCTTGCGCTTGTTCTCCGCAACCAGCATCTGCGCGGCCCCCGACTCGTCGATCACGTCGATCGCCTTGTCCGGCAATTTGCGGTCGTGAATGTAGCGCGAGGACAGTTGCACCGCGGCCTCGATCGCCTCGTTGGTATATTTCAGCCGGTGATAGTCCTCGAAATAGGGTTTGAGGCCCTTGAGGATCGCGATCGCGTCCTCCACCGTTGGCTCGTTGATGTCGATCTTCTGGAACCGGCGCACCAGCGCGCGATCCTTCTCGAAATGCTGACGATATTCCTTGTAGGTGGTCGAGCCCATGCAGCGGATGGTGCCCGAGGCCAGTGCCGGCTTGAGCAGATTTGACGCATCCATCGCCCCGCCTGACGTGGCGCCGGCGCCGATCACCGTGTGGATCTCGTCGATGAACAGGATCGCGTTGGGATGAGCCTCGAGTTCCTTGAGCACCTGCTTCAGGCGCTCTTCGAAATCGCCGCGGTAACGCGTGCCGGCCAGCAGCGTGCCCATGTCAAGCGAGAACACGGTTGCCGCCGACAACACGTCCGGCACTTCGCTGTCCACGATGCGCTTGGCGAGCCCCTCTGCGATTGCAGTCTTGCCGACACCGGCTTCGCCGACGAACAGCGGATTGTTCTTCTGCCGCCGGCAAAGCACCTGGATGGTACGGTTGATCTCGGAGTTACGCCCGATCACCGGATCGATCTTGCCGTCGCGCGCCTTCTTGTTGAGGTTGACGCAGTAAGTCTCGAGTGCCTCGCCCTTCTTCTTGGAATCCTCGTTGCCCTTGGTCTCGGTCTCTTCGTCGACGCCGCGGACCGGACGCGCCTCGGAAACCCCGGGGCGCTTGGCGATGCCGTGGCTGATGTAGTTGACCGCATCGTAACGGGTCATGTCCTGCTCTTGCAGGAAATACGCCGCATGGCTCTCGCGCTCGGCAAAGATCGCAATCAGCACGTTGGCGCCGGTAACCTCTTCGCGCCCCGAGGACTGAACGTGAATGACCGCGCGCTGAATCACGCGCTGAAACCCTGCGGTCGGCTTGGCGTCATCGGAGCCGTCCGTCACCAGGTTTTCGAACTCCGTCTCCAGATAATTGACGAGACTGGTGCGCAACTTGTCGAGATCGACGCTGCAGGCGCGCATGACGGCCGCCGCATCCGAGTCATCGATCAACGACAAAAGAAGATGCTCAAGCGTCGCATATTGATGGTGCCGCTCGTTTGCAATCGCCAGTGCACGATGCAGGGATTGTTCTAGGCTTTGGGAAAAAGTCGGCATTCGCGTCCTCTGTGGCCCCCGCCATCATGATCGCCGTTGCCCCCTCAGGCAACAACAACCTTTGTCATATATAGTTACATCCGATCATGGCGGAAGACCGGTTCCGTGACCGTGCGGGGCTCTCCCCGCACTCTCACGAGAATTTTTTTTGGTTATCCCACTCTGTCCGGGATCACCTGGTTAATAGATGCAAAACCCGTTCCTATTATGGCGGGCTACTTCTTTTCCATCACGCATTGCAGGGGATGCTGGTGCTTGCGCGCGAAATCCATCACCTGGGTCACCTTGGTCTCGGCGATTTCATAGGTGAACACGCCGCACTCCCCGATACCGTGATGATGAACGTGCAGCATGATCTTGGTCGCGGCCTCGACGTCCTTCTGGAAGAATTTTTCGAGCACGTGAACGACAAATTCCATCGGCGTGTAGTCGTCGTTCAGGATCAAGACGCGATAAAGATTGGGCCTCTTGGTCTTCGGCTTGACCTTGGTGATGACGGAGGTGACGGGACCGCCGCTTCCGCCTGCGCGGTTTTCGTCATTGCCCATTCTGGGATTGGATTTGGCAACCGGCGGCACGAACGGATCGGGTCTGGTCATCAGGCGTGGCATGGCACAGGCGTTGGAAACCCCAAGGAAAGCGCTGGACAGCGAGCCGCCGACGTTCTCACCAGGGAGCCGTCGATCAACCCGGACACCCTTCCAGATCGCCGTTCCCGCCTGACCGAGCGGCTGCATCGATAACAGCAATATGGGTCTAACATTCGTTTATCGCAAGCGCGCAGATGATGGCCTGACCACTTGCGTCAGGCCCGATTCTCGGTATCGGCGACCGCCAAACGTTAATCAATCCCGGTCGGTTTGACAAAGCGCCGACGGACCCGCGGATCGAGCCCACCATACGCAAATGACGAAATTTTATTCACAAGAGGCTGATGGATCGATGGCGAGCAATGCCGGCCCAAGAAAAAGCCCGGCCGAATGGCCGGCTTTTCAAACTGCCAGGAACCGCACCGCGATCGATGGCTGGCCGCTGCCGTAAACTTTGAAACGATGGTTTCACGAACTGCTCGGCGAGCAAGCCCTGGGATCTTCTGCGACTCAGCCACGAAGGTATCCGGAGTTCGCGAACTCGGTTTGCACTTCGAGTCCGTTGTCGAGCGACTTCACGCCCGAAAAGCTTTTCGATAAATGCCCTGCCGTCTTCGACGGATTTCTTCGCGTCGTCGCCGTATGGGCTTGCGATGGCTCGGGAGGTTGGTTGCGCAGGCGGCGACCGCCTCGTTGCGAGACCGGAGGTCCCTTGCCCCTCAAATAGGATTTGTGCAATGCACAAATACCGCCGAGTTCGCGCCGAATCGGGGCGATTGGCGCAAGGCTTTCTTAATCTTTTGGAAACCGTCGACACCTAACCTCATTTGAGGGCCGTCCGGCTCCGAACCGATGTTGAAATCCGTTTGCCTGCAGCGCCTTAGCTTGAATGGCGGACTGAGCGGGCGGCCCGGCGGAGCAAGCGCTCGTTTTCCGGTCCTGGAGCGGAAAAATGTAGCCGGCCCTTGGGCATAATTTGGCCTCACGGGCCGGTGATCAAGACGGAAATTGGGGAACGGGGAAGTTCATGCTTCGCACAACCTTGGCTTCCTCGCGTTTTTCGCGAGCCTGGTTCTTCGGGTTCGTCGCGGTCAGTACCGCTCTAACCTTCACCACCAATACCGCCGAGGCACGCCGCTACCGGCATCACTATGTGCGCCATCACAATGAGACGCGCGAGAGCTACAGCCCGGCGTTTTCCTCGATCATCGTCGACGCCAATTCTGGGGCGACGCTTTCGGCCAGCAATCCCGATGCGAGCCGCCATCCTGCCTCGCTCACCAAGATCATGACGCTTTACCTGCTGTTCGAGCGCCTCGACAGCGGCAAGATGAAACTGGATACGGAAATGCCGGTTTCGGCGCGCGCTGCCGAACAGGCGCCGACCAAACTCGGATTGCGCCCCGGTCAGACCATCCGCGTGGAAGATGCGATCAAGGGACTGGTGACGCGCTCGGCCAACGACGCCGCCGTCGTGATCGCCGAGGCCATTGCCGGCGACGAAGACGATTTCGCCGAGTTCATGACGCGAAAGGCGCGCTCTCTCGGCATGAGCAAAACCGTCTATCGCAACGCGTCCGGGCTTCCCGACGACGAGCAGGTAACGACTGCCCGCGACCAGTCCACGCTCGGCCGCGCCATTCAGGACCGCTTTCCGCGTTACTATCGCTACTTCTCGACGGTGTCGTTCACCTTCCGCGGCCATTCGATCTCCAACCACAATCACCTTCTGGGCACGGTCGAGGGCGTCGACGGAATCAAGACCGGCTATACGCGCGCGTCCGGCTTCAACCTGGTGACATCGATACGCAGAGGTAACCGGCATTTGGTGGGCGTCGTCATGGGCGGCCGCAGCGGCGGCTCGCGCGACGCCGTCATGCGTAACCTGCTGGCGGAAAATCTCGAAAAAGCATCGAGCAAACGCACCGTCGCTGCGATCACCGAACGCAATTCCGCCAACGCCGGTGTCGCCGAGACGGAGGCGGCCATCCAGCCGGCGCAAACGGTTCAACCTCAGGCCGCATCTGCGTTGCGAAGTGCGATTCCGCCAACGGCGGCGGCCCTGGCCCAGCAGAGGTCCGACAACAAGTCCGACGCCAGGCCGGAGTCCAAATCCGAGGCCAAGACCGAACCGGCGCCGTTGACCAGCGGCGTGATCCAGACTCAGGCGATCGCGGCCATTCCCGGCTCGTCCGAACCGATGAAGCCGGTCAAGGTGAAGACGGTCCAGATCAAGGCGGGCGCCAAGCTGGCTTCGGCTGGCGCCGCCCAGCCGACGCCGGCGGCGATCACGAGCGCGATACCACCCCGGGCGGAAGTTGCGGAGACATCGAACGCAATCGTCGCCAAAGCTGAAACCGGAAAGTCCGAGACTGGAAAAGTCGAGGCCGCAAAGACCGAGGCCAGGTCTGAGACGGCAAAAGCAGAAGCTGCAAGGCCTGAGTGGCCACCGCAGCCGGCGAACCACGGCACCGGCAACGGTATCCTCGGCGTCTTGCCCGCATCGAGCCTTCCTCCCTCTCCCTCCTCCCAGGCGCTGGCCTACGCCGATCCCGCCCCGCGTCCCCAGTCGCAGTCCAATCCGCAGAACGGCGCCAGCAAGCCGGAGGCTGCTCACACGGGATGGATTGTTCAAGTGGGTGCGCTGGAAAGCGAAAGCGAGGCACGGCAGCGTATCGAAGCAGCGCGCAACCAGGCGCACGGCCTGCTCAACAAGGCCGATCCGTTCACCGAGCAGGTGCTCGCCAAGGGCGACAAGAAGCTGTTCCGCGCCCGCTTTGCCGGGCTCGATCGCGATCAGGCCGAGGCGGTCTGCCGCACGCTCCGGCGCAGCGAGATGTCCTGTATTACCGTCCGGAACTGACCGACGGCGTTATCCTGCGCAAAGTCCCGGATAAATCAGGGGCCCTGAAAACTTCTCGTCAAGATTTTCCAGTTTAATCTGCTCCGATAGAGGATCGCCAGCCGGCGCGCGCTTACCAAGCGTCAATCGGAAGCAGAAGCGGCTCGTGATTCTCGGCGTGTTGGCGTGCCGGAGTTAATTGTGATGCGTACGAAGCAAAACCTCCTTGGCCTCGTTTACCCGGGCCGCGAGGTACGTCGACCCCCCCTGGTCGGGATGCAGTTTCTTCATGAGCGCACGGTGCGCCCGGCCGATCTCATCGCGCCCCGCCCCCGGCTTCAGGCCAAGGATCTGGTAAGCCTCCTCGTCCGTCATTTTACCGCTCGTCGCCGGGCGGCTCTGCCGCCCTGCCGCATCACCTTGCGCGTTCTGACGCCAAGCGGGAAACCTGCGGTCGAGATAGCTTTCAAGTAACGGCACGCTGTCGGCGTCAAGCTCCGGGATCATCTGCAGGAGCTGCGGCAGATCGAATTCCTCCAGCAAGTGACCGACATGGGGCCCGGCGATGATGCGGCCGGAAAGGCCGCCGCTGTCATGGTCCAGGGTCATTTCAAAATAGCGGGAGCGAACGGTTGACGCCCGTCCGGGCGAGCCTTGCCCACCCATCCCGAACAGTCCCCCGATATTGGGAAAACCGGACATTCCGAACGGCGACCAGCCCAATAGACCGGCGCCAAAGATGCCGAGAGGCACGGCGACCGCAAGTTCGCCCCTGATGCCGGTGAAAGCGGCAACCGCCAGCGCGACCACGCCGCCGACGATCCTGATCGCGCGGGCGAGCACAGCCGGATTGGCTGCGCGGAACATCTGCAGGAGCGAGTAGAGAACGATAACGGCGACGACGCCGGCGATCAGCGTTGGCATGGGTATAATATAATGCGGCCAGCGACAAAAAGCATGCCGGTCCGACGACAAGGCCGCCGGCGGCCACGGCAAGTACGTTGGCGCCGTGGGGTGCGATGCCGTATCGTGGGCGGATCCGCGGTGGAGCGCGCAAATGCAAGTGCCGGGGTTAACGACGATCAAAAGCCATCGTGGCGCTCGGGAAACCATGAACAGGCTTGAGGAGGCGGTCAAAGCGAGGGGCATGACGGTGTTTGCCCGCATCGATCACGCCGCCGGCGCCTCGGCCGTCGGGATGCCGCTCAATCCGACCGAGGTGCTGATTTTCGGAAATGCCAGAGGTGGCACGCCGCTGATGCAGTCCGCTCCGACGATCGGAATAGATTTGCCCTTGAAGGCTCTGGTTTGGCAGGACGCCTCAGGCGAGACCTGGCTTTCCTTCAACGACCCCGCCTGGCTTGCGCAGCGCCATGGCCTGAGCGGGGCCGAAACAGCGGTTGGCAACCTCACCGCCGCACTGAATGCGCTCGCCAAGGAGGCCATATCGGAATGACCGCGATCGTCCGCCCCGTCTGGAAGCACCGATCAGAGATCATTTCATCTGGCCGAGCAGCTTGGCCGCGCTGCTTCCGCGCTTCGACAGCCGTAGCAGTGCCTCGCGGCCGCCGGCCGCATAGGCCGCCGCAGCGCGAAGCAGCTCGCGCAGCTGCGCCGCCGCGCCCGGATCGAACCTGCACCATGCTCCTCCCGTCAGGCGCGCGATTTCCCTGAACGCATGTTCGGCGACTCCGTCATGTCCCTCCTGAAACATGAACACAGGCACCTTGAGCATGCCAAGTTCGCCGGCCTTGATACAGAGCTCGTCGACGCTCTCCTCCATGGCGTCGCCGACAAACACCATGGCCCGCACGCCCGATGCGACGGCCTCCCGTCTCGCCTCCGACAGCACCTTGCCGATCTGGGTATTGCCGCCTCGGCAGTCAATTTTGCCCATCAACTTCGCCAGCTGCGCGCTGTCTGAAATCCAGCTTGATGCGCGGCATTCATTGAGACCGCGATAATAGACGAGGCGGATGTCGAGACTGCCCAGTGAGGCTGCCTCGCGAAACATATCCGCCTGCAGCGCGCAGGCCATGTCCCATGTCGGCTGGCGGCTCATGGTGGCGTCGAGCGCGAAGATCAACCGGCCTCGCGCTCCCGCCGCATGCGGCGACATCGCCCTCGCTCGCGCGACGAACGCAGCAATGTCTTCCGAAGCCGACGGCCTTGCCTCCGGCAACGAACCTTCCTTGCCGGCTTCGGATGCCTTGTCGGCAGATTTCGGTTTGATCGGTTCGCCGGACATAAAGGCTCGCTTTGATTGCAGCGTTCACAAAGGTGCCCGCTGCAACAGGATGCGAATGTCAGAATCGGACCGCCGTCCGCCAGCCTTATGTGGGCAGCGATCCCAAGCTCTTCAATGCAAGGCGTCGGCGTTTCCAAGCGGCCGCATCGAGAGCGCGCGGCTTTTTCGTCAGTTATGGGAAGGCGGTGCGAAGGGCGCAACCGGTCCGGCATCAGTCATCGTCGGAGACGTCGGCGGCGGCTGAACTGGCGTCGGTCGCAGCGGACTTTCGTCCTCGAGGAACTTGTCGAGCATGCCCTGGATCGAGGCCTTGGCCTCATCCGGTCCGGTATCGCGCATATCGTTGTGCTGGAACGAGGTGCGCACGACCGTGATTCCTGCCTTCTCGCAGATTTCGTCGTCCGGAACGACGCCGGGATCGGGTTTGAAGACGGAGTCTTTCGAGCGGAACGACAAAATCTTGAATCGGCCGTCGGTCATGAATGGAACGCGCAGATTATCGAGCGTCACGATCTTCTTGATCTGATCGGGATACATCTTGGCGAAGTACATCGAGATGTCGCCGCCATTGGAATGCCCGACCATGGTCAGGTGATCGTAATCGGCGTTCGGCTGGACCTTCTCCAGCTGTTCGAGGGCAAAGCGGATATTGGCGACGCCACGATGATATTGCGGCAGGCGTCCGACGTAGAGCTCGCCGACCTTGGTCACCAGCGGCGCATCGGTTGCAAGATCGTGCTGGATGCTGGCTACCAGGTAACCGCGCGCGGCGAAGACGTTCGCCAGGAAAGAATACTCGGTGAATTTAACTGTGTTGCCGTGATTGAGGATTGCGACCGGCAGCTTGATCATGCCGGCATTGGCCTGCAACTCCTTGTCGCGCCGGACCGCTACATCAATCTCGACAGGACGATTGCCGCGCGCCGGATCGTAGAACATCAGCGTTTCGTGGCGGATCGCCCATTTGGTCGCAGTGAAATAGGCAATCGTGACCAGCGTAGAAAGCGAGAGCAGAACGGCAATTCCACGTTTCATTTTCGTCCTCGGTGCAGCCGACGCCTGATTAGTCCGGATCTGCGGAACACTGCGGTCACAGTTTCTTAATATAATCCACACACAGGCGACAGGAAGACCAAAGATTGAATCTTCGCCGCCTTATCATTGTGCGACGCACCTATCCGTTGGGCAACGAGGAAGTATAGGACGCCCCCGAAAGCGGCATCATGATCTGGCGCAAGACATCAATGCTGCGTTCAGAACTTGGGTAAAAGGCCGGTAAAACAAGGCTTTGGTAAAAAACGGGCTATCGGCCGCCGACGTCGTTAGGCCTCCGCCGCTCCGGCATCAGTCCGACCGTGGCTCCTTACCGCCTGCTCAGGCTTCCAGAATGTCGTGGAAATCAATCTGCTTGTCGACCTGGCTGAACCATTCGGCACGATTGGCGGCGCGCCTGCGGCCGCGCTCGTCCAGCGGCAGCTTGAGTTGACGCAGCAGGCTTGTGACTTCCTCGCGGGCCGTCACATGGCCCAGGCTCGGGCGCGTTCCAAGCGTCGCCTCATTGAGATTGTCGAGCGCCGTGAGCCCGCGCGGGAAGAATTCCCGGTAGACGACCCGCTCGGCAAAACCATCGATCGAACGAAAGCCTAATCGCAGGGACAATTCGTTGAGGCCCTCGGCCACGAGCTGCTTGTTCCGTGAGCCCAGCATCGACAGCCGGTTGCGAACGACGATCCAGTCGGTACTGGCTCCGTCGATCTGGCGACGCTTGCGCCTGGTGTCGCGCACCATCTCTGCATAATGGCTCTCGCCGGTCACCGAGTATGTCTCAGGATCGACGGTTCCCAGAACATCGAAGTCGAGGAAACTGTCGTTGATCGGAGTTACCAGGGTATCGGCCATCGAGTGCGCCAGCCTCATCAGGTAGCTGTCGGTACCGGGGGTGTCGATGACGATGAAGTCAAAGGTGTGCTCGACCGCCCTCACCGCCGCCTCGAATTGCTGGAACTCGGACGATTCGTTGTCGGCGATCTGCATGGTCTGGCCGAGCTTGATGCAATAATGGACGGGAATCTCGAGATCGAGTCCCGTGCGGGTTGCCCAAGCGCGGCGATTATTGATGTAACGGGTGAAACTCTGCTGGCGGCAATCGAGATCGATCGTGGCGACGCGCTGGCCGGCTTTCAGCAAAGCGACCGCGATGTGGAGGGCGGTGGTGGATTTGCCCGAGCCACCCTTCTCGTTCCCCAATACAACGACATGAGCCGAGGCGGATTGGCCCTGACTTGTCTGCACCAGCATTGTTCGTCCCCTCTGTCGGCATCTTCAAATTACGCGCGACTGCGGTCAAGCGAAATGCGCAGGCGCACTCTTTGATTCGCGATTTCGCCTGCCTTCATAGTGAATCGGCAACATCGCGCGTGTCGCGCCGGCGAAGCGAAGGTGACTCCGGAACGCTGCAATCGCGATCGGCTTGCGAATCGGTGCCCTGCCCGCTTGGCGGCAAGGCGTCGTCCTTGGTAGATTGACTTGCCCGCCGCAAAGCCAGTCGCCCGAGTCTTTCCGACCTCGAGAGAATCGAGCTCCAATGCCGTCAAGCCCCGTGATCGCCCGTACCATCCCTGCGTTGCGACGCGCCCTCGATGGCTTTCGCGCGAAAAAGTCCACGATCGCTCTCGTGCCGACCATGGGAGCGCTCCATGACGGACATGTGTCGCTGGTTCGGCAGGCCAAACGGCATGCCCGCAGGGTCGTGGTGTCGATCTTCGTCAACCCCACGCAGTTCGCCCCGTCGGAAGATTTCGGTTCGTACCCCCGCACCTGGAAGGCCGACATTGCCAGGCTCAAGGCGGAAAATATCGACCTCGTCTGGCATCCAGACGTGAAGACGATGTACCCGGAGGGCTTCGCGACCCGGATACTCACCGAGGGACCGGCGACCGCGGGTCTTGAGGATCGCTTCCGGCCACACTTCTTCGGCGGTGTGGCGACCGTGGTCGGCAAACTGTTCACACAATGTCGACCCGATTTTGCCATCTTCGGCGAAAAGGACTTTCAACAGCTGCGTGTGGTGACGCGCATGGCATCCGATCTCGACCTTGGCGTGAAGGTGATCGGTTCCAGAACCGTGCGCGAGCGCGATGGGCTCGCGATGTCCTCGCGCAATGTCTATCTTTTGGTGGAAGAGCGCATCGCCGCGCCCGTCCTGTTCCAGGCCATGAAGCAATGCGCCCAACGGTTGCGCGCGGGCGACGACGTGCAAGCCGCGATGGCTGGCGGCGCCGCGATGATCAGCAATGCCGGGTTCGCGGTGGATTATTTTGAGGTCCGACACGCCGAAACGCTCGCGCCGGTGGCATCGAGTGCCGAGCGCCCGTTGCGGATCCTGGTGGCGGCAAGAATCGGGAAAACCCGCCTGATCGACAACCTGGCGGTGTGAAGAAGGCGCAGACTGGCGCTCCGAAGCCGGTGCGGTCCTCGCTTCAGAGCAGGCCGAGATCGCGCAATTCGCGCCGCATCGGCTCGGGCATCGCGGCCACGGTTGCGGCGGCTTTCTTGCCGAGGTCAGGGGGAGCCGCATCGTCGTTGAAATATCGCCAGCCCTGAAACGCGCGCATCGGGCGCGGCGATACCGCAATCACCCTCGGCTGCATCACCAGGCGGCATCGTCCGATGCCATCGCGATCGCGGAACGGTTCAATCGCAAGAAGTTTCTCGCGGGCTGCGATTTCGCCGCGGATGACCCAGTAAAGCGAGCCGCCGGCGAGCAACTCGTCGGTACGCTTGGGCGTCATCCGCGTGACATGGATATGGTGGAGTGGCAGCCCTTTCTTCCTGGCGGCCGACATGCGCTCGGCGATCCAGGCTTTGAGCTCTTTCACGGAGTCACAACCGACGCAAAGCTTGACGAGATGAAGGGGCATTTATCCGGCGATCCAATTTCTGAACGTTTGTTTCCCGTTTTTCCGCGGGGCAGTTCTACGAAAGCTGCAATCAAAGGACCACCGGGCAAGTATAGATTCCGGTGGAGATTGGCTTCCGAAAGCTTGCGAACCGTCAGCTAGCGGGCGCCGATTCGCCGCCCCTGGCGTTCAGCGCCGGCAGCCGAAACGATCATTCATTCGAAGCTGCCGGCGCAGGCGCGGCTGGTGCGATCGAGACCGGCGCTGCCGCGGGCGCGGGCGTGCGCGAGGGTTTTGGTGCCGGCTGTTTTTTGGCCGCCGCAAGCGTCGGCGAGGCAGAAGATGTGGGCCGCGCCGACGGTGCATTGGCCGCCGGCGCAGGCGAGGTGGCAGGTGCTGGCCGTGATGAGGGCGGCGCTGCATTGGCGGACGGTGCGGTCGCGCGCGGAACGGACCCCGTCGACGTTCCGGGCTCGGGCGTCATGATACTGACCGGCGGGGTCGAGGCAGAACTTGGAAACTCCGCATTGGTCGGCCTTCCGGTCGGCACTCCCGGCACAAGTGCCGCGACCGGCATCGGCGGCTGTGCCGGCGGGGCAATCCAGGTCGGCGCGTAACGTGAGATCGTGGTCTCATAGACGCGCTCTTCCATATTGGAGGCGATCTGCTTGCGATCAGTGATCAGGCGGAAGGCGGCGCAATCCGACGGGGTACAGTTGTCACGTACCGTCAACACATAGGCGATCAGCCCATACCGATCGTGCTCGACCGCGTGACGCAGCGCCTGCTGCTCCGCCGTCATGTTCTTGTTGGCGGCCACCACATCGCCGAAAGTGGTGAGCCGGGTGATCTGCGAAGAAGCATAGGAAACTGCCGCGGCTGCCTGTTCGGCGGAGCTGAACAGCGCCTTTTCGCAAGCCGTCAGAACCGGCTCTCCGGCGAGATCATCCAGGCAAGAAAGCGGTGCAGGGGTGGCGATAATCGATGCCTGAGAACCGCTGTCCGCTGAGGAGCCGGCCCCTCCGAAACCGGGGATCGTCGCGGCAACCGCGACACCGACGGCTAACAGCGCGATGACCGTCAGCGCGCCGTTCGCCACCGACTTCTCGGCGCGCAGCAGGGTGACGATGACGATAACGCCGAAGAATCCTGCGGCCGCCAGCGTCAGCCACGTCGGAAAAGCCGGCGAACGCCAGACCTGATCCAGTAAGTTGCCCCAGGCCCAATTCATGCGCGATGTCCCTCAGCGCAGCACTCAATGCCTTCGGCAAAATCGGCGCCGAATCTCCCGCATTCAGCTTTCGCAGCATGGATCAGCGAACGGGGCCTTTTGACGGCGGGTGAGAATGAAATGCGATTCATCCACCCCTCGCGCAGCCTCAGGAAAGTGCAAGTTGGCTTTCCTTGGCCACCCGTTCGAACGCTTCGGTCGAGCTCTTGATCCTGTATTGACAGTCATCACCTTCGGTCGGCAGCAAACGGACGACCTCATACGTTCCGCTCGCAGCCGGACGCGACACGTTGCTGGCGGTGAAATAGACTGACGCTCCAACCTTGTATTTGTGCTTCAACGCGCTCTCCATCACGCAAAACCGTCGGCCCTCGCCTACCGTCCCGCTTGCGTGGCCGACTGAAATCGGCTGGTGGTATAGCACGCCAGAGCTTCGCTTGGCCAGCCCGTCTGCACATGGCCAATACGATAATTTTGCTGGTTTTTCAGTGAGATAAAGGGCAACCCCGGGTTGCGGGTCACTTCCAATCGCGGCAAGCAAAGGCAGATTTTTTGGCCAAAATGGGTAATCCCCCGCCCGAGGCGGACCGAGTACAACCACAAATCGCGAGCAAGGCGCCTCCACCCGCTGGACGGAATGTGGGCGGGCTCAACAGCGCCGAGCTTCAGGCGTTATGAGACAACTTGCCATCCGGGCTCGCCCGATCCACGGCGGCAGGAAGCTGCTGCGCCAGGATCTGGGTAATCTGATCCACCGGAATATTGAAGCGCGCGGCCAATTGCTTGACGGCGTCGCTGCCCAGAACCTGCTTGAGCTGGTCGGCGGTGATCGGCAGATTTTGACCGTTACCCAGCCACGACTTCACCTGGTCGCCGAAACCTGCCTGCTGAAGTTTGGCGACGATCGCATTGAGTCCACCCTGACTTCCAGTGCCAAACACCTCGCCCAACACGACCGGAAGCACCGCGCTTTCGAGTTGACCAAGCGCGCTCTTGAAGGCGGGCGAATTTTCCAATGAATCAAAAATTCCCATGGCCGAAACCCCTTTTGCATTGAATAGGCGACGTCGGGCTTTCGAATCAGACTGCTTTTGACGGGTCAGGTCAAGCAGCGAATCCTACTACCGATCTTGGCGCCGACCGCCAGGCTTTTCGGGGTAATCAAGGGGATGGCTCGACATCCGGGGCCCGCGGACTAACGTCCTTCGGGGGATTTGCGTCGTCGACCTGCGATTTGAGATCGGCGGCCTTCTCGATCAGAACCGCAGCCAGCTCCGGGTTCTTTGTCAGGGTCGCAAACTTGAGAAGCGTCACCGCCTGACGCGTCCAATACCGTTTTCCGATCATCGTGCAGTCCCCTGAAGCACCCGCAGCGGGAACATCACGCCCGAGAGACGATATTGTTCCAACCAGATACACAAAAATGTTCCCACGGTTCGACCAAAAAAGCCGGGCCCCGGCTCTTTCCGCTTCATACCGTTTCGAACTTCTCGATGACCAGCGTTTCGGCAAGCCCGGCGTTCGTCCATTCCTGGAACGCCGGCAAAGCCATCATCGTCTCCATGTAGCGTTGCACGATGGGTGTCACCGCAATCGCATAGGTGCGAAAGCGATGCACGACAGGCGCAAACATGGCATCCGCCGCACCGAAGGCGCCGAACAGAAACGGCCCGGATTTTCCGTATCGCTCGCGGCACTCGGTCCAGATCTCCTGAATGCGGTCGACATCGGCGCGACCAACAGCCGACAATTCGATGGCTCGAATCGGTCGATGCAGATTCATGCCGCACTCGTTGCGCAAGCCAGCGAACGAGGAATGCATCTCGGCCGAAATCGAACGCGCGTGCGCCCGCTGCGCCTGCTCCAGCGGCCACAAACGCTTTTCCGGAAATTTTTCGGCCACGTATTCGATGATCGCCAGCGAATCCCAGACCGTGATGTCGCCGTCGATCAGCACCGGCACCTTGCCGGAGCGCGTGACGTCGAGGATCCGTTGTTTACCGGGAGCGCCGGTATAAAGCGGAATGAAAACCTCCTCGAATTCTATGTTGTTGGCGCGCAGCGCCAGCCATGGCCGCATCGACCACGAGGAATAGTTCTTGTTGCCGATCACAAGCTTCAGCGCCATTGGAACGGGACTCCGTTTTCCAGCGTGTCATTTTGGCATGTCGTTCGGCGCGCATTCAAGCCACGGCCAAATGGCCGTGATTGCCGCCATCTGGTCCATATGGCAGCATTCGGCGCGAAGTTTCAGTCCCACTTCGGCGCGAAGCCGTAATCGGTGAGCCGGCCTTTCGCGCTTCTCATCTGGAAGATCTGGTGCATCTCCGCCTCCGACAGTTGGAAATCGAAGATGTCCATGTTTTCAGAAAGCCGTTCGATCTTCGAAGTCCGCGGGATCGCCGCGACATTCTGCTGAACCAGCCAGCGCAGACACACCTGCGCCGCCGTCTTGCCGTAGGCTTGCCCGATCCGCAACAGCGGCTGATCGTTCCTGATCCGGCCCTTCGCAATCGGACTGGTAGGCGACCAGCGCCATGCCGTGATGCGCGCAGGCATCGAGTACCCTGGTCTGGTCGAGATACGGATGATATTCGACCTGGTCGCACGCCAGAGGCTCCGGGCAAAGCGCTGTAGCCTCCTCGATCAAGGCCACCGTGAAATTCGAGATTCCGATGTGCCGGCTCAGGCCGAGCCTTTTGACATGCGCAAGCGCCCCCAGCGTCTCAGCCAGTGGCACGTGAGGATTTGGCCAATGCAGCAGCAGCAGATCGACGTTGGAAAGCCGCAGCCTTGCAAGGCTTTCCCTGGTCGATCGTTCGAGATCGTTGGGCGCAAAATGGGTGGTCCAGACCTTGGTCGTCACGAACACCTCGTCGCGCCTGATCCCCGAGGCCCGCAACCCGTCACCCACGTCGCGTTCGTTCTCATAGATCTGGGCGGTGTCGATGTGGCGATAGCCGAGCTTGAGTGCCTGCTCGACCAGGCGCGCGCAAGTGCGTCCCCGCAGTTCCCATGTGCCGAGCCCGATCGCGGGGATGCTCGCGCCCTTGGCCTCGATGAAATGCATGGCTGCAACCCCATTTCTTCCGCTCTCGTCCTGACTTCCAACAACGGCGGAGCGGGATCAAGGTTCTTAAGGGCTCAAGCGGTTTGCGCTAAGGTCTTGGCCAGCGCGGAAAACACGGTTTCCGGCGCGTGGGCAATAACGGCAAGCAGCGCGCGAGCAGGTCCGCGCGGCATGCGTTTGCCCTGCTCCCAGTTGCGAATGGTCTCGACGGGGACGCCGAGCCGGCTTGCGAATTCAAGCTGTGTCAGGCGGGCGCGGCGGCGCAGATCGCGAACGGCCGGCGCCCCCTCAGCCTCTGGGATGCAAGATTTTGCTGCGACCGAACTGGTTGGCGGCACAGCAAAGGCCGTCGGCGCCAGCGGAAATTCGCGCCCGTCCCTTATTTCGACGATTCGTCCGTCCGCTTTCAGCCGCAGGCGCTGCATGGTCGATCTCGATTTTTCAAGACGCGGAGCCGAGCCACCGAACCGGAATCATGCCGCGCCACCCGAATTGTCAGCGATGGGCGTTAAGGCTTGATTAACGATACGTCGGCACCCGATCGGGCCACGTCGGTACCCCGGTCAGCTCGGACTGATTTGGCAGGATGCCAAACGGTTCGTCATGATGCATATCAATGGCCGGCTTCCTCGCCCCGGATATCGCCGGAAGGGTTTCGCAGCATATGAAACTGACGAGCGCAAGCGTTCTGATTGCAATCGCCTGGATCGCGGGAGCGCAGGCTGCGGAATGCCCGCGGCCGGGAACGCTCGGCACATCGCGTGTCCTTAGCGTCGATGCCGCGAGCACGCCGCGCGTCGGACTGAAGAGTTTTCCCCAGACACTGCCGCTTGCCGAGCACGAGGTCGTGCTGACGTTCGACGACGGTCCGTGGCCCGCGACGACATCGCGGGTGCTGGCGACGCTGGCCCAGGAATGCGTCCGGGCGACCTTCTTCATGATTGGAAAGAACGCCGCCGAACATCCCAACCTGGTGCGAAGGATCGCCGACGAGGGCCACACCATCGGGCATCACACCTGGTCGCATCGCAGCCAGATGCGGATCAAACCGGGCGAGACCACGGCTGAGATCGATCGCGGGATCTCTGCGGTCGAAATGGCGCTGCATGGGAATGCCACGACCACCCCGACGACGCCGTTTTTTCGCTTTCCCGGATTTGAGTCGACGCCGGCAACCCTCGCTCTCCTGCAGTCGCGAGGAATCGTGGTGTTCGGCGCCGACTTATGGGCGAGCGACTGGAATCCCATGGCGCCGAAGCAGGAACTGACACTCATTGCGGCACGGCTGAAGGCGGCGGGCAAGGGGATCATCCTGTTCCATGACACCAAAGCCCAAACCGCGGCCATGTTGGCTGCCTTTTTGCGCTACCTGAAGGACAACGGCTACCATGTCGTCCACGTGACAGGTGCCTCGCTCGATTCCGCCAAAGCCCCTTGAATCCGAAATCAGCTGTGAAAGTTATATAATTTAGGCCGCATTCATCTTGCGTATGCAATGATCGGCGCAATCGAAAGGCATGGCGGTATTTTTCATGCGCTGTGTTGCGGCTCGCGTTCGGAAGGGATCTTGGGCGACTGCGGCTTGCCTCGTTGCTTGCCTGGTCGCGCCCGCGGCCTCGGCCTCCGATTGCCCCGGCCATCCGGACGCACTTGGAACCTCGCGCACGCTTGTGGTCGATCCGAAGGAGCATCCGCGGATCGGCACCATGCAATATGCCGAAACCTTGCCGCTCGCCGATCATGAAGTGGTGCTGACCTTCGACGACGGCCCCCTGCCGCGCTACAGCAATCAGATTCTGGAAATTCTTGCTTCCCGCTGCGTGAAGGCGACGTTCTTCACCATCGGGCGCATGGCCCAGTCGTCTCCCGAAGGTGTCCGCAAGCTCCGCGACGCCGGCCATACCATCGGCACCCACACCCAGAATCATCCGCTCAGCATGAACCGAATGGCAATCGAGCGCGCCAGAAAGGAGATCGATGAGGGCATTGCGTCGGTGAAAGCGGCGCTGGGCGATGACGCCGATCAGTCACTCGCCCCGTTTTTTCGAATTCCCGGGCTGCTGCGCGCCGACAGCGTCGAGAACTATCTGGCCGAACAGGGGATGCAGGTCTGGAGCGCCGATTTTCTGGCCGACGATTGGCACCACATTTCCTCCGCGCGCGTCTACGACCTCGCGATGAAGCGCCTTGAAGCCACGGGAAAAGGCATCCTGCTGCTGCACGACATTCATGCGCGAACCGTCGCCGCGTTGCCGCGCATCCTCGATCAACTCAAGGCGCGCGGCTACCACATCGTCCATGTGGTGGCGGCGACTGTGGAGCGGCCGCCGACACCGACCGAACCGCAGCAATGGCGGCTCCATCCGCCGCCAGAAAACATGGCGGTTACGCGCTGGCCCGAGGTTCCCAATTTCGTATTTGCCGACAATGGCGAGCTTCCCGCGCCTTCGCTGTCCGATTTCGATCTGCTTGACGCGCGTCCAATCGCGATAGCGAAGGCGGTCGACCGCTCCAGGCCGCCGGAGGTTCGCTTTCCGCAGGTTATCGAAGCTGGGCCTGAGAATGCCGCAATGACCCTGCCCGCCCCGGCGCAAGCCGTTTTTGAGATCCCGCAAGGGCTGCGCAGAGTGATGAGCGAGATCGATCTTAACGCGCGCCGCGGGGAGCAGGCCGGCACGAGCCCGCGTGAGGCTCGCGCCAGATCTGCCCCTGCGCGCGCAAGCGCGTCGCCTCATCCCGCCCGCGGGAAAGCCTATATTGCGAACCGACATGGACGTGATGCGCGACGTGGCAAGGCCAAGGTCGCCGGACGCGCCGGCGCGCCGGCAGCAACTTCGCACCGCCCCCCGCAGGTGAAGAGAAGAAACGTGTGACGCCGGTTTGAGCTGGACTTGCGCAACGAAACCATGCGCGAGGGAGAAGTTCCAAACTCAGTCCGTCACGATTTTCGAGACGCACAGGAGAACAACGAGGGCCAGGAACAAAAGGTCGATATAGGCCTTGATTTCGCCCGCATGACGCAGGCCCGAAACCTCTGAGATCACCTGCTTTCGCTGCGCCGATGCGGAAGGCCCGTCGCCAGTCATGGCCGAAAGACGGCGCGTTTCGCCCTCGAGACGCTCGATGCGCTGGAAGAAATAAAATGACCGCAGCGTGGAGGCCCCGCGCATCGCGCCAAAGATCAGCACCAGAATCGCGACGATGGCGCGTTGGTGGTATTTCTCCATGAAGTTCAGGCTGTAGTAGACCAGCGCCAGGAAGATGAAGTTGGAGAGAAAGCGATAGGCGTAGCTCAGGAATATCATGCGTGGTTCCGTCCTCGGCAGACCAGAAGGGCCTTCGTACGCACTCTGTTGAACGAACTCTGAGGATTTCCGCCGCAGGCCCGGACTCGCTGGGCTCCAGCTGATCGTCCCCCCACGCCCTCGTTGGTGACGTCAGGCTCAAGCATCCGCGACGCGGCCCGATGGCGGAATCACGGGAATTCTTGGCCCGCAGTGCCCGGTTTTGGCCGACTCAGCAGTTTGAGGCATTTGTTGCGGCGAAGCATGTAGATTCGCCGGTATTTTGCAATAGCTCACACCGACGGTACGGTCAAAAAAGCTCCTCCTTGAGGTCTGAAGAGCCTTTGGATCCCTCCGCCTGTTCTCGAGGGCCAGCGCGATAGTTCCGCAGTGTGGCCAGAAGGTACGTCTCGTCGAATTCGTCCTCAAGTTCGGCGGATGCACTTGATGCAACCATCCACGCTGCCCATTCAATAATCGCCTACCAGCGTGATCAGGGTGTCGACGCATTGCGTCTGTTAGACGTCCTTTGGGCGATATGATAGTTTGCAGCCGGCTCTCTTCTTGAGCGCAAGGCTCAGACGCCATTTGTTGTTTGTGGAGTCTCCAGGCATGGGAGAAATCCGCGACTTCAAACCCGGGAAGCACGGCGAGCCGCCGAACGGCATCGCGCCACGTCGCCTTGCCGCGATCATCGCCGGCGACATCGCCGGCTACAGCCGCCTGATGCAGCAGGACGAGGAAGGAACGCATGCGCGCGTCAGACGGATCCAGCGCGATCTGATAGAGCCGAGCATTCTCGAGCACCACGGCAGGCTCGTCAAAACCACCGGCGACGGATTCATTGCGACTTTCGACAGCCCGGTCGAAGCCGTCCGGTGCAGCATCGTCATCCAACAGAACATGGTCGGCAGAAATGCATCGATGCCGCACCATTCCAGGATCGAGTACCGGATCGGCGTCAATCTCGGCGACGTCATCATTGAAACCGACGACGTCTACGGCGATGGCGTCAACATTGCCTGCCGGATCGAGGGGATCGCCGAGCCGGGCGAGGTGTTTATTTCGGGCGGCATCTACGAGCAGATAAAACACAAACTGGTCTGCGGATACGAGTCGCTGGGGGACCGCAAGGTGAAGAACATCACCGATCCGGTGCGGGTCTACCGCGTACTTTCCGATCCGGCCGCTCTTCGACGCCCGAGGCGCCGCGAAACCATTCTCATCTGGTCATTGAGTTTCGCGCTGCTGGTCATAGCCGGGGGTACTCTCGCTTACCTGTTGATGCAGACCCGCAGCAAAATGCTCGACCATGTAGCAACCCCCGCTCCTGTCGAATCCCCGAAAGTGGCAAGCGCGCCTCCCGCCCAGCAGACGGCGCCGCCGCTTCCTTCGGTGTCGCCATCGCCGCCGCAACAGATCCCGCCGCAGCCTCAGCCTGTACCTTCGTCCAGTCCCGCCGCAAAGGATGCCGCGGCGCTGCCGCAGCCCAAGCCTGCGATTGCTCCGGCAGCGCAATCCGCTCCGTCGGTGCGGGAACCTGAAATGGTTGCGCTGCGAGGCGGCAATTTTGCCATGGGCAGCAACGACGATCTTTCGGAACGGCCGGCCCATCAGGTGGCCATCAAGCCCTTCTCCATCAGCAAATTTCCGGTCACCGTCCAGGAATGGAATGCATGTTTTGCCGCCAAGGCGTGTGGCTTCGAGGCGACGGGAAAAGACGATGCGCCGGTCACGAATGTAAGTTGGAGCGATGCCAGGCAATTTGTCACCTGGCTTTCGGAAGCGACGCGAAAGGCCTACCGGCTTCCGAGCGAAGCCGAGTGGGAGTTTGCCGCGCGCGGGGGAACGCAAACGAAATACTGGTGGGGCGATCAGTTGCAGCCCGGGATGGCCAATTGCAAGGACTGCGGCAGCGCCGCCGTCGGCCAGCCCGAAAAGGTCGGAAGTTTCAGGGCCAATCCATTTGGCCTCTATGACATGGGCGGCAACGTCGATCAGTGGGTCGAGGACTGCTGGCACAAGAACTACCAGGGCGCGCCGGCCGACGGTTCAGCCTGGACCGGCAACGACTGCACCTCGCACGTCATCAGGTCCGGATCGTGGAAGAATGATGCCCGCTACATCCGGCCGGCGAACCGCGACAGCTACGATACCAACGTGCGCTATCCAACCCACGGCTTCCGGGTGGCTCTCTCCCCTTAACGCCGGCGCCCTGCATGAAGAGCGTGCGCAGATAGCGATTGCCCCCTTGTCGTCGGGGCCGATCAAATGGAGGGTATTCTTGCCCGTATCGATGCCAATGGTGTGTGCGACTGTAGCGGCTGTCTTATGAGACGACATAGCGATGTGCTCCTCGTGCTTCTAAGCCCCCGCTCACTCTCCGAGCGGTTCGGGGCGGGAGCACGGCCGGTCCATCCCATTCTCGGAAGTGCGGTGGGACCGTTTTGACGGCTGTTTACCCCCGCGCACGGCCACACCAATTAAACGCACGAGCAAGCAGACGCGGCACCGGCAAATGGCATCCCCGATCACGTCGGCAGGAGCTTCCGGCCTTTAGGGCTTCGGGGCGTTCTCGTCCTCGACCTTGGTAACGGAATATCCGGCTTTGCGAAGAGCAACCAGCACAGCCTTGGCGAGATGAATACTTTCTTCGTCACTTTTTGTGACTTGGTCCCACGTCGTGCCGTGCCCAGAACCGGGATGATCAATGAAAGCGGTTTTGATGGCGCTTGTTATGACGATAAGGGCGTCTTCTGACATCTAGGTCTCCCGCGGCTTTCCGCTAAGCATATCACGCTTTTGGCAGGTACGATGGCTCAACGGCCATGCGCAAGCATCGTAGTCGTCAGCGCCAAAACCGACCGTTACAGGTTTTGTTACATCCCGTTCCAGCAGTCGCGGCTTTTTCGGCGCGATCGAAAGAGATGGCGACCACGGCAGCAGCGCTGTCTTGAAGTCGCCTCGCGACCAGCCATGTTAGCTTGGTCGATGAGACGCGTAGGACTTATCGACATCACGGTAGGAAACGCGGCGCGCCTGGGCGGATCGCAACGTTCCACACGCGAGCTGCGCGTCGCACCACATCGCTACGCAACGCGAGAGCCGCCGGGGACATCCCGGCGGCTCTCGCGCGTTTAGCGCGGACGGTCCGCAGCGCCTATGGCTCCGAGACGGTTACGTGAAGCGAAATACATGCGAGCGGATGAATTCGCAAAAGGTTCGCCCGTACAATGCAGCGGAACAATGTAAGTCGGATCAATTTCCTGGAACGCCTTGACCGTATCTCGAACGTATTCCTCTTGATAGGGCGCGAGATGAAAGCCCCCGATTACCGCATGAATTTTTTCCACCCCCGAGGCGACTTGAGCCTGCTTGATCGCGTTGGCCACGCCGCGATGGCTGCACGAAGTTAGCACGACAAGCCCGCGTTGTCCGGCTGTCGGACATCGAGCCCCGGTTCACCTGCATGCGGCAGAGCCGCGCTGGCACTTGGTTCTATGTTCTATTACTTGGAAGCCGCGGCGGCGCTGCCGCCGGCCGTGCTGCTGAGATTGCCGGCCTGATCCATCGCCGACTTGAAGTAAGTGTCGCCATCACCGAGGGTGACGCGCCGCTGGCAAATCGGCATGCAGCTATAGGATTCACGGTCGATGCTGCGGTAAACGGTGATGAGCTGGTCGGTCGGACCTTCGACCTGAATCAGGCGATCGACCAAGACCTCGCCACTGCGGTCCATCGCAATGAAATTGGTGGCGCCATAGCCTTTTCCGGTCACGACAATCACCCCGCCGGCTTGCAGCGCGACGTCCGCAATCAGCGGATTTCCGACCACGATGGTGGCGACCCGGGCGGGCAGCTTGACGAGCCTTGCCTGATCGACATTCACCGCGATCGTGTCGGCGGAGGGCTCGGCGAGGGCGGCTGCCGGCAACAGCAGCATCGAAGCCGCGAGCGGCGCCAATGGGAAGCATGAACGCAGGAAAATGCGCAAGGACGATACCCCGGGACTGTTTCCAAGCCGGCTAAAGCGAACGTAGCGGAATCGGCGCCCGACGATGCAAATCTGACTTCAATTGATGAACGAACTGCAAACGGGACCGAGATTTGTCAGACAAAGAGGAGGCCTCGGTTTCCCAAATCCTTCGGGCGGTGACCGGGTGATGTGGGCGCGCAACGATGCGTGCAACAAAACGGCAAGATTGGCTTCATCGGTTAACACATTGGTTATTTCTTTGCGGTCATTTTCGCGCTTCCACTTATCAGGGAGGCACCATGACTGACGTCACCATTCCCGGCGGCAAGATTCGCGCGTTCGTCGAACGGATCGAAAATATTGACATTGAGCTGCAGGAGCTGAACGAACAGAAGAAGGAAGTGTTTGCGGAGGCCAAAGGCGAAGGGTTTGACGTGAAGATCCTCAAAGAGATCATCAAATTGCGAAAGCAAGACCAAAAAGAGCGCGATGAGCGCGAGAGTCTGCTCGATCTCTACATGCGCGCAATGGAGCATACTGGACCGGAGAAGGTCGCCGAGGCCGCATAAGGAGCGGGTTAGCGATAGCATATGCGCCGTTAACGACCGAAGTCGTGAGGCGTTGCGGTAGGTCGCGAAGGCCATCACCGGACTCATGCAGAGCGCAATGGCCGGCACCCACGGCTGCGCGACATCGCTTGCGCCAGGCAGACCGAACCCGACAGCCGGCAGGCCAAGGAGCGGTAGCGGACCCACCCCTCTTATCGGGTGAGAGACTACGTCTTCGATCGGTTTGATTTTACCAAGTCGGCCGATGACGCTCCTTCGAGGGATAGTCCGTAACCGACTTCCCGCACGATGCGCTCTTTCAACGGCTGAATGAAATGAATACGCGTGTTCCGGCGCGTCACTTCGGGAGCCTTCAGGTACAGATCAGCCAGTTCCCGAGCGCGAACTATTGCCTTGCCGTTCGGCACGACCTCCGCCACGACACCCCATTCGCAGGCGGTGCGCGCCGGCAGCGGCTGTGGATTGAGCAGGAACGCCTCGGCTCGCCCTGCTCCAGCGCGGTAACTCCATGTTGTAAAGATACCGTCACCCGGCGTAACTCCAACGGCAAAGTGGCCGACGTCCTGGAACGTCGCACCTTCTGCCGCCACGATGACACTCGCGAGAAGGGCGTAGTCCGAGTGGATATGGGCGCGCCCTTCGATGGCCGCGATCACCGGAACGCGGATGTTCGCAAGGTTCTCTAAAACCTGGGCACCTTCGTCGTGAATTCTGCTCCAGACACCGGGATCGGCGACATCCCCGAACGACGACCATTCGACGTCCCCGATGAAATTCCCGCCCGCGCCTGTAAGGATGACGATCTTGTTCGCTCGGTCTTGTCCAATTCTGTGAAAGGCATCGACAAACTCCGTATGGCCTTGCGCGTTCATGATGTACGGGCCACCGTTGCTATGGAACTCGGCGAGCAGAACGCCTTTGTCGTCACGTGACAGTTTCAAATGGCGATACGCGGCGAAGTAGTCAGCTTGAAGTGTTTGCATGGAGGGTCTCCTCAGTTGACCGATCGATTGCAAGGGATCGGTTCACATCTCAGCCCACAATCATGCTCAGCGATACTAGAGTAATTGTATCACGCTTTGGCGAACAAAGGCTTTGCGCTGCAAAAGCCTCGATCCTCAGCGAAACAAGGCAGCCTGATCCGGTTGGGGTGGGGGGAGGCACCAAATCAAAATGACCATCAACCCCATGCAAAGCGCCCACGACGCGCCACGGTGCCAAGCTAAATCGAAAAGAACTGGGAAGCGCTGTCGTGCGCCCGCGGTACGCGGCTTTCGCGTCTGCCGGATGCACGGGGCTAATGGTGGCGCGCCGACCGGCAAGCAGAACGGCAATTTCCGGCATGGCGGTCGGACGAAAGAAGCCACCCGCGCGTCGCGCTACATCAACGAGCTTGTCCGTCTCTCGCGGAGCGGAGATCTTGTCCGTCTCTCGCGGAGCGGAGATTAAGTCAGAGTAGTTAGCGTCTTACTCGTGGGTGGGCAACAATTTGAACTGCGCCAGTATCCGCTTAGCTCCAGTCTGTGCAATCAATCCAAGAGCGGATTTTCGACCAACTGCCTTTTCCCATATTTCTTGAGCAAATCATTGAATGCCTCGATGGCCAGGGCATTGATAGTGGTGTCCCGCTCGACTGCCAGCATCCGAAGCGCTCGCCAGCCATCCACCCCCATCCGGGTCAGAACTTGCTTGAACGCTTCTGGATTGCCCCTCGCGGTCGGCCCCGTTCTCTTTGGCTTGCGTCCCATCTGGTAGGCAGCAGCGGGTAACAAGGAAGAGGTTAGCATGAAGTATGTTAAGACCAACTCCTTCGCCGACCCTGACGCCTCCGCGCGGAAGCTCGTCGAGATCGCTAACGGCGTCGAAACGGTTCAGGATGGCCGCATCTACATCGAGCGCGTCAACGAGCCGTTTCTGGCTGCTGGCGGCAGCGGTGAACAGTTCCGCGCCGGGATCGCCCGCGCCATTGCGCTCGGGTGGCTCTGGCGGCATGAAAGCGGCACCTACGTGAAGTTCACCGACAGCGGTGCGGCGTTGTTTACTTGACAGAGCTGCCGGCTCTTCTGGCCCGCTCCAAAGTCCCAAGCATTGCGTTGCAGGCCCCTTCGGCATCCGCGAAGGTATTGAACGGTGAACCGATGACCTTGACCGCGCCTGTGCTCGAATAGAGTGGCCGCCACGAAGCAAGAAAGCCACGACGCCCGTGAAAGCCGGAGCCGGTCGGACTTGCAAATGTAATGACGAACGAAATGTCAGCGATGCTCGCGCTCCAGATGTCCAAGTTCTCGACGGCTCGGTGGAACTGCAGAGACATACTCGCAACACCCCTACTGACACCCAGCCCTGAAAGTATTCCCCGTTGATTCGCGGTTTTAACGAGGGAATCTGACGTTTCGGAATCTCAATTTCGGTGCGAATGCGTCGACCCAAGGACCACTTCACCTGCATCGTGTGCGCGGACTTCGGGCGGGATTTCGATTTTGGTTTCGCTAATGTCGTGGTGGCTGAACGCGGGAATCAGACGACCGCGGCTTGCCGGTCCGAGCGATTTTGAAATATCGTGAAACAAGCTGACGCTACTAGCAACCAGATGAACGCGCTTCCCTGAAGCCAGCACCGCTAATGGCACACAGATTGTGCTTCCGTGTTGCTTAATGGCGACAGCCTCCTCAACGGCTCCGAGATAATATCGACGCGAAAGCAGTGACAGCGGAGATTCCCGATCCTTTTCTTCTATTTGCCCCTCATCATATTCCAGGCGGTGCTCAACCTGCCCAAGAGCAAGCCGGGCGCGTCCGAGCCCTTTAATCTCGACGCCAGCTAGTGACATAAAGGGCCAAAGGCCATCCGCCGCTTGGTCGAGATCGGCTGAGGACGAAAAGATCATGACTTTGGATATAGGTGTAGCGACGATCGGGATGCTTGCTTCGGTCGCGGCAGCTTGCCTGTGGTTCTGGGCCTCGGTCGTCGTGGTGCCAGACAACATACATACCATCGTTCACGAACTACAGCGCATCAGTCGGATCAACGCGCTGGCAGCCTTCGCAACTTTGATTGCGGCCCTATGTGTTGCATACGGCTTTTGGCGGCAACTCGGGTGACAATCAGCAAGCAATAGCAAGTGCGGCAGTGTTGCCGATCACCCAATTCCTAACGGCTTCACTCTGGGACTGATCAGCGCAATCATGGGCCATGCAGGAGCGCCCCAACGTCAGCGTCCTCTTCGTCCAAAGCTCGGACGAAGTTGCCGGGCGGTCCTCGCCGGGGCCTCGGAGATCATGGCGGGATGGCTCCGCTTCACTTCGCAGGCTGCTGGCGCTTCTCGGCGTCGGCGAGTGCAGCCAGCGAATGCGTTTGCGACTGCGGGACGATCAAGAAGGCGAATGGCTTCGCGCTGCGGGCAGGTGCGGTGAAGTCGTGCGGCTGCAGCAAGCGAGCGGCGGACATGGTGGGGCAACGATTTGGGATGCTGACGGTGACTGCGCGCGTGCGGCACAACAATGCGGCGCCCCTGACGCCGTATGATTACTGGCGACGTAATCATGCACTCCATCATGCGAGTTCTGGTAATCTCGATCACAGGGGTTTTGGCGACATCGACACGTTGAGCGTGCGTGAGTTTCTCGCGCGGCCCCGATGGCGTCAGATCCTTTATCGACTGTACCGGCATCCGATTGTGATGTTCGGCGTAGGTCCCACATATTTGTTCATCTTGCGGCATCGGTTGCCAATAGGGATGATGCGCGGCGGCTGGAAGCCCTGGCTAAGTACAATGGGCACGAACACCGCCATCGCGATTCTTGTCGCCGCGATGATCCGTCTGCTCGGCTATGCGCCATTCCTGCTGGTGCACCTGCCGATCACGGTTCTGGCGGCGTCGATCGGTGTCTGGCTGTTCTATGTCCAACACCAGTTCGAGGACACCTCCTGGTCCCATGACGAGGCCTGGAGTTTTCACGAAGCTGCGCTGCATGGCAGTTCCCACTATCACTTGCCGGGTGTTTTGCGCTGGTTCACGGCAAACATCGGCGTCCACCACATCCATCACCTATGCAGTCGAATTCCCTGCTATCGGCTGCCGGACGTGCTCCGGGATCATCCGGAACTCGCTGCCGTCGGACGAATCACCCTGCTCCAAAGTTTGCGGTGTGTACGGCTGGCTTTGTGGGACGAGAAGAGGCGGCGGCTCATTTCGTTCCGAGAGGCGGACATTGGCCGGTCGGTTGAAAAGGGAGAACACCGAGGATAAACATCTCGCAGACCACGACGGCGATGGAAGATACTAGGCGATCCCGCTCCGGAAGCAGAAGTTCTTAAGGTTGGATGCCGCGCATTTTGGTGCTGTGCTGGCGCAAGCCAATTCGCGAGTTGATCGGAAAAGAGGCCGCCAACTGAAGCGCGGCACTTGGAACAATTGAGCCGAAAAAAGTATTCTACCCGGCTGATTTGCTTTGGAATAGACACGCTGCCAAACCGCCGGCAAAATCTAATCATGGGACAGGCAGTACGCCCAAAATGCCCTCATTGCTGGGCTTATCTGACTTTGGTGCTCCCGCCGGGAGGCGAGGGCAAGCGCACGTTCCAGTGCTTCGACTGTGACCGTCCTGACCCCATGACAACAGAGAAGGCCATTGGCTGGTTAAAGGGGGAGTTACAGCCGCCGAAGCGCGAAAAGCCCGCCATGACACCCGACGAACGGTTGAAGCTTCAGAAAGAACTGATTGCCGCGCGCAACCGCTAGGCGGCAGCCTTACTCGTCATCCTGCCCTAACAGCTTGCCGGTCTTTCGGTTAACGAGATGCAGCCATTGCCCCGTGCCTTCGTGGCTGCAAGCGCGGCTTTGGTGCGGGTTGAAATCATGCCGGCCTCCAGCTCGGCAACAGCGACCATTTGCTGAAGCAGAAACCGGCCGGTTGCCCCCTCAATCTGTCGGAAGATCAGCGAAGCGCACGTCAATCTGAGACCGTTGCCAAGAAGGTCATCGAGATCGGCCAGCACGGCGGCGAACCCGACGAAATTGCGCAGCGCGCTTTCAAGGCGCTCAGTGGCAAGACAGGTAATCGCCTCGTCCTCGTCTTCGGAAAACTCTTGATCGTCATCCAATTCGTGCTGGACGTTGAAGCCGGTCGCCGGGCACCTGAAAACGAAATCAGCCATCGTGAGAATATGACGGTTCGATAACGCCATGACCCTGATTTAGCGCAACGTTTCGACCCAAGGGGATTGACGGTCAAGATCCGAAATGATGCACTGCAGCTATTTCAGTGCCTGTATTTTGGAGTTTGTGATGAAGGAATTGGTTGAATCCATTTTGAACACGTACCAATCGATGTGCCCCCTTGATGCCGAGCGAGTCGCAGATTCGAGGCAAAAAATTACCCTATATATTGAAACTCTTGCGTCTGCGGGTCAGCGCGATGCCGAACAGCTCACGATATACGGCTTGGCGTATTTGACAGAACTGCACGAGGGACAAGATCCTCGGTTCACCGGGTGCTAAACGCGACCCTGAAGCGCGGATGGCCTTCTCAAGATCCGCGAGCCAAGCGGGACAGCAAGTTGATGTACCTCACTGCCTGGATCGCCTCTTTCGTGCGCGCACCGTGCCGATAATTCCCATTCTGGTTACCGGTCGGCGCGCCACCTTTGAAGAATGGCCAAGCCGCACAAGCGCTAATACTGCTAGCGTCGCGTCCGTGCGCTTGCCCTAGGCACATGAAGAAGGCAATAACGCCCAAGCGAGCCGCTCGTTTCTATTTCTTTTTGCCCGACCCTAACGTCGGCTGCCATCCCGTCGCCGAACCCTTTTGGCTTGGCGCAGCAGCGATTGTCTTGACCTTTTCTTTCTTAGGCTTCTTTTTCTCCCGATTGCTTCTTTGTTCGCCTTTGGCCATGTCAACCTCCTTTTGGCTGACTAACAGGCTATCACGTCCGGGCGACTATAGGTTGGCTATTGCTAGGGAGCTAAGGGTCTTCAACCCCGCGTATCCAACGATTCGCCAATTGATGCGCTCTCGCCAAGGGGCGGTCAGGATGCGTAAGGATTGATGTCGCTCAATGCGAGGAATCGCTCTCATAAGTGAGCCAACATCTTCATTTTCCGAGATAACGATCAGAGTCGGATCGTTCCTCTGAAGCCAGTTTTCCCCAATTACCCGCACGCCCGCTGGCTACTTCCAGTTCACACGTCGGGCAACCCGCTGCTTCGTCGTGCTCGCCGCCATACAGCCCTTCGTCGTTGTGAATCCACTGCGAGCGGTCTTGATTGTTCATGTTCAATCCCGTTCAACGGCTGGCGGCGAGCCGAGCCAGCCGCAACCCTTCATCAACCATTTCGTCGACCGTGGCCTTGTGGCAGCAGGCGTCAAACGCCTCGGTCTCTTCCTTGGTCAGCCGTCCAGTGACGGCCAGATCAAGCTCGTCCAAAAAATCGTTCTGCGCAGTGGCCTGACGGTTCGAACCCCAATCCTCAAGACTGGTGGGTCGCGCCTGTTTGGCGAGTTGTTCAAGATACGTTGCCATTGCTAATGCTGGCGCTAATCGCGGCGGCAAGCATTGCGGCAGATCAAAATGCCTCGGTGGATACGGCGTATTTTGATATGTACGCAGAAGGAGGCCGCTGTATGCATCTTCACCTACATCGAGACGAAAGCCGTTCTGGGCACCTCGATCTTGTGAGCGAAGGCGACCACCCGTGGACCATTGACTTAGTGACTGTGACAGCCGCAGTCATCCTTGTGGTGAGCTTCGCCGGCGCTCTAGTCGCACACTTGGTCCGGTAGGCCACTCGCGGCCTAACTCGGAGGAGCGAGAAAAATGACCACACAATTCGACGACGTTGTCAAAGACGCCAAGCGAAGCGCCAAGGAGGAGATCGCCGAGTACCTCAAGCGTCAAAATGGATCATCCACGGTCATCGACAAACTGATCAAGGCCGTAAACGACATCCACCAAAACAAGCAGCTTGATGAACCCACCATCCAAGAACTCCTCGTCCTACTCAGCTGCATTGAGAGACTTAGCGACGATCTGCTGGCGTGGGCCGAGACGCCATGACCACGGATCTCGGCTTTGGCGGGGCTTGAATGGCTCGCGCATTCGCCTTCACTGCGAAGGGGCTTAGATGCTTGGATCATCGACCCGATACGAACACTGGGGACAGTAACGATCTGCGGCCTTTCCAAGTTGCCTCTCAAACTCTCTTCTGAGAGCCATCTCTTCCCAGTGAGCACCATCGCTCCTGATGATATTTCTGGCCCGCGCCCAAGCATGGGTCTCGGCGGCGTCATCCCCTACGCGGATGGTCACGTTTATGTGGAAGGGGCATGTCGTCGTGGCACGGGTTGTTTCTAGCGCATAGCGCACTACGGAAGTCAAATCATCGGCGAACTATATGGCGATTCTTGGCGAGATATCGGTGTGGCCGCGCGCACGTGTCTTTCCTTTCCCTTTTGCGTTAGCGTTGGGACCGCGCTACCTAGCTGCCATGACGCGCTTGACCACCATAGACGCGATGCCCGCGAGCACGGCCTTGGCTGTCAGGCTCACGTCAGGGGCGAGCAGGCAGCATGGCTGGTCCAGTGAGCGGGCTTTGATGCTTAACTCTGCGATGAGTTGCGACAAGGCTGACGGGTTTCAGACACATGGCGCTTGGACAGCTTAGATCGGGTAGGTAAGCTGAGGATCTTTGTTCGAGAAACTTCAAAAGAGAGAAATTTGATGAGGAAGAGGCTTCCAGCATTTGTATGTGCAACCATTCTGGGAATGGTGGGTGCCGCGAGTCTAGTGCTCACCCCACGGACCGTCATGGCGCAAACTCAACAGGTGCCCGGCGCTGCGGCGCCAACTCAATCGGTGCCGGCGGCTTCCCCCGCCCAGGAAGCGCCACCCGCGGCACCTCAAACTCAGCCCGGGCCTGCCGCAACGCCCCTAGCTCAGCCAGCGCCTGCACCGTCTCCGGAAACTCAAACGGCGGCGACCGCCGAAAAGCTGCTCAAGCCCGAAGAGCTCGAAGCCCTGGTGGCGCCGATCGCGCTCTATCCAGACAATCTGCTCTCTCTGGTCCTGATGGCCTCGACCTATCCGGTCGAGGTGGTACAGGCCGATCGCTGGACAACGAAAAACAAGAAGCTGAAAGGCGAACAGCTGAAGGCGGCGGTTGACAAGCAATCCTGGGACGACAGCGTGAAGTCGCTGGTCGCCACACCGGACGTCCTTGCAATGATGAGCTCGAAGCTCGATTGGACCGTGAAGCTGGGCAACGCGGTTCTGGCACAGCAGCCGGATGTCATGGAGGCCATTCAGCGCTTGCGTGCGAAAGCCGATGCCAACAACAAGCTGACTTCGACCAAGCAGCAGAAGGTCACAAAGACCCAGGAGGGCGGCAAAACGATTATCGCGATCGAACCGACCGATCCGAATATGGTCTATGTCCCGTACTACGATCCCGCCGTTATGTATGGCACATGGCCGTACGCGGAATATCCGCCTTATTATTGGGGATACCCGGGATACATTGCCGGTGGGCTGATCGCGACCGGGCTCGCATTCGGCGCAGGCTGGGCTCTCGGCAGCTGGGCATCGGGCGGAGCGTGGTGGGGCGGTGGAGTCAATTGGGGCAATGCCGGGATCATAGCCAATCGGCCGAGAGTGAATCCGCTCGGCGGGAACAACTGGCAACACCGGCCAAGTGGCCCCGGAGCAGGGCTACGGCCTGGTGCCGGACAGCGGCCGAGCATCGGGCAACTTCCTGCTGGGGGCAGGCCTGGTGCAGGACAACGGCCCGGTGGCGGGCAACGCCCGAGTGCCGGGCAACTTCCTGCTGGTGGCAGACCCGGTGCAGGACAACGGCCCGGCGGTGGTGGCAGGCCGGTCGCAGGACAACGGCCATCGGGCGGCCGGCACAGGGCAGCGCAGCGGCCTTCCCACGGGCGAACCGGATTAGGAAACGTCGGGTCTGGTCGAGCAGGCAACCTCGCACGCGGTCGCGCGAGCATCGGCCATGGAGGTTTCCGCGGAGGCGGCGGCATGCGAGCGCGCGGCGGTGGTGGATTCCGTGGTGGCGGCGGAGGTGGCTTTCGCGGTGGTGGTGGTCGCGGCGGCGGTCGGGGTGGCGGACGGCGATCCGACATCACGGTCAAGCACGACATCGTCCTGCTTGGCCATCTCACCAACGGGCTTGGGTACTATCGCTTCAGCTATAACGGCAGCGATCGCGCCTATGTCGGCGTCATCGCACAGGAAGTGCAGCAGGTGATGCCGCAAGCAGTAGTTCGTGACCGCGATGGTTACCTGCGCGTCTACTACGACAAGGTCGGCGTCAAATTCCAGAGTTACGAACATTGGCTTTCGTCGGGCGCGCGGCTGCCAGGCGCAGTCCCGATTTCACACTGATTTTCGTTCTCAACGCGCGGGAGTGCAAAAATGAAAGCATTCATTCAGAATACAACGTTTGGATTATTTCTACCCCTGCTGATTGCGGGCAACCTTCAGGCACAAACCCCGACCGCAGAAAATGCGCGGGAGCGCGTGACGGACGCAGAGCAGAAACTTCGGCTGGCCTGCGGCGACGATGTGACCAAATATTGCAGCACGGTGACCCCGGGCGAAGGTCGGCTGCTCTTCTGCATGATGGCACACGAGGACAAGATCAGCACGAAGTGCGATTATGCTCTATATAGCGCGGCTCGCAATCTGGATCGGGCCATCGACTTCATCGAACAAGCGGCTGACGCGTGTTGGTCCGATATCGAGAAGCTTTGCGCGGATGTGCCGGAAGGTGGCGGCCGCATCGCACAATGCATGGTTACCAAAAAATCGACGGCAAACCCGGATTGTCAGAAGGTATTGGATCGTTTGCCGGCAGCGAAATAGCAGACAACTGGCATGAGCATTGCGTCAGAGGCGACGAAAACTAGGGATTTGACGTTCGAGTAGGGTCGTCATGGCGGCGACCGATGCGCGGAACCCGCCGCGATCCTTGCCACCCGGTGGCAGCATCGCTAGTGCATTGCCCTCCCTGTCGCGCAACGTGAGGAAAAGCGGCATCTCTCGCTGTACATGGGCCTCGAGGCCGATGTCGCGCTCGATCGCGTTGGGCCAC